>Ga0315296_10000032_pt1 | contig 162295 bp, 144 predicted proteins | sample YL17G14_18_MG_FD_203921 | JGI IMG/M metagenome (GOLD analysis project Ga0315296, IMG submission 203921) | Sediment microbial communities from Yellowstone Lake, YNP, Wyoming, USA - YL17G14_18 | ecosystem: Environmental > Aquatic > Freshwater > Lake > Sediment | place: USA: Wyoming | collected...
TGTTGAAAGTGAGGCGTGTTTGACTCGAACCGTCGTAATCCATCATGTAGAGTTCATCATTTCCGTCTCTGTCAGAAACAAAGACGATTTTAGAGGTAAAAAGAGGTCTTTCTCCATAAATTTTCATAATTTCATCAGCCACCTTGTGAGCTATCAAGCGGACGAGGTTTTTTCCTGACTCGTAGCGTTTTCCAAAAATGAATCTTCCTCCTTTGACATCATAGAGCTTTCCTTCGAAGAGAATATTTTCTCCTTCGGCATCCCGAACTTCCCCGACGAAAAGGATTTGGGCCTGGATAGATTCCCAATCCTTAAAAAATATTTTTTCGGGATTTAGAGGCCTTATATAACTGTAGTAACTCTCCGGTGAGAGTTGAAATATGCGGCTGTATTTAAGATCATCAGAGAGAATTTGGCGAATTCCCTCAGCGCTATCTTTGGCTTTGGGAGAAGGAGTAGGAACAATAAACTTGGGGAGAGCCAGAGGAATTGTCGGCATTCCCTCTTTTATGGTTAAAACAACTTCCTGCTGGGAGAAGAGGATAAATGAGGCAAGAAATAATAAAGCGGCGCAAATGGGCAATTTTAGCGACTTCATTTGGAGTGCTCGAATATCAAGCGAATTCCCAGATATTCATCCTCGTAGTCTTTGGGCAGAGGAGGAAAAGGAGCGGATGATTGGACAGCTCTAAGAGCGGATAAATCGAGAGATTTTATTCCACTGGATTGCTCCACTTTCAAGTCTGAAATCTGACCATTTTTGTAAATTTTAAAATAGATCACTGCTTCGAAGTTTCCTAAAACTCCTGGGTCTACCAAAGAAGTGAACCAGTTGGCTGAGACTCTGTCCATAATGATTTGGAGATAATAAGTGAAAGGGAAATTGGAAAGGCCAATCTGAGAAGAATAGCCTGAGCCTGTACCTCCGCCGCTGCCAGAACCGCCACCAATGCCAATCCTCAAGCCTGAGCCCATACCTCCACTAGTTCCCGCAGTTGAGCCGGCCTTTTCACCTTTTGTCTGAGCTGTATCTTGGATGCTTTGTTGGGGCTTGCTAATTGTCGCCTTTTTATCTTTTTTCGCTTCTCTTTCCTTCTTAGGCTTTTCGACCGGATGCCTCAAAGTTGATTTTGGCTCTTCTTGGAGTTTTTGGAGAGTTGTCAAATCCCTTAATGTTTCCTTTTTCGTCTCTGCTAGGACATCTCCTTTTTTTTCTCCACCGCCGCCGCCACCACCACCACTTCCCCCTCCACTTCCTCCACCACCCTCTCCTCCAGGGAAGGTAACGAAGTTGAGGGGAATATAATGGATCATTCCTTTTCGGGAAGATTTGGGCAGGGAAGGGGAAACCAAAATCAAGAGGAATAAAGCGAGGTGGGCGGCAACAGAAAAAATAACAGCTCGCTTGAAAGTTTTGGTATCATTCATCACTTTCATCATCGTTTGCTTTTCTCTTTGAGTTCTTCAGGCTGGGTCACAAGACCGACCACCTCCACTCCCGCTTTTTTAACAATGTCCACGATGTCGATGAAGAAGCCATAGGGGAGGTCTTTATCTGCTCGAATGAAAACTATTTTTTTCTCTTTCCCATAAAAAAATTCTGACAATTTTCTTTCCAAGAGGTTGATGTTTATGACAGCCTCTTCCATGTGGATGAATCGATCACGAGTGACCGTCAGGGTCAGGCCTTCCTCTGCTGGTGCTGATTCGGTTTCTGCTTGAGGGAGGTTGACACCAATCCCTGATTGCATCATGGGAGTTGTGACCATAAAAATGATTAAGAGGACGAGCATCACATCGACAAAAGGGGTGACATTGATTTCGGAGAGGGATGTCCCCAATTGTCTCTTGGTGAGAAAAGATGTGTTAAGAGCCATAAAGCCTTTCTGCAATGTTTAAAAACTCTAAGGAGAAATCCTCCATTTCTGTGATCTGGTCTTTAATTCTGTGCAGGAAGTGGTTATAAGCAATGACAGCGGGAATCGCTGCAAAGAGGCCGGCAGCTGTTGCGATGAGAGCCTCAGCGATTCCAGGAGCAACTGTGTCAAGGCTGGCAGCTCTGACAATGCCAATCCTATGGAAAGCATCCATGATTCCCCAAACTGTTCCGAATAACCCGATAAAAGGGGTCACGCTGCCAGTTGTAGCCAGAAAGCTCATCATTTTTTCCAGTTTAGAGACTTCATTGTTGGAAGCTTTAAGGAGAGCCCTGTTTAAACTCTCGAGCTTTGCTGAAGTCAGAGAAATTTGAGGATTGGACTTCGTCAGATGACCAAGCTCTCGAGACCCCGATTGATAGAGAGCCGCGAGAGGGCTGGCTTGATATTTCTTTGCCGCTTCATCCACCTCTGATAAATTTCTGCTTCTTCTAAAAACTTTCAGAAACTTTTGAGATTGAGATGAAGCTGTCTTCAGTGTTTTTCTTTTGAAGAGGATGATGGCCCAGGAAAAAACTGAGAAAAAAACAAGGATAAGCAGAATGATTTGTACAATAAAGCTTGCTTCAGATATGAGTTTAAAAAAATTCATTGTTTTCGTCTCAAAAAGTAACATAGGATAGCTTTTATGTCAAATAAGAGAGGTCTCCAGGGCCAGGCTTTGCCATTGGGAATTATGGCAATTCAAGGGGCGCTCTGGGGTCAGACCTTGTCATAGGGAAGCGTTGTTGCCTAAGGACAGGAATGTTTCTCTTCCCGATGGCGAGGTCTGACCCCAAAAGCCTGATCCCGGAGACTATTCAAGAAGATGTTTGAGTATTTCTAGGGCAACCTGCTTGGCCTGTTCGCCGCTTTCCCTAGTGGGTCCGACACAGGAGGGACATCCTTCTTGGCAAGGGCAGACAGTTATTGTTTTAAGACAATGCTCAAGAAGTTGCTTTTCCAATTCGAAAAGAGCGGGGCTTAAGCCAATTCCGCCAGGGTAATTGTCGTAAATAAAGATATTTGGCTCGAAATCGATATCAGAAAAGATGGGTTGATCTTCCGCGAAAGGAATTTTAAAAGGGATATTTCGGGGAGGGATGGACTCGCCAGTAGAATTATCACCGATGGAGACTCCTACATCGTGCAGGTCGCACATCATGAACAAAGGGGAGACATGATGGAGAAGATAAGCCAGCCCGAAAAGGCCGTTAATTTTTTGCTCCGAAGAGAAAGGCAATATCTGGAGGAGAGAAGAAGGGATGGTCAACCAGTAGGCCGTGGTGTGCATCTCATTCTGGGGGAGACTTAGATCTCCAGCTCCAACATTCTCCATGGTGAAAAACTTGATTTTTTTAAATCCCACAACTTGTGTGGCGACATGGACTTCGCCGTGTGAAATTTCACATCGCTCAAGCTTTTTTCTGTTAAAGACATCGAGAATTTTGATTTTGGTGTAATCGATGGCGTCCGTGAAATAGTCCACATCTGTTTTTTTGACATAGGCTTTGCGCTGCTCGTAGTCCATTTTTTCCACAAAATATTGCTCCCCTTCACAGATATAGATGGCTTTAGGATGGAGGGTGGTCAGGGCTGATGAGAAATCGACTTCAGCGATAACCTTTATTTTCTCAGTTGTATCGACAACGACAAAATTATCAGAGCTTATGCTTCTCAGGCTCACCCCATCAGCTGGATAGGCATCGGATGTCCAGAACCATTTGTCTTTTGAGTGGTGGACGAGGTTTTCTTCCTCCAGAAATTTGAGGATTTCGCTCACTTCCATATTGCCAAATTTTTCTCCATCTCGAAAGGGCAATTCAAAAGCAGCGCACTCGATATGACTGATGAGGATAGAGAGATTATCCGGGTTGATCAGGGCCCTTTCAGGGCTTTTTGAGAAGAAGTAATCTGGATGGTTGATGATGAATTGGTCAAGGGGAGAACTTGAAGCCACCAAAACTGCAGCTGATTTTCCTGTTTTTCTGCCTGCCCGGCCTGCCCTTTGCCAGGTGCTGGCAATGGTCCCAGGGTAGCCAGCCATGACAGCGACATCGAGGCTTCCGATATCTATGCCCAGCTCTAAGGCATTGGTGGAGACAACGCCCAGAATTTTCCCTTCCCTCAAGCCTTTTTCAATTTCTCTTCTTTTTAAAGGGAGATATCCTCCCCTGTAGCCCCGAATAAGGCCTTCCTGTTCAATCGTCTTTTGAATATCTTCTTTGAGATAAGTCAATAGAACTTCTGTGATCAGCCGGCTCTGGGCAAAAACTATTGTCTGAAGATTATTTTTTAGAAAACAAGAAGCCACTCGCCGCGTTTCATTGACATAAGAACGGCGAATGCCCAGAAATTTGTTGACCACGGGAGGAGTAAAGAAGATAAAATATTTTTCCCCGCGTGGAGCTCCGTTGTTGTCGATAAGAGTCACTGGAGTTTCAATCATTTTCTCTGCCATTTCTAATGGGTTGGCAATGGTCGCTGTACAGAGGATGAATTGAGGGTCAGAGCCATAGAATTTGGCGATTCTCTTTAGTCTCCGTAAAACATTCGCCAAGTGGCTGCCAAAGATGCCTCGATAATTGTGGAGCTCATCAATGACGATGTATTTTAAATTTTCGAAGAGTTTTATCCATTTTGTGTGATGGGGCAAAATCCCTGTGTGGAGCATATCGGGGTTGGTAAGGACAATGTGGCCTCGAGCCCTGATGGCTTTCCTGGCATCCTGGGGAGTGTCACCATCATAAGTAAAAATTCTGACTTCTTCAGGAAGAAGCTTGATGATTTCATCAAGCTCAGCTTTTTGATCCTGGGAGAGAGCCTTGGTGGGAAAAAGATAGATGGCACGGCTAGATGGATTTTGAAGGATATCATTGAGGACAGGAAGGTTGTAACAAAGAGTTTTTCCTGAAGCAGCGGGAGTGACAATGACAATGTTCTTTCCTTCTTTAAGTGACTTGAAGGAGGCATGCTGATGGGTGTAGAGCTTCAGGAACCCTTTCTGTTTCAGTGCTTCAACCAGAGAGGGGTGGATCTCATGGGGGTAATCTTCGTAGTAGCCTTCCAGAGCAGGAAGATGTTTTATGGCTCGGATGGAGTCATTTTTGAAGCCCATTTCCTTCAAAAATGCTAATGATTTGAGGAGATTTTCTTCTCTGTTCATTAGGGCCTCAGGGCTTCGGATTAATCCTATCTCATTAAAGAAAAATGGTCAATCTGGAAACAGATCCTTTGTCTTCTTGTTTAAGCGGCCTTAAAAGAATAAAATAAAACTATGCTGGAAGAGATTAGAGTTAAAAAAGCAGCTCAGCATAATCTTAAAAGAATTGATGTCAACCTCCCCCGGAACAAACTGATTGTCGTCACTGGCCCGAGTGGTTCGGGAAAATCCTCCCTTGCCTTTGATACGCTCTATGCTGAGGGCCAGCGCCGCTATATCGAATGCCTCTCAGCTTATGCCCGGCAATACATTGAACAAATGGAGAAGCCAGAGGTGGAATCCATTGAGGGAATCTCTCCCTCCATTTCTATCGACCAAAAGACAATTTCTTCGAACCCTCGTTCTACTGTTGGCACTGTCACAGAGATTTATGACTTGTTGAGGCTCCTCTTTGCCAGAGTGGGAACACCGCATTGCCCTCGCTGCGGGAGACGGGTGAGCTCTCAAACTCCCCAGCAGATCTTGAGAAGAATTTTCGATTCTTTTTCCAATGAAAAGGTGAAAATCCTTTCTCCTCTAATTAAGGGACGGAAGGGGGAATACCATCGTCTTTTTGAAAAATTGATGAAGAAAGGTTTTCTTCGACTTCGAGTGGATGGACGATTTAAAGAAATAGAGGAAGAAATTATTCTGGAGAAAACAAAAAAGCACACTATCGAAGTTTTGGTGGATGAGGTTGTTGTCTCTCAAGCTTCGGGGAGAAGATTGAAGGAAGCAGTGGACAGGGCATTGGAGATTGCCAGGGGTGAGCTTTTGTTGATAAGAGAAGATGGGAAAGAGATGTATTATTCCCTGAAGTTACTCTGCCCTTATTGTGAGGTCAGTTTGCCAGAACTTGAGCCTCGCAGTTTTTCCTTCAACAGCCCCTATGGTGCCTGTCCCCGTTGCCATGGTCTTGGCTTTGAAACTTCGCTCAACGAATGGGGTGAGGTAGAGTTGACAGATGAAGTCTGTTTTCTTTGCCAAGGAAGGAGGCTAAAGAAAGAAAGTTTGGCTGTAAAAGTAGGAGATAAGAATATTCATGAGCTGAGCTCCTTGCCTGTCAGCCAAATGATTAAGGAGATTTTTTCTTTCAAGTTTACACCCTCTCAGGAGCTCATTGCTTCGAGAATAAGAAAGGAGATCGTTGAGCGCCTGAAGATTATGGTCGAGTTGGGAATGCCCTACATCCAGCTGACTCGAAGCACTGTCTCTCTCTCAGGAGGAGAAGCGCAGCGAGTCAGGCTGGCAGCTCAAGTAGGTGTTCGCCTTAGGGGTATTCTTTATGTCCTGGATGAACCGACCATTGGCCTCCATCAAAGGGATAATAGCCGCCTGATTGCGCTGCTTCGAGACATAAGAGATGAAGGCAATTCTATCATCGTGGTTGAACATGATGAACAGACCATCCGCTCCGCTGATTATATTCTGGATTTGGGACCTGGTGCTGGAGAAGAGGGAGGATGGAAAGTCGCTGAAGGGAGTCTGGATCAAATCTTAGCTTCTCCTTCGTCCTTGACTTCTCAGTACTTGAGGGGTGAGCGGCGCATTCCTATTCCTTTGAAAAGGAAAACGCCAAAGGGCTGGCTTACCGTCTTGCGGGCAAAGGAGCACAACTTAAAAAATATCGATGTCCGGCTGCCTCTTTCCACAATGATTGCGATTACTGGAGTTTCGGGCTCAGGAAAAAGCACCTTAATCTACGACATCCTTTATAAAAGCCTCCAAAACATGTTTCATAATGCTAAACAAAGAGTGGGCGACCATCAGGGAATTTTGGGGATTGACCAGATTGACAAGGTTATTTCCGTCGACCAAAAGCCCATTGGCCGCACCCCCCGCTCAAATCCAGCCACTTACACAGGATTGTTTACTTCCTTGCGGCAACTTTTTGCACAGACTTCAGAGGCGAGGATAAGGGGTTATTCTGCCAGTCGTTTCAGTTTCAATCTCCTAGGAGGTCGCTGTGAGGAATGTCGAGGCGCAGGGGTAAAAAAAATTGAAATGCATTTTTTGCCTGATGTCTTTATCACCTGTGACCGCTGCGGAGGTCAAAGATACAACAAGGAAACTCTTGCTATTCAATACAAGGGCAAAAATATAGCCGATTATCTAGCTATGACTGTGGATGAGGCCTATGAATATTTAAAAGCTCATCCTATTCTGAAAAGGAAACTGGCGACTCTAAAAAAAGTTGGCTTGGGCTATATTCGATTAGGTCAGCCTGCCCCAACCTTGTCTGGGGGAGAAGCCCAGCGCATCAAATTGACGAAAGAGTTGGGGCGAAAAAATACGGGCAAGACTCTCTATCTTCTGGATGAGCCGACGACAGGGCTTCATTTCGATGATGTTCGCAAGCTGCTTGAGCTTCTTTCAGAGCTTGTGAAATTGGGCAACACTGTGGTCGTTATTGAGCACAACCTTGAAGTTATCAAGTATTGCGATTATATTATAGACTTGGGTCCCGAAGGGGGAGAAGAAGGAGGCTGGATTGTTGCCCAGGGGACTCCAGAGGAGGTGGCTGAGGCAGAAAATTCCTATACTGGCCAATTTTTGAAGAGGGCGTTGGCCGAAAGGCAAATGGAAAAATCATAGAGACGAGAGAAAATGGCTTTCAGTGATATCTTGGGCAATAGCCGGGTAAAAAAGATATTGAGGATAGCTCTGGCGAAAAATAAAGTCCCCAATTCCATGCTCTTCTGTGGGCCAGAGGGAATTGGCAAGAGAAGTATGGCCTTGGTTTTAGCCAAAGCCATGAACTGTGAGCAAAAAAAAGACGATGCCTGTGAAGTCTGCGTGACATGCCGGGCAATCAACAGCAGGAGCTTACCCGACGTCATGGAGATTTTTCCTGAAGGAAACGTGATCAAGATTGATCAGATGAGGTTCTTGAAACGGGTCGCTTATTTAAAGCCGATGATAAGAGAAAAGAGAGTTTTTATCGTGGATGAAGTGCAAAAAATGACAGATGAGGCATCCAATTCTCTTCTAAAAATTTTGGAAGAACCTCCTCTTTTTTCTCACATTATTCTTCTTACTTCTAATCCCTATCTGATTATGCCGACTATAAAATCACGATGTCAGATTTTAAATTTTTCTCCAGTGTCGAAGTCAGAAATTGAAAAAATTCTCCGAGAAAAGGGATCTTCAGAGGAAAAAGCCAAGATTATCTCGCTTCTTGTCCGAGGGAATCTGGAACAGGCATTGAGCTTGGATTGGGAGGAAGTCCAGAAGAAAAGAAATGATGCTTGGGAATTTTTCCTTTCTTTCCTCAAAAAAGAGGAGACATCTCTCTTTTTGAGAAACTATGCTTTTTCGCGTCGAAATCTTGTCCGGGAAGATTTGGAACAGATTTTAGAAATCCTGTCTTCCTTCTGCCGCGATCTGATCCTAGTCAAAGAAAAGGGCGATCCTCATCTCCTTTTGAATCCTGACTATGAAAAAGAAATCAGAGAGAAGGAAATGCTGGCAGCTCTTGAGCGATCTCTAGAATTCTTGGACGAGATAGATTCTGCAATCACTGCTTTAAACAAAAACTTAAATATAAGCCTGCTTGTCAGTTCTTTTTATTCTCAAACTATGGGATGGAACTATGTCTGAGATTATCTGTGTGCTTTCAGAACGCACAAGCAAAATATTTCCTGCCAAGAAAGGAGAGGAAGATTTACAACGGGGCGATGTCTGTCTTGTGGAATCTGAATTGGGAGGGGATTTGGCAGTTGTTATTGATATTTCCAGCGAAGTTTGCAGCCATCAAAAATCTTCCCAAAATGCAGCCAAGATCATTCGAAAAGCCACTGAGGAGGATAAGAAAAAGTTCAACTGGCTCAAAGAAAAAGAGAAGAGAGCGTTTGATTTTTGTATGCAGAGAATGAAGGATCGAAATTTGCCCATGAAGTTGGTTGCTGTTCGGTATTTCTTCAATGAAAAGAAGGGGATATTTTTCTACACAGCAGATGGCCGCATTGATTTTCGGCAACTGGTTAAAGACCTGGCCAAAGAATTAAAAATGAGAATTGAAATGCGCCAGATTGGAGTGCGAGATGAAGCAAAGATGATTGGAGGATTGGGAGTCTGCGGCCGTCCTCTTTGTTGTTTTAGTTTTATGAAGTCATTTGAACCTGTCACCATTCAAAAGGCAAGAAAGCAGCAAATTGTTATTAACCCCACAAAAATCTCCGGGCTATGTGGTCGGCTGATGTGCTGTCTCGCTTTTGAAGAAGAGAGCCGAGGTCGGATGTATGCTGAAGAAGTTATAGAGGATTAATTTGCGATTTTGAACTGGACTTTACTGGAAACGGCTACTAAGACGCCTTGAGGGGAAAAAGCCTTCACTTGCCAGCAATATTTTTGTCCGGCTATCATAATTTTTTTAATTTCTTCTGGCAAAGAAATCTTGGCTTCTTTTGTTGAAGCTGACCAGAGGAGGTCATGGTCGTAAATGGAAATTTTGTATTCAACATCTTCTTCAATTTTTTCCCATTCAAAAAAGGAAGGAACTGTCTTGATATCAATGATGGGCGAGATGAGATTTATGGATTGGCCTCTCACAGTTTCATCGACCTCTCCCACATTTAAGAAAAATTGAGGGGATGTTTTCTTGAAGCTAGGAATGATTCCAAAGAGGACAATGAGGAGCATTGCCGCAGAAACTGCAGCCAAAGCCCACTGTTTTGGAGTAAGGAAAGAAACAACGTTTTCGAACCAAGCCATCGGCTTACTTTCTTCTGGCAGATAGGCATCTTGGAAAATCACATCTCCTTTTCTCTTGACGACTTCGATAAGTTCGTCTCTTTCTGCCATTTTTTCAAAACAACTCATGCAGTTGAAGTAGTGTTCCTCAAATTTCTCTTTTTCCATTTCTGACAGTCTGTTAAACAGGTAATTATCAATAGAATCTTCAAATTTGCATTTTCTCATGGTTCTTTCCTTTCATTCCGTAAATTTAGTCGTAAAAAAGGGCAAAAAAAGTAAAAAAAAGTTCATTTTTTTAACATTTTTTTTAAAAGTTTTTGGGCATAATTCATACGCTCGCTCACTTTTTGAGGAGAAATGCCCAGCCTTTGAGCGACCTCTTCCCGAGGAAGTTCCTTGTAATAATAGAGGAAGATGATCTCTCTAAATTTGGGCTTTAATTTTCTTATCGATCTGACTATGAGTTCAGATCTTTCCTTGTACTCGATGGCATCATGAGGGTCTGGGAAGGGCCTTGGCTCTGGCATGTTCTTCAGCATCTTGGTTTTTTGTCTGATGTAATCGACAATTCTGCGGCTCGTGATGGTATAAATAAATGTTCCGATCGAAGATTCGCCTCTGAACTCATCCTTTTTTATTTTTTCTATAACGTTGGTAATTATTTCGTTAACAACATCTTCCCAATCTGGATTGTAACTTCCTAAGGACCTTTTCACTCTGAAACTAACAAGAGGTCTGTATTTGACAATGATCTCTTCTAAATCGAGCTCATTTTTCCTTTTCAGCACAAAGACAATTATATATCTAGAATAAAGTGTTGACAAGCATGGATTTTATCAATTTTTTTGGTCGATTTCCGACTAATCTTAATGCTCCGTTGGAAAAAAGGATAGAAATGAAGAATCAAGCGAGAAGAGAAAAGAAAAAGAAGTTCCTTTTGCTGCGGAGTGAAAGCGATTTTTATTTTTTAATTGAGCAGAGACTGAAAGAGGATGGTTTTGAACTGCTGGATATTTTTAGCAGGATTCCCGCAGGAAATGTGCCTAGAGTCTCTTATTTGAGCAAATCTCACTAGGCTGAAGTCTCGAGTAGCAGATCTTTATCACTTTTTTGAATCTTGAGAAAAAGAGAGATGTTTATGAATGAACAAAGGAACGGAGCCCAAAACTATTTCTCATGGGAGAGGCAAATCACCAAGTTGATCCAGATGAACTCAGCAAAGAAAATTTTTCGAGAGCAGACACTTCATTCGAGCAGAATTGAGATAGGCGCACAAATTTTCAATTCGAATCTCTTTTATCTTATCACGGCATCAGATAATAGTGAGAAGATCTTGGAACATTCCCAATTTGTGGCCAATTATGCCCTTCTTTTAACCACCGCGCTTGGAATTGAAGATAAAAACTTTTTGGCTGATATTGAAAGAGGAGCCTTGCTTCATGATATCGGGAAAATAGGAGTTCCTGAACCCATCTTGAGAAAGGTTGGCCCGCTATCAGCCAGAGAAAAGGAGATTATTAAGGATCATCCTCTTTTAGGGTATGAGATGATTGGAAGTTTTGATTTTCTGAAAAAAGCAGCTCAAATTGTTTTGTTTCACCATGAACATTATAACGGCAACGGCTATCCTTATGGCTTGGCAGGGGAAGAAATCCCTTTAGAAGCCAGGATCTTTGCCTTAGCTGATACCTTAGATGCCTATACTTCTGATAGGTCGTACCGGCAAGGGAAAAGCTTTGAAGAGGCTTTGAATGAAATTAAGAAATACAGTGGCAGCCAGTTTGATCCTCTGATTGTCGATGTTTTCGTCTCCATTCCTGAGAAAAAGTGGCTCGAAACAAAATTGGAAACGCAAATCTCGCGAAGGCTGCCAGCGATCCATTAGTTTTTAAACCTCAAAGGTTTCCTTGTCTGTTGACTCTCAAAACTCGAAAAATACCTTGCCCTCAGAAAATTCTCTTCAAACGCAAAGCTGCGGAGGATTATTTTTATGTCAAAGTAGAAAGCTATAGAATTTAGGGCTCAGAGGAGAGACTTTTGGCGCAGAGTTCGGCGGTGTGAAAGACTCGAAAAGAACTGTCCTCTTTCTTCAAATGAGCCCTTAGCTGGAAGACACAACCTGGGCAATCAGTGACAATCAGGGAGGCGTCGTTTTCTAAAATTTTTTGTTTTTTCTTTTTCCAGAGATGAGCAGAGATTTCCGGGTTCTTAAAAGAGAAAACGCCGCAAAATCCGCAGCAAGAGAAAGGTTCTTCCTCTTCCTTCGGGTTAAAACCCAGCGCTTGAAGGAGTCTTTTTGGCTCTTCTTTCAATTTCAGATCATTCAGGTAATGGCAAGGATAATGATAAAAGACTTCTTCACTTTGAGAGATTTTCTTTATTTCAGGGAGATATCCTCTTTTGACAAGAAATTCTGTAAAGTCAAAAATTTTATTTGCCCATCGGGAGGCTTTTGCCTCGATCTCAGGGTAGAGTTTTTTCAGGATTGAATTGCCGGTAGGACAGACTGTGAGGATATAATCAGGATTTTCTTTCTCGAAAGATTTTAAATTTCTTAAAGCTAGCTTTCGAACATCTTTTTTGTGACCCAGATGAAGGCTCGGAGCTCCACAACATCCCTGGTCTGATGGAGAGACCACCTCAAGCCCTAAATGGGAAAGGGTCTTGGAGACACTTTCTCGAATCTCAGGAAAAAAAAACTTAACCAAACAGCCCTGGAAAAGGTAAGCTTTCTGGTTTTTTTTCTCTTCAGGAAATTTGCTTTTTCTTGGATTTAAAGCTGGAAGGGATTTATCTTTAGCCCAGGCAAATGGCAATTTTTTCAAATAGCGGCCATCTTGCCAGGGTTTTTCGAGAATGGAGAGCATTTTTGCCCCAGCCTCCTGAAGATTTTTTTTTCGAAAAAGGGTCGAGAGCATTCTTTCCCAAAAATTTGGACCTTCCTTGTTTTTAAGCTCGAAGAGAAGCTTGCTGGTGGGAATTCCCACTGGGCAGAAATCCTCGCATTTTTTGCAATCCGCACAAAGATCGATGAGAGAAGAAGAGTCTTTGAAAGACTGAGTGATAGCTGTCAGCAGAATACCAACGCCTCCGGGATAAACAGGCCCGCCAAAGATATATCCTCCAACAGCCTGAAAGACCGGGCAAATGAGCATGCAGCCTCCGCATTTGAGGCAATAGAGGATTTCCTCCAAGTTTTCATCTTTGGCAATTTGGAGTCTTCCATTATCCAAAATGATGATGTGGACTTCCTCAGGGCCATGAACGCCAACAACCAATTCTTTCTCAATGTCTGTGGTTCGGCTCGGCCCAGTGATGAAAGAGACATAGGAGGTCAATTTGAGACCCGAAGATGCAGTGACGAGGGCTTTAATAAGGGAAGTGGCTTGTTCCATGCTCTGGACAAATTTTTCCGTTGTGACTAGGGCGATATGAACTGGAGGCAAAGCTGTGGCAAGGCGAGCATTGCCTTCGTTGCTAATGATAACTAATGTTCCAGATTCAGCTATTGCCAAGTTAGCCCCTGAAATGCCGATGTCAGCCTCTGTGAAATATTTGCGCATCTCGTCCCTTGCAATCTTGACAATTTCTTTGGCATCAGCTGGGATCGGCCGTTGGAGAGAGCGGCTGAGAATTTCTGCCACTTCTTCCTTGGTCTTATGGAGAGCAGGAGATGTGATATGGGAAGGTCTTTCCCCTGCCAGCTGGACAATCCATTCCCCCAGGTCTGTTTCTACAACCTTGTATCCCTTTTTCTCCAGAAAACGATTGAGCTTAATCTCTTCGCTGACCATGGATTTTGATTTCACAATGAGTTTGGCATTCTTCTGGCGAAGGATTTTTTCGATCAAAGAAAGAGCTTCTTCAGATGTTTTGGCCGTGTGGATTTGAGCCCCAGCTTTTGTCGCCTCTTCAGTGAATTTCTGGATAAGCTGAGGAAGGATTTTGACACACTCTTGCCTTATGGCTCTAGCCTTTTCTTTGTATTCCTGCCAGGGTATATCTTCCTTTGTCTTCTGGTATTTCTCAAAGTGATGGCTAGAGGCTTTCTTCAATGCCTTCTGAAGATTTGCATCGTTGAGGGCATCTCTCACTTTTTTCTTTTCTTTTCTGCGCGAAAACAACTATTTCTCCTCCTCCCTCTTTTGAAGATAGGATTTCGGGTCAACCATAATTTCTCTGGGCTTGCTGCCCTCAGAAGGGCCGAGAATTCCTTCCTCTTCCATCTGGTCAATGATCCGCGAAGCCCTGGCATAGCCCAGTTTGAATTTTCTCTGGAGATAAGAAGCAGAGGCTTGACCTGTGAGAAGAATGAGTTCCACGGCTTTATCATAAAGCTCATCTTTTTCACCAGATTCCTCCCATAATTGCCCCTCTGGGCTCTTGATCGCTCTGATGATTTTTTCATCATAACTTGGACTTCCCTGTTCTTTGACAAATTTGACAAGTCGTCGGATCTCAGGGACAGAGATATAGGCGCAGTGGAGTCTGATCAGACGGGGATAATTGGGAGGCATAAAGAGCATATCCCCCAAACCGAGAAGCTTTTCAGCTCCAGCCACATCAATGATAATTCTTGAGTCGACCTTGGATGGAACTCGAAAAGCGATACGGCTGGAGAAATTATTTTTTATCGTTCCTGTGATGACGTCAATCGAAGGACGCTGAGTGGCCATCACCAGGTGAATTCCTACTGCCCTGGCAAGTTGAGCTAGGCGGGCAATGCAGTATTCCACTTCTTGAGCTCCAACCATCATCAGTTCGGCCAATTCGTCGAAAATAATGACAAGGTAAGGAAGAGGCTTGAGCTTTTCTTTTTCTTCTTCACTTATCTTTCCTTTCTTTTCTTTTAAGATTTGTTTGATTTGGTGATTGTATTGCTCGATATTTCTGACCTTAAAGGAGCTCAATTTGTGATACCTTTCTTCCATTTTCCTTATGGCATCCATCAAAATCCTGCCTGCTTTTTTTGGGTCATTGATGACAGGACTCAGAAGGTGAGGTATTCCATCGTAGAGAGTGAATTCTAATCTTTTGGGGTCAATGAGGATCAGCTTGACCTCATCAGGTGTAGCTTTGTAGAGGATGCTGGCGATCAGGGCGTTTAAAGCAACGCTTTTCCCAGTTCCAGTCGCCCCTGCGATGAGGAGATGAGGCATGATCGATAAATCTGTCATATAGACTTCGCCATGAATGGTTTTTCCCAGAGCAAAAGTTAACTTTGAGGGCGATTTGATGAATTTTTCAGATTGAATGATATCCCTGAGCTTGATGATTTCTCTTTTGTTGTTGGGAATTTCAACTCCGAGGGAAGATTTTCCTGGTATTCTCTGGATTCTCACCGATTCAGCCCCTAAAGCCAGAGAGAGGTCTTCTGTTAGGTTGGCGACCTGACTGACTTTTATGCCAGGGTCAGGATAGAATTCGTAAGTGGTGATGATAGGCCCGGGATGATATTCCTTGACTTCTCCCTCCACCCGAAATTCCCTGAGTTTCTCTTCAATCCGATGCTTTTTTTCATAAAGCTCATCTTTATCGATTTTTTCTGCAGGTTCTCCAGGATCGAGGAGGCTAAAAGGAGGAAAACGGTAATCTCCCTTACTTTCCATTTCTGGAAAAAGGAGCTTTTCTGGCGCAGGCATTGTTACTGGCTGGACTTGAACAGGCTCTGCCTTGAGCACCTTTTTTTCTTCCTTCTTTATTTCCTTCTTAATTTCCCTTTTCTGCTCTTTTTTATCTCCCTCTTTCTCTCTCTCCTCCAAAGTGGAATATTTCTTGATGACATTTTTCCTCATTTTTTCCTTTTGTTTGACTTTCTGATAATGGGTGATCTTGATTCTGACTTCCTTGAAAACGAAACCTAAGAATCCAGCGAAAAACTTAAGCACCTTTCCAAAGGAAAATCCTGTAGAAAAAATGATGAAGAGGACAAGAATAGCTGTAAGGAGAATGAGGGATCCGGCCTGGCTAAAATAAGTTATCAAAAGGGAGGAGAGCAAATTTCCGACTAAGCCTCCAGCTTGTATTTCTTCTCCTTTCCATGAGAAATTTTCAAAAAGCAAAAAAAGGAGAGAGCTAAGGATAAGGATGAGAAAAAAGCTTGCAGCTGGTTTCAAGAAGAAATGTCTTTTTTCCCTGGAAAGCATCGCTTGGAATCCCAGGTAACCTAAGACAAAAGCAAGGAGGAAAGAAGTAAGGCCGAAAAATTGAAGGAGAGCTTCGGCAAGGGATGCTCCAGCTCTTCCGGCATAATTGTGGATTTTTTGTGCGGAAGAGGTGACATTTGCCCAGGAGGGGTCCTGGGGATCATAGCTCACTAAACTGATCAGAAAGAAAAGTGCTAAGAAAATCAAAAAAACGCCGATGATTTCAGAGAAAATGATGCGTTTTTTCCTTCTGTTCATTTCTAGAAATTATAGCACATTTATATAAATTTGCTGAACGAATAAGCTATGACAAGACATTTGAAAATTCTTGGCTAACTTTGTCCTGGGTTTTCTTCGCATTTTTTATATAATTCAGACAGGATTCTTTTCGAGCTCCTTGTGGTTCTCTCTACTCTCCACTAAAAAGGCAAACACATAAGGAGATGGAAAGATAATTTATCCTGCGCTTAAAAGTTCTGCAAAAATAAATAAATTTTTAATCTTCAACAAAAGAAAGAGGCTTTATCTCGATTAATTCAGGTCCACCAGCCTTATTCGGATATTCCTTATCAAAATAATAATCATAACCTACAAAAATTTTAAAGGAATTTGGCAGAGATGGTAGGACTATGGATTTTTTAGCGGGGCCTCTTTTTTCTGACTCTATAGAGCCGATTTTGCCCTTGAAGAGTAATAATTTTGTTATTTCCTTTCCTTCGAAATCTGTAATCTTAACAATTGGGTTAAGAACATAGTCATCGCCCCAGCGAAGTTCGCCTCCGAAGATTGTGCTGAATAGAGTCCAAGTTGCTTTTGTCTTGGAGAGAGTGACAATCTGGAAGTAATCATCGCCACGTGTATTGGGAAATGCGGTGTAGAGGAATACATATTTCAAATTATTCTTAAGAAGAGAACCAGGATCTATTTTTTCAGCCAGTAAATATTCTTTCGTTAAGCGACCCTCCAGCATAAACTTTAATGGATTAGGCTGAAAATAATATTCATACCCAATAGAGATCTTGGATTCGCTAGGGAGAGAAAAAAATTTTAGCATATTGGAATAAGAAAAGCTATCAGAAGTCTGAATTTCTCCTTCATGGATGATTAACTTCGCAATCTCTTTTCCCTTGGAATCAACAATTCTGAGATAGGGATTCTTTACTTTTTCATCTTTTTCTAATAATCCTTGTCCATTAATGGTGCTTTGAAGGATCCATTCCTCTCCTTTGGATTTGGTGAGGATGGCACTCTGGGAGTATTGAGCGAAGTTGCCGGGGAAGGAGAAGTTAGGGCAGCTGCTCAATTTGTAAATTTCAATCGTAGGGTTGTGCTCATCAAGCAAATACTCGTCCCACCTTGGTTCAAAAGTTTTTATTAAAACGGCCTTTTCATCTAAAGAATTATAGTTGTTCGCTTGCTTTGGGAATTCTTTCGGGAATCTTGTAAATCGGGCATACATAATATCACTGATGATGACATATTTTATTTTCCGTCGGGATAGCCATTCTAAGTCGACTTCGCCCAGGCTATGTCTATAGGTAATTCTGTAATTTTTTCGAGAAATAGGAGGGCAGTACGATTCTAAGGCAATTTTTACACCCTTAGGGATATTGTAATTAATCCAATCTTTAGCAATGGTACGGGTATCTTCTTGAGTGAGGATGTAATCAAATTTTATGACTTTTAAAGAAGGAGAAAGGAGGAAAAGAAAAACAAGAGCCCAAGTAAGAATTCCTTCCTTGCTTTTAAGGAATCTAAATTTAGAGCCCAATTGAGAGAAAAAAGATGATATTTTGGATAAAATAAAGTCTAAGAAAAAGGAACCGATGAGAATGAAAAAAGGAGTCAAAGGAAGTAAATATCTGACTGCTCTAGTTTTCCAGCTCCCCATAATTAAAAAAAGAACTAGAGGGAATGAAAACAAGATAAGCTCTCTTTTTCGGTGCCGGACTAAGCCGAAAATAACTCCTCCTAAAACAAGGTATTGTGAGAACTTTCCTATGTTTTCTTTAAAACCATACCAGAGATAAAATAACCATGCTTGCTGAGCTGTTGAAGAGCCGTAGTGGCCTAAAGTGAGCAAATGTTGAGATTGCCATCTGAAGTCTCTCCAGAAAGTGGGAAAATCAAAAATCGCATAAGGACAGCCGGTGAAGAAGCCAATAAGAAAAAAGACTCCTGCTAAAACCAGACGGAAGCTTAAAAAAATATTTTTTATAGGCTGCTTATTATCTAAAATATAGAACATATGGGCCAGAAATAGGGGAAGAAATAGCAACTGGCCACCATATTTTGTGGCTGTCCCCAACCCAGCAAATAATCCTGCCAAAATATAAAAATCCGTTTTTCCTTTTTGATAAATAAGCCAGATAAAAAGAAAGGAAAGCATGAGAAAAACGAGCATAGGGGAATCGGGGTTAAGATAATGAGAAATCTTATTGTGTTCAGGAGAAAAAATGAGGAAGAGTGAAGCGATTACTCCGACCCTGGGATTATACATCTTTTTTCCTACAAAATAGACAAGGAGAATAGTCCCAATGCTTAAAAAGACAGTGAGCAGTCGGCCGAGAATAAAAAATGTAGTCGGGTTCTTATTAAATGATTCGATAAACGCGGCTATTGTCGGAAATTTTCCAGAAGCTTTGCCTAAAAGAAAGTAAACTCCCCATACTCCAGCAACCAAATACGAGTAAAGAGAAGGGACATGAAAGAAGTGAGGGTTTAAATCCCCTGTGAAGTAGCGAATCGCGATCTTAGAGAAACGATCTTCGTCGACATGATAAATATAAGGGAGGCTAAAGGCGAGTCCCCAAATTCGCATGATGATTGCCAGAATAACAATGAGTATGAAAATTGATTTTTGGAGAGAATTTTTCTTTAAAGCCATTTTTTAATTTAATATATAAGAAGACAAAGAATTTAGTCAAGAAATGTATTATACTAGATTCAAAGGATTGGGCATGCTTGTGTTGGCAGAGGCACCAATCTTTAGGAAAACTTCCCTAATGATTAAAACTGGAGTTGCTAAGAGAGAATGGTGATCTAAAATGAAAAAAGAGGTTTTAACCTATCTTGTTTGTCCTCACTGCAAAACTCAATTGGAGATTCAAAACATCGAGAAAAAAGAAGATGAGGAGATCATGGAGGGGAAATTGTTCTGCCGAAAATGTAAGCTTTCTTTCCCTGTCACCAAAGGAATTCCCCGAATTTTGCTTGGGAGGAATTATGTTTTAAGAAAGGAAACAAAGAAAAATTTTGCCTTCTCCTGGAAGAAATTTGCAAATATCTATGAAGACCCCAGAGATTTTTTAAACTGGATTTATCCCAAAAATGAAAGTTTTTTTAGAAATAAAGTCGTCTTAGATGCTGGCTGTGGCACAGGAAAGCATGCCCTATTCGCCTCTCAATTTGGAGCAAAAGAGGTCATCGCTTTTGATTTGAGCGCTTCCGTGGAGGTCGCCTTTCATTTTGCTCGTCTTAAAAAAAATATCCATGTTGTTCAGGCCGACATCTATCAATTACCTTTTAAAGCGGATTTTGATTATATCTATACCATCGGAGTTCTTCAGCATTTACCAGATCCAGAAGGGGGTTTTAAGAGCTTAATTCAACTTTTAAAAAAAGGAGGCTGGAGTTCAATTTGGGTCTATGGCTATGAAGGAACGGGATTAGTGAGGAAAGTCATTGATCCCATTAGGAAAAATGTGACTTCCAAAATGCCCCTCTTCTTCATTTTCTTTTTAAGCCTTTTGCTGAACCTTGTATTTTTTCCCCTGGCTAAAGGAATTTATCGGCCCTTATCAAAATTCAAAATCACGAGAAGAATTTTAAAAATTCTTCCTATGAACTCCTACATCCTCTATATGTCTCAATTCAATTTCTATTATATTTTCAATTCAATTTTTGACCAATTCATTGCTCCTATAACTCAGTACTTTCATCGGGAAGAAATAGAAGAGTGGCTTAGAAAGGCAGGTTTAAAAAAAACTATTATTACTAACAGAAATGATATGAGTTGGAGAGCATCTGGTCAAAAACCCGCTGATTCTCTTATTTCCTAGAAGGCATTCCTCTATGCCATTCCATTTATTTGCTAAAAAGTGAGAGGGCATTAGATGCTATTATTTTTATATCTCTGAGAGAACGTATCTGAAACAATTTTCTTATCAAATAGGAGGGACGTAGATAAAATTCCCTCACCGCCTTTTTCTTCAAATGCCATATCTCCTCTTTTGATAAGTCGCCTGTCTCAATAATTGGAAATTCGGTGCTATCAAAGTCATCCAAACCGGGAGAAATCCATCCTTTCTCTATTGCTTCCTTTCGCAATGGCGTTCCCACGTCAGGGGTGGCAATTGCAAAAGAGGCGATATCAATCTTTAGACTTTTGGCTAAGTTTATTGTTCTGAGGATGGATTCTTTATTTTCTCCGGGAAGACCGATGATAAAATAGCCCAGGACTTTTATTTTATACTTGTTTAAAAGGTCGACTGCTTGTTTAATCTGATCTGTTGAAATCATTTTAGAGTATTTTTGAAGAATAGAGTCATCCCCACTTTCAATCCCAATGGAGATGGTGTGACATCCTGCTTTTTTCATCCAATAAATTTTTTCTTCATTCAGGGATTTAATATCGGCATTACAACTCCATGTGAAATGGAGATTGTTATGGATCATCTTTTGACACAATTCAACTACTCTTTTAGTGTTAATAGTGAGAGTGGGATCCTGAAATAAAATTTCTCTTATTCCTAATTCTCCCAAATACTTCAATTCTTCAATCACATTGTCAACTTTCCTTACCCGGTATCCATAAGCTCCTGCTGTGCAAAAGGCACAGTGATAGGGACATCCTAAAGAAGTAACAACAACTGTAAATGGAAAATTTTTAGCAATAGGGATTCTGTATTTCTTAAAATCAAAAAGCTCATGTTTGGGAACAGGGATTTCGAATTCAGGGGATAATTTCTCTGGATATTCGACCAATTGATTTCCCTTTCGGTAGATAAGTCCCTTTAAAGGGATTGCGCCATCATCGGCTAGGTAAGAGAGAATTTCTTTTTCTGCATAATCTACTAACACACAGTCAATAAAATCATAATCTTTAAGTAATTGACGGCCAATAAATTTCATTATCCCCGCGCTGGCAATGATCTTCGTCTTTCTCTTTTCTCTCTTAATTTTTTCCGCGAGAGCTAAATCTGTTTTTATGGTAGCTGTTCCAGTGGTAAAAATAATGGCTTTATGATTCCCATTAAGAATACTCTCCAAACATTCTCTTTCCGAAATTTTGTTAATGATGGCGTCTTTCACTTGAATAGAGTATTCCTGGCTGATGATTCCACTGAGTCCAATAAGATCTTGAGGAGGCCAGTAATAATCAGCTTTTGAAGAAAAGCTGCAGTAATAGTCCCTAATGTATAATTTTTTTCCAGGTGGGTTTAAAAGGAGTATTAACTCTTCCCCCATTGTTTTTGTCCGCTTAAGTTAACATTGTCATCATTTGGGAAAGTGAGAGAATAGGGCATTATGATTATTTTTCAATAATGATTTCCTTAGTAATGAGATGAATATTAGTCTGAAGCTCGCAAAAATAAACACCCTTCGGCAATTTTTTATTATTTTCATCTCGTCCATCCCAAATCACTTGATAAAAACCAGGGAGATTTATTTCTTTGACAAGGGTTTTGACCTTTTGACCCGAGCTATCGTATATGTTGAGAGAGATGTTTTTTAGCCAAGGAGTGAAATAATAGATCTCTATTCTATCTTCTGATGCCACTCCAATCGACAAATCCAATTTATCCTGAGTGATTCGAGGGAATCTCCGTCTATTGATATCTCTATCATCATCTTTTTCAAATTCTCGAATTCTGATGGCAAAGCCCACTTGAGCCTTCAGTGCATAATTCCTTCCTGTGAACCACATCCTATCCACAATCGTGCTCAGCATGGCTTTTCTATTCGTGCCAAGGATTATTCGAGAACGATAGAGCTGATAATTATCCCAGCTTCCGGGCAAAGGGCTGGTCAATAATACAGGATTGTTAGGATCCCTTTCCCACTGTACTCCATCTTGAGAAGTGGCATAGCCAATCCACGAAATTCCATCCGGCCGTTTCCAGCCCCTGTACCACATGTGATATAAACCTTCATCAAGAATGATATCTGGCGTATCAACACTATAGCCATCCCATCTTTGTGGATTATCAGGCGTAAATACGGAATTTTCTGGATGCTTGGTCCAATGGATTCCATCAAGAGAAGTAGCTAAACCTATGCTTGACTTATCAGTCTGGGCATTTATGCCTCCATACCACATTTGATACCCAGTGGGAGTTTTGATCACGACTTGTCCTTCGAGAAGAGTCCCCTCCCATGGTTCAGTGGCATTGAGCACAGGATTGCCAGGGTATTTTGTCCAATGGATACCGTCAGGAGAAGTGGCATAGCCAATTCCAAAAGTTGCCTGTGAATTTCCCCCTACATACCACATTTTATAATAATTTTCTTCTTCATCAAATATGATATGTTGACAGAGGAGAATAGCGTCATCCCAAGATCCAGGGGGGCCTAAGGTCAGTACGGGATTTTCTGGACAGCGGGTCCAGTTTATTCCATCCGAAGATGTCGCCAAGCCTATTTGACAGTTAAGACTCTGAGGTGTTCCTACATACCACATCATGTATTTGCCTTCAAAAATACCTACTGTAAAGCAATCAACACTCTTTTCTTCCCAAGAACCCCGAGGACCAGGTTTAAAAACTGGGTTATTGTAATATTTGATCCAATTGCCAATCTCAGGAGGAAATGGACCAGGACCAAATTCCTTTTGTTGGATTTTTGCTTCAGCTTCCAATTTAGCCAGTTCCTTTCTTGCTTGTTCAATAGGAAGAAATCTCCATCTCATCTTTCCATTACAGGGAAAAGAAGAGTGAGGGGTAATCAAGATATTTATTATTAGCAAAGCGAAACCTAATTTAAGGTAATGTTTCATGATTTCTTCCCGCTTTATTTTCCATTAAGGTGAGTGGGGATTGTTTTCTAAGCTCTACCCAAAGTCCGCATAGGCAACCTTCATCGCTTGTCACTTCAAAATTGAGAATTCCAGCTTTTCTCAAAATTTCTCCCATTTCTTCGATACTTACCTCTAAGTTTTTGGGAGGTCCAATATTGTCTTTTTCCATAATTTCTTTAATTCTTATCCTCTCTTTCTCAGGGAGAAGTTTTCCTAGCCCTCCTCCCACGAAGGCAACGCCTCCTGGCTTTAAAATGCGGTAAATTTCTTTAAGAGCTTTCACTTTATCTTCCCAAAATATGAAGGAGCCACGACTGATTATTAAGTCAGCAAAGTTAGTAGAAAAGGGCATTTGATGGACATCCCCTTGGATAGTTTTTATTTTCTCGGAAAGATGAGCCGTTTTAATATTTCTTTTTGCAATTTTTACGGCGCTAGGATCAATATCCAGAGCATGGATCTCCAAATTTGTGATTTTAGCCAATTCAATTGATAGATAACCTGGACCAGTTCCCACCTCCACACATATTCCCTTATTTATCGAAAAATCTTCTTTTATTTGCTTGGCTAAATTGGGATAGATATCCTTGAATACGGTTCTTGCTATTTCATCAAATGCTTTGGCCTCATTTTTTTGTTTTTTTTGGCAATTTGTTAATACCAATAGGGTAGATGAAATAAGAATTAGGATTTTAATTTTTCTTGAAAAATAATTTTTCATTCCCATTTTTTTTAACCTGCCACCTTAGCAGATGTCCCTCTTGTTGTCAAGGCATCGAATTGTCCTTGGAAAAGCTTCCATTGTCCGAGAATTGATTAATAATTTGGCCATCGCTATATTATAAATCACTGGGATGGAAGAGTGAAGGAAAGGTTGATCAAAAGACGATTACGAAACCTGCTTCATACTCAAAACCGCCTAACTCTATTTTACGATTGTTCTCCTCTGTTTTTACTTTAGTGTATTTAAGTTTTAAATTTAGCCAAAGTGGTAACTTCTTTAGAAACTGAAAATATGATCCTCCTTGGAAATGGAATCCTTTGGCAGAATTGAAAACCGTTCCTATAGGATTTGTTTCATAGTAGAGATAAAAATCAGGACCTACTCCTAGATAGGGATATGCCCAGCCCATGGGCCTGACATACCGAATACCGAGTGAAATTGGTAGGAGCTGAAGCTTTGTCTCCTCTTTAGTGTAAGTTAATAAACCCAATTTATTTAAGTACCTTATTTCTAGGTAGAAATCGAAGTCATAGATAAGTTGGCATGACAAAGCCATTCCTCGGATTACCCCGGCCTCTTGATAGGCTGCCTTAAACCGAGGTTCATTCATTCCGTAGTTCCCTATAATAAACTCTAATGTTCCCTGTCTGTCAGAAGCGAGTAGAGCGGAGGAAAATATTGAATTTGAAATAATGAGCGCTAAAAGAACAATCCATGCTTTTCTTTTACAAGTCATGTTTTTCTTCAAGAGATTTCTCCTTAATTGGAATAAAATCAAAGTAATCAAGCCACAAGCTTCCACCCCCCATATACAAAAGCTTAAATTGGAGGACATCCTCTCGAGGCAGAAAGATTCTGAATTCAAAATCTTGATATTCATTGCTCTTTTTAAAATCTATTCCCGATAAAAAATGCGAATAGGCCTTTACCTTTCTCGCTTTCGAAAAAACCGTTAATCCCAATATTCTATCTTTTATTGAATTGTTATCAGTCTTTGCTCTGAGAATGAGTTTATGATATCCTTCTGGATAAGAGTTCGGAAAGTTAAAGGCCAACAATTTCTTCTTGTCTCTCACTCTATCCAAATATAAAGCGCTTCCCTTTGACGCATCAAGTTGATAGACAACCTTAGCAAAAGGTGTAGAAATCCATTCTGCTTCAAAAATATGGTGATCTCTAGTGAATTTCTTCTCTTGATCATGCCATAAATAAACTTCTGAGATTTCATCTTTTCCTCTGAATACCAATTTATCTGAATGGCTTTTTATAAAAGTAGCTATCTCTTGGTTTATGTGGTCGACTCTCACTATTGAAGGGCAGGTAATAAGCCAAATTCTTCTCTTAGGGTTTTCCTCTATGACTCTTTGTAAATCAGCCAAATTATTAATCCATTTTGCTCCTATATAAAAATCTTTCCATCCTTCGGGCGTTTTCTCCCATGCGTCCCAAGTTCCTGGTCCACCAGTCCAGAGCCAATAATCGACCCGACCAGCATATATGTACTGGAAAACAACATGGATAGCAACGACAAGGTCGTTATCTTGTAAATAGTGTCTCGCATATTCTCCTACTCCCCGGTGGTCATAATGTTCAAATCTTCCTGACCGAGTGATGATATCTGTAAAGATTCTATCCTTATAATTTCTTTGAGCAATTTTCTGTATTTTTCCAAAACCAGCTTGATCTGTGAACATAAAAATAGCCAGTAGAAATAACCCCATTGAAAAGAAGCGAGTTAAAAGAGCTTCTTTTTTCCTCAGATGGAAAGGATGGAATATGATGTTACTCAAGATGTTTGATATTTTCCAAGCGACAATCAAATAGAGGAGAATGAGGATTGGTCTTAATTGGAAAAGATAGCGAGGTTGGACATGAGTTCTGAAAAAACCAAAAAATAACAATGGAAAAACCAGAGATAAATTTAGAAAATACCAGCCTTCATAAAAAACAGTTTCCTCTTCTGATTTCTGTTTTTTTGCTGAGAATTCTCCCAGAAATAGAAAGAATCCAAAGAAGACGAGGAGTCCTATATGAGGAAAAGATCGCAAAATTTCTTTGAAATAGGCAAAAGAAAAGCTGGTGAAAAAATAATTCATAATCCCTGAGAAGGTAGTTTCAGTTTTCGTATAGACATAACCAACTTTCCAGAAAAGAATTTCATGAAGTTGAATCAGAAGATAAAAAAGCGTAACAACAGAGAAAGATAAAATGACGTCTTTCTTTAGAAATTTCTTTGCTCCTTTGATCAGAAATAAGGCTGGAAACGAGAACCATAATCCCATACCTAATTGATGGACGAGAGGAGCAAGGAAAAAGAAAATAAGTGTGAGGTGTTTATATTTTTTATGATTTTCAAAAAATCCCTTGTAAAAAAAATAGAGGCTTAGGAGATAGATGAGCTGAAGGGGCGCGAAATAAAGGACAGTTCGAGAATACTCTGTTTCCCAGGTAGAGAGGACAATGATAATGATTGAAATGAGAACTATCATTTCGCTCGCGATTTTTTTACCGAAAAGATACAACACAGGAATGAGTGCCACGCTTGAGAGAACGCTGAATATTCGCAGATTGAACTCATTCAATCCAAAAATTAAAGAAATAAAACCTAGGAAATAGGAATATAATATTCCTTTGAAAAGAATATGTCCGGAGGGATACAAAGGATATCCATAGTGCAAGATTCTGCCTGCTGCCAAATAATAAAAACCTTCATCCATCCAGAGAGACAACTTCCCCAAATTTTGTAATCTCAGAATTAAACAAAATACAGAGATCGCTGTCAGGAATGTCATGATGAGAATATTTTTTCTCTTGAGAACTGACTGGTAGAGAGAATTCATTAAATTGTAGCTAATTTTACTACACCTTCTCCCTTATTGACAACGAGACAAGAACAGAAAAGTTCAAGGGCTCTCACAAATTGTATTGTATTCCCAAAAAGATTTGGTATTGGAGGAAATTGGCCCTTTTGCCTAAATTTGTTACTTTCGGATTGAAGAAAATAAACTTCCAATCCAAAGCCAATATGAAATTATGAGAAAGGGAATATTCAAAACTTAGCAATCCTCCAAACAAAAAACTGGTGATTGAATCCTTTATATAAGATTTTGAGGTAATGGAAATATCTGTGCTCGCAAAGGGAGATTTTTCTTTGATGTCTATATCTTCTAAGGTGGTAAATTTCCCTATCGAAAATCCCATAACTGGCCCTGCCCATATCTGGGCTCTTGCTTTTCCCAAGACTGAAAGTAACCCATATGCGTAGATGTTAAATATTGTGTCTTTTAAATTATCCTCAAGAGCAAGAGTTCTGGGGCTATTGGGGATAAATGGATGAGGGAGGGAAAATTCAAAGTTTCCTTTGTGCTTAATTGAGCAGTAACTAACACCCGCGCCTCCTTTAATTGTTTTTTCTCCTATCTTAAAATAGCTTCCGAGACTTAAGTCAAACATGAGGTTTGATTTCAATTTATATGTTTCTTTTAAATAACCGGTTTCTCCATAAATGGATAAATCTTTTTGAGCTTGAATGTCGGGCTTTAAAAATAATCCTGCTCCAAATATTCCTTGAATGAAAAATTTTCTTTTTGTTGTTACTTCAGGAATTTCTTTTTTAGCCTTCTCTGGTTCTTTTGCTGTCTCTTTGATTTGTGGTGTTAGTTTCTCTTCTCTCTCCCCTGCTTCTTCCAACCAGAAAACTAATTTGAGACCGCCTTCAACTTGAATGGTTTTATAAGAAGGGATTTTCTCACCCAAATCAAATACGACTCGAGCTACCTCAGGTTTAAACTCCCCTGATCTTATTCTCAATACTCCTGCATAATTGACATCAGTAAGAGGTTCAGCTGAAATTTTCTGAATCGTCCAGATGTCAACAACTAATCGGGATGGTGCAACTAATCCGAAAACTTCAAATTTAAATTCACCCTCTATTTTTATGGTGACCTCCAATTGGGCATCCACTTTTTGATAGCTAATCTCCTTTAATTCAGCTAAATATTGAGGGCTAGAATAGGCAATTCCTCCTCCTTGAACAAAAACCAGCAAAAGTATTAGAAATGCTCCTAAAAATTTAGATGAGTTTTTCAAAATTACCTCCATTCATCGAGTTTTGTTGGTTCAGAACATGGACCTTCCACTCCATCTGTTCTGAGAGTTGAAATGACATAAATGTATTTTTCTGAAGGGATTATTTTCCTATCAAAATATGTCAATTGATTCAAAACAAGGCCAATAAATTGGAACTCGCCATTTCCTTGTTCAGCTTTTCTCCTGTATATTTTATATCCTTTAATATTGCTTTTATCAAAGATTTTAGGGTTATGATGCCAGATTATAAAATTCCCCAATCCTAGAGCTAAGCCATAACCCTTTTCCGTTGGATGATTTTTGAATGAATCAAACGGATCAAAACGAGAAAAAGAAAAACGATCTTTTATGCGATCGAATTTAGAATCCCATACCCAGTCTCGGATTTTTATTGTGATCTGAATGGGGGGGAAAGGAAAATTCTTGATTTCTTCAAACCATTTTTCAGTCATTAATTGATAGCCTTTTTCATTAGGGTGCTTTGCGTCTTCGGATAAGAGAGATTGGCAGCCACCATCTTTTTCTGGATAATTGTTAAATGACTCAAACTGGTCAACGAAAGGAATCAGCAGATCGTTTGCTATCTGGTGTATTTTTTGGTTCAAATAAAGTATTCTATCGCGGTGGAATTTAGTATACCACACCCAATCTCTTCGAGGTAGAATAGTCGCTATGGCAGGAAAAGCCCCAAACTCAAGACATTTTTTGGCCATTTCCCTGAGATTGAAGGCAGTTGTTTCCATTGAAATTTCCCTGAATACAACGTCATTTGTTCCTTCCATAATCAATAAATATCGAGCCAAGTGATGGCTCATTACGCTTTCTATCCGACTTAAACCATTTTGGGTTACTTCTCCTGGCCAACCTTCATTTATAACCTCAGTTGCTCCGAAATTCTGATTCAGAATAGAATTGAGGCGGGGAATATAACCTTTATCAGGGACTGGCTCATGGTTTATATACCCATAGGTGATGCTATTTCCGAAGCCAATATATTTATTCTCATTTAATGAGGGATTATAGATAATTTGAGAAGGAGGAAGAGGCGAATGAAAAAATTTATTTTCTCGCAATTGATCAAAATAAAAGAATTTTGTTTTAATTCCATTTTGAGATTGCCAAATTATTCCGATTTTTTCTCCTTCAACAACCATTCTTGGCATGGTATGATTGCCATTAAGAGGGGAAATTTTTATATTTTCGCTCCAGGCATTATTTTCCAAAAATTTCACACAAATCTGGCTCCCTCTTTCCGATGACTGTGTCCAGGCGACAATCGGGACAACACTTGATACCATGGATATGGAGGGGAAAGCATCATTTTCTTTATCATTATCTGTAATTTTTATCTTTCCTGACCAGCTTTTTCCATTCCAAAATGAACAGTAAATTTCATAATCCTGTCCATCATAGCCTGACCAAACTAACCAGATAAATCCATTGTGATCTAGGGTAACATCTGGATTGATATTAGGGAATTTATTTTCTAGATGAATCTTCCCCAGACGCGACCAATTATTTTGATCAAAAACTCTATAGAATATTTCTTCTTCTCCTTTATCTCTTCCACTCCAAAAAACCCAAACCAGATTGCTGTAGTCAAAAATAATCTTTGGAGTAAAAGCAGAAGAAAGAAAAGAAGAATTTAATACCCAGGTTCTCCCAGAAATGATTTCCTGAACAAAAACTCTGTACTCAGAATTTATAGAGTTAATCCATATCACCCAGGGATAATTATTCAGATCAAAACATAAATCAGGGCAAAAATTAAACCCTTGTTGTTGGCTAACTTTTTGCGAAGAGGTAATCTTATCCTCTTTAAGTTCCCCTATAAAAACTTCACTCTGATTCTGTTCCCATTCTTCCCAAATTAACCAAATTTGTCCTTTTCTGTCTTTTTTGATTAAAGGGAAAAAAGCCTTCATTCCAAGAGGAAGGGTTTCTATAGAGGTCTCGTCTGTCTGGGTTTTTACAGTTTTCAGACAAATTTTTTCCTCATCATTTTTATAAAGATAAATTAAATCTCCTTGATCATTAAACGCTGGTCCTGAGATTTGATCATGAAAGATTGAAGGGGTGCTATTGGTTTTTGAAACAAAGGCCAGAGCCAAAAAGGAGAGAATCAAAATTTTATTTTTATTCATTCTTGTTATTTTTGGGCTTTCAAATATATCATACTTCCTCTTTTTTTTTAAGCCAGTATTTTTATCATTTTGATAGTATATGAGTCAATAACCTGGTTTTCTTGAAAAAAAAGAAAATTTTATTGAAAAATCTCAAAAATTTTATTATAAATATATTCGTCCTGTTTCTTATCCTTGCCTTTACTTCTCGATATTTTATATAGCTACTAAGAAAACCTTGACAATACTTAAACGAATGGTACATCATAAATTTTTAAATAGAGGAGTGAATATATGAAAAAGGTTCTTTTCATTTTGGCTTTTATAATTTTAGTCTGGAATTTTAATTTCGGACAAGAAATGTCTCCTCCAATAAAAGTCGCCAACACTCCCAATGGGGTAAGATGGACGCAGGTAGCACTTGGTCCAGACGGCGTTGCGCATATCATTTGGGAAGAAGATTTATATACTGGCCCAGGCCATGAAATAATGTATGTCTCTTATGATGGCACAAGCACAAAGGGGCCGATTAATCTGAAGACTACTCCTGATGTAAGAGGTGAGAGGCCTGGTATCTCCTGCAGCCCGAAAGGAATTATCGCCGTAGTCTGGGGCCAAGAAAATTCAGTCTATTTAAGGCTATACGATCCAGTTGGAAAAAAATGGTTATCTCCTGAAACAGTAAAAGCTGACTACGGCGGTGATGAGCCGTGCGTTGCAGTTGATGGCGAAGGGAATATTTTTGTGTGGTGGTATTCGGACAGCGGAGGCAGAGTTTATTCTCGTGCCAAAATTAATGGAGCATGGGACGAGACGAAGAGATTATCTTCGCTGGCAATCTCAAAACAGGGAGGGATCGCTTTGGGAAAAGATGGTCAAGTTTGGGCAGTTTGGAGAGAGAAACAGGGCGGTGGAGAGTATAAGCTTTGGTACAGCAAGCGCACAAAAGACACTCCATGGTCGCCAGCCAAAAGAGTGAATGATACTGGAGCTAGCGCCTCACATCCCGGCCTCACAGTAGGACCTGATAATGTTCCCTATGTCGTTTCTGGAGATATAGATGAAAGCACAGGCCACAACCAAGAAATATGGATGTTTAAGCTGGATGAAAAGACAAATCCGAGGGAATTAGTTGTTCCTTTGGGTCTTCAACATTATCCCAGAATAGCCGTTGACAAGGATGGAAATAAACATGTTGCTGTTCAAATAGGAGGTGGTGATTTTGGGGATGGAATAAAGTATACGAATAATATTGGCGGGAAATGGAAGGATCCTGTGACAATGGGCGGAGTCTGGCCAAAATTACCTGGTATTTCCGCTGATGCTTATGGGAATGTAGCTTTGAGTTGGTCTTCTATAGGCGAAGGAAATACAGAAATTCGGTTTAGTTCCCTTTATCCTGTTGTTCCCAAGGTTTTCTATCCACCACTCAATTTATCAGCAACTAAATCTTCTAACAAATCGAAAACGCCTCCAGAAGCGACTTATAAATTAGATTGGGAGGCTAACCCAAAAAATAAAGAAGGAGACATCCAGGGATATAATATTTATAAAAAAGAAAATGATGGGAAATTTGAATTGCTCCTCTCAGTTTCTAAATCGACCTTTTCCGCCTCTTTTACTTTTCCTGATCTTCAGAAGAAGATTCAATTTGGAATAACAACTGTTGGCCTTTCAGGCCTTGAAAGTGAGATGAGCACTTTTGAGATTATCTATCCGCCAATCAATTTGGCAGTGACTATCTCTTTGAATAAATTGATGAAGAATGGGGAAATTATTTACGATTTAAGTTGGGAAGTTAATCCGGAAAATAATGACGAGCGCATCCAGGGTTATAATATTTATAAAAAAGAAAATGATGGAAACTTTGAATTACTCACCTCACTTTCCAAATCTGCCTTTTCAACTTCTTATACAGTCGCCGGTCTTCAGAAAAGAATTCAGTTTGGGATAACAGCTGTTTCTGTTTTAGGCCGTGAAAGTAGCAGGGCCATTTTTGGAACCCAATAGTGAGATTTAATTCAAAAATAGCTTTATTTCTGCCAATCTTTGTTTCCCTTTTCTTTTTATTTGGTGGAGAGGGGAAAGCAATTAATATTTCTCGTTCTCCTGGATGGAACTCTACCTCCCCAAGAATAACTGTTGATTCCAATGGAAAAATTCATGGTATTTGGGTTGAATTCTATTCTGAAGGAAATGGCGATCTTTTTTATTCCTTTTCTAATACGGGTGGGGAGCAATGGAGCACTCCTTTAAATTTGAGCAATACAAGTAATGTTTCTTGCGACTCCAAAATGTGCTGTGGCATTGATGTGGATGCTTCTAATCGCATCTATGTTGTCTGGGTTGAAGGCAATGTCATTAAATTGAGAATTTTTTCTGATGGAAACTGGAATCCACCTTTTACAATTTCCTCTGGAGGTTCTAACTGTGATGCCCCAAAAGTGGCTGTAGATTTACAAGGAAATATTTTTGCTATCTGGTGGACTTCTGATGGAATTATTTGGTCGAAAGCAAGAGTCAACGGAGTTTGGGAGAATATCCGTCTAATTAGTGAGTCAGGTCGAAGATCAAAATTTCCTGATATTGCAGTCGGCTATCAAGTTGCCTATGCTTGTTGGGTTGCAATAAGTGGAAGCTTATATCAAGCAGCTTATGCCCAACGAAACAAGAGCTTCGATGCCTCATGGAGTTCTGTAAGACAAGTGTCTCCGAGTAATTTATCTCAGCAGCATGCGGTTGTTGAATTAGATTTACTTGATGAGGCCCACATAATCTGGACATCCGTATTGAGTGAAGCAGGGACTCGAGTTGTGCATTACTCCCACGGAACAGGAGGAGGTTTCAGCTCTCCTGAGGAAATATCGTCAACTCAGGTGCTCCATTACCCCTCGCTCTACGAGAGAAGCAATAATTTATATGCCTGCTGGCAAGTTGGATCTTACGGGGCCGGACTTGGAATATTTTATAACGCATATCAAAGTGGGGGATGGTCAGGGGAAGCATCAGTTCCTGAATCAGGAGGTTCAACATTTTCTGATATTGCGGCAGATCCAGAAGGAGATAAAATCTATTTTGTTTGGGATGCAGGAGAAGAAATCTATTTTTATTCATCTGGCGCAGGACCAGGCCCTGGTCCTGGTCCAAATAAACCCCCTGTCGCTGAGTTCACTTTTTCCCCAGCGACTGGGGATTTTCCTTTAGAGGTAACTTTTGATGCTTCTGCCTCTTACGATCCTGATGGCCAAATTGTTCGCTATGAATGGATTTTTGGAGATGGTGGTTTGGCTTCAGGTAAGGTCGTTAAACACACTTTCACCTATGCGGGAACATTTTCCAACAGGCTCATAGTTGTAGATAATAAAGGAGGAGTAGGGAGCAAGGTGAAGACAATTGAAATACTAAAGCCGAACATCCCTCCTGTCGCTGAGTTCACTTTTTCCCCAACGACTGGAATTTTTCCCTTAGAAGTAACCTTTGATGCCTCTGTCTCTTATGATTCTGATGGCCAAATTGTTCGCTATGATTGGAATTTTGGAGATGGCGGATATGGTTCAGGCAAAGTCATCAAACACACCTATAATCGGTGGGGAACATTTTTCATTAATCTCACAGTTGTAGATAACAGAGGAGGAGTGGGGAATAAGATGAAGACTATTGAAGTCCTAAGGCTATTTCAGCCTTTGAATATTCGATGGGAGACATTCACAGATGAAAGCCTTTTTTTGTCACGGTACATCATAGAAGTCTATTGGGATAGAAATCCGAAGAATGAGGGAATTGCTGAAATTGTCAAATATCGTATTTATCGAAAAGAGACTAATGAAGATAATAAATTTTATAGCTTCATTGGAGAAGTCAAGGGCGATACTTATAAATACCGAGATTACAATGTAAAGGAAAAAAATATTTATGCCTATACTGTAACTGCTTTAGATAGACAAGGACATGAAAGTCCCTTAGAAAATGTTTCCTCAGGTCAAAATAACCTCAAAGGGAATCTGAAAAATACTAAAAGCAAAACCAGAGAAATTTTTAGATGAGAGGCCGAGCGGTATAATAGCTCCAGAAACTGAAGACACCTTTTAGAGATATTCAGAAAGGCGACTCGAATTCGTAGATATCCCCAATGATGAGTTGCAAAAAGAAATTGGATCTTGAACAATAAATGGGAACATGAAACTTTAAAGAAATTTAAAACTGTAGGTAAGATTAATTCCATATTCTACTCCACCCAAATCAACTTCCCTATCATTTTCTGTAGCGACTGCTTTAGTAAGTTTCATAAAAATCTTTGCTTTTAAAAAATTTAGCTTTGGAATTTGATAATAAACGCCTCCCTGAATATGGTATCCAACAGCAGAACCTGATGTATCTTGAAGAACACTTTTTTCTGTATAATGATAATAATCCAGCCCAACTCCGAAAAAGGGAATTAGATATTTTGTTTGCACCAAACATCTTGTCGCAAGAGAAAGGGGTGTAAGGGAGAGTTTTGTTTCCTCTTTAGTCATTGTCGATGCTCCGGTTTTCGAGTAACATCTTGCTTCAAGAGAAAGGCCAAAATTGAGATTTTTCTGGGTTAGGAATATGTGGGATAGATCAAGACCGAAGATAGGTCCACCAATCCCATATATCTGATGAAAAACATCCGATGAAATATGATAACTCCCCAAAGAGAGTCCAATCATTGTTTTATCAGTTTTTTTTATCATCAATTCTTCTTTGGAAATTAGTCCTTCTGGTTTTTTCTTGACTTCTTCTCCTTTCCTTTCCTTTTGTTTTTCAACTTTCTTAGCCTTTGCTATTTTTTTCGCCAAATCTTCATCTAACCAGCAGGTCACTTTTATTCCCTTTTCTATTTGGTTGATTTTATAGAAAGGTATTTTCTCTGAAAAATCAAAAACAACTCGACCTATTAAAGGAAGGAATTGGCCGGTTCTGATTCTTTCTATTGCGAACTCATGGATGTCATAAGAAGGTCTGGTCAGAACTTTTTTTACTTTTAAAAATTCAATAACCAATCTTGGAGGATTGCTCATTTCGAGGGTTTGATAGCCAAATTCTCCTTCCAACTCAATTATGACTTCAAATTCTTTTTCTAATTTCTGAAAACCAATGCTTTTCAATAGAGCAGACTTTTGCTCTTCAGCATTGGCCCCTAAAGGGCTAATTATAATTAAGATAAGAGCGATTAATGATAAAAACTTGATAGTTTTTTTTCGATTTGGTAACCTCCTAAGATTTTATTGTCAATTATCTCAGAATATGGGCCTTCAATCCCATCTTTTCTGAAAAAATGATATATGTATTTCTGTAAGAATAAGTTATTTAAGTATCGAAAAATTTTATTCATTATTATTAGTTGATTTTAATAAAATTGCTATAAGTTTAAATTCAGTTTGTTTTTCGTTTCTTTCTTTTCGATAGATTTTATGACCTTGAATACAGTCTTAGCTTATACGGTTTTTCTTTCCCGCCATTCTCATTTTTTACTGGCAAATAATACCTTATCATAAATATTAATGCAAATTCCCGAATTAACTCATTTAAAATCTAAGTTATGTGAATAAAATTTAAGCAGGGAATTACATAAAAGGAATGGAGATCAGGGCAAGTGACATAGACCTCGATAGTATCAAGATATTTTTTCTTTGATTCTTAAGTTCTCTTCAATATAATAGACTTAACTAGAATTAAGGATAAGGACGAGAAGAAAATCTAAAAATGGCCAAAAACAATTTTTAGTCAAGGTGTATTCAACTTTTGTTTAGAGTAAATATTCACGACATTTTCAAGAGACTTTTTTTCTAGTCCTGATCTTATGGCTATTGCTATGTGACCCCAAAAATTTGAACCATCCACAACGCTAATATTTTCGTGAAACAATGGTCATCATAAGAGAGGATAACAGCTCTTCGAATAGAGGTTCAGATGATATCAGAAAAACACAGTAAGATTTTTCATGCTTGGCGAAAGTTGTTAATTCACGAATATGGTATTATAATTTTAAATTCAGGCATTTGGCATTTTAGACAGAGTTGCCGATAGCATATTTAAAAGAGAAGAGGAGAATATCTGTCTGAGATGCTAACGAAAATTAGCTCTTAAAGTGATTCGAAAAAGAGGAGTCATATCCTTCTGAATAATAAGAATTATGTTTTAATGAAGGAAAGGGAAATTCTTTTAAACAAAAATATTTTCAAGATTTTAAATTCTCTTCAACTGATTTTATATATTTGTTTAGTATTTTTATGGTTTAAGGATAATATCTATCCACTAAAAAAAATTAAGGTCAGTCCTTTAATTCCTTTAGTTCCCTTAATTGGAGTCATTTTTATTAAAATATTTTTTAGAATGAGGCATAAAAAAATAAGATTTATGCCGAAATTTAATAAAGTTTTGTTAGCTTTGCTAGCAATCCTCTTTATGGCCGTGGCTTTTAGAATTCCCTATCTTATATATAATTTTGGAATGGTCACAAGCGATGATGCTATTCCAGCCTTGATGGCCAAACATATTTCTGAGGGAAAGATTGCTCCAATTTGCTATTATGGTCAGCTCTATATGGGCTCTCTTTCTAGTCATTTTTTTGCTCTTATCTTTAAATTTTTTGGATATTCAATTTTTGGCCTCAAATTTTCAACTCTTCTTTTTTATCTTGGTTTTATAATAGTTCATTTCTTTTTATTAAAAGAAATATTTTCTTTTAGCTTTACTTTGATGATCTCTTTTTTTTATTGTTTACCCCTCTGTGGTCTGGTAATTGTCAGTTTCGATGACACTTTAGTTTGCTCTTTGGTTCTTTTACTGGGAACTTCCCTTATTTACACTTCTTATTTGATATCCTATAAGAGTAAAGAGAAATTGGTTCCATTTCTCGGTTTTTTAATAGGAATCTCTTTTTGGACTCATCAAATGACATCATATTTCATCTTGATTTCTTTAATAATTATTGTTTTCGAAGCTAAACTTGAGCTGAAAAGATATGCCGTTCTCTCCTTCTATGCTTTGCTAGGGGGTCTGCCTCAGCTTATGCTAGAAATTTATTATAAATTTCATTTATTGAGGTTTCTTTCTGCAGGAAAAAAGGTCATGGATTGGGAGAAGTTAAAAACAACAGCTAGGTTAACTCTATCTCTCATTTCCGTTGAGACTCCTCATTCAAGCTATTTTTTTCTTCTTCTCCTTCTTTTAGGATTTATTGCTCTTATCTATTTTGCTTTCAAAAAGAGAATGTTTTTGCCTCAAAATATATATAACCTCTTTTTTGTCATTTTTTATCTGATGTATTTCTCATCCGGTTTCAGCCACAGATCTTTAAATAGGTATCTCAGTCCTTTGTATTTTTGTCTGCCTGTCCTTTTGCTGTCAGTATTCTTATTCATTAGGTCCAGAATAAAATTATTTTTTATGTTTATCCTGGTGTTAATCCTCTTCTTTTTTTACAATTTAAAAGGAAGCTACTCTTACTATTTGTCCATTAAAGATCAACATCTCTATTTAAGTCGAGTGGTTGCTTCAATGACGGAGACAGGAAAGAGATATTGGCATGCTGATTACTGGACTGCTTATATGATAACAGCTCTAGCCAAAGAAAAGATTATTGTCGATTCTTACACATTTAACAGATATTATCCTTACCGTCTTTTATACGACAATCAAGGTCAGAGAGAGAATTTTATTTTTTTGCGGGGGTTAGGAGCAGCAGAGAGAAATCGTGCCACAAACCTCGTTAATATGTTAAATGCTCTCGGCATAAGTTATAAAAAAAAGATAATACAAAACTGCTGGCTTGTCTATGATATCGAAGGTCCGTTCTCCTCAAGAGTCCTTGCAGGAGCTGTGCCTTCTCATTTTCCTCGTCTGGATTTGATTCAAGTCAAGAGCTCAAAAGGATATCTCAATCTAGTTTTTAAAAATAACGAAACTGGTGATGATTATTGGTTCACAGTTAAAGTTGAAATTCCAGGCTACAGCTCAGCATCCAAGAGATTTTCTCTGGCTACCAAAGAGGTCCAAGTAAAAATTCCTTTTCCAGAGGAGAAGTCATTCAAGATAAAATATTATTTAGATTACATGGGATTAAAGATTCCTTCCTCACTTCATGAGGTGTTTTACTCGACTTTAGCGGAGGAGTTTGAAAAGAGGAATGAAGAGATTGTTTATTTATCGGGTTTTGGTCCAACGATTAAATTTTTTGGCAGGAAGATGAGAGTTTGCGAGAAAGAAGTCAAGTTTGAGGTGAACAAAATTATGGAGAAAAAGGCTAAAGTCCGTCTTCTTCTCTATTCCCCTTTTGATTTTTCTAATCTTAGCTGGTATGGAGAATACTTTCAGCAAGTTTATGTGGGTGTCAACCATCATAATTTGATTGAAGCAAAACTCAGAGATGGAAAAAATGTTATTGAGTTTGAGATGAGCAGTTCTTATCTTAAGGACAGAGACAATATAATCACTTTAAAATTTAGATATCATCTTCCCTTCGAGTTTGTCCCTTTCTGGAAGACGGCAGCCCTTTTAGAAAAAATTGAGCTTAAATAAAATTAAGAATAGAATTTCTTATTAAATCCAAAAAAGAGGATTGAACAATGAAGCTTAAAGCATTTATTTTGCTTTTTCTTCTAGCGGGAATATTCCATTTTTGCTCCCGAGGGGATGAAAGACCTGAGGCTAAAATCGGTGGTAAAGAGATTGATTTGAGCGCTCTCAAAGCAAACTTTCCTTTTAGAGGAAGGATCCTTTTCCAATCGGATATGGATGGAGATAATGAAATCTATTTACTTACGAGTAGGCAATTGAAGAAATTAACTGATAATTCCTGGGAGGATGAATATCCACTATGGTCTCTGGATAGGAAGAAAATTGCATTTACAGCTAATCCAAGAGGAAACTATGATATTTTTGTAATGAATGAGGATGGTTCAGGTATTACTCAAATAACCACTTCTCAAAAAGATGAAATTGAACATGCCTGGTTTCCTGATGGAACGAAAATTGCTTATACGGAACAGGTAAAAAGAGGTTTTGGAAGGCATTTTACTCTTTGGATGATTGATTTAAAATCCAGAAAAACTGAAAAGATCATTCCTGAATTTCAAGGTTCTAGCGCGCTGCCCAACTTTTCTCCCATAACTCCTTTAATGGGATTTACTGGAAAAAAAATGATCGGCTGGGATGTTTTTGTTTATGATCTGGGAAAAAAAGAGTACAGGAGCCTTACTGAAGGTGGAAAGAGTTGCCGGCCTCATTTTTCCAAGGATGGGGAAAAAATTGCCTATGTTTCTTCGGTGGCCGATGGAAAAGGAGATATTTGGGTAATGAACCCTGATGGAAGTGATAAGACAAGAATTACAGAAAGAGATGAAACTTATGATTATTTCCCTTCATGGTCTCCTGATGGAAAATATATTGTTTTTTGTTCAGATTTCCAACACTCTCTCCAAAAGGGTCATTGGGCACTTTATTTAGTGAAAGTCAATACAAAAAGAGTTATTCCGTTATTTAAGAGTCCGGGAAGAGACTTATTTCCTGATTGGTATTAAATGATAAAATTTTAATGGAGAATGAATGAAGAAGAGAAGCTAAAGTTTTTTATGGCATTTTTTTGAGCAGAAATTTCCAAAGATATTCTCTTGGAATTCCAAAAATTTGCTTTCTCCAAAGTCTGTCGCAGCGAGCACATGTTTTTAGATCCCTGACATCTCCCTGAAGTATTTTTTTTCTTAAATTAACCATTTTTTCATTATTCCAGATTCGGGCGAGAGAGGTCTCTTTGACATTTCCCAATAGATAATATCCATGAAAATCCTGAGTACAGGGAAGAACCGAACCATCCCAAAAAATAATCAAGGCTTGCCAGAGAAAAGTGCAACGAGAATATTTTTTTGATTTTTGAGTTTCACCAAACTCTCCTGCCCAATTGTGCATTTCTTTAACTTCTATCTTGTCTAAAGGCAGCCCCTTAAAGTTATTCAAAAATTCTTTCTTTCGGAAACGGTCTATGCCTTTGTACAAATTTGGGAAATTAATAAGCTCTAGAATTGTAAGAGGTCTTTTGGCATTCCGTTTCTTTTTTATTTGTAGAAACCTAACTAGATTTTCTACTGTTTTCTCGAAGTTTGCATTCACTCGGATGCTTTCGTAGGTGGCTTTATCGTATCCATCAAAGGAAACCGAGAATTGATCTATGCCAGATTCGATTAATTTATAAGATTTTTCTTCATCGAGCAATGTCCCATTGGTATGAAATTTTGTCACGAGGTTTGCTTCATGAGCATATTTTGCCATTTTAAAAAAGTCTGGATGGAGGAGAGACTCTCCTCTATGCAAGAGGTGAATATCAAAAACAAATTTTGAGGCCTCATCAATAATTTTCTTAAATAACGCAAAATCCATATATCCTTTTTCTTCTTTTTTTAATTTTTTGTTAGGGCACATCACGCATTGAAGGTTGCAGAAACTTGTTGGTTCTATCCAAAGCCGGACTGGAAAATACGGGAGGACAGTTTCTTTTCTTTTGTAGCTTAAAAAGAGATGAATTAGCCTTTGATAATAGCGAATCTTATTCATAATTCTTCAGGTATCCTTCTCTTTTAGCTCAAACTCGCAATATTCATGGAAATATTTTTTTCGAAAAATTCAAAATATTTTATATTGAAATCGAAAAAATGTCTATTATCAACTTTCTCCCGGTTGCATCTCTTTTTCCGTGATGAGTAGAAATTAAAAAATGCGAATGGGAGGCGTAGTGTGCGCCCTGCAACGCCCGCAGCGTAGGGGACCCCTCTCTTGATGGGTGCGGAGCGAGGACGGACAGGGACACACCGCGACAGGACCCATGCATGAACCTTATCATCACGGAAACGGAGGTGCTTCCCTTTCTCCCTTAATAGGAGACAGGCCATTAACTTTTTTTCAATTCTTTTTTGTTGAGTTTAAAAACAAAAAATTGAAGAGGGCAACATATTGGGAAATGGATAGCTGTTCAGGCCGGATGTTCTTTTCAAGAGTGCACTTTTGGTAAGCTTCTCTTATAAGAGAAAGGGGTAAATTGAATTTTTCTAAATTGTTGAACAAAATTTTTCTTCTGTGCTGGAAAGCACCTCTTAGAAATTTTTGAAAAAATTCTTCCCCTTCTATGGAAAAGAGAGGTTTTTCTCTTTTCTTCAAAGAGATCAAAGCTGATGTGACTTGAGGAGGGGGGGAGAAAGATTTAGGGGAAACACAAAAATGGAGCTTGGTCGAAAAATAAATCTGGAACTGGATGGAAAGAGGAGCATATTTTTTTGACCCAGGCTGGGCACATATCCTTTCGGCGACTTCGCGCTGGAGAAGGAAGATGCATTCTGAAAAAAGCTTTTTCTCTGCAAATATCTTGAAGAGAAGAGGCGAAGAAATGGAATAGGGCAAATTCCCTACTATTTTCACGTTATCTTTGAAATTCTTCTCCTTTTTTAGGATTTCTCTGAAATTCAGTTTTAATACGTCCTCTTCCAGGACCGTTAAGTTCAAAATATTTTTTTTCTGGAGCAAAGGAATGAAAGTCTTATCCTTTTCTATGGCAATGACTTTTCCCGCTTTTTCGGCTAAAGGAAAAGTTAGAGCTCCTTTGCCTGCTCCTATTTCAATGATGAGATCATTCTTTTTAGGAGATATCGAGCGAATGATTTTTCGCAAGACAAAAGGATTTTTTAAGAAATGCTGGCCTAAGGCCTTTATTTTTCTTCTCTTCATCTTATTTCAAATATTTTTCTTTTATGATCTTTTGTTCGCCCTGGAAATTTTTCTAAGACATTTTTTGTCTCAAGAGTTAGGGAGAGCAAATGTCATCATCAGATGCCGGGAAATTTTCAATTAACCTCAATTTGGCCTTATAAGGATAGCGAAACTGGTTGTTTTTACGCTGTTTTTTATTTGGAGCCCCACTCAGAATAAAGCCTTTTGAATTTTAGAACCATAACGAGTGTTTCGAACAAAGTCAGCAAATTTAACTTGGTTTTGCCTTTCTTTCTATCTATAAAGACTATGGGAACTTCCCCGATTTTGAAATTTAAAAGAAAAACCTTATAGAGAATTTCAAGGACAACAGAAGGGCCAACAGAGATCAGATCATCGAGGTCGATTTCTTCCAATACTTCTTTTTTAAAGCAACGATATCCTGAAGTAACATCTTTGATGGGGATTTGAAACTGGTGTTTAATAAAATTTCTGACCAGGAACGTGATAAACTTCCTTATAAAGTTACGGTTGAGATCTTTCCCTCCTCCAACAAATCTGGAGCCGATAACCAAATCAACCATGGAGCTGTAGCTTAACAACAGAGGGATGAATTGTGGCTGGTGAGAGAAATCGCCATCCATTTCAATGACATAATCAGGATTCAGCCTCAAGGCTGCTTTGAAGCCCTCAATTCCTGCCGCTCCTCTACCTCTTCTTTTCTTTCTTATCAGAACCTGAATTCTCTTTTCTTTCTCGGCTAGGCGCCTAACAATTTCTCCAGTTCCGTCAGGGGAGTTATCATCCACAACTAAAACAGAGAGATCGAAATTTAAGGAAAGATTTAAGATCTCATGGATGAGTTCTGGTATGTTTTCTTTTTCATTGTAAGTGGGGATCATAACCACGGCTCTTTTTTTTCTTTGGTCTTCCATGGAGGGCCTAGAGAATTTTTTTTATTGCTTCAAAGACTTGTTCAGCTGTGATTTTTTCCATGCATTTCCCATCTGAACATGTCTGCTTATAACAGGGAGAGCAGGAAACTCCAGCAAATATTTTTGCGCCGCGGCCATAGAGGTCAATTTCATGAGGGCAAGTAGGGCCAAAGAGCGCAATGACCTTTTTCTTCAAGGCAATTGCCAAGTGCATACCTAGGGAGTCAGAGCTCGTAACAATATCCATTAAGGAAATGAAGCCTGCAAACTCTGAGAGAGAATTGTTACTCCCGGTGTTATAGACTCTATATGGAGATTTTTTTTCTAGGTAATGATTGATTTCCCTTTCCTTTATCCCTCCCAAGAGAAATACATTAGCTTTTAATTCTGAATTCAAATACCGGATGAGGTTTAGGAATTTTTCTTTTGGCCACTGTTTTGTTTCGAATTTTGTCCCCGCACCGGTATTGAGCCCTATCGAAATTTTGTTCTTTGGGATTTTATGCTTCTTGAAAAACGCCTGAGCCTTTTTTTGCATGTCTTCTTTCAAGTGGAATACATACTCTTCATTTTTATAATCAATTTCTGCTATTTCATAGATGATTTCCTGGTATGTTTTTTTATTCAAAAAATATTTTAAATTATCATCTATTCCCAAACGATAGGCAAACTCAGCGGCTCTATTGAATATGCTTAAATTACCATATTCATTCATTCCAAAGCCAAATTTCTGAGGGCAGTTGACTAGTGTGGCCAAGGAGGTGGAGCTGGGTTCTTTATCGAGGGAGATGAGTATATCAAATTTTTCTACCATAAGAGGCCATACACTTTCTAAATTATAGGCAAGGATTCTATCCACATAAGGATTGTTGAGGAGAAGGCCTGTGCTTTCTTCATCCACCAGCCAGAAAATGAAACTCTGTGGGAACTTCCTTTTTAGCCCAGGAAGGAGGGCTGTTGTCCTAAGAACATCTCCCTGAGCCCTGCATTTAATAATCAGAATTTTCTTGGCGAACGGCTCAAAATAAGAGCAATCTTCACAAGGAATGCCGAATTTGCAGGGCTTGTCACCTTTAAAATATATACAGTTTGCTTTTATCATAAATCGTCTTCCTGAGCCTTGTGTAGCCTTTATTTATGCCATAAATTAGGTGTAAAGACAATACGTGCTTTGGCTTATTGAAAACTTCATTCCTAAAAATATTGTTGATTCATTTTTAGTTCAATTCTCAATTTCCTTCAGAAAAATGGCTTTTTTTCTTTGATGAAAGGAAAGGTTTTTGGCAAGAGTGCTTTGAGTTTTATCTGGAAGTTTGCGAGGGGCAGAAGTGATGAGCGGAGAAAAAAGAATTATCAATATTTGCTATTTTTGGCACAGAAATAAGACATGCGGATACCAGTAACCTGAGTCCAATTTGAATGAGTCAACTTTGAAACCTAAATCATTTAAAATTTTTAAATACTCATCCCTGCTTCTAAAATAAAATCTTCCTCCTAAGGTGAACCCAATAATCTTTACTGCCAAGGTTTCTTGAAAAAAATTCCACCAATATTTTCCTAAGGGTTTGGTATCCATTTCCTTGATAATGAGGAGACCACCTTTATTAAGAGCTGAAAAACATTTTTTTAATATAATTTCCTGTTTCGCAAACGGAATTAAATACAAAACATCGATCAGAGTGAAGATATCTCCATTGGGATATTCCATTTCAATAATATTTCCAATATGGAATTCGATTTTTGTAGCATTTTTTTGAATCTTTTCTGCAACTTTTATCTTTTTTTTATCCAGATCGATACCAATAATTTCTCTTGAAGATGACCCGAGCTTTAAAATATAAGAAAAAAATCCATTTCCACATCCTAAGTCTATGATTTTCCCGTTGCTTGGGAAAAAGGTTTCCATTTTCAGAAAAGGACAAATTTTGAGTTTAATCCTTATATAAAGTTTTGTTAACAGACGGCTTTCTTTATATAATCTAAATATTTCTTTTTTGGCTACCATTCCAATCTCACCAAATGATCAAAACACAAAATTATCAATCCAAATCAACATCATATGTACTGATCATACCAGAATTGAAAAATGATCAATGGCCAAAGGTGCTGACGATGGTTATGGGTTCCTTCAAAGTGCTCATTCAAAAGTTTTTTTATGTAGGAAGAGTTAAAAAAGTTGTGTTTTTTTAAGTTTGAGGGAGATAAGACAGTGATAACAAAATCTTTCAATTCATTTTTAATCCAGATTCCTAAGGGAATATCAAAACCAATTTTTTTCTTTGTTAAGATTTCTGAAGGAAGGCGCTTCCGCATTGTCTTTTTAAGAATATATTTGGAATGTAATCGTTTGAGCTTTAGGGAGCTGGGAATAGAAGCGGCAAATTCAACAAACGTATAGTCTAAAAAGGGAACTCTCATTTCTAAGGAATTGGCCATACTCATCCTATCTGCTTTTACTAAGAGATCGTCTTGAAGATAGAGTTTGAGATCTAAATAACCTAGCCTGTCCAATGTTTTTTTAGCCTGGCAATTTTTTAAATGGAAAAAAATGGGTGAAAAAGATTCTTCCTGGAGGGATGAATTTAGTTCTGGCGAAAAGAGGCTTTGTTTTGCAGGGGGGGTGTAAGCTCCCCACCAGATATAATTAGCAATTTCTGGAGGATATTCTATGCCAGAAATAAATTTTTTTGCCTTAAATTCAAAGCTTAGTCTTTTTTTTGAAGCAGGAAGGAGATAGGCGATTTTTTTTACCAAATTTTCCCTGATGAATCTTGGCACCTTTCGGTAGAGATGAGCTATTTTATAAGCTTTATAAGTGTCATAGCCTGCGAATAATTCGTCGCCTCCTTCGCCTGCCAAAGCGACAGTAACATATTTCCGAGCTAACTTTGAAATGATGTAGGTAGGAATTATGGAAGCATCAGCCAAAGGTTCGTCTAAATAGTTCATTAAGACAGGAACCAATTCTTTGACTAAATTTGATTCGACAACAAATTCTTGGTGATCTGTTCCAAAGCGATTGGCAACTTTTTGAGCATAATTGAGTTCATTGAAGCTTTTCTCTTTAAATCCGATGGAGAATGTTTTAATTTTTGAGGAAGCCACTTCACTCATCAATGCCGTGATCGTACTCGAATCTATTCCCCCGCTTAAAAAAACTCCTAAGGGAACATCACTGATTAAGCGCTTTCTAACGGATTCTTTTAATCTTTGATAAATTTCCTCAGTATAGTCATCTTCGCTCTTCACTTCTTTTGGGGCATCTTCATACTTAAGATCCCAGTAAGATTGAATCTTTATTTTGTTGTCCCGAAGAATAATCATATTTCCAGGTAAAAGCTTTTGTATTCCTTTGAATATCGTCTTTGGAGCAGGAATATACTCAAAAGTAAAAAATTGAGATAGAGCCTCTAAATCAATTTCTCTTTGGTAATCTGTTTTGAGGAGAGATTTTATTTCTGATGAGAAAAAAAATTGGTTATTTAACAGGAGATAATGTAGAGGTTTTATGCCTAGCCTGTCTCGAATCAAAAGCAATTTATTCTTTTTTTTATCCCAAAGAGCTATGGCAAACATCCCGTTGAGTTTATTGACGAAATCCTCCTCCTCTTCTTCATAGAGGTGGACAATGACTTCGGTATCAGAGTTCGTATAGAATCTATGTCCTTTTTTGATTAGCTGAGCTTTTAGTTCGAGAAAATTATATATTTCGCCGTTATAGGTAGTCCAAATATCCCTGTCTTCATTGTGAATAGGTTGATGTCCAGTGACCAAATCGATAATGCTTAATCTCCGCATTCCCAAAGCGACTTTCTCATCGAAATAATAGCCTTCGTCATCTGGACCCCTATGAATCATGACCCCACACATAGTCCTTACTAACTCTTGGTCAGCAGGCTTTATGGGGCCAAAGCTATATATTCCACATATGCCACACATGGCAGTTCAAAAGAACAAAATGATGCCTTTCCCTTGAATAATTGCAAACATTGCCCGTTAGCTCAAGATTTTACTAAACCCTGAGTTATTGTCAAGAAACATTGGAGATAGATAAATTTGCACTTGTTTCATGGGATTATTTCTAGAGTGAAGAATAGGGGAGATATTTCAGATTGTGATATCAATCTCTTGAAAAAAATATTCATTTTAGATATTTTTAAACGAAAAGGGGAGATTTGTATGGAAGAGAAAATCTCAAGCAGGAACAAGCTAAAAAAATTATTAAAAATCTTGTTTATTGCCTTACTGCTCTTGTATTGCATTGTCCTTATCGTCAAAATAGCTAAACATAGGGAAGTCTATCAATGGGATTTCAAAGCACATTTTTATGCCGCCCGAGCTCATGCTGCTGGACTAAATCCTTATGATCGACCCCTTGTCCGTCGCGTTGCTAAAGCTCCCTTATCCCAGTGGTTTAATTATACACCTGTAGCAATCTGGTTTTACCGGCTGTTTTGCCTATTTGATTTTAACACGGCCTACTATTTGTTTTTAGCTTTTAAATGTATCTTGCTAGTTGGCTTATTATATTTATGGAGAAAAGGATTTCTTAAAAGCGAAAGAGGTTTGCTCTTCTACTTATTTTGTCTTTTGGCTTTTAATAGCGCCATTTATATTGATTTTTTGGCAGGCAATATCTCTATCTTAGAACAATTTGGATTGTGGCTTGCCTTCTATTTCTTTTTGAGAAGAAGGTTGCTCCTTTTTTGCCTCATAATAGTCATTTTGGCAAACTTTAAGCTTACCCCCTTGTTATTTTTATTTCTGTTGTGGTTTTTGGAGGAGAAAAAAAAGTATATCTATTTCCTTGGTTCGGCTATTCTTTTCGCAGGAATTCAGCTCATATCTTATTTAACTTCTCCTCTATTTATGGATTTCGTCCGTCTTATGAGCGGGATATTAAGTGACATACGCGGCGTAATCAATCCTTCTACTTTTACTTTAATTAGAGATGTATTTGGATTGATAGCTAAAGAGAGAGGCATAACCGTGCCGCAACGCATTCAGATCTTAGCCTTTTTGGTAATAGTCGCAGCTATAATTTTTTTGAGTTGGCGATCTTTTATCGTGTTAAAATCTGTTGGAGGGAAAGAGAAAGATAAGATTATGGTCTTTCTCTCTTGTTTAGTCTATGCTCTTATACTTCCCCGTTTCAAAGATTATTCCTATATTCTTCTTATTGTTCCAACCTATTTTGCAATAAAGAGATTTAGCGGTGGGAAGGAATACATTTTTCTTTTTATTATCATGGTCCTTTCAACTCCGGATATAGTAAATTTGCCTGGATTTAATATCATTTTTAGCTATTTGTGGAATTATTACCCATTAGCAATAGCTTTTAGTGTGTGGATTTTGTATCTTTCCAAAATCTTCCTTTCCACAAAGAAAGAACTCACAGCAAATTAGCACAGCATTAAAGCACTTTCCTTCGTCTTTAAAATTTGGACATCTTCGCAAGAAAGCTTGCGCTCTTCTAGAGAGAAAAGGATATTCTCGATTTCTCGGGCTAAATCTCTCTCTTTGAGACCGAGAAATGTCTTGATTTTCAGGGGTTACTGCATATATTATTTAAAGCACTCTTTCTCTTTTTCAAAAGCTATGAGAAAAGTCATTGTTAATGCGGATGACTTCGGTTTATGCAAGGGAGTCAATGAAGGTATCATTCTTGCCCACCAAAAGGGAATTTTAACCAGTGCCACTCTAATGGCCAACATGCCAGGTTTTGAACATGCTGTAGAGCTTTCCAGACAGAATAAAAGGTTGGGAGTGGGGGTTCATCTCAATATTGTTCGTGGCCAACCAGTATCTCCGGTGAATAAAGTGAGAAGTTTGCTCAATTCTGAAGATTACTTTTTTTCAAATGTTTTTTTGATTTTAGAAAAATTGATGTTAAGAAAAATTCATTTAAAAGAAATAGAGAGAGAGTTTAGAGCTCAGATTGAGAAACTTTTAAAAAACAATATTAAGATTAGTCATTTTGATAGTGAAAAACATGTTCATTCTCTTCCATCTCTCTTCAAGATTATTATAAAGTTAGGAAAAGAGTATGATATTCGAAGAATAAGATACATAAATGAAGTCTGTTTTTCTTCGCCGCTCATCCAATCCTTTGAGTCATTTTTTATTTCTCTGTCTTGTTCTTTTATGAAGAAAAGAATCAAAGAGAATGGTATAATGATAACAGATAAATTTTATGGCATATGTCATAGTGGTCGGATGTCTTCTCTTAAAATAAAAAAAATTCTAAGTGGTCTGGACCAGGGAGTGATAGAAATCATGGTTCATCCAGGGTTTATCACTCAGGAACTCAAAGGATTGGGAAAAAAAATTGGTTCCTATTATATTAATAAATATAGAGAAAAGGAGCTAAATGCTTTATTGAACCCAGAACTGAAACACATAATCAAAGAACGAAAAATTCACTTAATAAGTTTTAGCGAGTTATAAAACCATGGAAAAGAAAAAGAGTTACCCTCAAATTTCAATAGTTGTTCCTTTTTATAATGAACAAGATAATATTGACGAGCTCTATCAAAGTCTGACTGAAGTTTTAGCGGGTTTAAGAGTAGCCTACGAGCTAATTTTTATTGATGACGGAAGTCGTGACAATACCTATCAAATACTGATGAAATTGTATCAAAAAGATAAAAATGTTCAGATTATTAAACTGAAAAGAAACTTTGGACAAACAGCAGCTTTACAGGCAGGATTTGATTTCGCCCAGGGAGAAATTATTATTTCTATGGATGGAGACTTGCAGCACGATCCGCATGATATTCCCCTTTTGCTTTCTAAAATGGAAGAAGGATATGATATCGTCAGTGGCTGGCGAAAAATAAGAAAGGACAATTTTCTTTCTAGAAAGCTTCCTTCGTGGGCAGCTAATCGGATTATGAGGTCACTCTCTGGAGTTAAAATTCACGATTTTGGGACCACTTTTAAAGCTTACAAAAAAGAAGTCATGAGAGGGCTTCATCTTTATGGTGAGCTTCATCGGTTTATCCCGGCCTTAATCAGTAGAACAGGAGTCAAAATTGCAGAAGTGCCCATAAAAAATATTGTCCGACAGAAGGGAAGATCTAAATACGGCTTATCGCGGGTAAGAAGGGTTCTTTTGGATTTATTAACTGTGAAGTTTATCATTAGTTTCATTGATAGGCCTTTACAATTTTTTGGGCTGGTTGGTTTAGGTTTAGGAAGCATTGGATTTACAATTGCCTTTATTCTAACTCTTGGATTTTATTTTTTTGGCTGGTCAGCTAGAGAGAATTTAGGCAATTTGCTTTTAAGTGTCTTTTTAATGGTCGTAGGTATTCAACTTATCATGACTGGCTTATTGGCTGAAGTTATTTCTCGGATATATTTCGTAACTCATGAAATTAAAATATATTCAACAGAAGAAATAAAATCTCATCGAGACGAAGAAAATAGAGAGCAAGAATAGACCTTCTCTTTATCGAAGAAAGAGAATGACGATATTTTCTACGAGATAGTTGAAAAATAAAAATGATCTGATTGAAGTGTAATGATGATTTCTCGAGAGTTTCGTGGAAGTATTCAGAAAGAGCTAATTAACAAGCAAAAATCCCTTCTTTCTAAATACACAGCTCTTTTTCTTGGGAAGAGGACATTCTTTGGTTTCCTGAAATTCGAACTCATAAATTTGTTTTTCTCCTGGGTTCCAGGAGCGATAGGATTTTTCCTCCGAAAATTGTTTTATCCCTGCCTGTTTCAGAAAGTCGGCAAGGGCGTCATTTTCGGTAGAAACATAACCTTCCGGCATCCTCAAAAAATTAGCATTGGAGATAATTCTTTTATTGATGACAATGTGGTTTTGGACGCGAAAGGTGAAAATAATGAAGGCATTCGAATTGGAGAGAATGTCTACCTGGGCAGAAACACAATCCTCAGCTGCAAAGAAGGCTCAATTTTCTTGGAGGATTACTGCAATATCTCAGCCAACTGTACTCTTATTTCAGAGACAGAAGTGAGATTAGGCAAATACTGTTTTTTGGCTGGTCAATGCTATCTGGTGGCTGGCGGGAATCACAGCTATAAAAACATTTCTACCCCCATAATGTTTCAGCCTTCATTCTCCAAAGGGGGAATAAAAATTGACGAGGATGTCTGGCTTGGTGCTGGCGTTACTGTCTTGGATGGAGTCTCTATTGGAAAAGGAAGCGTGGTGGGGGCAGGCTCAGTTGTTACGCGGTCCCTTTCCGAATATTCCATTGCCTGGGGTAGTCCTGCACAAAGAATAAAAGATCGGAGAGAAGAGAGAGAACCTGAGAAAGCCTAAAAGGCAAATCAGACTTTAAAGATAAATTTCCAAAAAACCCAATAAAGTCTTAGCATGACGTTTGATCTTTCTCATTCTTGAAACTTAGTCTTTCGGGCCTTAAAGATAAAGTTGGAGGTGCTGTCAAAACGGCCAGAGGCGGGAAGGTATTTTTCAATCAAAAATCCCTTTTTCTCTAAAAACCATCTCATTTCATCTGGGTCATAATAGTGCCGAATAGGAACAAAGTACCAGTCCAGGATAAGTTCTTCCAATTTCTCTCCTTTCCTGGATTTTTCTCTTTTTTTAAATAGGAAGACAACTGGAGCTAAAAAGAAGGCAAAGATTTTGGAGAGAGCTGTCCAAGATTTCTTAGGAGTTCGGATGAGAGTTTTTCTGATGATTTCATGGAGAAAGGTGAGTTTTGTTTTTTTGTAAACAGCCAACAGAAGACTGCCCTCTCTCTTCAGCACTCTGATCAGTTCAGATATGGCCTTAAAGGGATCTGTGGTGTGGTGGACTGTTCCCCAGGCCCAGATAATGTCAAACGCTTCGTCCTTAAACGGGAGCTGCAACATATCTTCTTTTTGGAATTCAAGGTTTTGCAAGCCAAATTTTTTCTTGAGATTCTGAGCAGTCTCCAGGCTGCCAGGACTGATGTCGATGCCAACGACGTTTGCCGCTCCTTTATTGGCAAAGATGATGCTAAAGATGCCTGTGCCGCAGCCAGCATCGAGAACAGTCTTACGCTTTACCTCTTCTTCCGAATAAAAAAGCTGCCAATGGTTCTCAGAGGCAGAGTATTCCGGAATATATTCTGTCCAGACAACATCATAAAAACGTCCCACCCGTTCTTTGCTCATCGAAGACTCTTCCTCAAAAATGAACGAGACATATATTATCTGCCCTCCGCAGCTAAGTCAATTTTTCTCTCTCTATACTTTCCTCTTTGGGCCTTGGGAAAAACTTTTCTTAAAGGAGCTGTGACTGTAATGAAGAGGAAATAAAGGGCCATCTTCCTTAAGCATTGAGAGTCGAATAGAGAAGTTGAATTTCTTTAGCAATTCCGAGAAATAAAAGTTGACAAGCGGGGAAAATATAATATATTATTTTTATCGAATCTATAGAAATTATAATAAGGAGGAAGAATCGAGATGAGGATCTTCTTGATTATCACCTTCAGCGTCCTTGGATTTTTCACATTGCTTCTGGGAGCTCTTTTTCTTCTCTGGTTTTATCAGGGAGGGTGTTGTGTAAAACGGATCAAAAATAAAATCAATAGAAAGATCTTTGTCAAGCCTATCATCAAAGAAGAGTAGCCCCAACTGGTTTATCAGAGATCGAAATTGTTGAAAAATTTTGATTCATGCTCGATAATGAAGAAAAGAATGAGCAAAGGAGGCTCAATGGAGGAGATCAAAAATGAAGTTGCCGTCATGTTTTCGGGCGGGATTGACTCGCTTTTAGCGGCCGTTGTGTTGCAGGAGAAATTTGATAAAGTCCATTTGATCACTTTTGATAAAGGTTATCTGGAGTTTGGCATAAAGAACAATCTTCCCAATATTGAAAAATTGAAAGGAACTTATGGGGATCAGAAATTCATCAATAAAATTATCAACATCAAAAAAATTTTAAGGAATGTTTCCGTAAAAACAATTTTAAGAGATCGGAAAAACTACGAGATGGAAGTTGTCTGGTGCGTTGGCTGTCGACTGGCGATGAATACGGGGGGATTGATTTACGCTTTGGAAAATAATCTTTATGGCTTTGCCGATGGTTCCAATCGACAACAAGTGCCAAGCGAGGATAATTTGATCGGCACGGCAGAAAATTTTCCGAGTGTTGTCAATCGATTAAAAGAATTTGCCTCCCAGTATCACGTGGATTTCCTGACTCCTGTTTATGATTTCGGGAGTCGAGAAGAAAGAAGAGCAAAATTGAAGGAACTTGGTTTTGACATCGACTATTTAAGCTTGGATTACGAAAAAGGAATAAAAGGAATGATGACCAAGGATATTTTCTCGAGATCGCAACCGATGTGTTTTTCCGGGTGGCTCATCCATTGGAAGAGAAATTTATTCGGAAAACCGGTTAAGCAAGATGAAGAAAAAACCCTAGACTACATTATCCATAAGCAAGAAAATGTGATCAGAGATTGTATCAGAGGATATTTCCGTCAAAAGAATATTGACCTTGAGGATTTGATCCAGAAGCGAAAAAGTTCAAGACAAAACTGAAACTTTGAATTCTACAGCCAGCCCTGTTCTTTGTGCCAGAAAACTGTCATCTCCATCCCCTCTTGGAAGCTTGTCTCAGGAGAAAAACCTAGTTGTCCTGCTTTTTGGATTGAAAGAGGCTTGGGATGGATAAAGAAGCTGATTTTGGATAGAGTGAGGGGAGCTTCTTTTTTGAAAAGAGAAAATATCTTTTCCATTGTCCAGGCAACCAGTTTGACCGGAGGGAGTGGAAGAGAAAAGGAAGGGATTTTCTTCCCGGTGACAGAAGAAATAGTCTCGACGATTTCTCTTACAGTCAGAGCTTCTCTTCCAGCCAAATGATAGATTTCTCCTCTTTTCCCTTTTTCGGCGCAGAGGAGGATGCCTTGAATCAAGTCTTGGATGTAGATTGGTGTTTGCCGGGCATTTCCTTTTGTGACCAGGATGAATCTTCTTTTGTCTATGGCTTTGATGAGCTTAAAGGTTCTCCGATCCCGAGGACCATAAACCCAGCCTGGCCTCAAAACCACGATATCCAGCCCCTCATTGGCTAGACAGAGAGCCACTTTTTCTCCTTCGAGTTTACTTTTATCGTAGATATTTTTGGGATTTAAGGGACAGTCTTCGTCCGCGACCTCATTTGGCTTTACTGAACCCAAGACTCCTGCTGAGCTGAGATGGATGATTTTCTTGACATTTGCCTCCCGGGCTGCCCTTAAAACATTTTCAGTCCCGCGGCAATTGATTCTGTAAAATTCATCTTTGCTGATTAAAGATGAACCTAAGGCAGATGCCAGATGGAAAAGGATATCCGTGCCTTCGAGAGCATCTCTTAAGATCTCGAAATCTCCGATATCCCCTTGAATAGCTTCGATTTTTTCTTGCTGGAGAATTCTGTTTTTATGGACAAGAGCCCGAATTCGCCATTTTTTCTGAACGAGAGAATCGACAAGATGACTTCCGATAAACCCTGAAGCGCCGGTGATAAAAGCTTGCATTGGAAGTGTCTTAATTTTCCTTCAAATTTTCCCTAGCTTTATCCAGAGTCAGGCTCATTTTTTCAAGATATCGAGAATAAGTATATTCTTTATCCGCCAACTCTTTTGCTCTTCGAGCTCTGGCCTTGGTCTCTTCGTGGAGCAGGGCAAAAGAAAGGCCCTCGGCCAGGCTCTGGGGATTTGGATCAACCAAAACAGAGTTCTTATCGCTTAGGACTTGAGTATGTGTCCAGAGATTTGTCGCCACGAGCGGCTTTCCAGACTTGAGGAAGGAATAGATTTTAAGCGGCGTGTTTGTTCCTTGAAGGCGAGGAGAAACAAGGACATCTGAAAGAGAAATAAAGAGAGGAACGATTGAAGGCAAAACTCTGTCGACAAAAATTACTCTGTCTGATATTTTTAGGGCCTCTGCCTTTTTTTTCATCTTCTCTTGCTCGATTTTGCTCCCTCCCACGAGTAAGAAAATCACCTTTTCTTTTATTTTTTCTGCAGCCTCAAGCAAAAGAGAAATGCCTTGATAGGACTCGAAATTTCCTGTATAGAGGACAATTTTTTCGCCCTTTGGGGCAAATTCTCTCCGTTTTTGGAGTATTTCTTCCTCTCGAAATTCTTGACCAGGGAAGTCAATAAAATTTTCAAGCAAGATGGCTTTCCGCTCAACACCTTTCTTTTTAACTTTTTCTAATAAATCTTGGCAAATAACGATCACAGCATTGGAATTTTTCAGGATAGAGCTTTCCATCCAGAGGAAGATGTTTTTGAGCAGCTTGGAGCGGGAAAAATTGAAATTCTCCAACTGTTGGGGAAGGCTGGAATGCATATCATAGATATGAGGCACTTTCCAGATTCTGCTCAAAGCGATTCCCAGCAAGGCCGCTTCTTCATGAGAAAAGATCAAATCATAATGTGCAATCATCAGCTTCGAAAAAGCTTTTAGAAAAAGCAGAAAATCAAGGGGAATTTTTGCATAGGAAGGCCCGATTTTTATTTTTTGGATACGGAAAAGATTTGGAATTCGAAATATTTTTATATTCTTTAGGGTAACGTTCTCTCCGAGATGGTAGGTAACGAGGTCAACCTTATGGCCAAGGTCTGAGAGTGCTTTGAGTCTGAAATAGACGCTGATCGGGGTTCCCCGAGCTTGGAAGAAGGGCTCTGGGGCCAGCATCAGAATTTTCATCGGGATGTAGATTTAATGAGTTTTTTCTAAATCAGAATCGATGATTTCCTTGATAAAATAGATTCTTTTTTCCGCAGATTCGTGATAGGTGCGAACCATGATTTCTGCCAAAAGGCCTAAAGTGATAAATTGAATGCCTATCACCATTAGCAGAATAGCTAAGAGAAGGAGGGGGCGGCCGCCAATACCCTGTTTGAGAATCAATCGCTGATAAGAAAGCCAAAGACCCAAAAAACCTCCGGCAATTCCACTGACCAGGCCAAAGAGGCCAAACATCTGCAGAGGTCGAGTCGAATAACTCAGAAGAAATTTTACAGTCAGAAGGTCGAGGATGACTTTAATGAACCTAAATATATTGTACTTCGACTTTCCGTGACGTCGGGGTTTGTGATTGACTTTGACTTCAGCGATGGAAACTCCCATATTGCTGGCAATGGCCGGGATAAAACGATGCATCTCTCCATAGAGTTTTATAGTCTTGACAACTTCTCTGCGAAAGGCCTTCAAAGAGCAGCCATAGTCATGAAGTTTAACTCGGGTAATCATGGAAATAAGCCAGTTGGCGATGGCTGAAGGAAGACGTCGAGTAAAAAATTTATCTTTCCGTTTCTGCCTCCAGCCGCTGACGACATCATAGCCTTCTTCGATTTTTGCCATGAGCAGGGAAAAGTCATTAGGGTCATTTTGCAAGTCGGCATCTAAAGTGATGATGATCTCTCCTTTTGCATAATCAAAGCCTGCGGAGAGAGCTGCTGTTTGGCCAAAATTCTTCCTCAGCCTTACGATTTTCACCTTGGGGTCTTCCATCTGGATTTTTTTCAAGATAATAAAGGAATCATCCCAGCTCCCATCGTCAACAAAGATAAGTTCATAAGATCTTTTCAATTTCTGGCAGGAATCAATCAGTTCGCTGTAAAGTTCAGGCAAGCTTTCGGCTTCATTGAAGACGGGGATAACAAGAGAAATCTCTATTGACCGACCTGCATTCATCTTCGCCAATATATCATAAAGATTATACTCCAGCAACATCCCCCTTTATCTTCAGAGGGAACTTATGTTAGAAAAAAATGAAAAAATTAACTTGATTTTGATTTTTATTTCTGCTATTAATTTACGCACACCTGGGGATTGGCAGGAAAACGCCATGGGGATTGGGAGGAGAGAGTTTCTCAAATTAAGCGGGGCAGGGCTAGCTCTGACCAGCCTTGATCCAGGAATTTTATTCTCCTCTTCTCCCTTGAGTGAATATTTTCCTTCCCTTCTCAGAGAACAATTATTTAACAAAGAATACCCTTTCCCTTATGATGAGAAATATTTCGCCTGCGCTGAGAGAATCTATAATGTCAGGGCTAGCGGTGACAATACTCAGAGTTTTAAAGCGAATCTGAATTTGGTTCTCAAGGAGGGCAAAAAGCTTGATATCAAGGTCTTGGTCAGTGAGAGACTTGAAGATCTCTCCAGGACAAAAGAGATCTATGCCTATTCTGGTGTTCAGGAAAGCCTGGATGTCTTGTTGACTAGCTTTGAAACGAGACGACTTTACTACCAAGTCCTTTATAGAGAAGGAGAGGAGAGTTGGAAGGCTTTATCTCCCAAAAGTTTTAAACTTCCCAATGCTAAGCTCGAAAAAGGGGACGAGATCACCATCCTCTTCATCTCTGATGACCATACTTTTGATGATGCCGATTATGAAGTTCCAGAGATACACAGGAACATAAAGTTGAGCGGAGATTACGTGAATGAGTTTCTAAAGACGCTGAGATTCAATCCTGATTCAAGATGTGAAGATCCTGTCAACCGATTGAGAAATGGCTTCTGTCTGGCCACTGCTTTAAGATACATCATGGCTTATGAGGATCCTGACTTTCTGATACATTTCGGTGACACCACAGGAATTGGAGCAAACTACAAATGGAAAGGCTTAGGCCTTCCCACGGAGAATCTGTCAGAAAGAGATTATGATTTTATCTCGAAGATATTATGGCTGAGGATGAGGAAAATGTATTCAGCCCTCACTCCCAGTATCCCGATCTATATTGCCTTGGGAAATCATGATGGAGAGGAAGCTTGGAACCCGGCCAGGTTTAGGGCAAAAGAATGGAGAAAGAAGCTTTTTGCTTTGCCCGACGAGCTTACTTATCCTGAAGGGGGACACAGCGAGGGGAATTATTATGCTTTCTCCTGGGGAGCCGATAGCCTTAACCGTGGCGGTGTCCTGTTTATTGTCCTTCATACGACTGGCTTCACGGGAAACAGATATCCTCGGACTCCTGAAGAATGGACATTAGGACAGGGTCAGCTCCAATGGTTTGAGGATGTTTTAAGAAAGAGTGAGAAGGACTGGAGTTTTGTCTGTTCCCATCATGTGCTCGGAGGTTGGCCTGCTGGACCTGATGAGAGCAGGAAAGATATAGCCTATGGGAGGGGACCTCTTTTCAATTATAAAGATTACCTTGACTATTGTGACCCAAACAAGGTGGAACAGGTTAAACTTACAGAGTTCGCAAAAAAAATGGGGCTGCGGGCTTTTTTCTATGGACATGACCATATCTTTCATGCGGAAAGATTAGGAAAAGGGCTAAATCAAAAAGAGATGCTGGGAGTTTGCGTTGGGCCAACAAAATATTTGGGCGAATGCATGTGGTGGAGTGGAAATTACTGGAGAAAACACTATGGAGAAGCCTTTAAGACAAATCCTGACTTTTGGGGACCGACAGGGATCGCTAAATTAACCATAAATAAAGAAGAAGCAAAGCTGGAGTATGTGATTACAGGGTGCACTCCTCACTCAAATCTTTCCCAAGGCAGTCATGCAGGAGATGTCCTCTATAGCACAATTCTTGTTAACCCTCCTCCTTCTTTATCTTGTGACAGGACCTCTCTTCTTTTTAAGGGAGTCGAAGGAGAGTCTGATCCCCCTTCTCAAATTTTTAAAATAAAAAATGGAGGTGCAGGGGCTCTGAATTATGAGATAAAGTGCAGTGAATCCTGGATATCTGTTTCTCCCGAAAGCGGTTGTTCCTTCGGAGAATGGGACGAAATATCCGTTTCTGTTGATATTTCGAGTTTTGAATCAGGTACTTATGAAGGAATGATCACTGTCGAGAGCCGAGAGGGCGCCAAAAGCGCTCAGAAGATAAAAATAAACTTATCCGTTGATCCTCCCCAGATCTATGCCCCCTTAAATTTTGCCTATGTAAGAAAGGAAAATAAAATCCTGTTCTATAGCGAAATTATGATTTTTTTGACATGGGAAGCTCATCCTCTGAACAAAAATATCCAGAAATATCTGATTTATCTCGTAGATGGAGAGGATCGGAATCTCTTAGCAGAAGTTGATGCCCAAACTTTTAGTTATTTGCTCAGAAATGTTGAGCGTGAGAAACACTATCGGTTTGCTCTAACAGCCGTTGACCATAAAGAGAGAGAGGGCCAACCCGCTTATCTGATTATTGATTAAGAGTCTTCTTCGGGATCAGGCTTTGCCATCAGGAAGAGAAACATTCCTGTCTTTGAACAACAACGCTTCCTTATGGCAAGGACTAATCCCAGAGTGCCCCTTGAATAACCATGCTCCTCTATGATAAAGCTCAACTCCAGGAGATGTTCGTTGACAATGGGGAGGGTTTAGATTACAATTTTTGCACATTTTGTCATGAGTGAAAAAAGAATTTTGATCGTCGATTACAGTAGCCAGAGCTTGGATTCTTTAGCCCAGCTTTTTAAGTCCCATAAATTCCAAATCATAAAAGCCACAGACGGCAATTCTGCTTATGAAAAATTTAAATCTGAAAGACCTGACTTGGTGATTCTTGAGGCCATGCTGCCTAAGCTCCATGGTTTTGATCTGACCAAAAAGATCTCCCAGGAGACAAAAGGGAAAATTCCCATTATCATCGTCACTGGAGTGTACAAGGGACCTCACTTTAAGCATGAAGCCTTAACCTCACTTGGAGCTTCTGATTATTTTGAAAAGCCTTTTGACAAGGAAAAATTAGTGAGTGCTGTATTGAATCTTCTGAATGAGGAACCAGATATTCAGGAAGAGCTTCCTAATTCCAAGTCCATCATCGAGAATCTATCCCGAAGGATAAAGGCTCGAATGGATAAATCTTTTTTGAAGTCCAAGTGAATGGAGATCCTTCGAAAGTGATAAAAACTCATGACAAGCCTATGGACGCGCTGCAATAACTGTGGGCGGATTTCCTTCAAAGAAGATATCCTCAATAACAAATCTGTCTGCCCTGCCTGTAATTTTCATTTTCGGTTGTCGGCTAGCGAACGGCTGGAATTGCTTTTCGATGAAGGGCAGTATAAGCTTTTAGACCAGAATATCTATCCAGTTGATTCTCTCCAATTTAAAGATACAGAAAAGTATTCCCAGAGGCTGAAGGAAAATCAGGAACGGACTTCACTTCCTGAAGCAGTCTTGACTGCGGAAGGGAAGATAGGGGGAATAAAAGTCATCATTTCAGCCATGGATTTCGGATTTATGGGAGGGAGTATGGGCTCAGTTGTGGGGGAAAAAATCGCAAGGGCAGCGGAGAGAGCCCTTAAGGAAAGATTGCCTCTTATCATCATTTCCTGTTCTGGCGGCGCAAGAATGCAAGAAGGAGCTCTCTCTCTGATGCAGCTTATGAAAACAAGCTCTGCTCTAGCCCGACTTGACCAGGCTTCGATTCCTTATATTTCTGTCCTGACAGACCCTACCACTGGAGGCGTGACTGCCAGTTTTGCTATGCTGGGAGATCTCAATGTCGCAGAACCCAATGCTCTTATCGGTTTTGCAGGCCAGCGAGTCATTGAGCAAACTATAAAAGAGAAATTGCCTAAAGGATTCCAGCGCTCGGAATTTCTTCTCAAACATGGAATGCTCGATGATGTGATAGAAAGAAAAAATTTGTGTTCTTACCTCATAAAAGCCTTGCGCCTTTTTCTGAACCGTTCTCAATGAATTATGAACAGTGTCAGAAATATCTCGAGAAAATTCAGAGCTTAGGCATAAAGCTCGGATTAGATACTGTCAAAATTATTCTCTCTTCTTTTGATAATCCTCACCAAAAATATCCTTCCCTTCTGGTGGCTGGGACAAACGGTAAAGGCTCAGTCTGTGCCATGCTTGCTCAAATTTTGACCTCACATCACCTTCGGGTCGGTCTTTACACCTCCCCTCATCTGGTGAGAGTCGAGGAGAGAATCAGGGTCAGTCAAACTCCTATAGGGCGAAAGGACTTTTGTAACCTCCTCACTATCCTCAAGAAGAGGATTGAGGGCCTGCTGGATTCAAAGATGTTGCTTTCTCTTCCCACCTATTTTGAGTTGATGACTTGTCTGGCTTTCCTTTATTTTGAAAGGCAAAAAGTGGATATTGCTGTTTTGGAAGTAGGAATGGGAGGAAGATTTGATGCGACAAATGTGGCGACACCTCTTGTTTCTGTAATTACCACTATTTCTCGAGATCATCAAGAATTCTTGGGGTCGAACTTAAGCCAGATAGCCTTTGAAAAAGCCGGGATCATAAAACCTGGGGTTCCTCTTATTTGTGGAGTAGAAAAAGGTCGAGCTCGAGTTGTCATAGAGCGAAGAGCTCTAGAGGTTGGGGCTCCATTCTATGGAGTTTTTGATGAGGAGGGAGCCTTTCTTGCAGAAAAGACTTCGAAAGGCTATTCCTTTTTCTATAAATCAGGTGGGGACACTTACCTTTATTCGCCTTCTTTACAAGGGGAACATCAAGGAAGGAATGCTGCTGTGGCTATTGCAGCCGCAGAGGAAATCAGCAAAAGATGGAAAAAATTAGAGAAGAAGAAAATTATTAAGGGGATAGAAAATGCCAAATGGGAGGGCCGGCTGGAGACATTCTCCCGTAAGCCCCTGATCATCCTGGATGGTGCCCATAATGAAGGCGGGGCAAAAGCTTTGAGGTCGTATATAAGGGATTTGGGGCCCCATCCCTTAATCCTTGTCTTTGCTATCATGAAAGACAAGGAAATCCGCAAAATGGTTAAAATTCTGTTCCCACTGGCTTCGAAAATCATCGTCACTTGCTTTCCCTCCTCGAGGGCCGTTTCCCCTGAAGAGATAAAAGCCAAGGCTGTGGAGTTCGAGGATTGTATGATCCTGGAACCTAATGTAAAAAAGGCTTTTCAAATGGCTCTCTCTGCTGCTTCTCTTCATGGATGTGTCCTTATTACAGGCTCACTTTTTTTGATCGGAGAAATCAAGAAACTCTATCCTCAATAAAAAGGCTCTGGGGTTAGGCATTGCCATCGGGAAGAGAAATATTTCTGCCATTGAGTATCCAGATTTTCTTTTGATAATGCCTGACCCAAAAGACTTGTTTTCTTCAGGACGCATCTTCGTTTCCGTGATGAATAGGTTCATGCATGGGTCCTGTCGCGGTGTGTCCCTGTCCGTCCTCGCGGCACCCTGGGGTCAGGCTTTGCCATGAGGACAAGCTATTTTCATGCCCTTAACGAATAAGTATTTCCTCTGACAAAGCCTGACCCCAACCCCTATGCTGCGGGCGTTGCAGGGCGCACACCGCGCCACGCATTCGCATTTTTTAATTTCTACTCATCACGGAAAAAGGGATGCAATCGTTGACTTGCTTTTTTAGGCCAAAAGTGTTAAATTTTTGTTTAATTTTTTTAATATGAATTTCAAAAATGCTTTCTATTGATGGTACTTTAATAGTCAGTTTTTTAATCATTTGGATTCTTCTCCTTGTCCTTTCCAAGTTATTTTTTAATCCTGTGCGGAAGATCATGGAAGAAAGAGAGGCCAAAATTCAAGACTCAAGAGGTGCCTGCAAAAAAGCCCTTGAAACCTACGAACAGAATCTGCATGAGATTGAGGCGAGATTAAAGTCGGGCAGGGCTGAGGCTGAGCTCATCAGAGAAGAGTTTGAGATGGAAGCGTTAAAAGAGAAAAGTCGCTTGTTGGAGGAAATAAACACTGAATACAGAAGCCAGATGGAAAGGGCAAAAACGGAGCTCAAAGAAGCGATGAAAGATCTGAGGAAAGAACTCAAATCAGAAGCTATGATTTTGGCCGAGAGAATTGAACAGAGGCTTCTCCACTGATGGTTAAAAGAAAGCAAATCCTCGTTATTCTTCTGCTTGTACCTTTCTTTGTTTTTTTGGCTTCTCCCGAAGAAGGTTCTTCATCAAATGTTATGGAATTTTTAGGGAAGAGTGTGAATTTCATCATTATTTTTGGGGCGCTGGCCTATTTTCTCTACAAACCTCTGCGCAGCTTCTTCGAGAAAAGATCTCGAGAGATAAAGGAGGCCATAAAAGAAGCAGAAGACTCCAGAAAGGAAGCAGAGGAGAAACTCCAAGAGATGAAGATAAGGTTGACTGGCCTCGAAGAGGAAATAACAAAGATCAAAAAAGACGCTGAAGTCGTAGGCCTTAAGGAAAAGACAAGAATAGCCAACCTTGCCCAGAAGGAAGCAGAGAGAATAAAACGCCTTGCTCAGCAGCAAATAGAACTCGAGGTTAAGGCAGGAATTCAAGAACTCAAAGAATACACAACAGAGTTAGCGACAGCTTTGGCTTCGGAAAGAATCAAGGAAAAATTGACTCCTGAAGATCATTCTCTTCTCATTGACAAATCCATCGAAAGGCTCGTGAAACTCTATGAAAAGTCAAATTCTCATCAAAAGATACACTCAAGGACTAGTTAACGCCATAAAGGATGAGGCTGAATTCTCAGAGCTTAATCGCCAGTTATCTGATTTTTTGATACTTCTCTCAAGTCATAAAGATCTCAGAGATCTCCTTGCCAGTCCGCTTTTGCGCAAGAATAAAAAAAGTCAAATCATTAAAGAAATTTTGGCCAGAGAGTCTTCAAATCCCAAAACTTCAAGATTTATCCTTTTACTTTTGGAACACAATCGACTTGAGCTTTTAGACGATATTCTGGATTTCTTGCCTGTCTGCTGGAATGAGAAGAAGGGCGCTTTCACTTTTGAAGTCGCTTCAGTTGTTCCTTTGACAGAGGTCCAAAAAAAAAGGCTGAAGAAAAGGTTAGAATTGTTGGAGAAGAAGCCTGTCGTTTTGAGCTACGAAATTGATCCAGAGTTGCTCGGCGGTCTCAGCGTAAGAAGAGGCAATATGGTTTATGATATCTCTCTAAAAGGCAATTTAATGAAGCTAAAGGAAAAAATTTGTGAAAGGTACTAGAGATGCAAATTAAAGCCGATGAAATAAGCAAAATTATCCAGCGCCAGATAGAAGGCTACGAAGCAGAGGTAGATGTCAGGGAAATTGGAACAGTGACTTCAGTGGGAGATGGAATCGCGCGGCTTTATGGCCTTGATCGGGTCATGTACAATGAGCTTCTCGAATTTCCTCAAGGCGTTTTTGGACTTGCTCTGAATTTAGAAGAAGAGAGTGTTGGTGCAGTCCTCTTGGGTGAGGGTCATCTTGTCAAAGAAGGAGACATGGTTAAGCGGACACACAGGATCATGCAGGTTCCTGCCGGCCCTGCGCTTATTGGGAGAGTGGTCAATCCTCTCGGCCAGCCTTTAGATGGGAAGGGACCCATCAAAACTGATGTCTACAGAGTTGTTGAACATCTAGCGCCTGGAGTTGTTGATCGTCTGCCAGTAAGGGAACCTTTGCAGACTGGGATAAAAGCCATCGATTCCATGATTCCCATTGGAAGAGGCCAGAGAGAGCTTATTATAGGTGACCGCCAGACTGGAAAGACAGCAATAGCCATTGACACCATCATTAACCAGAAAAATTCAGGTGTCATTTGCATTTATGTGGCCATTGGCCAGAAGAATTCCACTGTCGCCTACATCATCAAGATTTTAGAAGACTACGGGGCAATGGATTATTCACTCGTGGTGGTTGCTTCTGCTAGCGATCCTTCGCCTCTTCAATATCTAGCTCCTTATAGCGGCTGCGCCATCGGAGAATATTTCAGGGACAACGGTCAGCACGCTCTTGTCATCTATGATGACCTCTCCAAGCACGCTGCAGCTTACAGGGAGATTTCTCTGCTTCTCCGTCGTCCTCCAGGAAGGGAAGCCTATCCTGGAGACGTTTTTTATCTTCATTCAAGACTCCTCGAAAGAGCAGCGAAATACAATGATGAGCATGGCGGCGGTTCTTTAACGGCATTGCCGATCATAGAAACACAGGCAGGAGATGTTTCTGGCTATATTCCGACAAATGTTATTTCCATTACAGATGGTCAGATCTACCTTGAACCCGAGCTTTTCAATGCAGGGATCCGTCCAGCCATAAATGTCGGGATATCTGTATCGCGAGTCGGAGGAAACGCCCAAATAAAAGCCATGAAGCAAGTCGCAGGAAAACTGCGCCTTGATTTGGCCCAATACAGGGAACTCGTCACCTTTGCCCAGTTTGGCACCGAGCTGGATAGGGCAAGCCAGGCCCAGCTTGAAAGAGGAGAAAGGTTAACAGAAATTCTTAAGCAGAATCAGTATGCCCCCCTTCCTGTCGAGAAGCAAATCTTGATTATCTATGCTGGAAACAGAGGATTTTTGGATGAATTTCCAGGAAATCGGATCAAAAACTATGAGAAAAGAATTTATGAATATTTTGAGAAAGAGTATCCTGATTTACTGAGAAAAATTGCTGAAAAAAAAGAGATAAGCACTGCCTTAGACGAAGCCATTGAGTCTGCCATAAAAAAGTTTAATCTTGAGTTCAAACAGGAAGAAAGCTAGCTCGCATGGCCGTTTTAATTGACTTAAGAAGAAGAATAAAGAGCGTGAGGAACACGCAGCAAATCACCCAGGCCATGAAAACTGTTTCCACAGCTAAATTCAAAAAGTCACAACGCATGATCTTGGAATCCCGGCCCTACTGGCATAGCTATCCTGATTTGCTTAGCCAAGTTGCTTTCTGGGCTGCGGAGGATGAACATCCCTTGCTTCAAAAGAGAAATGAGAAAAAAATAGAAGGAGTGGTGATAACTTCTGATAAAGGGTTATGCGGATCTTTTAACTCCAACTTGTTGGCTAAATCCTTTTCTTTTTTTGAAGAGAAATCTCGCCAGGCAGAGGTCCATCTGCTTTTGATAGGAAAAAAGGCAGTGACCTTTTTTAAAAAGCATGCCTTTGCCATTGACAGAGCTTATTCAGATAAGGTGGATAAACTTGGCCTAGAAGATTTCAGAGGAATCGCTCACTATTTGATGAGGCTGTATGTTTTTAACAAAATAGACTCTGTCTATGTGACTTACAACGAATTTAAATCTATTCTTTCTCCGCGTGTCACCATCGCCAAGCTTCTGCCCTTTAGCCCGGTTGAAGGGGAGGAAAGCCGAGTTCTTTCGCCTCCAGATTGGGAGCCAGAGTCATGGAGAATTCTCAATTTTCTTTTGCCTCTTTATATCGAAAATGAGATCGTTCACTGCTTTTTTGAGTCTTTGGCAGCAGAACATGCAGCTCGGATGATGGCCATGGATAATGCCACTCAAAATGCTGAAGAGTTGATATCTGATTTAATTTTGCTCTTAAATAAGATTCGGCAAGCTTCGATCACCAAGGAGCTTCTCGAGATCATGACAGCTGTTGAGGCGCTGGCAAAGCAATAAAGAAACAAAAACTTGGAGAGAAGAGTGAGAAAAGAGAAAAAGGAAGAACATGTCGGAAGAGTCGTTCAGGTCATCGGTCCGGTTGTGGATGTTGAATTCAGGGATATGGAACTTCCTAAGATTTATAATGCCATTCGAATCACTAGCGAGGGATCCGATACTCCTACTCCTGTTGATATTATCGTTGAAGTGGAGCAACATCTGGGAGAAGGCAGGGTTCGTTGCGTTTCCATGCATCCAACGGATGGCTTGGCTCGAGGTATGAAAGCCGTAGACCTTGAAGGCCCCATTGAAATTCCAGTAGGAGAGGAAACCCTAGGAAGATTGATGAATGTCATTGGTGAGCCTATAGATTATCTGGGTCCTATCCAGGCCAAGGTGAAATATCCCATTCATCGTACCCCTCCTCCTCTTGAGCAGCAAAGCACCAAACTCGAAATGTTTGAGACTGGAATCAAAGTGATAGACCTCATCCAGCCTTTCCAGAAGGGTGGAAAAATTGGTCTCTTTGGAGGAGCAGGAGTAGGCAAGACTATTATCATCATGGAGCTCATCCACAATGTCGCCAAAAAATATGGAGGCTACTCTGTTTTTGCTGGTGTGGGAGAGCGAACGAGAGAAGGAAATGACCTTTGGCTGGAAATGAAGAATTCAGGTGTCATCAATAAGACTTCACTCATCTATGGCCAGATGACTGAACCGCCAGGAGCCAGGCTCAGAGTAGGTTTAGCTGCTCTTTCTGTGGCCGAGTACTTCAGGGATGAGATGAATCAAGATATTCTCCTCTTTATCGATAATATCTTTCGTTTTGTTCAGGCTGGTTCAGAAGTCTCAGTGCTTCTGGGCAGGATGCCTTCTGCTGTAGGTTACCAGCCTAATCTGGCAACAGAACTGGGAGAGTTGGAAGAAAGGATCACTTCCACAAAAAAAGGTTCGATAACCTCTGTCCAGGCAATTTATGTTCCTGCAGATGACTTTACCGATCCTGCGCCTGCCACAACCTTTTCTCACCTAGATGCCTCGACCAATCTTTCCCGTGCTTTGACTGATATAGGCATTTATCCTGCTGTTGACCCCTTATCTTCGTATTCCCGGATGCTGGATCCAAGAATTATAGGGGAAGAGCATTATCGAGTGGCTAGGCGAGTGAAAGAAATTTTGCAAAGATACAAAGAGCTTCAGGATATCATCACCATTCTTGGCATAGAAGAGTTATCCGAGGAAGACAAAACGATCGTTGCTCGAGCACGGAAGATTCAGCGCTTCCTCTCCCAGCCCTTTAACGTAGCAGAAGAATTCACGGGGAGGCCAGGAAAATATGTGTCTGTGGAAGAGACTGTCAAAGGATTCAAAGAGATTGTCGAAGGCCTTCACGATGACAAACCCGAACAAGCCTTCTATATGGTCGGAAATATTGAAGAAGTCATCAAGCGTGCTGAGGAACTGAAGTCAGCATGAGCCAGAATCTCCCTCGCGCCCTCCATCTTAAAGTGATCACGCCTAGAAAATTGTTGGTGGAAACAGAGGTTGAGGAGATTTCTCTTCCCAGCCTGGAGGGTTATTTGGGAATACTTCCGGGGCACCGCCCTTTACTCATAGCACTGGGCAAAGGAACGGTTACTTATAAGCTGGCGAAAAAGGAGGGGAAAGTTCCTGTCCAGGGTGGCTATGCTGAAATACTTCCAGAATCGGTTGTCATTTTTACTGAATTAAGCAAAGATGAAGCCAATCAATCACCTGAAGGGTGAGGATGAGACTCTTGATTCTTTTTACGAGGGCCGAATCCTCGTCTTGCAAAAGAAAAAGGGATATCGCTTTTCAGTAGACGCCCCTCTTCTGGCTGACATCATTCAAACCAAAACCTCAGATGAACTCCTGGAACTCGGGGCTGGAAATGGCATTGTCTCTCTCCTCTTGAGCATCAAACCTTTCCATCATATCATTGCTTTGGAGATACAAGAATCTTTAGCAGATATAGCCCGAAGAAACGTGAAGCTTAACAATCTGGAAGGTAAGATTACTGTTATCCAGGAGGATCTGTGCGCTTTTCAGCCAGGGAAAAGATTTGATGTCATCTTTTCCAATCCTCCTTATATCAAGAAACTGGGAGGCCATTTGAGTCCTTCTCTGGAAAAATCAATTGCCAGACATGAGTTAAAATGTGATATTTTTGATATAATGCAAAAGACGGCAGAGCTGTTGAAAAAAGAAGGAAGAGCCTATTTTATCTACCCTATTAAAAGAAGAGAGGATTTTACTCAGGCTGTGTCAAAATATAAGTTGAGATGCAAAACCCTCCGCTTTGTCCACGCTCGACAGAGCACGACTGCCAACCTTTTTCTGACTGAGTGTGATTTCTCTTCCGAGGAGACAGTGAATCTTGCTCCTTTGATTCTTTATGATGACAAAGGAGATTATACACCAGAAACAAAACAGATTTTTTCAGGAAGAATCCGTGTTTAGACTTTTAAAAAATCTTAAGGAATTGTACAGATATCGGGTTTTGATCCAGAATTTGGTCAGCCGAGAACTTAAGGCCCGCTATCGGGGGACAATCCTTGGCTTTCTCTGGTCCTTTTTCAATCCTCTTCTTCTGATGATTGTCTACACCATTGTCTTTGGCTTTATCATCAAACCGCGTGACCCCTCTTTAGGAGCCTCTCCCTGGCTTTATGCCCTTTTTCTTTTTTGTGGCGTTTTGCCTTGGACCTGGTTCTCTTCTTCTTCCTTAGAATCAGCCAATGTCTTGATGATTCATGGAAACCTGATCAAGAAGATTCTCTTCCCGGCTGAAGTCCTGCCTATTGTCGTCGTTATAAGTAATCTCATTCATTTTAGCTTTGGCCTTCCCATCCTCTTCCTCTTCATCCCAATTTTTGGCAAATCCTTCTCTCTCTATATTCTTTTTTTGCCTTTGGTTATTCTTGTCCAGTTGGTGTTTTCCCTCGGGTTCAGTTTCCTGATTTCTTCTCTGACAGTTCATTTCAGGGATATAAAAGACATCCTTTCGAACTGGCTGACCTTCTGGTTTTTCGCTACTCCTATCGTCTATCCCATAACTTTTGGCTCTATCCAGAAATCAGGTTTTCTCAGAATATTTCTCAATCTCAACCCCATGACTCATATCATGCAGGGCTATCAAAACTGTCTCTTCTATGGAAGCCTTATTCGCTGGAAGAAGCTTGGAGTCACTTTTCTTGTTTCTCTGGTTTTGTTCTTTATCGGTTATTATATTTTTGACAGGCTCCGAGACTCTTTCCCTGAGGAGGTTTAGGTGATAGCGATTGAAGTGGAGAATGTCTCCCGGATTTACCAAAAATATTCTGCTCGCCACCGCTTTCAAACCTTCAAGAGTGCCCTGATTAGGGGCGATCTTTTTAAAGCGCTAAAACCTGATGAGCTAGTGACAGCTCTTGATGAGATAAACCTTCGAGTAGAGAAGGGAACCACTTTTGGGATTATCGGCGAGAATGGCTCAGGCAAGAGCACTTTGCTCAAAGTTGTGACAGGTATCGCCAAGCCAACATCCGGGAAAGTGAGAGTCCACGGCAAAGTCTCGGCTCTAATTGAACTGGGTGCAGGATTCCATCCTGAGATAAGCGGAAGAGAAAATGTCTACATCAACGGGATCATGCTGGGCCTTTCCAAAAAAGAGATCAATCAGAAATTTGATGAGATCGTCAAATTCGCGGAGCTAGAAGATTTCATCGATGCTCCAGTCAAAACTTATTCCTCAGGGATGTACATGCGCCTTGGCTTTTCTGTTGCCATCAATGTCAATCCTGAGATCTTGCTCATTGATGAGGTTCTGGCAGTAGGAGATGCCTCATTTGTGCCCAGATGTCTGGATCGAATCGATGATTTCCGTCGCAGGAAAAAAACCATCCTTTTTGTCAGCCACGACCTGGCCACTGTAGAGAAAATCTGCGACAAGGTGGCCTGGCTCAAGGCTGGAAGGATTCAGACAATGGGTGAGCCGAAAAGAGTTATTGACGCCTACCTTCAAGACATTGCTTCAAAACAGGAACAAGATTTTGAGAAACGTCACAAAGATGTGGATCTGGAACAAAAATGGGAAGAAGAGAGAAGGGAAAACAGGTGGGGAAAGAGGGAGATTGAAATCAAAAAGGTAATGATGAAGAGTCTGGATGGGCAAGAGAAGCATGTCTTTTCACCTAATGAAGGGATGATTATCGAGATCGATGTTGCCTCTTACTCCCGAATCAAAGATTTTGTTTTTGGCATCGGGGTATTCAATTCTCAAGGCGTTTCCTGTTATGGGACAAATACTCATCTTGAAGACTTTGAACCTCTCTCGATTCAAGGCGAAGGCAAAGTCATCTGCAAGATTGACAAACTAAACCTTATCAACGGCACTTATTATCTGGATGTGGCTGCGCACAAAAAAGATGGATATCCCTATGATTACCATCGAAACCTCTATTCCTTTCTTGTTTCCTCCCCTTGCAAAGATTTGGGAGTTGGCCGGCTCTCTCATACCTGGAGTTTTTCTCCGCAGATCAAGATCAATTTTTCCCGAAAATCTTGACAAAGAGGGTAGGAGATGACGAGAAAAAAAATCCAGAGGTTAAATGATTTCCTGAAAATTCGTGACAAACTCAAGAGAGCTGGGAAGAAAGTTGTTTTCACAAATGGCTGTTTCGACCTTCTTCACGGCGGGCACATCCACCTTTTCAGGGAAGCGAAAAAATATGGAGATGTTCTGGTTGTAGCCGTAAATGATGATGTTTCTGTCAAAAAAATAAAAGGCGCTTCAAGGCCAATTTTTCCCTTGGAAGAGAGGCTTGAAGTCCTAGAAGCTGTCGGAGATATCGATTATCTTGTTTCTTTTTCCGAGGAAACGCCTCAAAAAATTATCGCCTCGCTTTTGCCTGATATTCTGGTCAAAGGCGGGGACTGGAAGAGGAAGCAAGTGGTAGGGAAGCAAGAGGTAGAAGAAGCAGGAGGAAAAGTGGTGATTGTTCGCTACAAAAATGGGTACTCGACTTCTTCTCTTATTAAAAAGATCAAGAATTAAAGAGCAGTTTTACATCTTGCTCAGGATGCGCGTTCACATCCACTCTTGCAATGTGCGACTCTCGGTACCATAAATCTTTTCATGAAAATCTCCTTTTTAGAAATAGCTCTCTATTTTGAAGTAAACAGAGATTTAAGTCAAGGATTGGGACTTCAATCAATATCTATAAGAAGCTGAATTTTTGGGGGATTATAATATTTTAATTATTTTTGTTATTCTCTATTAATTTTTGACTGAGCCAGGACCAAATTTTCCGGTGAAACTCGAAACTTGGGGCATTATTTTCCAGGATAGTTCTTGGGCTTGTCGATTCTTTGTCCTCAGGAGCCACTTTAAATTTAGCCTCGCTATCCCACAGCACAGGAAATTCAGGATGAAACTGGATCCCAAGCACGTTTGGAAATATTTTGTGTTCGATGGCTTCAACGACTCTTCCGTCCAGGGAAGTGGCAGCAATTCGGAATCCTTTACCGAGCGCATCAACTCCCTGATGATGGGCGCTGAGAATATAGGGTTTATCGACGCTTGAAAAGCCCATGGCCGTGCAAAACGTGCTCTTTTCTTCAAGTTTTATTGGATGCATAGGCCATAAAAGCTTTTCTTCTGGATGTAAGCGAAAATGAGGATTCGTGTGCCAATTGTCTCGGCCAAGGTCCACCACATCTTCCAAATATTTTTTTCCGTATTTCTCAGACCAGATGTCTTGAATCAGAGTCCCACCTGTTCCCACATTGAGGCTTTGGCCGCCCAAGCATATTCCAAGAACTGGGAATTGCGGCCTGGATTCAAGAAATCCTTTAAAATTTTCATCCTGGAAGCCGCCTAAAAGATGATAAATAAAGGACAGTTCCAAAAAATGGCGATAGGGATCTGTGATTTCCGTGAGAAGATTTGTCTTTTTTTTGTAAAGGGAAGGGGGGATATCTGGCCCTCCAAAAAAAATGATTCCGTCTGATTTCTTGAAAATGGTTTCAAATTCCTGGGTACAGGAATTTTTCTTAAAAAGGAGATCTGGCTTGAGCTCTGCGGATAGCTGGTGAAACTTAAACCAATCGAGGTTATTCGCTTTGACAAATTTTATAGATTCTTGATAATTCGTGAGCTCCTTTTCGTGGTAGACTCCGATGACCACGAGCTCTTCGATATCAATAAAGCCATTTTTCCTGAGAGCAAGCAGGGCTTTGATGCTTCCTATTGAGGGATAGAAGACACAAAGCCTTACTTCTTTATGGCTGAGCTCTGCTGTGTCGAAGAACCTCTCCGGAGCTTGAGAAAAAAGAGCGCCATGAGAAAAGACTAGCATCAAGAAAGAGAGAATAAGAACTTTTTTGAGAAAAGAATTTTTCATTCTCTTCCTCCCCTGGAATCTCTTTAAGTTTTTCTCAGAAGACTCATCACAGCCCGGTAAATCACGACCTCAACAAGTTCTTTCTTGTACTCGTTCTCTTTTAAAGGCTTAGCCTCTTGAAGGGCTTCTTGAGCGACTTGCCTCAGGAGAGTTTCCGTGACTTTTTTCCCTTTTAAGGAGTCTTCTGCCTTCTTCAGTCTCCAGGGAACAGTTGCAACCCCACCCAAAACTATTTTTATATCGCTAAAACTATCTCCTGAAAGAATCCCTTTTATCGCTGCAGAGACGACGGCAAAGTCCCATGCCCCTCTTTCCTTGAATTTAAGATAAGTACTTCTTTCGCTTTTTTTGGCCAAGGGAATGCGTATTTCGCGCAGAACTTCATCAGGAGCCAAGATATTCTCTTTGCGGACATTTGTTGAAGGAAGGATGTAAAAGTCTGAAAGAGGAAGCTTTTTCTCTCCTTGGGCAGAGGCTATCAAAATTTCAGCCTCTAAAGTGATAAGCACTGGAGCTAAATCAGAAGGATGGGCAATATAGCAAATTCCGCCCCCAAAAATAGCGTGATACTTGTTTCTCCCCTGGAAAGCAAAACACTTGCTTCCTCCTTTTTTCCTGCAGAGGACTTGAGGGTCGCGGTAATACCAGCAGCGTGGTCTCTGGCACAGGTTTCCCCCAACTGTTCCCATATTTCTGAGTTGAGGGGAGGCCACAGAATTGGCGGCTTCATGAAGAGCTCTATAGTCCTGCTTTACGAGCGGGTCTGAAGCTAATTCAGCCAAAGTCGTCATGGCTCCGATGTGAACTCCATCTTTCTCTTTTTTAATGTAAGAAAGATTGCGAATGGACCGGAGGTCTATGACAATTTCAGGGTCGATGAGCTCTTCCTTGATTTCACCCAAAAGGTCAGTTCCGCCAGCCATGAGGAAAATATTTCCTTTTTCTTTAGCCAAGAAAGAAGTCACCTGTTCGATTGTCTTCGGTTCAGCCAATTTAAAGTTTTTCATGAGCTTGCCTCCTTCCTTTTGAGGGCTTGAAGAACTTTATCAGGCGTCATCGGAATTTCTCTGAGGTGTTGCCCTATGGCGTTATAGACAGCGTTGGCGATGGCAGCGGAAATGGGAATTCGAGGGGGTTCTCCCAAGCCTTTTGTGCCTAAGTTATTGGCTCTGGGGTCAACCATATCGATAAAAATTGGCGCCATTTCAGGAATATCCATTGAAGTCGCGATTTTGTAATCCTGCAAGTTATGGTTGACCATCGTTCCTGTCGTTTCATCCATGATTTTCTCTTCAAAGAGGGCTGCGCTCAATCCCTGAGTAATGCCGCCAACGACCTGACTCTCTGCAGTCAGCTTGTTCATCACTCTCCCAATTTCATGGGCAGCTACAACTTTATTGACTTTAATCTGACCGGTTTCTGTATCGACGTCCACTTCGACGAAATGAGCACCAAAAGTGTTATAAGCAAAATCAGAAGGTCGGCCGCTGCATTCTCCATGAAAGACCATGACTCTCCGCATCTCTTTGACTATTTCTTTAAAGGGGATCGATTTGCCTGGATTATTTTTATCAGTGAGCTTCTTGTTTTCTATAACGACATCAGAAGGAGTAATGTTGAGTTTTGTTGCAGCCAGCTGTTTGAGATAGTCCGAAGCCTTCAAAGCTGCATCTCTTATGGCAGGAGCTACTGAAGGAGTAGTGGTGCTTCCTCCTGATGAACCAGCCCATGGGTAGTCTGTGTTTCCAATTTTTACGGTGACATCTTGTGGCTCCAAGCCAAGAGTTTCAGCAGTGACTATAGCCATATATGTTCTTGTACCTCCTCCAAGATCTTGAGTGCCACAGACAGCCTCGACACTCCCATCTGGATAGAGTTTAATATCGGCCAAGGTTCCGGGCCTACCCAAACCCCCCCATATCTGGGTGGCCATACCCAGCCCGCGTCTTATCTTTCCCTTTCCTTCCCCTGGCTTTTTGTTCCTTCTTTTCCATCCAATCTTTTCTGCTCCTAATTGGTAGCACTTGTCCAGACCTTTAGAGGAATAGGGAATTCCTGTATCTCCGCGATTTTTAGCAGAATAATTTTTCGTCCTCAATTCCAGTGGATCGAGGCCGATTTCATTAGCTAGTTCCTCCATAAACCCTTCAAGGGCGAAGGTTCCCTGGACATGGCCTGGAGCTCTTGTCGGCCTTGAGGCGCAGGCATTGGCAAAAATTGTGTATTCCTCGACCTTCACATTGGAACATTTGTAAATGTCGATCAATGGTTCTGAGCATGAGTCACCTCTGCCAACACCACCACATGCATAATTTTTCATGGAGAGGGCAGTCAGTGTACCATCTTTTTTTGCTCCTCCCTTGATGGTTATGAGAGAGGAAGGCCTGTTTCCAACACAGAAGGAATTGTCTTTTCGAGAGAGGGTTATTTTTACTGGTCTTCCAGTTTCTTTGGCAAGCAAGGCTGCGGCTACCGTGTAGTCGTTCAGGCCCAATTTGCTTCCGAAACCCCCTCCCATGTATTCTTTGATGACTGTTACTTTTGCGGCGGGAATATTCAGAATACTGGCGAGAGAGTCTCTGACGCCATGAATGGCCTGAGTTGAATCCCAAACCGTGAGCTTGTCTCCTTCCCATTTGGCTACACTGGCATGAGTCTCTGCGGTATGATGAACCTCCCAGACTGTCTTATAGGTCCGTTCCAGAATGACTTCAGCTTCTGCAAATCCCTTTTCAATATCCCCTCGACTGTAATCATTTATTTTTTGGACATTCGCTGAATCATGGACTTGAGGTGCACCTTCTTCCATAGCTTTCTTTTCTGTGACAACAAAGGGAAGCACTTTGTAATCGACTTTGATGAGTTTCAAGGCTTCCTCGGTTGTTTGTTCATCCACAGTCGCTATAGCAGCGACCTGTTCTCCCGCATATTTGATTCGACCTTCTTTAACCTGGATAGCTGCTTTGACTCCGGGATAATTTTTTGCCTGGCTCAAATCTACGCTTACAATTTCTGCGGAAGCATGCGGGGATCTGAGTATTTTTCCATAGAGCATGTCGTCAAATGTTACGTCATGGGTGTACAAAGCTTTACCAGTTACGATTTTTTCACCATCGATTCTTGGAGTGTATGTGCCTATTATTTTGAATTCACTTTTTTCCGGCGGAGTGGCTGATTGCTCGACGCCGCCTCTAATCCTTGCTTCTTCAAAATAATGAAGGCTGGAGTCTTCAATCACTTCTATAAGATTTTTTTTCTTCATCTCTAGACTCCTCTCATTGTTTTAGAGGCAGCAGCAATTGCCTCATAAATTTTTGAATAATTTCCACAGCGGCAAATGTTTCCACTGAGCGCATTCTTTATTTCTTCAGAGGAAGGGGTTTTATTTTTGTTTAAGAGAGCTACTCCGGTCATGATAAATCCTGGAGTACAAAAACCACACTGGAAAGCATCTTTATCGATAAAAGCCTGTTGGACAGGATGAAGCGATTTCCCGCTTGCCAGTCCCTCGACAGTCGTAATCTCTTTTTGGTCTGCTCTCAAAGCCAAATAGTGACAGGAGTAGATAGGATTTCCGTCCAAGAGAACTGTGCATCCTCCGCATTCTCCTCGATCACAGACCCTTTTTGTTCCAACCAAATTCAGCCTTTCTCTTAACACATGGAGAAGGGTCTCTCTGGGTTCAACTTCTATGGAGAAACTTTTTCCATTAACAATTAGCGTGATTTGTTTTTTTGAATAGACCGCTATTTTTTCTTCAGATTCCTGAGGAGAAGTTAATCCTCGGCCGAGCAACCGAGAAGAAACAGCGGCTCCAATAGCACCCCCGCTCAGACCTTTCAAAAAGTCTCTTCGAGTAAAGGTTTTTCTTTTCTTTTTTTTGACCTTTTCCATCAGAATTCTCCTTTTCAGGAAAAATATTGCTTAGACCTTAGCCAAGTCTTAGAAGAGCAATGATGGCCAGGCATAAGATCAAAGTGGCTGGGGAGAAAAAGTAACTTAGTTTTTTAATTCGACTCGAAACTTTTATTCTCGCTTCTATTTCCTCAGCTTCTTTCCCGACCCAAATGCCCAGGGGAACAGTGATAAAGGAAAGACAAACTGCCAGAGGAGCATAATAGAGGGAGAGAGGGTAGCTTGTTCCAGGAAAGACACACGCGGGAATTCCTGTTGCGTATTTCACAAGGGGAAAGAGATTTACTGAAAGGAGTGCTGCCATGCCTCCCAGCAGAGCTTGTCCAACTCGATTTTGCTTCACCTTTTCTCTAGTTATCGCTATCAAAATTAAAAAAGCCAACCCTTCCATCAAAAAAGCAAAGATAGGATTGGCTACAGCGCCATTTTGGAGAGGCAGGGAAAGAAGGAGAGCATCGAACATTTTGAAGAAGCTGGCGATGGCAACGAGCAGAGAAAGGCCAAGAACATTTTGGGTCACAACCCAAGTGGCAGCCATGAAAAAGAGAGCGAAGCCAGTCATTATGGAACCAGAAGCAAGTGACGCACAGCTTTGAAGTCCTGCGCCCAGGGCAGTTTCTGATAAGCCCCAGACTGCTCCAAACATGACGACAATGCCCAAATGAGTTAAGCGGATTTTTTTTGGCATGCTTTCCTCCTTATAGTTCTTGATAATATATGGATTATAGTTTGCCAATTTTAATTTGGCAACCGTTTCTTTTTTGACGATTGCATCTCTTTTTCCGTGATAAGAGCAAGAGCATGAGGGTCCTCGATTCTGGCGAGGGTTGGATGAACGAAGAAGGCCGTATGAGAGGCGGAGCGGGCAGGGTTCCTTGACCGCAGGGAGAAGGGGAGCGGAGCCCCGAATTGAGCAACTTCTCCTCGCTGGGGAGAAGGCAGCGTGCCTTCGAGTCATCCAACCCGAGCTTCGTCTCTTGCTATTCATCACGCAAACGGAGATGCTTTTTTGACAGGAAGACAGAAGAAGCAGTAGAATAAATTTGCCTTTTTTCAAAAAGGCTTACAATTATGGATCATCCAGAAAAAGCTAAAGAATCTCGAGAATTCAAGATAAACTTTTATTCAGGTTACAGAGAAGAGGAAACTCCGAGGTCGATCCATGTTGGGAATCGGGAATTCCAAATAGAAGAAATTCTTTGGAGAAAGAGAGCTTTCGATCCCAAATCAGGGAGAATATCTGAGATCTTCAAATGCAAAATAGAAGGAGAAGTTGTAGAAATCAGAAGAGAAGAACAGGGAGAATGGTCGATTCACTTCTCTAAAAATTCTTCAATACCCTCCAAAATTTAAAAAATTTCTCAAGTCCTAAAACCTTTTCCTCCCTTTTTTCGTTTATATGAGTGAAGAGATGGATTGATAGAGAGTGGACTAGAAAAATGAGTTTAAGCGAAGGATGGATAAGATGATGAGGAAAGATAGATTAACATCAAGCTTTGCTCAGCCATTGAAAATTGCTCTCTTTTCAATTTTTGTTTTGAGCTTATTTCTTTTCCCTTGTTTTTCTGCTGCTTCTTCTAAGCAACCTTTGATTATTCCGAAGTTATCTTCGGCGCCTAAGATTGATGGGATCCTGGACAATCCTCTCTGGGAAAAAGAAGCTCTAAAAATTGATAATTTTCTCCAGCTATCACCTAAAGAAAATGGAACTCCCTCTGAAAAAACTGTAGCCTACATCGGCTATGATCAGAAAAATTTTTACATAGCCTTTCGCTGTGACGATTCTGAAGCCAAAAAAATTAGAGCCTCAGTAACCAATCGTGACAACTGCATCGACGATGATTGGGTGGCCATCTTTTTAGATACTTTTAACGAGAAGCGCCGGGCCTCTTCCTTTATTATCAATCCCTTAGGAGTCCAGTTCGATGCCATCCGTACCGAGGAAGGCGGAAGCGATAATATGAACGAGAGTTGGGATACTGTTTTTACTTCAGACGGGAAGATTGATGAAAATGGCTACATAGTGGAATTAGCTATCCCATTCAAGAGCCTTCGCTTTCCTGATAAAGAGAATAAGGTCTGGGGAATTGTTCTTGGCAGAAATATTCCTCGAAAAGGAGAAATTATCATCTGGCCAGAAATCTCAAGGAGTATTCCTGGGTTGCTTACTCAAGGAGGAGAAATTTCCATCCACGGAAAAGTGGAAAAAGGCGGGAACCTTGAAGTTATGCCCATATTGACTTCATTAAAGAGAGAGGAAGAAAAAGCTGATTTCCAGCCCGGAGTCAATTTAAAGTACGGAGTTAGCTCTGATTTAACCATGGATTTCACACTCAATCCCGATTTTAGCCATATTGAAGCAGATGCGCCTCAGATTGATATCAACCTGAGGTACGCCCAGTACTATTCTGAAAAGAGGCCTTTTTTCTTGGAGGGAATGGAGATCTTTCAATTCCCTGAAATCGAGATGGTCTATACCCGAAGGATAATTGATCCTCTCTGGGGAGGGAAGCTCTCAGGCAAAGTGGGGCGCTTTGTCTATGGCATTCTCTCCGCTTATGACCTCAACCCAACAGAAAGCCTGTGGGAGGTCCACGATGGAGGGTCAAACAAGGAGGACAACGCGCTGTTTAACATTGTCCGCCTGAAAACAGATATCTTTCGGGAGTCCTACGTGGGCTTCAGCTTGGCTGATAAAGAGATCGATGGCTCTTACAACCGGGTCGCTGGACTGGACGGCCAGCTCAAGTTTAAGAATAGCTTCTTTTTTTCTTTTCAGGCTTTAGCTTCAAAAACCAAGTACGATAAAGAAAAATCAGACTTTGCCCCTGCGCTTTACGCAGATTTTTCTTATTACACAAAATACTGGGGAGCTGGTATTTACTGGAAATCCATTCATCCGGACTTTGAGGCTTCCTCAGGCTTTGTCAATCGGGTAGACTATAAGACCTTAGGAGTGCACACCAATTTCACTATTTACACTGATAAAAAGTACTTGAATGCTCTCCATCTTAATTTTCAAGCCGGCCAGAGGGATGCCTATTTCGAGAATATAACAACTGATAGATGGGTCAGGGCCAACCTTCAATTCCGATTCACTGAGTTTAACCGCCTTGTTGTCAGCTTCGAGAATTATATGGAAAGGTATGAGGGGATTGATTTCAACAAAAACTCATTGACAGTAGATGGAGAAAACAGTTTTATCAAATGGCTTCCTTTTGGAATATCCTTCAGTACAGGCCACAGCATCAATTATGACCCTGACGATCCTTTCCTTGGCTGGAATAATCAATACGGACTCTTTTTAAATTTTAAGCCGAATAAACGCCTTCAGATAAGAGTAGATTTCAGCAAGAGCACTTTCTGGGAGAGACGGGGTGGAAAGCAGCTTTGGGATTACAATGTTCTCCGCCAAAGGACGACTTACCAGATTTCCAAAACTCTCTCCCTCAGAGCTATTGTTGACTACAATCACTTCTACAAGAAGTTCTTTGGGAGTTTCCTGGTAAGCTATATCCTGAGACCTGGGACTGTCTTTTTCCTCGGCGTTGACAGCAATTTTTTAAAGGACGAGGTTGGCAAATACAATCGCCAAAATTACAACGTCTTCCTGAAGTTCTCCTACTGGTGGAGAGTGTAGGATAAAAAAGTCATTCTTTCTGAATGAGTTTGATTTTTAGCTCCCTTTAGCCAGTTCATTTGATATGTTAATGCCAAGGTGTCTTGCTCATCTGTCTTTTTTGTCTTTATATCATTTCATCCATTCATTCTGGAATTCTAGATCAGGCCGCCGCTTAGGATAACAGACAATTTTTCAGAACTAAAAGTATTCATAACTGCATGTTTAATCAGAGAGACGGGATAGACCAGATGGGCGATATAGACATATAATATGGACTCAGAATAGTACCATGAGCTTAAATTTTCTGAATGAAGTGAACGATTTCAAGGGGCTTCTCCAGGCAATAAATTCGGGAAAGAAGAATCTGAGAGTGACCGGCCTTGTTGACTCGGCTAAACCGTTTTTTCTCTCTTCACTGGTTGGGAAAATCAAAAAAAGAGCTATTTATATCCAGTCTGCTTCTTCTTCCTTTTCTCGATTTGAGGAGCAGTGTCAATTTTTCTTTTCCCAATTTTCTTTATCTTTGACCCTTGAATCTCATCCTGCTCTTTCTGACAATCCTTACCAGGAAATTTTTCCTTCCCTTGATTCTATTTCTCAGAGAATGAAATTTTTTTACAGCCTAATCCATAACTCGCACTCTCTTGTTATCACGAATCTTTTTGGCCTCCTCAAGCCCTTTCCGAGCCCCCAAAACATGAAGCAATTTTTCTTAGAATTAGAAAAAGACCAGTTTTTTGAGCGCGACAATCTCCTAAAAATTCTCAATGAGTACGGCTACACCAGAGAGGATTTGATAGCTTCTCCTGGAGAATATGCCTGGAGGGGAGGGATTGTGGATGTTTTTTCCCCTTGGCAGCCTTTCCCCTTTCGAATTGAGTTCAGCGGCGATGAAATTTCTTCCCTCCGCGAATTTGACCCTTCCTCCCAGCGTTCGCAGAAAAGATTGGATCGTGTTCTCCTTCCCTCACTTAGAGAGTTTCCGAGCTCCTCCCAATTTCTCGGGGAATGGGGAGAAATAGCTCTGAAGAAGGGAGGTCCCAGGGAAAAAGATATCGCAGAAAAAATAAATTGCCTGAAACAGGGAGATTTTTTCCCCTCCTTTGTCTTCCTTTCTCTTCTCCACAAAGAGCATTTTGTGCCCTTCACGCACTACCTGAAGGATTCTCTCTTTATTGTTGATAATTTTGATGAGCTGGAGAGGGAATGGAAGGAAGGTGTCGAAGAGTTTACGGAACAGCACCGTGAGCTTCAAGAAAGCCAGAAATTTTCCCTTCCTCCAGAAGAAATCTATCCTCCTCGTCTTTGGGAACAAATCAAAAAAGAGGCAATTCTCTTTCAGGAATTAGTCCCTCCGGGTAAGAAAAATGCCTTTTATTTTCCCTTTCAATCCGTTCCAAAATTTGAGAACAGGATTCCTTTTTTTCTTCAATATTTGAAGAAATTGCAGAGGACAAGGGAGAGGTGTTTTATCTACCTTTCGAACCAGGGGGTGCGTCAAAAAATGGCTAGCCTCCTTTCTCAGCATCAGATTTCATCCGTTGAATCTTCATCCCCTCTCGTTTCTCCCAAGGCCGGAGAAGTTGTGCTTCTCCTTGGAAAGATTGACCACGGTTTCAGTTTCCCCCGCGAGAAAATAGTCTATTTCTCTGAAAAAGATATTTTTACCGAAGAGAAAGTCATTGCCAGCCGTCCTTCTATAAAACCTTTCCTTTCCCGCTTTCAGGATCTTAAGGAAGGCGATCATGTCGTTCATACAGATTATGGGATAGGGATTTTCAAGGGCTTGGTAAAGATGGAGATTGAAAGAAAATACAGGGAATTTATTGAACTCGCCTACAGGGATGAAGATAAGCTTTTTGTTCCTGTAGAAGACCTCAATCTTGTTCAAAAATACTCTAAAGTTGGCTCAAGTTCCCCTCTTCTTGATAAGCTGGGCAGCCCTTCCTGGCAAAAGACGAAAGCACGAACGAAGCGAGCCATTGAGAACATGGCCAAAGAACTGCTCCAGTTGTATGCGCAGAGAAAGGCAATGAAGGGATTCAGTTTCAGTCCTGAAGGTGCTTGGCAGTCTGAATTTGAGAGAACCTTTGAATATGAGGAAACAGAAGATCAATTGAGGTCAACAAAGGAAATAAAAAAAGATATGGAAATTCCCGCTCCAATGGACCGCCTTCTCTGCGGGGACGTGGGCTACGGCAAAACAGAAGTGGCGATGAGAGCTTCCTTCAAAGCAGTGATGGACGGAAAACAAGTGGCTGTACTCTGTCCGACGACTGTTCTTACCAGCCAGCATTTGAAGACCTTCAGGAACAGGATGGTCCTCTTTCCTGTCAGAATTGAGGCTCTTAGCCGACTTCAAACAAAAAAAGAACAGAAGAAAATCGCTGAGGATCTGAAAAAAGGCCTTATCGATATCATCATCGGAACACATCGCCTTCTTTCTAAGGACGTCGAATTCAAAAACCTCGGGCTTCTCACCATCGACGAGGAACAAAGGTTCGGCGTGAATCACAAGGAAAAGATTAAAAAGATGAAGGCCAACATTGATGTTTTAACTCTCACCGCCACCCCCATTCCTCGGACATTGAATCTTTCCCTTACTGGACTGAGGGACATCAGCCTCATCGAAACTCCTCCTAAGGACAGGTTGGCCATCCATACGGTTGTCACTTTGAGCAGCCCAAAGCTTATCGCCTCTGCTATAAAGCAGGAATTAAGCCGGAGAGGTCAGGTCTACTATATCCACAACAGGATTGAAGACATTGAGGAAGTTGCCGGAAGAATTGAAAAACTGGTACCTCAAGCAAAATTGGCTGTGATCCACGGGAAAATGTCTAGTTTATCACTGGAAAAAAGAATGATCGATTTTATTAGTTGCAGATACAATGTCTTGGTCTCGACCACTATTATCGAAAATGGCATAGACATTCCCCTAGTCAACACCCTCATTGTCGATCGGTCAGACCTTTTTGGCCTGGCTCAGCTCTATCAGCTTCGAGGGAGAGTTGGCCGTTCCTCTCGCCAGGCTTTTGCTTATTTTCTTGTCCCCCCTTTTACTGAACTCACTCCCTTGGCCAAAAAACGGCTATCGGCCCTCAAAGAGTTCAGCGAATTGGGGTCAGGCTTTCGCTTAGCAGCAAAAGACCTGGAGATAAGAGGAGCCGGGAATTTGCTTGGCTCCGAACAGCATGGATACATGGAAGCAGTGGGATTTGATTATTTTATGCAACTTTTGGAGCAAACAATTAAAGAACTCAAAGGAGAAAGTGTGGAAGAGGCGAAAAGTGAGATCAATTTGAAGGTTGATATCCGGATTCCTGAAGATTATCTTCCCCAAATAAATCTGAGACTTAACCTCTACAAAAGAATTTCTTCTGTTGAAAATTTAGATGAAATAAAAAAAGCTAAAGAAGAAATCGAGGATAGATTTGGAGAAATTCCGCCAAGTGTCAAAAATCTTCTTCGGTACGGTGCGATAAAATTTTTGGCTCAGAAGATAAAAATCAAAGCTATCGACCGTGTGGGAAATAGAATTCTCTTCAAATTTTACCCCACTTTCTCGGCAGATTTAGAGAGAATGACCAAGCTGATAGAAGAATATTCAGGGTCTGTGACTCCCCAGGGTGTTATGACCATTCCCCTTCGAGCAGAGAAAGAAGAGGAGGTCATGGATGAAACGATATCCATCTTGAAGGAGTTGTATGGATATAATATAATGAATTGAATTTAAAAAAGATGACAAACAAAAAAGTGAGGCACGCTTGGTTTTTTTTCTTTTTGGCAGGATTCTTACTTTTTTCTCTGACAAATTGTACCCGGGAGAGTTCTCCAAAAAATTCCTCTCCTTTTAACCTCACAGGTCCTCAAAAAAACATCAAAATCATCCTCAAGGTCAAGAATTCTTCATACTCGAATTCTGATTTTGAAAAATATATTCGCACTATCGTTGGGAAGAATCCAGAAGCTTTAACAATTCCTTCTTTAAGCCGCCTTTATGATAAGTTTGTCGAAGAGAAAATTCTTCTCCAGCTTGCTCGAGATCGAAGAATTACCCTTACTCAGCAGGAGAAGAAAGAATATTTGGTAAAGGTTTCCAATGGATTTTGGCCTTCAGGCGAAAAAGAATCTGCGAAGGAATCGAGTGATCAAAACATATTTGATAAGCTTTTGATAGAAAAATATATCTATCAACTGGTGAAAGATATCGCAGTCGAGGAAGAAGAGATCAATGAGTATTATGAGCTTCATAAAAGGGAGTTTTTACAGCCTGAAAGGATTAAAGTTAGCCAGATTTTGTTGGAAACAGAAGAGAAGGCTCGAGAAGTCTTAGAAAGAGTAAAGACTTCTTCTGAAGAGGATTTCAGAAAAATTGCCATTGCTGAATCTATTGGCCCAGAGGCTCCTCGAGGAGGGGAAATGGGCGTATTTAAAGTGGGAGATCTTCCCTTTGAGATAGAAAAAGTCGTTCTTTCCTTAAAAGAAGGGGAAATAAGCTCTATCGTGGCTTCTTCTTACGGCTACCACATTTTCAAGTTAGATAAGAAATACGAACCTGAGTTAGTTTCCAAAGGTGAAGCTTCCCCTTCAATAAAAACAAAAATCTTGGACCTAAAAATTAAGCAGTTCCTCTCATCACACCTTGATGAGCTTAAAGAAAGTATGAAATGGGAGTCCTATCCGCAGAATTTGTTCTTTCCTTACGAGAGGAATATCTCATGAGAAAAAAGAGAATGATCATTGCCTTTGTTTTGATGGCATCAGGAGCAATAGTCCTATTTGCCAAGGATGTTATCGAAGAAATCGTTGCCATTGTCAACGATGACGTTATTACGCTTTCTCAATATAAAGAACAGCATGATCTTCTCTATCAAATGCTCAAGTCCCAGACAGAAGGAGAGGAATTTGAAAAACAGTATACCACGATAAGAAAAGAGATCTTGGATAACATGATTACAGATCTTCTTCTTTTGCAGCTGGCTAAGGAAAAGGGAGCGAATGTCGGCGAACAGGTAAAGATGACCATTGAAAACATAAAGAAAGAAAACAACATCGAATCGGATGAGGTTTTGAAGCGGGAGATGGAACGGCAGGGTGTTGATTTTAATCAATGGGTAAAACAGATGGAGGAAAATTATCTGAAACAATCTGTCATTTTTTCAGAAGTTGACAGAAGTATTGTCATTGATGACTCAGAAATCGTCAATTATTACAAGCTTCATCCAGAAGAATTCACTGAGCCAGTAGAGTTCAAATTGAGAGCGATCTATCTTTCCTCTGATGAGGGGAAGAGCGAGGAAGAGATTGAAGCAAAAAAGAAAGAAATCAGCGAAAAAATCTCAGCCGGTGAAGACTTAGCCGCTTTAGCTGGTGTCTACTCTGAAGGCCCTGCGAGAGAGTCGCAGGGAGATTTGGGAAGTTTTAAAAAAGGGGACCTCGAGAGGAGCCTAGAACAAGCTGTGGAGAAATTAAAGGTTGGGGAGATAAGCCCTTGGCTTAAGGCTAAGAATGGCTGGTATTTGCTGAGATTAGAAGAAAAAAAGGAAAGCCGGTTGAAACCTTTTGAGGACGTGAAAAAAGATGTCGAAGAAAAGTTGTTTAGAGAGATAAAACAAAAGAAGCTGAATGAATTTTTAAAAAAACTCAGAGAAAGAAGCTATATAAAAATCTTGAGGCCCAATCCTTTGAATTTTTAGGAATCAGGGGATAAAAATAGCCGCAGCAATGGCTGTTGTCCAGAGCCCTTTTTTGCCACTTGTCGTTTGGGTGATATTTCTTGCCCTGACAGAAATCTTTTCTGAGATTTTGTAAACTTTTTTTCCTTTATTCCAAATTTGATTGATGTCAAAGTTTTTTCCAAGCGTCGTTGCCAGCATGTAAGCCGCTAAATCTTCAGCGTATTGACCTGCTTCCTTTTCATTTTGACCAAAGCTATGATGCTCTGAGAGATAGCCATAGTGGCGTGGATCATTTGGAATAGCTAGACCCAAAGATGCGGAAATCAAACGATGGGCTTCATCAGTTGCATTTTCGCTCATCACGAGAAAAACTATCTGTCCTGGCTTTAGCAGCTTCAATCCCTCCTCTTTTGACACTAACTTGCAGTAGGGAGGGAAGATGCTCGAAGTTTTAACCAGGTTAAAGGGTGCAATTCCTGCTGTTCTCAGGGCTTGCTCAAAACTGGCCAGCTTTTCTTTATGCCGGCCTTTACCTTTTGTTAAGAACAATCGAGTAGGAATGATGGTGCTCATGGTTTTCCTTTCACTTTTTTTTAATGCCCACGGGCTCTGGTTCTTTGAAATCTATTTTCCGAGATACTTCCCAATCCCCAAGCAGGACATGCTGGGATCCTCTAGAAACGGCATAGAGTTTGACAAAGACAATTCTCCAGCGGGGATTATCTTTGAAGGAAGCAAGGCTCTTTCCTTCGACTCCGAAGTTGCATTTCATGGTTATGACATTGCTCAGTTGCCCAGGCATAACAGGTTTTCCTCGAATGCCTGCAAAGAAATTGTCTCCCAAGTTTTCAAAGTCATCTTTGAATTTGAAAATGGCGTTGAAGTTTATGTAACGGAGAGGGTTCGGAGAGACATTCTTTACCCGGAAGGAAATGGCAGGAACAAGTATCAATTTGGGAGGCCAGGCCTGATAATACTTTGAAACCCATTTTGTGTCTACATCAACAATTTCCATCCAACTTTTAATTTCTTCTGGCGATGTTCTTTTTATGCACCCGCTTGTGAGGGCTAGAATTAGAGCTGCCGCTATGAGAATTAAGATAGCTGCAATTTTTTTCATCTAGGTCCTCCTTCTCAGAACTTTAATATAATTGATGACTGAAAATTATTCAATCCTTAATTTTGCCGGGTCAGGCCATGGGATTAGTCCTTACCATGGAGAAGACAAATATTTCTGCCTTTGATTATCGACGCCTCCTTACGATAAGGACTAATCCCATGGCTTGACCCGTTGCATCTCTAAAAAAATTCTCTTAAAATATTTCTGACCAAGCCGTGTTTGTGAATCATGAAAGAAAGAATTCTTCGTTTAAATCTCTATTTTGGGCTTCTCATTTTCATCTTTTCTGGTATTTTTCTTATCTTTCATCTTCCTTTCATGAAAACTTGGTTCTTTATCTTTGCCTGGTGGTCCTTTATTCTTATAGTTGACAGCTTAAATTTCAGAAAAACAAAAACTTCTCTCCTCTCTCAATCTTTCAAGGATTTTCTTTTCAAAGCTTTTATCTCTGTCTTTGTCTGGCTTCTTTTTGAGCTTTTTAATCTCAGATTAAGAAACTGGACATATCATAGTCTGCCTTTAAACTTTGTTGAGAGATGGCTCGGCTTTTTTATGGCATTCGCCTCTGTCATCCCTGCCATGCAAGAGATTTCCCTCTTTTTTGAAAGAATCTTAAGCAGAAAATTTCTTCGATTCCAAATAAAAGTACCCCCAGCCTTTCATAAGTGGAGCATGTTTTTAGGAGTAATTTCAATTTTTTTAGCCCTTTCCTGGCCACGAATTTTTTTGCCCCTGGTCTGGTTGTGTTTTATCTTTTTCCTTGAGCCTCTGAACTATCGGCTAAAAAACCGGACATTTTTGGAGGATTTGGAAAGAGGAGAATGGAGAAGACTCTCTTCCTGGTTAATGACTGGACTTATTACTGGCTTTTTGTGGGAAATCTGGAATTTCTGGGCAGGTGCTCACTGGCAATATTCGCTTCCTTATTTGAATTTTTGGAAGGTTTTCGAGATGCCTGTTCTTGGATATTTAGGTTTTCTGCCCTTTGCCCTGGAAGTTTTTGCCCTCTCTGAGCTTCTTGACGCCGGCTACCGAAAGCTGGAAAAGAGAATGCTCTTGAAAAGTCTGATTTTTGTCTTGCTCCTCTTATTCTATGCAGGATGTTTCTATCTGATTGACACCTTTTCTGTCGTCGATTGAAAAATGGCCTATCTGCGGACAATTTGGGAGGCGAAGACAGGTTCGAGATTGTCGTTTTCCACAAGACCGAAGTTCGCTTCAAGAGTTCGCAGAGTTGCTTCGAAGGGATGACAGATGCCTATGGCTTTCCCCTTTTTCTTTGCTAAGCGGAAGAGCTCAATCATTTTCTCTTTAATAGAATCCTCGCTGCTCGTAGCGTCGAGAAAGACACGGCGATAACCTGAAGGAACTCCCATCTCCTGGGCTAAATTATAGGCAATGGATTTTCCACTTGTTCGACTATCGATGAAATAAAGATTCTTCTCTTTCAAGAATTCGAGAATAATTCGCATCATGGGCTCGTTCCTCGTTATTTTTGAACCCATGTGGTTGTTGACTCCTTTCACATAAGGGACCTGATCGAGGCATTTTTGCAGGGTTAATCTGACTTCCTCTCGACTCATTTCAGAATGAATGATTCCCTTTGTCGGGTTCTCTCCTTCTTTGTTGTTGAGTGATTCCATGGGGAGATGGAGCATCACCTCTAATCCATTTTGATGAGCCATTTGAGCGGTCTCCTTGGCTAGGGGACTGTAAGGAAGAATGGAGATTGTTATGGGCTTCTTTATAGCGCAGAGATCGTTTATGACATCTAAACTGTAGCCCATATCATCGACAATGATGGCCACTTCTTCTCGGGCCACCTCTGGGGGAGCTTCTTCCTTTTTTTCGAAGATTTCTTTTTGGCAGGAGAAGAGAATGATGAGCTTTTCCTTTTTTTTGCCTTCGACCAACCACAGGAAAAAAGTTTTTTCCTTGTCCTGCTGCTCTTCTTTTTGAAGGATAGAGACATTATGCGCTTTGAGCTCTCCCTCCAAAAGGGATTCGATCTCGACATATTCTTTTAAGAAAAGGTCAATCTTGAGATGGAGGACATTCCACTTGTCCTTGGACTCACGGATGGAAGAAGGAGATATTCCTTTTAGAGAAAGATTCCTGCGGATAATCTGACTCAGAATTTCTTCGCTCGATGCAGCTTTTTTTTTAGGGGCAAAAAGGGAAAAAAGGAACGATTTTTCTCCTTTCTTCCAGTTCATATAATCTAGGCCGATAGCGGATATGAGAATAAGAAGAATAAAGATAATGACGATGAGGCGAGGGTCAGGCTTCCAAGGTTTTCCTTTGGGAAGACTTGTTTCCATGGACTACTGGCTGGAGAAAAGACTCAAAGTCTTTTTGAGATATGAGCTCTGGCTTTGATCTTCTATTTCAACCTTCTCTTCAGGCCTTACACCTTGACCCCATAACTTTTCTCCTGAATTGAGGCAAAAGATACCTGAGGTAAGGAGGAGAGCGCTGCCGTCATCCAAGGGAAAGAGTTCCTGTTTAACCGCCAGCCCTAGCGTTACGAGCCCTACTGTTTTGGCCTTTTTGAAGTCTTTCAGAACTGCTGCCACTACCTCTGCTGATCCCATCGTGGCCTGATTCGTCCAGATAGCCAAGGGAAGGTTTTTAAGTTCAGCATCTTCAGGGCAGGAAAGAAATTCGCGGCTTTTTCCCTTTTTTTCGAAGTAGCCAATTTTCTGCTCTTTTAGGAAGAGATTAATGAGCTTTAGAGCTTCCTCTGTATCACCTTCATAACAGTTCCTCAAATCCAAGATTAAAGGGCCTTTTTGCTTTTTCACCTGGGGAAGAACTTTTTTCTTTATCTCACTCACACAGGGAGGATAGAGGTGGTGGATCTTTAAAATTCCAGCTGTGCCTTTTTCTGAAGAATAAGAAATGGGATTCTCAAAAAGCAGCGCTCTTTTTACACTTATTTCTTGGGTTTGAGTATCTCTCAGGATTTTTAGCTTTATGGGGTTTTCTTCTTCACCTTTTAGATAAAGGTTTGTTTCGACCAGGCTCATGAACAACGTTGATTGATTGTCCAGAGTGCTAAAATAATCGCCGATTTTGATTCCAGCCTTTTCAGCGGGAGAATTTTCCACAATTCCAATGACCTGAGGAAAGAGCCCGAATCTCTTGTAGAGAACGACTCCCATATCTTTTAAGTTTGTTTTCTTCTGTTGGTTATACTTGGCAGTGCCATCCTTATCCAAGTAACTGGAGAGTACGTCTAAGGAATCGACCAATCCTTTAAAGGCTCCCTCCATTGTTTTGGCGGGGTTTGGCTCCTCGACGTAATCACTTTTGATCAAGCGAATGACTCTTCCCAGCAATTCGAAATTCTTGTTAGGGGAAAGCTTGGATGAGATTCCAGGCAGAAAGTTTTTATCTAACAGAAAGAAAAGGGAAACAGTTAGCAGGATGGGGAGGAGAAGCAGCTTTACTCTTTTTAGGTTCATTTTATTATCGAATTAAATAACCATCCATTCTATCATCTTCTTTTTAGCCATTGCAAGGGATTGAGAGGTTTTGTCTTATAGCGAATTTCAAGGTAAAGGGTGACCCCGCTCAAAGATCCCGAGTCGCCGGCCACAGCAATAGGCTGCTCAGCTCTGACCAGGTCACCTTTATTTACCAAGAATTCTGAACAATGGCCGTAAAGAGAATAGTAAGTCATTCCGTGATCGATGATAATGAGATTGCCGTAACCTTGAAAATAATCTGTATAGACAACTTTGCCTGGATGGAGGCAATTCACGATCAAGTCGCTCTTTTGAGGAGAAATTTCAATTCCGTTATTCATGGTGGTTGTGTTGAATTGGGGATGTCTCTGAAGTCCAAAGAAAGTGATAATTTTTCCACTAACGGGCCAGGGAAGCTTGCCCTTTTTTTCATAAAGGGGAATGAAAGGAGAGGGGAGGACAACTTCCTGTTTCTCCAGTTTTTTGATCAAGAGTTGCAGTTGCTGAGCCCTTTCCTTCAATTCTTCGAGAGCCTTCTCGTAGGTCTTTTTATTCTTTTGCATTTCGAGGATAAGAGCTTTGTTCTTCCTTTCTTGCTCTTCGAGTTCTTTGCTCTTCAGATGAGCACCTTCGATGAGTTGAGATATTTCTTTTTTCTTAGTTTCCAGTTGCTCTTCCGCTTTCCCAAGCTCTGCCAAAGTCCCCCTATACTCTGAAATGACATTCTCCTGGTACTGAGCCAAGAGAGTGAGATATTTGGTCTCGGAGAAAAGAGTTTTTATGTTTTCAGCTTGAAGCACGAATTGGAGCAAGCTGAATTTTCCAAACTTATAGATGGTGAGGAGCATCTTCTCGATAGCTTGCCTTTCTTTCTCAAGTTTTGCTTTTAGCTCTGGGATATTTTTTCTCAAAGAGGAGAGCTCAAGGTTAGTCTTTTCTAATCGGACATTATGGAGGGCTATTTCATTCTTGATCAAATTTTTGTTGAAACTTATTTTATCCAGGCTGGAAAGGATGGTTGATTCTTTTTTTTCTTCTTCGCCGATCCTTGCCTTGAGCTCCTTTATCTCCTCGCTTATCTTTGTCAGTCGTTTCTCGAATTCAGAGACATCCTGCTGAGGGAAGGCTCTAAGGACAAAGTTAACTGCTAAGATAAATGAAATAGCGAGAAGGGCTGAAATTTTTTTTAGATATCTCTTTGGGGAGTTAGCGGTCAAACCTTCCATTCTCTCTTATGCTTATAGCAAAGGAGAAAATTGAAGTCAAACATGGGATAATTTCTTCATTTCCGCGATATGTAGATAATTCCTCCCAACATGCCAACAATAAGTTTAAAGGCCACGTCAATAAGAGAAAAGGAAAAAGCAGTTTGGGAGGCAATTCCATAGAACTTGAAGATCTCAATGTAAGAGCCTTCTCTCAAACCCAATCCGTTAATTGTGATGGGAATCATGACTATAAAATGAATTATGGGGATAAAAATAAAATAATCAAGGAGATGAATCCTGAGGTGGAGAGCTTTCCCAATCAAGAAATAATAGATGATGACGTTGACCTGGAGAAGAAAAGCCCATAAGGCGGCTTTAAAAAATAAGGCTTTCTCCTTTTTATAGTGAAGAATTGTCTGCCTGAAAGTGATAATTTTTTGCATGAATTTATTCAAGAATCCCTTCTGCAGGATTTTCATAAGGGTTTTTCCAAAAAAAGGTAAAAAGAACAAAGCTATAATGAGCAAGCCGAAAAGACCGAGGAGCAGTGAGACCCATACAACTGGAATTTTCTGGGCCATATCGAGGCGAAAGAGGGAGGCAAAGAGGGCAAAAATAAAGAGGACGACAATTCCAGTGAGGCGTTCCACTGTGATTATGGCCGAGGATTTTAAGAGAGAGCGAGAGTAGCGGGAACCATCCCAGATGCGGACGATGTCTCCTCCAAAACCAGTGGGAAGAAAGTTGTTAAAAAAAGTTCCTACTAAATAGGATTTGACCAGATACCCTAAGGGGATGCTGTCTCCTTGAGCCCGGGCGAGAATTTGCCAGCGGTAGCCACTGAAGAGAAGGCCTAAAGAATGAAGGGAAAAAGAGATGATGAGCCAGAAGAGATTGACTTCCCTCAGCACTTCCAGGATATCTTTAATTGAGGTTTTGTAAATGAGAAGGAAGGCGATGATGGAGAAGCTGAAGACAAGTTTGACGGCAAAAATGACGAGATTTTTTCTTTTAGCCATTCATTTTTACCCCATTTTTTTATCACAAACAATTGAGATTGTAAAAGGAATTGCATATATTTACCAAGGATGGCCATCAGATATGGAAAGAATGGATCTTTTAGAGAAGGCAGAAAAAATATACAAGCAAGCTTTAGCAGAGGTGGATCCAGAAAAGCTGATCAAAAAAAATGTTTCCAAAAAAGGCAGGGAGATTGTCATCCAAGAAAGGAGATTTGATCTATCTTCCTACAAGAATATCTTTCTTCTCTCCATAGGGAAAGCAGCCCCCTATATGGCAAAAAGCCTTTTAGGGATCTTGGGCAGTCGCATCTCAGAAGGAATTGTTCTTTGCCCTCCTCATGAAAACCTTTCGCTCCACAAAAATATCAGATGTCTTCCTGCCTCCCATCCGCTGCCTGATGGGAGAAGTGTCGCTGCTTCGCAGAAAATTCTCGCTCTTTCTGAAAAAGCAGGAGAAAAAGACCTTTTCATAGTCCTTATTTCAGGAGGAGGCTCCTCTCAAATTTGCCTTCCGGCTCAGGGGGTTTCCCTTGAAGATAAAAGGCTTATCACCGAAGAGCTCCTCAAAGCAGGCGCAAGCATTACTGAGCTCAACACAGTCCGCAAGCATCTCTCCCGGATCAAAGGAGGCCGCCTGGCAGAGGTCTTTTTCCCGGCGACAATAATCAATCTGGTTATCTCTGATGTCATCCGCAACGATTTAGGGAACATCGCCTCTGGGCCGACTTATTGGGACTCCTCTACCTATACTGATGCGCGAAAGGTTTTAGAGAAGTACAATCTTTGGGACCGAGCGCCCTTTTCTGTAAAAGAAGTCATCAAGAAAGGCATCGATGGTCAAGCAAGCGAAACTCTGAAAAAAGAAAATCGAGTTTTCAAAAATGTCTCTAGCTTCATTATCGGCGATAATCTTGTAGCTTTGAAGGCGGCTCGAAAGAAAGCACAAAACATCGGCTTCAAATCTTTCATCCTTACTTCCTCTGATCAAGGGGAAGCGAGAGAAGTTGCAAAAAATTATGTCTCTCTTTTAATGAACCTCGCTTACTCCAAAAAAATCGGTTCTGAGTTCATATGCCTTCTGGCAGGAGGCGAGCTGACTGTTACGGTCAAGGGGAAGGGCAGAGGAGGGAGAAACATGGAATTTGCGTTGGCCGCTCTCTTGGAAGGAGGAAATCTTTTAAAGGGAATTAAGGATTGGTTGATTATGAGCCTTGGTTCTGACGGTATTGACGGACCCACTGATGCTGCCGGCGCCTGGGTCGGGCCATCCACCCTGGAAAAAGCAAAGAAATTCGACTTAAATCCTAAGGATTATTTGGACACCAATGATTCTTACAATTTTTTTAAAAAGGCAGGAGGCTTAATTGTAACAGGCCCAACTCACACCAATGTTATGGATTTGCGTTTTTTCCTGCTGAAAATTAGCTCAAAAAACTTGCTTAAAAAATATTTTATGGTATAATAAAAACAAGTTTCCTTTGGCCGGCTGGAGAAAACTTCACCCTACCAAAAATTCAATATCATTTTTCCCTTTTCTGCTGTAACAAAACAGCCGGCACCTTTTATTCTCTCCTGCTTTGTTTGTAGATACTAAAGCCCTTTATTGACATCTCCAGCTATTCTGGCACTATAGGGATGAGAATGAAACGAGCGCTTCTCATTCGCTTGGGCGGCCTGGGCGATCTGCTTGTCGCCTTGCCTTCCATTAATTTCTTGCGCAAGAAGTATCCATCAGCTTCTCTAACCCTGATTTGCCGCGAGGAATATGGACAGATTCTTAAGGAGACAGGAGTTGTGGATGATGTTATTTCTGGAGGCCAGGCTCGTCTTTCTCCACTCTTTGCTGAGCCTCTTTGCCTTGATTCTAATCTTTCTCAGTGGCTGGCAGGCTTTTCTTTAATTCTGGGCTGGATGCAGCAGGAGAGAGGACTTAGGCTTGAAGAGTTTTGCCTTTCCTTGGGAGTTGAGAAATGCCGCTTTTTTGTTCACAAGGCAGACGCTTCTGGACCGATAAGCAAATTTTTCTTTGAAAAAACAGCAGAATCTTTAAGTAATGATGATCTTCCATCCCCTGCATTTGATGAATGCGCCTTCCTTCCCTTAACTATGACACAGAGAGAAGAAGGGATAAGGCTTCTTGGCAGGAAAGAGGCAAAGGTCAAGAAAAAAATTGTGATTGTCCACCCTGGAAGCGGAAGCGAGAGTAAATGTTGGCCTTTTGAAAATTTCCTGGAGATAATCTCTAAGCTGAAGAGCAAAGAGCTGGAGGGCGCTCTTGTCACAGGTGAGGCAGAAGAAAGGCTGGGAATAAATATAAAGAATTTACCTCTTCCCGAGGGATGGGTTTGGCTCCATAATCCATCTTTGGTCAAGCTTGCGGGTTTGCTTCAAGCCGCTACGCTTTACCTTGGAAATGATTCAGGAGTGACCCATCTCGCTGCTGCCTGTGGCACCCACATCGTAGCTCTTTTTCGAAAAGATTTGGAAGCACAGTGGAGACCTTACGGCCGCGTTTTTCTTCTCAGCGCTCGTTCAGTCTCTCAAATAAGCTCTGAATCTGTCTGGGAAAAAATTTCAGAGCTTCTTTAAAATTTGATCAGAGATAACATCAAGAGCATTGCACAATTTTTGTGCAAAGAGTCAGATGCTTAGGCTTATCAACGAGTTATAAAGAAAAATCACAACTTATTCACAGGATTTTTCACAATTCTAGTAAAGATATTCTCTCTCCAATTTGTTATCATTAAGCTGTTGAAATAAGTCATTTTCCCGTTGTGGAAACTTGCTCTTTGTGGTATAAGACTTTTGGCTCTCTTTCGCCGGCTGGAGAGGGCTCCCTCAACAAAAAAAACATCACCCCCTTTTGCTAAACTCAGCCGGCACTTTGCCGCGTGACTTTCCTTCACTCTTTTAAAGTTATGGGGAAATATGCTAATATCAATTTGTCTTGGTTGTTAAAGGTAAAAAATGGGGAACGAAGACTGGAAGAATGCCCTAAGAGGTTATTTTGATAGTCTTAGAGTTATTGAGAGATGCAAGTTTGAAGCGGTCGAAAATTTTAACCAGTTTTGCGAATTTATTGCCGAGCCAGCTTTTGAGAACCTGGCGGAAGAGCTAAAATCCTACGGGATAAAATCCAAATTTCAAAAATCAAAAGGAAGTTTCATCGGCTTCGAGATATATTTCCACAAGTCAAAGGTGGATAATTTCCACTATATCATCTCCCTTCCAAAAAACTCTGTGGATCTCAGGCTGAAATTATCCATAAAGGGGAGAAGAAAAAAGAACAGCGTCCTTGAGGAAAGGGAAGAGCCTTTTATGAAAGATATTCCTCCCTCAAATATAATGAAATTGGATAAAGAAGACCTTATCCAGGATATTATTGAACACTACAAAAATTTCATTTACCGGGCTATCACCTCACCCGAATAGAATTCCTAGAGCTTAGTCCCCAAGAATCATTCACCCTTATTTATTCTCTCCAGGGTTTTCATCAGGTATTCAGAGCTGGGCCTATCCATGGTGTTTTGACCGATGTACTTGAACTGAAGAATTCCGTTCTTATCGAGAATAAAGACACTGGAAATGCACTGATCAACCTTGCTTCCTCCCCATTCCGTGGAAAAGATTCCCAAGCCATTGGAGACCGTTCTATCAGCGTCAATCAGAATGGGAAAAGGTGTCGGCACTTCACCTTTCTTCATTTTTAAGCTTTTAGGGAAGGATTTCCTTGTCCGTTCCATTCGGGCCTTTCCTTGTTCATCCAGCTTTTCAGGCTCGGCCGGATTTTTCCAGCTTTCAATTTTTTCAAGCTGATCCGGATTGCTCTCCACCCATTCCTTGACAACTTCTTTGGTGTAGGGAAAAATATAAATGATTTCTGCATTGTACTTTTTCCTTACCTGCTCGTTTTTCTCAAGATCAACAAGATCTGCATAGTAGTAGTTGTCTATGGTGCACCAGCGAGCTTGCGCGGCAAAACCTCTGGGAAAAACAAGCAGCACGTTCTTGCCCTTCAGGCTGGAGAGGCTGAGATTATCTCCCTGATAGTTGGGAAGGGTAAAATTGGGCATGGGCTGCCCCACAGTCACAGGCCTTATCTCTGTTTCTTGAGAAAGAACCTGGTAACTCAGTGCAGCAAACGAAATAAGGGCTGCTGCCAGAACAAGTCTGCTCATTTTTTTCTTCAAATTTTTTCTCATAATGACCTCTTTTAAAAGAATGATATTTATTGAGACTCCACCATATTCTGTGCATTTTTCATGGCTTCGCTGAGGAGCAATTGGGCAAACTCAAGCTCCGACTCTCCAAGCACAAGCACAGCTTTATTTCCTTCATGCCCGAAGAGGAAGTAATCCCCAGATGAATTTTTTCCTTGAAGCACGCTATCTACGATCACTACTTCTTCAAAATTTTCCTCGAAAAGCTCTTTTACTTCCTCATCCAGGCCTTCGATTTCCTCTGCGAAATCTAAAATGACCACCACTGAGCCTGAGGGCCTGTACCTTGCAGAAACCGCTCGTGTCTTGTCCTTAAAACCCCAGAAGTCCTGCCCAAGAATCACTGATTCGCCCGAAGCAGCAATTTCTCCTTTTATGTACTTCCTGCTCGCCGGTATGAGCCTTTGGGTGGGAAGGAGAGAAAGGAGAGGAAAAGCTTTTCCATCTCCCTTGATTCTGCGCGAAACAAAGGCCGCAAAGAGCTCCAATTCTTTCTCTTCGCATTCAAAGCCCACGATATTGACAAAAAACTCTCCCTTTACCAGATTTATCTGGGTCTCGCTCACCCAGTTTAGACCCTCGATTTGCCTGGATATTCTTTCCTCTCCAGTGCGCTCGAGAGAGAATATGCCGAATGAGTCTTCAGGCGAATCCATTCGATAGAGCTCAAGGGTTATCTCTTTTTTTACTTCTCCGGAAACCAAAAGGTAGCGGGCGACATATAAGTCCACAAATCCATACTGGAGGAAAATCTCAGCGGCTCCGTTGATATAGCCAGAAAGGCTGTCTGTGTCGTAATATTCAGGCTCTTTGGGTCTTGCCCAGTTTGAAAATTCGCGGTGGCGAGGGAAAATGGATTTGTAGACTTCTTCTGGGAAGACACCGCTGGATAGGAGAAAAAGGGCAAAGACTACAGCCAGGACTCTTTGATACATGCCTTAGCCTAATCTTATTTCCTTTTTAATCTTTGCTTGGTTGAGCTTTATCTCAGGAGAATAATTGCCTGTCAGGGCTTTTATCATTTTTCTAAGGTATTTTCCAGGAAGTAATTCTTTTTTTAAATATAGAATTTCAACTTTCTCCATCCAGGCATCTCTTAAGAATTCGTTTCTCTTAGTATAAGTGAAGATGGTAAAAAGTCAATTCTATCTGAAGACTATATTTCTATTTGACTTTATAGATATTCCTAATATATATTTTTTGTTCGTCTGATGAAAAATATTATAAGATTCTCGCTCATAAAGAAATCTAGTTTTTTTTTAATAATCCTTTCATTTTCTTTATCTGCCAGTCAAAATAACGACCTCAATAAAAACTCAGATCTGGTTCAGCTCTATACTATGACGATTAATCAAGCAGAAGATCAGCTTAAGAATGGTAATTATGATAAAGCGATTGAGTTATACAAAGAAGCATTGATCCAGGCAGGAAGAATTGATTCCGAAAGTGAGGAAGCTAGATGTTTTATGAGGTTGGGACTCCTTTACTGGAATGTGGGCCGCCTAAATGAATCATCAGATATGTATAAAAAAGCACTGTCAATTACTCAAAAAATAAGCTTGAAAAATGAACAGGAAGAATGCCTGACTGCTTTAGAAATTTATAAACTTTATTCCGAAGGGAAGGACTTTCGTTCATCTAGGAAGTATGAAAAATCAATTGAAAGCTTTAAGAAAGCCATCAATTTAGCAAGAAAAATCAACAGTAAGGAGCATGAGCTCAAATGCCTTCGCCAGCTGAGTCTTACTTACTGGGAGTTAAATAATTTCCAAGAATTTTTTTCCCTAAATAAAGAAGCTTTGAATATTGCCAAAATTCTAAATCACAAGCAAGAAAAAGGGAGATGTTTGAACAACATAGGCATTTATAATTGGAGGACAGAAAATTATTCTAATACTCTAAATTGCTTTGAAGAAGCTCTGAAAATTGCCCAGGAATTAAAAAATATAAAAGATGAATCAGAATGTTTGAATAATATAGGGCTTACTTATAATGATTTAGGCAATTATGAAAAAGCATTGGAATATTTGATAAAAGCTCTAAAAATTGATAAAGAGCTAGAAGATGGCTTTAGTATTGCTGTTGACTTAAATAATATTGGAAGTACGTTTCGAAGGAAAGGGCTGTTCTCCGATAACAAAGATAATTTTTATAAAGCTCTAAATTATTATAATGATTCCTTGCAGTTAGCAAGGAAAATCAATAATAGAAAAATGGAAATTCGAACACTAAATAATATTGGCTTTGTTTACTCTCATTTAGACAATTACTATGATGCTTTGAAATGCTTTCAATCAGGATTAAACAACGCTGAAGAAATCAATGACATCGAAGCAAAAGGAATGATTCTTAATAACATGGGGATTGCTTACTATAATTTGGGAGATTATGAGATATCCACAAAATTCTACCAAAAAGCCATAGATTTGGCTTTCAAAATCAAATCAGAGCAGATCCTATGGGAAGCCTATTCTGGAATGGGGCAGTGTTATGAAAAGAAGGATGAATTTTCTTTGGCATTAGCTTGTTACAAAAAAGCCATCGATATCATTGATCATATAAGAAGTCAACTCTCCCTGGATACTCATAAAGCTGGTTTTGTTAGAGATAAATTAAAAGTATATGAGTTTCTCATTGATCTTCTTTACGGGCTGAATTTAAATAGCTCTTCGGAAAACTTTGCCCAAGAGATTTTTCACACAGTGGAGAAAGCAAAAGCAAGGGCATTTCTAGAATGCTTACAGGAGGCAAAAATTGATATCCGAGCAAATTTGAGTCCTGCTTTGAAGGAAAAAGAAATCGAGATTTCAAACTATATTTCTTTACTTAGTTTAGAACTTTCTAAATCAGATATTTCTGAGAAGAGAAGAAAAGAGTTGTTAGAAAAATTAGGGCAGGCAGAAGAGGAATATATGACGCTAATCTCTAAAATGAGGATTGAAATTCCGGAGGTTGCTAACCTGGTTTCTCCTGAACCTTGTCACTTGGAGCAGGTACAGAAACAACTCTTGGATGAAAAGACGGCATTAATTGAGTATTTTCTAGCAGAACAGAAATCATTCATGTTTTTTATTACAAAAAATAATTTTAATCTGTATAGCTTACCTTCGAAGGAGAAAATTGAAAACTCTATAAAAGCCTATTTAAAAATTCTCTCTATGCCTCTGGAGGAAAAATTTAGTGGGGCTCTTACTGCTAAACGCTTATTCAAGGAACTCCTCTTCCCTATCGAAAAGATCTCTGATACTATTGAAAATCTTCTCATTATCCCTGATGGGACACTTTATTATCTGCCTTTCGAAACGCTAGTATTAGAACCTCATAATCACTCCTCAGGAAATGACTATTTGATTAATCGGTATAAAATTTCTTATGCGCCTTCTTCTTCTGCTTTATTATTTTTGTCAGAAAAGAAGGTTAGCTCTAAAACTAGAAAAGATTTACTGGCTTTTGGAAACCCTGTTTATCCTCTGAGGGCATCATCAAAAAATAGAAAAAACAAAACATATAAGGATGCTTTGGGGGAATTATATTTAAATCAAGGATTTGATTTTTCTCCGCTTCCTCATAGCAAAAGAGAAATTCTAGAAATTTCAAAGTATTTCAAAAAAAATAAAAAAGATATCTACCTTGGGGACAAAGCAAAGGAAGAAACCATAAAAAATGCTCCTCTTAAAGATTATCAAATAATTCATTTCGCCTGCCATGGATTTTTGGATGATAAACTCCCTCTTAGATCAGCACTCGTTTTGTCCTTAGGTGAGAATAAAGAAGAAGATGGATTTCTACAAGTTCGTGAGATCTATAATCTTAGATTGAATGCCGATTTAGTTGTTCTTTCTGCTTGTCAAACAGGAAAAGGAAGTTTAGAAAGAGCTGAGGGAATTTTGGGTCTTCCCAGAATTTTTTTCTATGCTGGGGCAAGATCAGTCTTATTAAGTCTTTGGAGGATTAGTGATAAGGCAACGGCAATATTCATGGACCACTTTTATCGGTGCCTTTCAGAGGGGAATGATAAAGCTCAGGCATTACGTTTAGCTAAGATAAAAATGATAGATTCAAACTTTTCTCATCCCTATTACTGGGCAGCTTTTGTTTTGAATGGCGACTCTACTTCAAAGCTCAATTTTTAATAGCTAATCTGTTAAATAGAATTTTTCTACACCTGACTCTATCAGCCTTCCATCACGAAAGCTAGCTGTCACCATCCAGAAATAAGCTTTGTTTTTGATAAGCTCTTTTGTGACTTCATTTGGGAGAACAAATTGATTTTTGAAAATTTTTGGACTTTTCCATATCGGAATTAATGTTTCATCAAACAACTCAAGGACATAATAATCTAATTCTTTTAATTCATTCCATTTGAAAACCAATTGAGATTTTGCATATGTCCTGTTTATAGGCTCTATTAGATTGATTGGGATAATTTTTTTGCCTCTATCTTCTTGTTTTCGTAAATGTTGAAATTGAAACTTATCCAAAAGAAAAATGAAACTAAAAATAGCTATAAGAGCTCCAAAGAATAAGAGAGCATATGTCCATGATAACCTGAGGAAAAATGGAAATTGTCTTTTTCTAGAGTGAAATAATGTTCGGTCACTTTTTCTCTTAACGATTGAGATATTTTTTTCAGATATGAGCAAATTGCCAATTTGTTTGCTCAAGATCTGTTTGTATCTTAAGGTTTTGAGAATAAATTCAAATTCTTGGATACACCACGAACATTGAGTTATATGGTCTACAATTTTTGTTTTATGTTTCTCTGATGATTTGGCTTTAAAAAAAACAATAATATCCTTTGTCGTCGGGCAATTTTTTCGAGATAGGGGAATTTTTTCTTCAACATAAGCTCTATAAAGGCGCTGCAAATCTTCATTATTTATTTTCATAATCCATTTCCTTTTCTTTTAGTATTCTCTTTAGATCAGATAAGCCACGGTACAATAAATTTCTCGTTTTGTCTTTACTCCAATTAAAGTAAATAGAAATTTCTTCGATTGTCATATTCAACAGAAAGAGTTTGACAACTTTTCGGCGCGATTCGATGAGCGAATCTACAGCTTGCCCTATAATCTCTTTACCATTATTTTCATCAGAAAAATCAGGAATATAATTCGCTTTATTTTCAGCTACGTTTTTCTGTTTTTCGTAGATAAAGAGTCTCTCTTCTCGTTTCAATTTTCTAAGCTGATCTATGACAGATGAATCCACAATCTTTTTTAGATATGACGCATAATTTTTTATTTTTTTCTCATCATTCAAAATTTTCCAGATCTTTATTTTGACTTCTTGAAAAATGTCATCTATATCAAGGCCATACTTGGGAAGATTAAATTTTTGAATCTGAATTTTAATGAATCTTGAGAACTTATCTATAATGGCATCAAATTCTTCTTCTTTTCTTTTATTTCTGCTCATTCTATTTTGGATTTTACAACTTAATAATAATAGTACAATACAGCCTGCAATAATATAGATGAATTTTTTTGTCTATTTTTCTCAGATAATGACTTTTAAATGAGAAATTTCTGGGTACAGATCGTTCTTATATTAAGAAAAAATTCTCTATTTAAGAATTCAGTCTATTTCACATGTCTGATAATGGCTTTGTAGAAACCAAAATAGTAGGAACAAGCATTGTTATAAAAAAAAATTTAGAATTTATAAAGAAGGCAGCAAAAAGTGATAAAAATGTATTGATCTTAGGAGAAACAGGGACAGGAAAAGATTTAACAGCAGAAAATGTGCATAACCTGAGTAACAGAAGGGATAAACCCTATATCGCTATAAACTGTGCAAATATTCCTGAAGAGTTATTTGAGGCAGAACTTTTTGGTTATCTTCGAGGTTCCTTTACCGGCGCTGTAAAGGAGAAGCAAGGATTACTTGAAGTTGCCAAAGATGGAACCGTCTTTCTAGATGAGATTGGAGATCTTAATTCCCATCTTCAAGCAAAAATTTTGAGGATGATTGATAAAAGAGAGTTGCGAAGAATTGGAGAAACAGTGACAAGAAAAATTTATGCTCGTTTTATATTTGCTACAAATAAAGACTTACAAGAAGAGGTAAAATTGGGAAGATTTCGCAAGGATTTGTTTTTCAGGATCAGCGTCTTGAGGTTTTCCATACCTCCTTTAAGAGAAAGAAAAGAGGATATTCCTTTATTGGTAGATCATATTATGGAAAAAGAAAATAGGAAAGGGAAGACAAAAAAGGAAATTTCTCTTTGTGTCCTGAAAAAATTAATGGCCTATAACTTCCCAGGAAATATCAGAGAATTAGAAAATATTATTGAAAGAGCAATTATTCTTTCAGAAAGAGATAAAATAACCGAAAACGACATTGAGTTTGATTATGAGATATCAGACTATAGTGAAAGTCATAATATAACCACAGCCCAGTTAAAACAAATCTTGGAAAATTGTCGCTGGAATAAAACAAAGGCTGCTAGTGAGATGGGAAAAAGCAGGAGGCAATTCTACCGTTTATTAGAGAAATACCAAATGGTAGATTGTATAAGAAAAAATTATCCCCTATAATGCTGCGCTTGCTTCAACAAGCTTTTAGGATTTAAGGAGAAATTAAACTATATTCAAAAAATTCTTCTGCCATTCAAAAAGCATTCTCCTTATCCGGCTAGAACCAGATCTGCTTCAACCGTTTACAATTAGTTCAAAGAGATTTTTTCTTGTCCGCTCGAATTTCTGCGGACATCACCAAAAGAAAGGATGATGATCTTATGAAACTCATCTCCAAGATCGCTTTCTCCTCTCCAAATTATGGCTACAAAAGAATCCGTGTCATACTAAGAAAAAATGCCTTCCTGGTCAATCACAAAGGGCCTACAGCAGGCAGGTCTGCATTTTCAACCCTATCGACTTTTCTCCAGAAGAGTGTTCGAACTGATCGCTGATTTATTTCCTCCCTTGCGAAAAGATAGCAAAGTATATAGATTTTCTCTGTCTCAGATACGGAACTGCAAGGGTTCGTCTTAGAAATGGCGGATTTGAGTTTCGGTTCAAATACTTCCATAAGATGATCAAAAAGTGGCGTATCCGGGAAGAAGTGATTCCGCCAGGTCAAGCATTTGATAATAGCATCATAGAGAGCTATCCTGGAAAGCTGCAAGAGGAGCTTGCTGATCTAAGACAATATAGAAAATGTGATTGTGAGGAAAATATATTGAAAATAAAGAAAATAGGAAGAATAGGTGATAGTAAATTTAAACCTCTGACTTATACCGTCAGTAGACGGCAACATCCAAAGAAAAGCGCTAAAAATAAGTCATACTCCCTGTATAGAGCACTTTTTTAAGGCAATTCCCTTTTAGATATTGTTCGATTTATTTCGAGAATTTTTGATATTCTTGACAAATTTTGGGCACAGTTTGGGCACAAATTGGATTCTTACGCTATTGACAGCGGCTTGTCATGAGTGATAATTTTATTCAGCATTATCGGTACCTGCGATCATAGACAAAAAGGAAAATAATCGGTGCGCGGTCAAAAAGGAATTTCCTGTCCCTCGCTGTGCGTGAGATTGTCGATTTCTTATAATGAAGAGCGAGAAAATGATTGATAAGACCATCTCCCATTACAACATTCTCGAGAAGATCGGGGAAGGTGGAATGGGTGTAGTCTATAAGGCCGAAGATACAAAGCTTAAGAGGATGGTGGCGCTCAAGTTTCTGCCGCTAGAATTGACCCGGGATCAGGAAGCAAAAGAGCGTTTTATCCGGGAGGCACAGGCCGCCGCAGCCTTGGACCATCAGAATATCTGCACGATTTACGAAGTCGATGAGTATGAAGGACAGACCTTCATTGCCATGGCTCATATCGAAGGCCAGAGCTTAAAGGAAAAGATTGCCGGGGGTCCGATAAAGATCGATGAGGCCATGAACATAGCGACTCAGGTTGCTGAAGGCCTGAGGGTAGCTCACGAGAGAGGCATCATCCACCGCGACATCAAGCCGGCCAATATCATGCTCACCGAAAAAGGCCAGGCCAAGATCATGGATTTTGGATTGGCCAAGCTGGAATTGGGAGCAGACCTGACTAAGACAGCTACCATCATGGGCACGGTCGCCTACATGTCTCCCGAGCAGGCCCGCGGCGAAAAAGTCGATCATCGCACCGACATCTGGTCACTGGGCTGTGTTATCTTCGAGATGCTCTCAGGCCGGCCTCCTTTCAAAAGCGGCTACGACCAAGCGGTCCTCTATTCCATATTGCATGAAGATCCCCAGCCTATAGCCAGTTTAAGGAGTGACATTCCGCACGGGATAGAAAAGATTCTCCACAAATGTTTCCAGAAAGATCCTCGAGATCGGTATAAAGATGCCGGAAGTTTGATTGAAGAGTTGAAAACTATCGATCTTCGCGAACTCGCTGTCTTCCCATCTGTGTCTCCCAAAAAAGATCAACCTTCTTCCGTTGCTGTCCTGCCCTTTGTTGATATGAGCCCTCAGAAAGACCAGGAATATTTCTGCGATGGAATAGCGGAAGAGCTGATCAACGCTCTCACCCACATCAAGGATTTGCGTGTCGTTGCCCGCACCTCTGCTTTCGCCCTAAAGAGCAAGAACCTGGATGTGCGGGAAATCGGCAAGATATTAAACGTCAACACCGTGCTCGAAGGGAGCATTCGGAAAGCTGGCAACCGGCTGCGCATCACGGCGCAATTGATCAATGTGGAAGACGGCTTCCATATCTGGTCGGAAAAATTCGATCGAGAAATGGAAGATATCTTTGCCATACAGGATGAGATCTCTCTGGCCATCGTCGACAGCCTCAAGGTCAAACTGTTGGCTGGAGAAAAGACCGCCCTCCAAAAGCGTCATACCGATGACCCGGAAGCTTACAATCTCTATCTCAAAGGGCTCTATTTTTTTCCAAGATGAACGCCGAAGGCTTTCAAAAGGCGATGGAATTTTTCCGGGCCGCGATCGACAAGGATCCGAACTTCGCCCTTGCGCACGCGGGAATCGCCAATGTCTTCATGCTATTGAGCATCTCTAACTTTGCCCCGCCGACCGACATGTGGCCTAAAGCCAAGGCGGCGTTTCAGAAGGCCTTGGAATTGGATGCCGACCTGGCCGAGGCGCATGCCTTGGCGGCCTCGCTCGCTTTATGGTACGAATGGGATTGGGACGCGGCCGAGAAGAGCTTCAAACGCGCCTTAGCCCTCAATCCCGGAAACGCCTCGACCCATGGCCAGTATGCCTGGTTTTGCTTCGGAAGGAAGCGATTCGATGAAACGATAAAGGAAATCAAACTCGCTCTGAATCTGGATCCGCTCATGCCCCTCTTTAATTTTTGGTCCGTGGGCCTCCATGTCGGTGCCCGACGGTTCGACGAGGCGATCGAGGAATTCCATAAGGCCATAGAGCTCGATCCGAATAACGCCATGGCCTACCTCCATGTTGGATTCGCGTACTCTCAAAAAGGACTTATCGATAATGCGATTGGAGCTTTTCAAAAGGCCAAGGAGTTGGGGGTTTATGCCGGTTGGGCTGAAACGATGCTCGTCTTCTCCTATTTGGCCAAGGGGGAGAAAGAGAAAGCCAGACAACTCTTCGAAGACATACTTGAGCAAGATAAAAAAAGCCATGTTTCATCCGTTCACATCGGATGGCTATGGGGCGCCTGGGGAAATTTCGATCGGGCTTTTGAATCCCTGAACAAGGCGTATGAAGAGCGGGATACCTTGATGCCTTTTATTCATATCTATTCAGACCTCCTCGGCATGGAAATCCGAAAAGACCCTAGGTATCATGCTTTGCTCAAGAAGATGAAGCTAGACGAATGAACACTTTGGATGCTATCCGGCAGCGGCCATGGCCAGAGCCTTCAATCCCAAGAACCTAATGAAGAAGGACGACTTCTGTATCGAGCGCTTTACCTTAGAAGGATTGCCCCTTCTGTCATCGCCCTTTTAGAAGGAGGCTGGTGCCGGTCTCCCCGAAGTTGAGGATATCAGGAAGAGGCTGGCTGGGCTGAAGGGTGAGAAGCCTTATTATTTTTAGAATTTTGGCAGAGAGGTGAAGTTATGCGCAAAATAAGCAAGAATTTATTGATCTTAGTGGCTCTATTTTTGTTTCCTATTTCTGTATTTCCAAATTAGACCTATGTTATAAAAGCAGGGCGTCTGATTGATGGCAAAAGTGCAGAGATACGCAATGATGTTATTGTGGTTGTTCAAGGTAATAAAATAATTGCTCTTGGGGAAAATGTAGATATTCCCAAAAATGCTGTGGTCCTAGATTTCAGAGATAAAACAGTGCTTCCCGGCTTCATCGATGCCCACACACATATCATGTATGATGGTGGGGATGACTATGGAGCTGATCTTTACAAGAATTCGACACCATTCCGGGCTATTCGGGCCGTAGCTTCGGTACGCAAAGCACTTTGGAATGGCTTTACTGCTCTAAGGGATGTGGAGTCTGAAGGGACTATGTATACCGATGTTGATGTGAAGAAAGCCATCAATACGGGTATCATTCCAGGTCCGCGATTATGGGTATCAACGCGTGGGTTGAGCATAACGGGACGCTATATGCCAGATGATTATTCATGGGAACTAAATCTTCCTAAAGGTGTTCAGATGGTAAATGGAACCGAAGAGTGCCTGAAGGCGGTTCGAGAGCAGGTTGCTCATGGTGCAGATTGGATAAAAATTTATGTTGATTGGCCTTTCTTTATTGATAAAGACGGTGGAATATCCGGCCAAACAAATTTTACCCAGGAAGAATTGGCGGTCATGGTGAATGAAGCCCACAGGCTGGGACGCAATGTTGCTGCTCATGCCATTAGCCGTAATGGAATAAAGGCCGCTTTAGAAGCCGGCGTTAATAGCATCGAACACGGATGCGGATTTGATGACGAATTAATTGATCAAGCAAAGATACAAGGAGTCTATTGGTGCCCGACATTGCTAGTATTTGAACAGAGGCAGTCCCCACGTGACAAACAAATACTTGAAATAGAATATAAGGCGCTCAATAAAGCATACAAAAAAGGAGTTAAGATCGCCTTAGGCACGGATGCCGGCTCCTTTCCCTGGTCTGTCAACCAAGCCAAAGAATTTGAGTTTTTGGTAAAAAAAGCAGGTTTTAGTCCAATGGATGCTATAAAAGCAGGGACCTCTATGCCTGCTGAATTGCTCGGCCAATCTGCTGAAATAGGTCACTTAGCTCCTGGAATGTTAGCCGATATTGTTGCGGTGAAGGGCGATCCATTGCAGGATATCACGGCGCTTCAAAATGTCATGTTTGTCATGAAAGATGGTGATATATTTCGGCATGACAAATAAATGTGGAACATCTAGTTTTTACGACCATTAGAGTTGATGCTGATCAGAACGACACTAATCCTGAGTGCCTGAATTTGAGGACTCCAAGAAGAGGCTGGCTGTATTTGCGTAAGATATGCAGTCAGGCATGATTTTTACGATATGCACCGAAATTTAATTTTGCATCGTCAGCCTATGGAGACGGTGTAAAATTGCGCGGGATTTATCGCGAACAGAAAAAGGAATTTTTTATGTCTACGAAGTGGATTGTGTTATTTCTTTGCATCTTTCTGGCGGTTGAGTGCGCTAAGGACGGGGCGTTCAAGCTGGATTACGATACCTTTGACCAGCGGCCGGGCATGGGGTGCGGCAACTGACTGAAAAGGGCCGCTTCCTCGATGCTGCCATGTTGATTGACAGATACGTAGAGAAGCACAAAGGCTTTGATGAGGCGCAGCTCGCCGGCAGCAATACCAAAGCCCCAGCATACCGAGCAGCTCAAATCCTGTGCCGACCGGACCGGTTATAGAGCCGAGGTAAAGCCGCCACAGGGCGACATTAGCCATTACATTACCGATCCTATCGGGCGTAAAGGAGTGGCCGGAGCCCCAGACGCCGTAATATAGTTGGCGATGGCTTTCACCTCTTTGGGATGCGCAATCCTGATCTTACCCCCATCTCATCCAAAGCATCCACCATCGTGTAACTCGAGTGCCCAGATTCGATAGCAGCTTCATCTTCCTTCAAACCCTCAAGAAAATTTTCAATTTCACGGCGAAGATTATGCAGCGCGATAATATTAATTAAGATTAAGTAATGCGTTCCTGGAACTAATCGAACCAATTGAAATCTATTTGGTTTTCATTTTTTGACAGGCTGTCGCTGTGGGGAACGTCCCCTTGTATCTACCCAGTTCTCGATGAACTTTTTGCTGCCACCCTCATGTTCCTCGACCAGAGCCTGAAAGATTGCTTTCAGGTTCTCATAAGGAAGAGTCCCGATAATCATCCGGTTGTTCAAGATCATGGTTGGAGTGGAGCGGATGCCATGTGCATACTTGTCTGATGTTTTTTCATATTCTGCGCCAGTGTTTATGATCTCGAGGACAATCTCTCTTGTCCTGGGATCGCTGAGAGCCTCTTCAACTTGGTACTTGCGGCCGAGTTCTCGGCGCCACTCCGCATTTCGGGCGGATCTGAAGTTAGCAAAAATTTCATCATGAATAGCTAGGAATTTATCAGGTTTGTAGGCTGCCATAAAGGAGAGATTGCAGGCGCCAGGATGCAAGTGCTTATCAACCACAGTATTGCATTGGCCTTCGAGAGGGAAGAACTGGAAAGCAATGTTAATTTTTCCGGCGAATTCCTTTTTCAGTCTGTCGAGCTGCTGAGTCAAGTAGAGGCAGTCAGGACAGAGGAAATCGGCATATTCTATGAGCTGGATGGCTGCATCCTCGAACTTCTCAGTAGATTTTGCCGTCCAGTAAGGGGAAATAATGCTGGGTGATTTGACCTCGGGAAGCTCATAATTTTGCTTGACAGTCTGCAAGGCATTTCCAGTTTGAGCTTCTTTTTTGGCCTGGTGAAATTGGTAGAATCCATAGGCTCCCACCAGAGTTACCACTGCAAAAGTGGCCAAATACTTGAAAGACGGGCGGGCAAACCTCAACATTAGGTGAGGCTCGTTTCTATCAATACCATACTGCCAGAAGAGAATGAAGCTGAGAATAGAAAAGATATATTAGCCTGAGCAGAGAAGACAAAGGCTCTTCAGGATCAGGATTGAATACGAGAGCAGAGCAATGACTCCCAGAAAATTGAGGAGGGAAAGGGATTTATTGGTCCTCTCGAATCGCTCTGAAGGAAAAAGCGCACCCAGAGCGAAGATTGCGCCCAAGATCAGGCCGAAGTACCCAAGTGGGACTCCAGCTATCTGAGATATTGGGGAAAAGGCCGAGCTGTCGCAGTTAAGAAAGGCGCTGATGTCGCAGAATGAGCCTGCGAAAATCGTTTTTGGATAATTTGCCAGGAAAAAGTGGCGGATCGTCAGAAAAGAGGCAGCGATCATACCGATTGCGGAGAAAAAGCTGAGGATGCGCGGCCAGGACATGCTGCTCAAAGTCATAGTCTTATCGATGATTAGCTCCTTTTATTCATTCCTTGAAAAAGATACAAGGGCACGAGAGATTTTACTATCTATCTTTTAAAAGCGAAGAGTTAACTGAATCTTGGCTCTGGCAATGCTTAGTGAATTATAAGGAGAACAGGAATTTGATTCAAGATCTATTTCCGTTCTCTTCTTTATTTCTTTCATTGATATCAAATTAATTTCCATCCCCACCTTAGCGACTAACACCTTCATGAGGTTGTTAGCCAGCTCTCCAGTCCTAGTTTGGGCTGGAGAAAGAATTAGGAACACAATTTCAATCGGTTTCTCTGTCGATACATCTTGGATGCCCTACCCTATTTTTCAATTTAATTTATTGTGTTTGTGTGATAAATTCTTCAACTTTAAATTTTATTTGCTCTCTTAATTTACGCATTTTTTCAATTTTTTCTTCGTGAGTACCCTGAAATTCTGCCGGGTCTTCAAAGTTCCAATGAATGTTCTTTGTGAGAAGTCCCGGAAATATTGGACATTGCTGCCTAGCTTCTTCACATACGCTGATCACATAATGAAAAAGTTTTCCTTGTTTATAGAAATCAAATACACTTTTTGTTTTATTACCCGATATGTCGATCCCGACTTCTTTCATGGCCTCAATAGCAATAGGATTTACAGTTGTAGGTTCTAATCCGGCACTGTAAACTTCGAATTTATCGCCCGCTATACTTTTCAGGAATGCCTCGGCTATCTGGCTTCTCGCAGCGTTATGTGTGCATACAAATAATACTTTTATTTTCTCCATAGAAGTCCTCCTTTATTGCTCATGATGTTTAATGATCTTGCCTTCCGTAAGATAAATCGCATCTTCGCAGATAGTAGTCGATAAATCAACAATCCGTTGAGATATATCTGTTAAGGATTTTAAATGAATGCGGCTCTTTTTGACAACCATATTGTAAAACTCAAATCCGGCGCCCATGAAAACTCAAATGATCGCATAAAAAAGACTCGAAGGCAGATAATCCAATCCTTCGCCATCGCTATTCTGTTCTTCCTGCCCGATCCTTTCTCCCGTAATCTCCCTCAGAACGGCATCCCAGTTGCTATCATGGAGGGCGTTTTTCTATGCTATCGATTTAACAGATATTTATAAGTCTTTTTGGTTAATTTCTAATAAAGATTTGGTTAAATTTCTGTTAATTTTTGGCTCGGGGGCCTTTAGCTATCCATCACACATACATTTTCGATGGTCAATGTGTTAGCGGCCTAACGCGGAGAGCTTCAATTTGGACCTCAATTCAGCTCATTCAGTGGCAAGTTTATTTTTTCAGAAGGTCGATCAGGCTAAAAATTAAGATTTGCAAAGTCAGGCCTTTTTCCGATAAAATTTTTCTACCTAGATCGTCGCCGATGGACATCTGAATGAAGATGGAGGCTTTTTATGAAAAAGATTAAAACAATTGCTCTTGTGGCCCATGATAATCGAAAACGTGACCTGGGAGAGTGGGTTGAGTTCAATTATCGAACCTTGGTCCAACATAAGTTGGTTTCCACAGGAACCACAGGCCGCATGGTGGAGGAAATTATAGACCGTAAATTTGAACAAGATCATATCAAAAAGGAGGCGTTTGAAATGACAACGCTCAAATCGGGCCCGTTGGGAGGCGATCAGCAACTTGGGGGAATGATTGCTGAGGGCAAAATCGATTTTGTCCTATTTTTCTGGGACCCGATGGAACCGCATCCGCATGATGTGGACGTTAAAGCGCTACTTCGAATAGCCGTGGTCTATAATATTCCCATTGCCTGTAACCGATCCACCGCCGATTTCATGATTTCATCACCTTTGATGAATGAAGAGTATCATCCGGTGGTTAAAGACTATACGGAATATATCAGTCGCAAGATATAGTTTTCATAAGGATACCAGAAAAGCGAGACGTGATGGTCTGCGGCTGCTTTATGCCGCGTCCCTCTTGAGCGACTTGTTAGCCGATTTACCGATAGACCTCGCTTCGATGTCCAATTTTCACAATTTGGACGATGAGGTCATCCTCTTTAATGGAATAAACGATGCGATAATTCCCGCATCGGATCCGATACTTGTCCGCTCCTGAAAGTTTCTGGAAACCGGGTGGACGATGGTTCTTAGTCAGTTCTTGAATGTGGGCAGCAATGCGCCGGCGGCCTTTCTTCGTTTCAATCCCTTCGAGTTCCTTTGCTGCAGAGGCCTTGATGAAGACTTCATATTTTGCCACGCTTTTTTAGCTCCTTGACTACCTCCTCAAAGGGGAGGCTCGGCTCGGAAGCTCTCTTCTCAAACGCAGCGAGGTCTTCGGCATCCTCCGCAAGGCTAAGCTTGACGGCCTCGTTCACAAGGTCAGATAGGGAACGATCTGTCTCTGCCGCCTTGAGTCGGAGGGCGCGATGAATGATTGGATCGAAGTACACGGTGGCTCGTTTTGTTGATTTATCCATAAATAATTTTATAACACTATAACGTTTTGATGTCAAGTGGTCATTGGTATCTTGTCATTGGTATCTGCCTTTCCGTTGTCGGCTAACTATTAATATATAGCATGCCTTTTTTTTGATACAAATTATTAGTGAGGAACGTCGTACGACGGCCGAAATATCCAGCCTTGGAGCATCAATTGGACAATCAACAAAAAAACCTTGCGGAATTTGAAGATTTTCTCAAGCGCCTAGAAGTACCATATTATAACGGCAACGATGAGACAGACTAGTGTTACAACAACAGCCGCTTTCACGTGCGCTTTGTAGTGATGTGAAAAATCTTTGTAGTCTTCTTTCACCGTCCCAAGGATAATCACGAACTTCGGGGTGATTTTGCTGACAATAAGCCAATCAAGTATCACTAAATCGCCCACTGTTGCAAACAGGAACATTACAAATAAATTGAGAAAGGCTACCAAGATTGGAATCTCATTCCCAAGTTCGGACTTCAGTACATAGGTCGAGAAGAGGGGAAACCCGAAAACGAAGATAAACCAAGGCAATCCTAAGATCGCCGCCAGTAATTTCTCTCTTTTTGTCTGAGGGGGAACTTTGTTCTTTATCGCTTCTGGATAGTCATGGTAACCCCAAACACGCGGGCTGGTCGCGATCATGATAAGGAAAAGATAGCCGGTCACAATAGCCGCGAAAACGAGACCGTGTGTTATCAAATGTGCAATTATCATGATCTACGCCTTTTCCTCATCCGGCACAGCGTCTAGTTCGATGCCTTGTCGATTTTCCCCACACCGATCAGTCCTAATCGCCATTTTCCTTGTCCCATCGTCATGGATGATAAATCATGGCGCAAAGGGATGTCAAATTGAGCAACGAAAAACGGAAAGCGGACTAACGTGGGTTTCAGCCGCCGAGCGAGTTTGCCTCTGACGGGGCTTTCATCACAACCAATCTTGGTTTTTCGCGCCGCGTACCCTCCGAGCGAAGTGAGGTCGGCTGCAAACAGAGTTAGGTGCACTCGCACTCGACACCTTTCTTCCACCGCGAAACAATTCAACCTGTTTGTCGCGCCCACCCTATCTTGCACAATTGAGATGTGCCCAGTACTCTAGGTGAGCTGTGCTACTAGGGATGATGCGGCAATGATGCTGCATGTAGCGAGATGTAGCATGAGCGCGTTTTTGCATATCTCGAACATACGCTCCGAGCACGAGTACTCGTTCCAGGATACGGTCACGATTTTCCACACGAGTCCGACTAAACACAGTGCGATCAGTGTCAGTGGGACTATCGAAGCTGAGACCACAGCAAGGAGTAACGTCGCGTAAAATAACATCGAGAGTGTGAGAACGACAAAGCGTCCAGAGAAGCGCGGGCCAAAAAGGATAACCATCGTCTTGCGCCCCACCTTTTCATCATCTATTCTGCTAGCGAGTTCATCTGTCCAGACCCACAACCAGGTCGCGACAACTAACGGTAGCGAAGCCAGATACACCGTACGTGTGATGTCACCGGCCTGGACAAGGTAAGCACCAAGAACCGGAATAAGGCCAAGGCTTTCAGAGATGACGATCTCTCCGCCAGCTCGCCAATAGAAGTTGAACGGCGGCACCACGTAAAGCACACCCACAAAGATCACCGAGAGTCCATAGATAATGAAAATGCTCTCGTGGACATATTTGTCGAGGCGCAAACCGCTGTTTATGTGCAGACCCAGGAGACATGCTAAAACGATGCACGTGCCTGCGTATCTTAGGAGCCGGGATTTAGGCCACTTGGTCGTAGCCCTGTCTTCAAACAACGCCTGTAGGAACGAGAATCCGGCGTGGAATAAAACAGTTGCGAAAAGAAACTCAATGGCACCAAGCCACCTGAACGAGAAACCCGGTGGGCGGAGCCAGAATGGTAGCGTCGTGCCCACGAGCGCCGGAAGCAGGGAAGCAGTCCAGTAGCGGAATCCAGCGAAGTGGAGAAATCCAGGGACATTTTCAAAGGATACTCTCGCTGGAAGGCTGTCCCGCGCTTCTCTGGTCATGTCGTTAACTCTCCTTTTTGTGTAAGAATTCTTGTGCACCTAACTATTAATATACAACGTGCTATATTTGATAAAAACCTCCCTAAATTGACGTCGTATATCATGTGGTTCGACCGAATATCCCCTCAAAATTGCAGTAGTATCTTAAAATTATCCATATTAGATTGCAAGTCGTATATCCGACGGCCGCAATATCCAGCCTGGTAGTATCGATTGGACAATCAACAAAAAACCTGTCCTTTGGATAAGCTGTAGAGACACGTTGTATATTAAAAGTTAGATTTCCTAAAATGATAGTTGACTTTCATTGAGCTATTGTATACATTGTATTACAATGACATTAAGAGGTGCTTAATGAATACAGCCATTTCAGTCAGACTTCCCAAAGAGCTTGCCGATCAACTAGACAGTATAGCCAAAGAAACAGAACGATCCCGTTCTTACATCATTCAAAAAGCGTTGGAGTCTTACATGGATGACTATGCAGATCTCCAAGTAGCTCTTGACCGGCTCCATGACAAAACAGATCCTACTGTCTCAGGCAAAGAGTTAAGAAAATCCCTTGGCTTATAATATCATTTAGAAGAAGTCAGCATATCGAGATCTGAAAAAGCTTTCTAAGGCGGAGGCGGGTCGTATTTTAGATAAAATTGAGGAAGAGCTTTCAAAGAAGGCAGATACTTATCCGGTTCTCAAAGAGCAATTTGCTGGTCTTCGAAAATATCGAGTCGGTGATTATAGGGTAATCTATGTAATTTTAGGAGATGATGTCCTTATTCTTAGAAAAGGCCACAGGCGAGGTGTCTATAAGAAAGAAATCTGACAACTCACTCCAGCGGACGGCGTTCCGCCACCGCTGATCTTGCCCGCAAGGCTCTTTTCGACCATAAGCATCACATTATGGAGGAGAGAATGGGCTTCTTTAGAAAGTTATTTAGCACTTCAACTCCGATAGATGTGATGCGTGCCGACATTTTAATCGAGTATCACCCTCTCACGGGAACCGGCTTTGCGGCAGTTGAGTGGACACCCACTGAAAATGGCACATGGTTTGTGTGTTATCGATCTGGTGTCGGCAAAATTGTAATTGAAATACGTGTCTAAAAAGAGGATCCCGGTCAGGATGTTCTTGTATTTGAGAATCGACGAGGACTGCGATGAATTCTTTTTACGTATTGGATTGCCCTGGAGCTTCCCAGTTCCAAATTGCCCTAATCGCCTCTTCATCAATTACTCAAAGACTGGGCATAGGTCAGGAGGTCTCCTTGATATCCATATTGTCACGGATGAAGACATCGCCAGGAAAGATAGCTACGCTATGAAAATTGGCGCGGTCACCGACGCCGCAAGACCTCTCTCTCTTATGAAACCCAGACAGTTGAGCTAAATGAGCTGCCGAGTTGCAGCCTCCAGGTTATCAGGGTCAAATCGAATGAGGGCAAGTTCGGGACCGTCATGAGCTGCTGAAAAGCAATAGGTTCGGCCGAGAAAATCTTGCCAGGAGAATGAAAGTCGGGCAGATTCATGGATGTGACCATGGAGGGTGAGAAGGGGTTGGCGGCTTTCAATAAAGCGCCGGATAGCAATGCTGCCCAAATGCTGATCAAGAGGGACATGATCTATCTTCTTGCCTTCTAGCGCGGCAAGGTCGAGTTTTGTCTTGTAAGGGGGTGCATGAAAGAGAAAAATAGCACGGTCCAAATTCTCATCTCCGGCTAGTCGAGCCAAATCATTTTGAATAGTTGCATATCTTTTTTCTTGATCTGAAACAGGGAAGGAACGCATTCCCTCTTCAGGGGAGATGCAGCCAGGGTCCACATAGCGGGACACATCGTAGCGCTCCCAATCTTTAAGACGGAAAGGCGTGGGAGGGACATAAGCATAGCCATAGATATAAAAATTCTTGAACTTGACTTTCCTATTGGGGATATACTCCCATACCTCTAGAGTTGCTGCGTCCAAAACAGCCGCTTCTTCAAAGCGGGGGTCATCGTTGCCCATGATAAGAAAGATCCTTGGATAAGAGTTCTTGAGTTCTCGGCGCATGCGGAGCAATTGTTTCACGAGATATCCATGGATAAAATCTTGGCGAAAAATATTGAGGGATTTGGGAATAGCGAATTCCAAAGGGAGAAAATCACCCCCGATGAACAGCGCCTCGGGGCGCTCTGCGGCGACGACGCGGAAGAGCTTTTGATAGCGCTCGACAGCCCCATGCAAGTCGGAAACAAAAAAGCAATTGGCCACTCTCTTCTCTCAAAAACCTTCACAATCTCATCGGCAGAATCCCCGACTGATTAAAGACATGATAATCAAAATCCTTACATTAGACAACATCAGATCTATTGATTTTTGTTCAGGTATCGAACGAGAAGGAGATAAGACTAGGAACCCTGATCTGCTTCAAATTTATATCCGACTCCGCGGACCGTTTGAATATATTTTTTAGCTTTGCCTAGTTTTTTCCTTATTCCCGTGATTTGATAGTCCACGACCCTTTCGGTGATAGAGTAGTTGTCCTCGCGGACATGGTCTAAAATCCGAGAGCGCGTAAAGACTTGATTTGGCTTTCCGGCCAATAAAGAGAGGATGTCGAATTCGGTTTTTGTAAGGGCAATTTTTTCTCCTTCGACAAGGACTTCGTAGGCATCCAGCTTGACCGTTAAACCGTCAAATTCCAGGATATTTCGGTCTTTATTTTCTGATCCGATTTTTCTTCGGAGCAAGGCATGAATACGGGCGATCAGGATTTGAGGCTCGAAAGGTTTGACGATATAGTCATCCGCGTATTCTTTCAAGCCAAGTACGATGTCCTCGAGCTTCCTTTTTCCCGTGAGCATGATGATGAATATAGTGGCGGTTTGAGAGTCCTTTTTTAAGATTTGACAAACTTTGTATCCATCAATCCCAGGAAGGATTACATCCAAGAGAATCAGATCAGGCTTTTCTTTCCGCGAGATGATAATGGCTTCCTCACCAGTTTGAGTGCAGAGAACTTTGAACCCTTCTTTTTCGAGGATAAACGCGAGGCTCTTTTGAAGACTCACATCGTCTTCAACTAACAGGATTTTGGCTACAGTCCGAATTTCATCCATGGATGATTACTGTTCTCCTGACACTAGTGATATCCTTGTTGTACAGATACTAGGTTCCATAGGGCCACAAGACTATTTTAATAATAAGCTAACAAAAATCAAACAAAATCCAAACAATAATCCGCGAAGAACAGAGTTTCATAGAGTTTTCGGCTTTGCGTTATTTAGAGATTACAGGCTTTGATCTCTTAGGCTGTAGAATTTTTGCCATTTTTCAATAATAGAAGCCAAGGTTTTACTTAAGTTCACTCCGCTTCCGTGGATCGGACGAAGTTCTTCAGCGAGCTCCGAATAGCCTTTTCTGTCCAGCCAGGAAGAAATGATATCGTTGTCGGAAAATGTTTGTATTTTGTCCGGAGGAATAGTTCGGAGCGCATTCAAGAGATCTTCGATACTGAAGACTTTGACGCTATCAATTGTGAGGGGAGTGGAGTTCAGCCGCAGGATTTCTTTTTTCAGGTGTCTTTTCAATAAAGCGATCAGCCGTCGACCTTGACTTCGCTTGGGGCGTAAGATATCCCCAAGCTCACTGTAGCTATGCATGTAGAGCCAGGTTGAGAATTTGTCTTTTTGCCCGTAGCCCTCCATGATTTCTCTTAGCTTCCGTCCTTGCTTGCTATTTTTTTCCGCGGCGAACAGGATCTTGTACAGGCCATGGATATTTTTAATCCGATGCAACTCTTGGCCGCTTTTGTCGCAGATCAGGAAGTCGCCCATGCCGGAGTAATCATGAATATAATCTTTGAGTCTTTGCAGGCTCCCCGGATCTCCTTTGGGCAGAAGGAATGCCACGTTTTTAATATCGTAAGCCTCTTTGGCTTTGGAGGCGATAATGATTGGAATCCTGGGATAATATCGGGTGATCAATCGGGCGAGGTCGCGGCCGGCATCGCTGTTGAATTGATTTCCTTTGGGGAAAAAAATATCGGCGATCAAACAGACCACATAATCACCATGGCCGCGCGATCGGTACCCACGGCCGTCGATTTGAGATTCTTCCTCTACTCCGAAGAGAAAGTTCAGTGTTTCTTCGTATGTTCGGGTGATCATCACATCGGCGCGCTGCCCGATGATTTTGTAAAGAATCGGCAGGAATTGAGACAACCAGCGGGGTTCGTCATCAACGACCAAAAAGATAAATCGCCGGACCCTTGAAGACTTCCGGATATTGATCAAATCTTCGGCGGCCCTGACGGCGGAGGTAACAATCAGCGGGGGAACAAGCTCTATCGTATTGTAAGCAAAAACTAAGTCAGCTATGGCTGTGTAGGGATATTTTTCTTTGGCAGGTTGCGGGGGGGGGAGCACTGAATAAAGGAATTTGCCGAAAACAGGACCACCACAGCATCGGGATTATTTGTCCGAATTTTTTCTGAGTCAATGAGAAACAGAGCGGTATCATCAAAGAGAAAGACTGTCGCCCGGTCGGATTTGTAATAGGAGACGGATTGGGGGTTGCAGAGAATTTCGGTTTTGAGCCAGGGCATGTTTTCACTCAGGATTTGTGAGGACTCTCGGATTCGCGCTTCTGCGGAAAAGATGATGACCTTTCCGATTTTAACTGGATTAATGATTCTGGGAATGAACGCGAATTCCCCGCTTAGGTTTTTATTTGCCATTTTCTACGATGACCTTGCAGCACTGATGAATGGAGTCCGCAAAGATCGTTGCGGGTTTAGGAAATGCTAAAAGGGACAAGGCATCATCAGGATTGGTCGCGGAAAAAAACCAAGGATCCATCTTATCTTGGGCGGGCGCGATATAGCCGTAGATGATGTTATTGCCCATCAAGTTTGTTAAGAAATGCGTTCCCTGGGTCCCGTACATCCGGGTTTGAAGTCTCTTTTGTTCCTCATCATAGCCGCCTTGGATCATATAGAGGAAATGGCTGCCGTAGATCCCCCCGGTTAAACTGCTTTCTTCTGGGAGAGGCTCTGCTCGTCCGGCAATATCCACGCCGTATTCAAAAATGGCCGCTGCATGGTCGACTTCCTTATAATCTACATAAATTCCCCAATCCCTGTTTTTGCTTCCCAGCCGGCCGGGAACAATCAAAATATATTGATCATTCTGTTCATGCATTTGGCGGTTGATGGCAGAGATCTTGTCTCGTACAGCATCATGCATTTCTTTGGCATAGATGAAGGGAGAAACGACGACTGCAAATCTAATCCCTCTGATGATGCCATGACCTTGAGAATTATTAATCGACAGAAAGGTATAGCCTGGCTTTTTAGGAATTTGGATGGAATCGAATTTGAGTTCAGGCAATGGCGTGAGTTGGACAATGTGAAACGTACCGTCTTCTCTATCCTTCTTGGAGAAGTCGATGTTAAAAACAAACTCGATCTGAAAATGGGGCGAGATTCTGACCGAAATTGTTTCCATAATCTCGGCGAGACTTGTTTTAAACCGAAAATGATTGTTCTGGATGAGCTCTTCGATGGTGATGAGGTTGTTGTGTATTCCCAACAATTTGATTTTATGGAAGTTGGCGAACCTGACGTGTAATTTTTTCATGGTTTCCAATTCCTCTCCCCGGAGCTCCCTATTCTTGGTCATATCCAAAGCATAGAAATACTGCTGTCCATTCCCAATCTGAAGCAATTTGAGAGGAATAGGATTTTTGACTGTGGCCATGGAGATTACCGGAAAATCATCCAAAACAGTGGCATACCCATGCCGAAGGCGATTCTGGCAAAGCCTTCTTTGGGGTCCTGTGTTTTTAAAGCATGAGGAAAATAGGAATTCGCAACTCCTGAGATATAAGGGTAATAGCAGGGACCGGCCAGCGTATCATCGAAAATCCCGGGGATAGGATTCAAAATGATAGCCATTTTTTCTCGGCTTGAAGGAGGTTGTTTCCGTGTAAAATCGTTATAGATATGGTAAATCGCTTGTTGAACTTGATGAAAACGCGTTTGAGCATCAGGATGGTTGTTGGGAAGCATGAAGGATGTATATTCTCCGGCGTGAATGAGGCCTGTTCCCTCGGCGGATGTCCCTGCTTCATTCGTTGCTGAAGAGCGAACGCCGACCGGAACGTCTCCCAACTCGTTCAATATCGATAAAATGATGTCCGATTTTTCTTGTTCAAATTTTCCACAGCGGTCTAAAAAATGGTCATAGAACATTGTGGTAAGAATTCGGGTTTTAAGCTTGTTGGCTTTTGGAATCAGGCATTCGTTGATTCTAACCAGACCGATCCCTTTTCCGCCCAGGGAACCATCGCCGTAAATTTTGACATCCCCGGCTTGTTCGATGATTTTTATGCCCATTATCCTATTAGAATTTTAGATAAAAATCCTTTTTTAGTAAAGTGCACACAAAGAAAATTTAAGAACAAATGAGCCTATAAAGCATTCATCTGACGAGGTGGATTACAAAGATGTTTTTTAGATGTGTCAGGTTAAATATCATACTTTGCGGCAATGGGCATTCTTCTTCCTGCTCCAAAAGCTTTGGTAGTGACTTTTAAGCCAGGAGCGGCCTGTTTCCTTTTGTATTCATTTTTTTCTACCATTTTAGCAATCCACTTTGCTGTCTCCTGGTCAAAACCTAGATTTATGATCTTTTCAAGTGAATAGACTTCCTCTATGTAGTAATGGAGGATCTTGTCAAGGATGGGATATGGCGGCAGAATATCTTGGTCGACTTGATTGGGTTTTAGTTCCGCAGAAGGCGGCTTTTCAATAATCGCTCTTGGAATGATTTCCGATTTTCTATTAATATAATTCGCGAGATCATAAACCATTGTTTTTGGCACATCAGAGATAACAGCCAGTCCGCCGCTCATATCGCCGTAGAGGGTGCAATAACCCACTGCCAGCTCACTCTTATTGCCCGTAGATAGAACGAGGTGACCGAACTTGTTGGAAAAGGCCATAAGAATGTTACCGCGAATTCGTGCTTGGATATTCTCTTCCGTTACATCTGCTTCTTTTTCTGCGAAATGTTCTTTTAGTGTTTCAAGATAAGCATGATAGATCGCAGTAATGGATATAACCTTAAATCGAATACTTATATTTGTGGCAAGCCTTCTTGAGTCTTCGATACTGCCTTTTGAAGAGTAGGGCGAAGGCATAGAAATTCCCAGAACATTTTCACCCCCGATTGCTTCTTTGGCTAAACAGCAGGTGACAGCCGAGTCAATTCCACCAGAAAGGCCAACAACAGCTTTGGAAAAACCACATTTTCTCTATAGTCTCTAATACCTAAAACCAGCGCTTCGTGAATCGATTCAATTTTATCCTGCGGAACATAAAGTCCTGGCATTCCCGCAAGTCTGGTATCTGTGGACTGGACATGTTCTATAAAGGAAGGACAAATCATAATAGGCTCTCCCGCTCGGTCAAGGCATAGACTCCTGCCGTCGAATAAGAGCTCATCGTTGCCGCCTATCTGATTGACAAAAACAAAAGGAAGCTGGTGTTTTCGAGCATGGTTGCGGATGAGACGGAACCTTATTTCTTCTTTTCCCATGAAGAAGGGAGAAGCTGAAATATTGACAAAGAGTGTAGCTCCTTTTCTTGCCAATGCTTCTATGGGATCAAAGGGATAGAGGCTTCCTTTCGGCCATAATTCTGGATCGTTCCAGGCATCTTCGCAAATCGAGATGCCGAGGATTTCTCCCTTGAAGTCTATGGTGTTTATCTCCGGTGCAGAGTCGAAGTATCTCATCTCATCAAAGACATCATATGTAGGAAGCAAAGATTTATGTTGGACCATAATGATCCGGCCTTGGTAAATCAATACAGCAGAGTTATAAAGACATTTCCCCACATCCTTTTCAGTCCGAAGCGGTGCACCAAAGAGTATGCCAGTCTTGGGATACTTTGCTGAAATTTGCATCAATTCTTGAATAGCATGCTGGGTTTTTTCAATAAACCAAGGTCTCTCCAAGAGGTCTTTTGGTGGGTATCCCACAAGAAAAAGTTCTGGAAATATTACTAAATCAGATCCCGTCTCACTGCACTGGGACATGGTGTTAATTATCTTCGATTTATTGCCATTAATGTCTCCTACAACTGGATTCAGTTGTGCAAGGCTGACTTTCATCTTTTTATATCCTCCTCAGATCGTCTTAACAGATTATCTTGTCCATTATAATAGCCTCTTTGGCAAAGAAATAGTAACAAAACTATAAACAATTTTTGACAAGAAATGGAATATTTGGAGCTCAAAACAGGCTAAATGATAGAAAAAAATGGGCGATCGAGGATTTGAACCATTGACTTCTACCGTGTGCAGGCGGCTACGGCGGAATAGAATACGCAGAAAATAGTGTCCTGTAAGAGAGCTTTGCTTCAAAAATTGTAATCTCGCGCTGATAATGTTATGCTTCGTGCTGCGAATAGTGGAGGGTTCCATGAAAAAAAATTTAGTTTTGTTACTTCTTCTTTCGCTCTTATTTTCTTTTTCATGCGGCCGACAAAAACCTGCCGAGACCCAAGAGGCACTTATTTTCACTCATGCAACAATCATTGATAGCGCTGACGGACCGAATAAAACGGATATGACTGTGTTCATCACAGGAGACCGCATCACAGACATCAAACCTTCTGCCCAAGTTCGTTCGCCCAAAGGAGCTCAAGTAATCGATGCGACTGGCAAATTTCTCATTCCGGGCCTCTGGGATATGCACATCCATTGGTATGACGCAAGATATTTTCCACTTTTCATAGCCAACGGTGTCACCGGGGTGCGAATAATGTGGGGGACTCCTGACCATTTCAAACAGCGAGAAGAGATCGCCAAAGGCTCGCGTCTGGGCCCGCGCTTGATTATCGCCAGTCCCATCATTGACGGGGCCAAACCGCTTTGGCCGGGTTCCATTAGCGTCAGCAGCGAATCTGAGGCGAGACAGGTGGTCAAACAAGTTAAGGAGAACGGCTATGATTTTGTCAAAATCCTTGAAGGCCTGTCCCGAGATGCTTACTTTGCCATTGCCGATGAATCGAGAAAACAGGGTATCCCCTTTGCCGGACATATCCCTTGGACTATCAGTGCGACGGAAGCTTCTGATGCAGGGCAGAAATGTATCGAGCACCTTGGTGGCGCTATATCGCCCGGTATTTTGTTAGATTGTTCGAACAAAGAAGAAGAATTGAGAAAAGAAGGAGAAAAAGCCTTTGAAGGTTTGTCGGTACAAAAACCTCCAACTCCTTCTCAATTAGAAGCGTTTAGAAGTTTCCCCAAGAAAGTCCTAGAGACCTATGATGGCCAGAAAGCAGCCGCATTATTTGCGCGATTTGTAAAGAACAACACATGGTTCTGTCCGACGCTCACAGAGCTGAGAGGCCACAGGTTTCTGGATGATAGGAACTTCATCAACGATCCGCGTCTAAAGTATATGCCGAAAAATATAAGAGAATCTTGGGATATAAAAAACAATCCACTTGTCTCCTCCAACACCGCAGAAGATTGGGCCATTGGGAAAAAGGTTTATCAGAAAGAGCTTGAGATTGTTGGAGCCATGCGCCGGGCGGGTGTGGAGTTGCTCGCCGGGACAGACGTTTTGAATCCATTCTGTTTCCCTGGTTTCAGCCTACACGACGAGCTCGGTCTTCTCGTCGAGGCTGGGCTGACGCCGATGGAAGCTCTGCAGGCCGCTACATACAATCCGGCGAAATTTCTTGGCATGACGGATTCCTTGGGCACGATCGATATAGGCAAGATAGCTGAGCTCGTCTTGCTCGAAGCAAATCCGCTTGAGGACATTGGCAACACCAGGAAAATAGCGGGGGTTGTTGTCGGTGGAAAATACTTTCCAAAGCCGTCTCTAGATGAGATGCTGGCGAAAATCGAAACTCTTGCCAATCAAACGCCGATTGCGGAGGTGATGCTCAAAACCATAGCTGAAAAAGATATTTCATTAGCCATCAAACAATATCACGAATTGAAAGCTACTCAACCTGATGCTTACGATTTCCGAGAGCAACAACTGAACTCTCTGGGTTATCAGCTTCTCGAAATGAAAAAAATCAAAGAGGCGATCGAGGTCTTCAAACTCAATGTGGAAGTTTATCCTCAATCTTATAATGTCTATGACAGCCTGGCTGAAGCTTACATGATCAATGGCGACAAAGAGCTGGCCATCAAAAACTACGAGAAGTCACTCGAATTGAATCCCAAGAATACGAATGCCGTCGAGATGCTGAAGAAACTCAAGGAGGAATGAGAGAGAAGCGGTCTTCCCTTCCCCTCGTAGAGAATCAGGAGCGGTTTGAAAAAGGTAGGCATTTCGGATAATGTCGGTGGGCGAAATAGGATTTGAACCTCTGACTTCTGCCGTGTGCAGGCGACACCATTTAGAGAGAATGCACAGAAAATAAAAAACTTTCGCTCTTGGCAGAGCTTTTCCAAAGATATTCAGATGGGACTTTGATGTCCGGCGACGCTGTTGAAAATCACTCCCTTTTGCGGAGTTCGGTTCTTTTTATTTGTATTCCTGCGCGACCTTCTGCATGAAGTCTACAATTTTTCTCTGCAGCTCGCTGGAGTGTTGGGGCGTCAGTTTGGCCTGAAAGGCCTTGTATTCATTGAATGTCACGCCGAATTTTTCATAGAGGGTGTCAACTTCCTTTTGCGCCTGGTCCATATCATCTTTGTATTTGTCAAGGATGAGCGCGGAGCGGGCCGTAATCTCGACATAGATGTCGTCGTTCATTTTTGGCGCCGGAGCGGGCTTCTGAGTGGCCTCCTTGGCAGTTTCTTCGGCCGTGACCTCTTCTTCGAGGCCGGCTAGTTCGGCGTCCAAGGCCGTCTCGCTGGATTTATTCTTGCATCCGGGCGCACTTAGAAAAATTAAGCCGAGACAAACGATTATCGCGAGACTAAAAATTATTCTCATGGTCTTTCCTTCCTTAAACCTATGTCCATTCAATAACCGCCCTGGACGCTTTTGTCAAGCCATTTGTCAAGGAGTACACATATGTATGTGTCCCCTGGATGAGGAAAAGGGATTTATTTTTTTATTGGGTTTATGCATAAGTTTACATAGAAGGACATTGCTTTTTGTCGCGGCGCTGATTTTTCTCTCTTTTTACCTTGGATTAGATGGGGCATATTGGCATCTTCGACATTACGCTATGCACGGGTCATCCTCTCTTTCAAGGATTATAAAAGTCGAAGACGAGGGGAAATTTCTCGATGATATTTCACATCCATGGGGGAGGCATCAGAGATGTTATTCTTTTGCTTTTTTGGACAAGCGTAATAAAATGAAATATACCGTCGGCGTGGCCACCAGGGAGAGCAATACCGAAATGAAGAGGGCGCCGATCACGGCAATGGCCAGAGGCTTCAGCATGTCCGCCCCGGAGCCTATGCCGTAGGCAAGCGGCAGCATTCCGAGAGCCGCCGCCATCGATGTCATCAACACAGGCCGCAGACGACGGCGACCAGACCGCACAAGGGCTTCCGCTAAGTCGAATCCTTCGCTCCTCAAATGCTTGACGAAATCGAGCATGAGAATCCCGTTCTTGGCCACGATCCCGACGCCAATGATGGCCCCTAAAAAGGAAACGACATTGAGCGATGTGCCCGTCAACCAAAGAGCCAGGACCGTGCCGAACATGGCCAGCACAGCGCCAAAGACGATGGCCACAGGCTCGTAAAAGGAGCCGAACTCGAGCAGCATAACTGTAAAGACTAGCATGATGGCCATAAACAGCACGATCAATAGATTACGAAAGGATTCCTGCTGCTGCTGGTAGAGGCCGCCGTATTCGATGGAGCCGGCGGGGAGGGATTTGTCCTGACTTAGCATGCCGCGAATTTCCGCCATGGCGCTACCGAGGTCGCGTCCTTCGAGGCGCGCTGTGACGGCCACGTCCTGCCGGAGGTCATCGCGCCGTAGCTCCAATTGACCCGGTTCTTCCATGATATCAACCACCTGTGAAAGCTTGACCAGGGTCCCGTCTGATCCGCGCAATGGCAGCTCGCGTAAGCTGGCCAGCCTGTCGATGCGCATGGGGTCCGCCTTAACACGGATATTGACCACTCGGTCTCCCTCCAGCACCAACGAGGCCGTTTGTCCAAGCATGGCCGTATTGACGGCCGCCGCAATGTCATCGGCGGCCAATCCGAACCGTTGCGCGTCCACATAGCGGACACGCAGGCTGACGGTTGGGCCGGTATAGACCAAACCGTCGAAGGTATCGACGACTCCTTTGATCTTTTCAAGTTGGGTTTTGATCTCGGGCGCCTTTTTCTTTAAAAAGGCTGTGTCAGTCGAAAATAGCTTCACCTCGACCGGCTCTGGCGCATACATAAGGTCGCCGATGAGGTCGCCGAGGATGCCCGGAAATTCCCAGATGATACCGGGCAGGGCGGCGTTGAGCTTTTGCCGCAAATCGGAAAGGACCTCTTCGGTGGAGCGCTTGCGATCCGGCTTCAGCTTGAGCAGAAAATCTCCGTTGTTCGGCTCGGTGATGAACAGGCCCAGTTGCGCCCCGGTGCGGCGAGAATAGCTTTCGAGCTCTGGCGTGGCACGGATGATGTCCTCCGCATATTTGAGCTGACGATTCGTTTCCGCCAGGCTGGTCCCTGGCGGCGTGAGATAATCGATAACGAAACCGCCTTCATCCATCGGCGGCAGGAACTCGCTCTCAAGGCCGCTATATATGAACATACCCAGGATCATAACGATGCCGCAAGCGGCCAATGTCAGCCAACGGCGTTTGAGAGCGGCGCGGACGACCGTCTCGTAAATCCGAATGACCCGGCGGAGCAAGGGGCCGCCTCGCTCGCCGTGCGAAGGAGTTTTCTCTTCTCTGCGGGAGCGAATCAGCCAGGCGGCCAGGGAAGGCGTCAATGTGATAGCGAGGATGAGAGATGTCAACAGGGAAACGACCATTGTCAGGGCCAGGGCGCGGAAAAACACCCCTGTGATGCCTTCCAAGAAAGCCAGGGGGATGAAGACAACGACCGGAGTCAGAGTCGATCCGACCAAAGGCCGAAAGATCTCGCTGATGCCTTCCTGGATGGCTTCCAGCCTTCCTAAACCGGCTATCCTTTTCGTGTGAATCGCTTCGACAACGACGATCGCATCATCGATGACCAGGCCGATGGCGGCGGCGATGCCTCCCAGGGTCATCAGATTGAAGCTCAAGCCGGACGCTTTCATGGAGAGAACGGTGACCAGGACCGTGACAGGAATGACCAATGTCGCCACAAGCGTCGTTCCCCAATTCTTCAAGAAAAAGTACAGGATGAAGACGGACAAAATTAAGCCGAAGATGATGGCTTCCCAAACGCTTTCGAGCGAGGAGCGGACAAGCAGGGATTGATCATAAAAAAACCTAAGTTTCATGTCGGGAGGAAGCTCTCGTTTCAAAACCTTCAGCTCGTCCGTCAAGCGGTTGGCGATATCCAGGGTGCTCCCGTCTGGTTGGCTATAGACGTTGAGTAAGACGGCCTCGATGCCGTCCGCGGTGACAATGTTGAAAACAGGCTCCGGGCCGCGCTCGACCCTGGCGAAATCCCGGATGCAGACCGGGTGACCGTCACCGTGAAATTTTCCAAGTCCTGGATCGAGTGAACGCGGCCGTCGACTACGGCCAGATAAATCATATGATTTTCCTCGTGAAGCCCCGTGGAGGCGATCAAATTGTTTTTCTCCAGCGCATCCGTGATCTGGGGCAGGGTGAGGTTGGCCGCCTGCAGACGGATTGGGTCGACGACGATGTGGTATTCGGGCGTGCGGCCGCCCACTAGATCCACCCGCGCGACGCCAGGAATCCGAAGGAACCGAACCTTGAGGTCGTATCGGGCGACTTCCCAGAGTTCTATGATCGAGCGTGCTTTGCTTGTAAGGCTGACGCCGATGATGGGAAAGTTCGAGAACGTCACACGATAGACTTCGGCCTCGGCCGTTGAGGGGAGGGAGCTTCGGATCTGCGATAACCGGCCGAGGACGTAGAGCTCCGACTGGATCATGTCGACTTTCCAGGTGAAAAAGACATTGACTTCCGCTGAGCCGCGTCCCGTGGCAGAACGAATCGTGGCTACGCCAGGGATGTCTTTCATCGCTTCCTCGATGGGACGGGTGATGGTGGCCATCATCTCGTCGGCGGGCATGACGCCGTTGTCCACAAGGATGACGACGCGCGGAAAGTTCGTCTGAGGGAAAACTGATGAAGAGATGTTGAGCGCTGAATAGGCGCCAGCCAGGCACAAGGCCAGGCAGATGAATGCGATGGAAAGAGAATGACGCGTGGCGAACCTTCCTAAGGAGAGATATTTATTCATGCGATCATTTGATGATATGGATTTTTGTTTCCCCAGGGATGGCGTAAGCGTCTTCGGTGACGATGACCATCCCTTCCTTGATCCCCTCTCCTTCCACTTCGACGAGGCCGGCTTCCCGCAGCCCGATCTTTACGGGTTTCCGGAGGGCCTTGTCGCCCTCGACCATCACGATCGACCCGGCGTCTCCTCCGGCGGTATCTGCGATCACGGCTGCCTCAGCCACGACCAGGCAATCCTTATGTTCTTCACAGATGATCCGGATATTGAGGAATTGGCCGGGCTGGAATCCTGCCTTAGCGGGAATCGCGGCCCGGACCAGTATGGTGTCAGTCTTGAGATCGATTTCCTTGCCGACGAACGTCAGAGTCCCTACGGCCGAACCGCCTGAGCCGAGTTCGACTAGCTGGCCCGGCTTTAAAAGAGAATCTTCCTGGCTTGGAACGTTGGCGGCCACAACCAGACGGTTCAGTTCAATGATCTCAGCCAGGACCGTGTTCGATTCCACGGACTGACCTAGTCTGGCGTTGAGGCGAACCAGCGTTCCGGTCAGGGGGGCTGCGATCTGAAGGAGGGCAAGTTGAGTCTGAGCTGCGGATAGTTCGTTGCGAGCAGAATTGAGTTGCTGTTCCGCCTCTTGAAAGGACTTTTGGGAAGTTCCATCAGTCTTCAGAAGTTTCTTCTGGCGCTCATACGTTTGTTCTGCGAACTCCAGCTCCTTTTGAGCCTTGAGAACGGCGACTTCGGCTACACGGCTGTCCAAGCGGAATAATATGGTTCCCTTGGAAACCTGACGGCCTTCTGTGCAGTTGATCTGGACAAGGATGCCGCTTACGGGCGCGGCAATGAACGCTCCAGCGGGTGGTTTTCCGTCACTGGCCGGCTCAGGCTCCACGACCCCGTAAGCCGTGACATAGCGGTGAAGCGTCGCGCGCGTGATCTTGCCGACATGGACGGCCATGTCGACGACCACTTCTTCGTTCTCTCCACTCGTTTTGGGCCCGACCAATTTTATGATTATGAAGACGGCCAGAGCTGCCGCCACGAGAACGATCAAACTAATCAATATCTGACGTTTACTCATTCTTTCGCTCCTTCGCTTGTCCGGAGGCCCTTCCAGGCGTTTCGAAGACCCAGCCCTTTAGATCGAGTGGGCTCTGTATGGCGTTCTCCAGCTCTCCGATCGCCTGTTGCGCTTTGACGAGGGCATCCAGCCGGGCGAGAGCGATCGAAGCAAGCTCCAGTTGAACGCCGAGGAGTTCAAGCTTGGAAATTTCTCCGAACTCATACTTGGCCTTGGCGGAAGTTTCCTGTTTTTTGCGGTTCTCCAGAAGTTCATCGGCGACCTTGGCTTTTTCGATCGCGGACCGGCAGGCCGCGACAGCGCTTTCGATCTCGCCGATCACTTTGGCTTGAAGCGCCTGAAACCGCGCCGCGGTCTCCGCGCGGCGGGCCTCGGCCTCGGCAATAGGTCCCTTGTTCCGGCTCAAAAGGGGTAAGATCAGGGACAATCCGAGCGTCCACTTGTTATCGGTCTGGTCGAGCTGGTAGTCCGGACCGAGGTCGATATCCGGATATTGCTTGGCGATCTCGAGACGGAGAGCGGCCTGGCTGGCTTCATATTCCGACAGGGCGCTGAGAATGTCAGACCGATTCACCAGGGCGCGGCGGCGGATCTCATTCGATGGAACATCGGGTCGGACTTGAACAAAGCCGTCAAACGAAAGCGCGACGCTGTCCAGGGCTTTTACCGGAACGCCAAGGGCGTCGGCCAGATGGATCCGCGCTTTGGCGCTCTGGTTAGCTGCATCGAGCGCAGCCAGCCGGGAATTGTCAAGCGCTATACGCGCCTGCGTGACTTCGTAGGGAGAGACCTCTCCGGCGGCCAATTGGGCCTCGAGGATCCGAACATTATCCGCCTGGATCGATTGTTGTTGGCTTAGGAGCAATTCCGTTTCCCTGGCCGCGTAAAGATCGAGGAAGGCCTGGCGCAAACGACTCCGGACTTCCCAGGCAACGGATAGGATATTCAAACGGGCAACTTCCGATAGATGCCTCGCCTGAGAGATCCTATAGCCGCGTTTGCCGGCGGTCTCGACCGGTATCTCCAGAGCGGCTTCGGGGATCCACGGCGTGACCTCCGAGACAGGCGTTGTGCTGTTGTAGCCCATCAGAACACTTGCGGATGGGTTGGGGCGTTCGCCAGCCGTGATCCTGCCGGCTTGAGCGACTCCCCACTGGGCTCGGGCTAAATCAAGGTCCGGGTGGTAATAAAAAGCGACGAATGTGAGCGATTGAAGATCCCAACTTTTCGGCGGCCACTCTTTGGTCACTTGATTGGCCAGGAGGAACTTTTTCACTTCCTCGTCATCAAGTCTTCTCGATTCGAAATCGGCCAGAGTCCGAGCTGCCGTGACAGGCTTGGGATGAAAGCGTATGCAATTTGCCGTCAGCAGGCCAACTAAACATAAACAGAATATTTTTAGCCAAGAGCTTTTCCAAAAAGAACTTTTTGAAACATGATTTCTTTTGGACGTTTTGCGCATTGTATTTGCTAAAATTTTCCTTTTTTCTATATTATACATATTTCGCCAATCGATCTTCAAAAAGATAATTAACTGAGAAGTATACCATGACCCAATCTCTAAGACGAGGAGTAAATTGATGTGATCCTGTCAATGGCTCAAATTCCGAATTCCTGTCCCGCGGCATATCTAGGTCTATAGGGCCGAATATGGATTTGACTATCTTTGGGACATAGCCGCTTCGGGAATTATCGATAGTTTTGGCTTTGTGGTCTTATAATTTTAGTTGGAGGCGCGATGGCGCAAGTTTCTGAAAATAAAATGATGGGCGATGCAGGATTTAAACCTCTGATTTCTGCCATGTATAGGCGGCATCCGAAGAGAAAGCGCAGAAAATAAAGGATTTCCTCTGTAAATAAACATTTTTCCAGGTGTCCCCCTTTTCGATATTCTTCGGTATCTTTCGATATTTTTATATATTTCTGATAAATTTTGGGCACAGATCGAGCTATGAGGTCTCCGATTTAAGTTAAAAAGGTTTCTTTTTCTCTTCCCATGTCATAGGATGACTTGTCAAGGTTGACAATAAGATAGCTAGATTTAACAACTATTAATAAACGTAGCTTCTGAAGTTTTAGACTGAGCATTTAGTAGAGCTTTGCCGCCATAGATTGAACTTCAAGGTAGATAATGCTATAGTTTTCAAAATGCAAATTAAGGAGGGTTCCATGAGAAAAAATTTAGTTTTGTTACTTCTTCTTTCGCTATTATTTTCTTTTTCATGTGCCCGGCAAAAGTCGGCCATGCCACAAGCAACGCTTATTTTCACCCATGCCACAATCATCGATACTGCTGGCGGACCGAATAAAACGGATATGACTGTTGTAATCACAGGAGACTGCATCACAGACATCAAACCTTCTGCCCAAGTTCGTCCGGCCAAAGGAGCTCAGGTGATTGATGCCACAGGCAAATTTCTCATCCCGGGGCTCTGGGATATGCACGTCCACTGGTATGATGCGAGGTACCTTACGCTCTTCATCGCCAATGGCGTCACCGGCGTGCGTCAGATGTGGGGATTCCCTGACCATTTCCAATGGCGAGAGGAAATCACTAAAGGCTTGCTTCTCGGCCCGCGGCAGGCTATCGCCGGTACCCCGATCGACGGACCCGAGCCGTTTTATCCCGGCACCATCAGCGTCGGCAATGAAAATGAAGCGCGGCAAGCGGTCAGACAGGTGAAGGAATCCGGCGCGGATTTTATTGAAGTCGATCGAGGCCTGCCGCGCGAGGCCTACTTTGCTGTTGCCGATGAATCGAGGAAATTGGGAATTCCTTTTGCCGGGGGGGTGCCATATTCTGTCCGAGCGGCTGAAGCTGCGAAGGCAGGACAAAAAAGCATCGAGTACCTCGGCGATGTATCGTCCGGTATCTTGTTAGATTGTTCGAACAAAGAAGAAGAGTTGCGAAAAGAAGGAGAAAAAGCCGCGGAGGGTTTTTCGCTTAGGCGATCTCGTACTCGCTCTCAGTTGGAAGCCCTTCGTAAACAGCAGGAGATGATCTTCGAGACCTATGATGCCGGAAAGGCAGCTGCCTTGTTTGCTCTTTTTGTCGAGAATGATACATGGCAATGTCCGACGCTCACCGTGCAGAGAGGCTTAAGCTATATGGATGATAAGAATTTCACCAACGACCCGCGTCTCAAATACATGCCGAAAGCTAGAATAGAGTTTTGGGATCCCAAAACCAATCCATTTGTTTCCTCCAACACCGCCGAAGATTGGGCCATGAGGAAAAAGGTTTTTTCCAAGAAACTGGAGATTGTTAGGCCCATGCGTCGGGCGGGGGTGAAGTTCATTGCCGGAACGGACCTCGCCAATCCGTATTGCTTTCCCGGCTTCAGTCTCCACGACGAGCTGGGTCTTCTGGTCGAGGCCGGACTGACGCCGATGGAAGCCCTGCAGGCCGCCACGTACAACGCGGTAGAACTCCTCGGGCTGAGGGATTCACTCGGTACGGTCGAGGCTAATAAGATCGCCGACCTTGTGTTGCTCGAAGCGAATCCTCTTGAGGATATCGGCAACACCAGGAAAATTGCAGCCGTTGTCGTTAATGGAAAATACTATCCCAAACCTGCCCTGAATGAAATGCTAGCGAAAATCGAAGTTCTGGCCAGTCAAACGCCGATTGCTGAGGTGATGCTCAAAACCATAACTGATAAAGATATTTCATCAGCCATCAAACAATATCACGAATTGAAGGCGGCACAACCCGATGCTTATGATTTCAGCGAGGAAGAGCTGAACTCACTGGCTTATAAACTCTTTCAAATGAAAAAGCTCAAAGAGGCGATCGAAGTCTTCAAACTCAATGTGGAAGTCTACCCTCAATCTTATAATGTCTATGATAGTCTGGCTGAAGCTTACATGATCAATGGAGACAGGGAACTTGCCATTAAAAATTATGAGAAGTCACTCGAATTAAATCCTAAGAATTCAAACGCCGTCGAGATGCTGAAGAAACTCAAGAAGGAATAAGGATAGAATTTCTAAATCCGATGGGTTTTTAGAACTTTGAGAACGTTTTCTTTTGTCAACAGATCAAGGTCTAAAGATCTCTCGATGAAGGGGCGGACATCCTCAACGGCTCTTTTCCAATCGACATCATCAATCCGTCTGGCAATAAGAAAGGGCCAGTTTGATTTAGTGATTTCAGGTCCTTTCCATTTTGTCTGCTTGAGCGCACTGTCGAGAAACTGGATATTTGGCTCTGGCCAAGAGCGGTCAGACAAATACCAAAAGAGGTCGTAAACGTCACGTCCTTTGACATAGGGACGCGCGAGAATCGCGTGCAGTTTGCCGCTTAAGAAAGATGCTTTATCATAGTGCAGAACGTTCAGCAACACAAAGCGGCGGAAGACTGATGTTTCCGTTTTTCCACCGGAAGGAGGATGGCTATCAAGTTCAATTTTAATCGAAAGAGTTTCGGATGGACGCTGAGAAAGACCAAGTTCATAGAATAAACCCGGGAAGCGAAGAGATGCAGATTTTACTGTTTTGCTGTCGCTGATATTAACCTTTGCGTTGTAAGCCTCGGCTTCAAACGCACCGCGAACGTTGGCGATTACACCCGCAAAATCCAGCCTGATTGTAGGACTTTCCAGGGCGAAGTCCAAATCCTCAGAATAACGGGGCAGCATATAGAGGAACCTCAATGCTGTTCCTCCATGAAAAATCCAAGACCGGAAGACGCCCTTTTCTTGAAGGAATTGGAGAATTCTCGCCTGGCAATATTCGCGGACCAGGCTTCTTGCCCGCAATTTGTCCGGCGATTCAGCGATAATCTGTTTAATTTGTTCTTTCATTCTTTTTAGAGATCCCTCAGGAAGGCCGTAATTCTGCGGGAAGCTCTGAGAAGCTTTTTGCTTCCAGTCCGAGTAGCAAGTTCAATCAGAAATTCCGTATTCAAAGTCTCGATATTTTGTAATCTGAGCTCTCGCAGATAATCCAAGTTGTCTGAATCTGGAGTCAGATAAAGAAGATCCAGAAGCGCCTTTTCAGGCACGGCGATAAACGCGGACTGTCGATCGCCAAGGTCGATGACTTTGTATCCAAGAAACAGGGTCTTCTTGATGTGTTTAAAGATATAAGTGCCAAGAGGATTGGTGAGCATTTCGGGCCGACCCGTGGTTACACTGGTGATAGATGGAACATACTCAGGAATGAGTTCATGGTATCCCAAAGCTGATTGCAAGCTCACATAAGAAGCCCGCTTCAACCGGTTGGCGATAAGAAAAGGGTGCGGCGGAATTTTCTGATAGCGTTCGGAAAGAGCATAAAGTCCCCGTCGTAACTGGATGAGATTCCCTGATTTGACCCAGCGGGATAACTGCCTTCCCAGGTCGATCAAATTCACTCCACCTGCTGCAAGAACGCTCGAGTGAAAGACCGGTTCTCTTCCAACGATTTGAAGCAATTCTTCCCATTTCATAGCAATAATATGCCATAAATGGCTTATTAATGCAATAAAATTCCATAGGCAAATTCCTTTAAGAAACGATCAGGGAAGAAGAAAATGGTGGGCGATAGAGGATTTGAACCTCTGACTTCTACCGTGTGCAGGCGGCCACAGTCGAAACGAAAACGCAGAAAATAAGGGATTTCCCCTGTAAACCCGCGAAAAACCGGGCTTTTCGAATTGTGATATTTTTCGATATTTTAGCGGATTTTTATATTTCTCTCGATATTTTTGGGCGCAGTTTCAGGATAACGCAGGCGTCGTCTCTGCGGTTGTTATGAGCGATTTCTTCTCCTTGACAATTTTACTAACGCGGATTATATTCCTAATTGGTTAAACTAATTAGGAGAAATATCCTGAGATGCAAAAAATCAAAAGAATGCTGGACATAACTCTTCCTAAAAGTCAGTCAGCGTTTTTATGGGGGCCAAGGAAGATCGGGAAATCGACCTATCTCAGAGATGCCTTTTCAGAAAGTCTCTATTATGATTTTCTTAAAACAGATATGGCTCTGGAGTTAATCAAGAGGCCTTCGCTGTTGCGCGAGCAATTGCTAGCTAAGGACGTATCTTTTCTCAAACATCCCATCATTCTTGATGAGGTTCAGAAGGTGCCTCAGATATTGGATGAAGTTCATTGGCTGATTGACAATAAAAAATTAAATTTTATCCTTTGCGGTTCGAGCGCTCGGAAGTTAAAGAGAGGAAAAGCAAACCTTCTTGGAGGTCGGGCTTGGCGATACGAAATGTTTCCTCTAGTGACGGAAGAGCTAAAGGATATCAACCTGTTAAGAGCCTTGAATCGGGGGATGATCCCCGACCATTATCTGAGAGATGATTACGAAAAGTCCTTGAGAGGCTATGTTCAAGATTATCTGAAGGAGGAGGTTTTTGCAGAAGGACTGACTCGAAATATTCCGGCTTTCGCAAGATTTTTTGATGCCGTTGGATATACGCATGGAGAGTTGACCAATTTTTCCAACATAGCCCGCGACTGTGGCGTTGATGCGAAAACAATAAGAGAATATTACCAAATACTTGTAGATACGCTGCTCGGTCGAATGGTGGAGCCTTTCAAAAAGAGACAGTCGCGCCAAATTATCATTAAAACGCCCAAATTCTATCTTTTTGATGTAGGCGTGGCAGGTGCTATCGTTAGACGACGTTTATCTGAAGAGAGAGGAGAAGCGTTTGGTAAAGCATTCGAACATTTCATTTTCATGGAAATCGTCGCTCATGCTTCTTACAATGAACTAAATTACGCTATCTCTTACTGGAGAACCAAATCTGGGCTGGAAGTGGACTTCATTCTAGGAGGAGAGGTTTCTATTGAAGTCAAAGGACAAAGTCATGTCGAAAATAGGGATCTTCGGCCCCTAGTCGCTTTTATGGACGAATACAAACCAAAGAAAGCTCTTGTCGTTTGCCTTGAGAGGGAAGAGCGTGTTGTTGGGAAGATTAGAATTTTACCGTGGCGAAGGTTCCTTGAGGAACTCTGGGATGGGGGGATCATCAGCTAAAGATCTGAGAAATTTTAGCGAAGTGAGTTGCGTTGGACTCGCAATGGCTAAGTGGTGGGCGATACAGGATTTGAACCTGCGACTTCTGCCGTGTGTAGGTTACGCAAAAAGGGGAGAAAGCGAAAAAAATAAGGGATTTCCCCTGTAAACCCGCGAAATTCCAGGCTTTTCGGATTACGATATTTTTCGATATTTTGATGGATTTTTTGACTCCTCTCGATATTTTTGGGCACACTTTGGGCACAGTTCTTACAGTCTCCTGCATGTTTGTGTCCCTGTCTTGTCCCTGAATAGTCCCTGATTATTGAGAGAGGAAAGAAAATGATTAATGGTCTATTCTTTCCACTTTATTCGGCAGAATGCATTCTTCGCATTCAAATTCAAGGGTGGCATGCCTAATGTTGTACTTTTCAAGCCTTTTCTTTATTTCGCTCTTGATTTTCTCTATTTCAGTCATGTTGGTTTCTTTTGTATAAACATGTGCATCTATGACGTTGATGTTAGAACATAAACTCCATAGGTGGACGTTATGCACCCCTTGGACGCCTTCAGCCTGTTGAAGGTCTTTTAGCACTTGATCAAAATCGACATCCTTCGGCGTAAATTCTAACAGAATCTCTATAGATTCTTTTACTATTTTAAAGCTAGAAAAGACAATTACCACGGAGATTATTGAACTTAAAATAGGGTCGAAAATGGTCTTTCCAGTCAAAAATATCAGTATTGCCGCAACAATGACAGCAACTGAAAAAATCGCATCGGTGAGCACGTGAAGAAACGCACTTTTAATATTCAAATCATGGCTTCCATGAAGTCTTTGAGCCACATATAGATTTACTCCAAGTCCGATCACTGCAACGATCAGCATAGTGGTGCTTTCAATCGGTCTGGGAGAATGAAACCTATGATATGCCTCCAGTAGAATCCATATTCCTATGGCGAACAGAAAAATTCCATTCATAAAAGCAGCAAAGATTTCAATCCTGTGAAATCCAAATGTCTGACTTTTAGAAGGCAGCTTTTTCGAAATATTCAAAGCGCTGAGAGAGATGATCAGAGCAAACACGTCCCTGAACATGTGGCCTGCATCACCCAGTAAAGATAACGAACCAGATATCAATCCACCGACAATTTCGACAATAAAAAATATGGAGGTTAAAAGAATAGATATTCTTAAGTGTTTTTCGCAGTCGTTTCTGTGCATGATTCTGATTTTAGGTGAAGAAATGAATAAGTCAAGCCAATTGGTTTTCCTTGAATTCTGCATGAATATTAAGAGCTTGAAGTCATATACTTGGAATTCGTAGGCCGGCTGTTGTCAGCAAAAGGAGGGTTGATGGTAGGAGTCTCCCCAGCCAGCCCGAGAGAACTGTAATTATTATACCATATCATTCTTAGGGAAGCTTGATAATGGGAAAGATCGAAGAAAGATGGACAGAGATCAGAACGGCAGCCCATTGTCTTTTCGCGCGTCGAGTAACGGTTTATCGAGTGCTTTATACGCCCGGGCTACCGGCCACGAAATGAACGCCTATGCTGTTTTTGCCGGGCCGCGGGATTGCGCAAGTCGTTGATAATAAAGTGGTGGGCGATAGAGGATTTGAACCTCTGACTTCTACCGTGTGAAGGTAGCACTCTACCCCTGAGTTAATCGCCCACTCTCCTATTTTTATTCGAATTTTCCTTAGATGTCAATTTTATCCAAAATTCTAGCTGAGATGAAAAAAGAGATGGATTTTATAATCTTTCTCCTAAACTGTATTCAGAATACTCGAAGAACTTTGATTGACAAGTCATTCTTTTCCTTTTATAAATAAAGCAATGGCCATTAAAAGATGTCCTTATTGTAAGGCGATCATAGAAGAGGGAGAGAAATACTGCAATAACTGCGGCACTCAACTTCTTTTTCCTGAGGATGAATTTATCGAAGAAGAAATTCCTGGTGAGAAAATAAAAGAAGAGGAAGAAGGGGAAGAACTGGAGCTACCTGAAGAGAAGGAAGAGGAAAAAGAAGAAGAGTTAGAAGAATTGGAAGAGGAGAAAGAAATAGAAGAAATAATGGCTGAAACTTCTGAGAAGGAAGAGGAGAGAGAGGAAAAAGATGAGATTGAGAGGCTACTTGCATCTTTGAAGGAGAAAAAAGAGGGGAAGGGAGCTGAAGTTATTGAGGAGAAAATTTTAAAACCAGAGACAGGACTTCCTCCTTGGGTACAGAAGTTGAAAGAACCTCCCACTCCAGGAATTCCAGAGAGTGAAGAACTGGAAGAAAAAACAAGTGAGGTTTTAAAACCCACCTTCGATACGGGTGTCAGTCTACCAGAAGTTGTGGAACAGAAGCCTCTTCCTTTTGAGGAGAAAATTGAAGAGAAAAAACTAGAGTTGGAGATTGAAGCTCCTCCTCCCACGTTTACTTCACGGCTTATAGCAAAAGTCTTTGATCTACTCTGCATCACGGCTTTGTGGCTTCTTTCCCTTTCCGTTGCCTCTCGCCTTTTAGCAGTTTCTTTATTTCACTTGATTTCAGTAGGAGCTCTCCAGATCTTTATTTTTTATTTTATTCTCATAGCCACCTACTTTTCCCTTTTTCTTTTCTTTTTGGGTGGGACTCTGGGTGACTGGCTTTTCTTAAAGGAAGATTAGCTCAGGCTTCTCTGTCTAAAGTGAAATCTTTTCCCAAAAATCTTTCCTTGGCCTTCTCATCTGAGGCGATTTTTGAGGGGCTTCCTTCAATCAATATTTCTCCCTCGTCGATAATGTAGGCTCGGTCTGCGATTTTAAAAGTATCACGAACATTGTGGTCAGAGACGATGATGCCAATTCTTCTCTTTTTCAGTTTTAAAAGTATCCTTTGAAGCTCGATGACTGTCAGAGGGTCAATTCCTGTAAAAGGCTCATCGAGCAGCAGAAATTTGGGCTTGAGAATGAGGGATCGGGAGATTTCCAGCCTTCTCCTTTCTCCGCCGGATAAGCTGTAGGCGGATTGCATTGCAAGCTGAGTGAGGCCAAGTTCATGGAGAAGCTGTCTTGTTGTTTTTTCTCTTTCTTCTTTTCTCAATGGCTGGAGTTCAAGGACTAACTTGAGATTATTCTCTACGGATGCTTTGAGAAAAACAGAGTTTTCCTGGGGGAGATAGATGATTCCCTCTAAGGCTCGCAGGCTCGTTGAATTTTGAGAGATTTTCTTTTTTCCAAGATAAATATCTCCGCTGTCAGGTTTGGTCAAGCCGACAATCATCTGGAAGATTGTCGTCTTTCCAGCTCCATTTCTTCCCAAAAGGCCGATAATTTCACCCGGATGAATTTCGAGGTTTACACCTTTGACAACAATCCGGCTGTTATAACTTTTGGTCAGATTTTCTGCTTTAAGGATAGACATTGTGTGTGGCTCGTTCATTGGTTAAAATACTAAAGGCATTTCCCTTAGCTGTCAAGGCAACATGAAGAAAGTCGTCAGTGCATCTCGAAGGACTGATTTGGTTTCTTTCTTTCCGCATTGGCTTTCTTCTGTCGTCAAGCAGGAAAAATCTCGAGTTTATGGCCCCTCAGGACATGTCTACACTGTGGATTTAAGCCCAAAGACTGTCCATACCTTTGTCCTCTGGTCAAAAAATTTTTCTAATCTTATTGAAAACCAGAAGAATCTCCTGGATACGCTCAACAAGTATGACCAACTCTATTTTCATTTCACGATTACTGGCTTGGGAGGAAGCTTCATTGAGAAAGGGGTTCCTTCTAGTTTGGAGGCCTTTTCTCAACTGGAATCCTTGGTCCAAATCTCCAGAATGCCAGAAAGGGTTTCTGTTCGCTTTGACCCCATTGTCTACTGGAGAGAGGAAGGAAAGATCAGAACCAACCTTCATTTTTTTGAAGAGCTGGCCGAAAAAGCCTCTGCTTATGGAATAAGAGATATCCGATTCAGCTTTGCCCAGTGGTATGGAAAGGCAGTGAGGCGGGCAGCAAAAAACAGTTTTTTTTACATTGACCCTCCCCTGGAAGAAAAGAAAAAAGGAGCTCTCTACCTGGCTCAGGTGGTCAAAGAAAGGGGACTAAATCTCTTTGCTTGCTGCCAGGATTTTTTGCTGGATGTGCCGGGAATTAAGCCCTCAGCCTGCATTGATGGCAACCTTCTCGAGACTCTCTACCCTGGAGGCGAGCCAGTTTCTTTGAAAAAAGACAAAAGCCAGCGCAAGGAATGTCGCTGCACAGAATCAGTTGACATCGGAAGCTACAGTCAGTCCTGCCCGCATGCCTGCCTCTACTGTTATGCAAATCCTAGAGTGTAAAGAATCCTTTCTACGCTTTCTTAAATCCCTAGAGAAAGCCTTTCAGCCAAAGCGGGAGGGAGGTTCGCTTCCAGTATTTTCTTCTGGGCTTCTTCTCTGTCATATTCAAGGCGATAGAATTTGATTTTCTTGGATTGGGAATCATAGATGGCACAGGCAGCCAGAGGATTTCTGTCTCGGGGCTGTCCGACTGAGCCTGGATTAATGAGATATGTGACTCCTTTCTCAATTTTTATCTCGTTTGAATTTCCAACCAGAAAAGTCTCCTCTACCAGATTGTCGCTTTTTGTGTAGACAAAGGGAAAGTGAGTGTGTCCAAAGAAGCAGAGAGGAGTGTTGACATAATGAAAGGCTTCAGCAGCATCAGATTCTCCGAAAACATAATAATCTTCATCAAAAGGGCTGCCGTGGCAGATGGTGATGAAATCATGGACAATGAGTGGCCCTTTTTTTAAACGCAGGAGAAAGTCATTGTTTTTTTTCAGAATCCGCTTCTTGGTCCAGTAGATGGCTGAGGCAGCGATGAAGTTGAATGTTTCGATGGAGTCAAGGCCGCAGACAGCCTTATCATGGTTTCCCCTAATCATGGAGATAGGTTTAAGGCTGCGGACTTTTTGGATGGTCTCATTCGGAGAAGCACCATAGCCAACCAAATCGCCGAGGAAAAGGTAGTGATCAATTTTCTTTTTTTGGACAAACTTGAGCACTGCAAGAAAGGCTTCTAGGTTTCCGTGGATATCAGCAAAAATTAAATAGCGCATTGTTTTGCTTGTGCCATTTTTTGGGATGTTTTATACAGTTTATGAGCCTCAAAAGAGCTTCTTACTAGAGGTCCTGAAGCAACATCCGAAAAGCCAAAACTTAAGGCAGTTCTTTTGAGGCGGTCGAATTCCTGAGGAGAATAGTATCTCTTGATGGAGGCATTTGTTTTTGTAGGCTGGAGGTATTGTCCGATGGTCAAAAGGTCGCAGGAGACTTTTCTCAGGTCAGAAAAAGTCTGAACAATTTCCTCTTCTTTTTCACCTAAGCCAACCATAAGCCCTGATTTAGTGATCATGCCATTTTCTTTTGATTTCTCTAAAACATCAAGAGACCTTTGGTAATTCTTTTTTGGCCTGTTGATTTGAGGATAGAGAGCCTCTACAGTTTCCAGATTGTGATTGATAATATCTGGCTTGGCCTCCGCAACCGCAGTTAAAGCCTTATCATCACCCTTAAAATCAGGGATCAGAACTTCGACTTTTACTGCGAGATTTTTTTTCTTTATTGCCCTGATTGTCTCAACGAACTGCGAAGCTCCGCCGTCAGAGAGGTCATCCCTGGTCACTGAAGTAATGACAGCATAGCTGAGGCGAAGTTTATCCACAGCCTCTGCGACATGATCAGGCTCTTCAGGAGAAGGAGCTTGGGGAATTCCTTTTTTTACAGCACAGAAACTGCAGCGGCGTGTGCAGGTATCTCCCAGGATCAAGAAAGTCGCTGTTTTTTGGGCCCAGCATTCTGAGATATTTGGACATTTGGCACTCTGGCAAATGGTGTGTAGCCTATGCTTTTTTAAAACTTCCGAGACATAAAAGAAATTTTGATGAGAAGGGAGTTTGACCTTCAGCCAGGATGGTTTTGTCCCTTTTTTTACCTTTTCGCCGGAGAGCAAGTGTTTTCCTCTTTATGGAAGAAAGAAGCAAAAAATTTCTTTTCGAGTAAAAATTATTTCAATAAGGGAGAGTGAAATGTCTCAGTACTCTAATTCTCTTTCTCTTTTGATACGTCTTCTCATTCGCTTGAGAGCTTGAGCTTCCTTCATTCTTCTTTTTTCGCCAGGCTTAAAATAGACTGAATGCTTTTTAATCTCTTTAATGATCGCTTCCTGTTGAACTCTTCTTTTAAACCTCTTAAGAGCACTTTCCAAAGATTCGCCTTCTTCAACAACAACAAATGCCAATACCTTTCACCTCCTTACTGGAAAATATCTGATTTTATACCCAATTAGCTCCATCTTGTCAAGTCAAATGATACCTAAAACTTAAAGGTAAATACAGGTTCGATGTCGACGGGAATGCCTTCAAGAGCTTTGATTGTTTCTTGGGTGAGCTCATCTAGCTGATCATAGCGCGAGATAAACTGTGCGGCTTCCTCGTAATTCCCTTTCCCTTGCAGGATGAGAAATTCCTTGGCTAATTCTTTCACAGAATCTTTGATTTTTTCCCAATTCACTTTGAACTTTTTTGATTCCGGGCCAAAGACGAAGGCTCCTTTTTCCCGAAGAAAATTGAATTGAATCAGAGTCGCCAAACCGTGAGCTTCTCTTGCTCCGAATCTTAAAGACCTGAAGATTCCAGCAAGGAAAGTTATATAGATCTCCTTTTCTTTTTCCTTTGGAATCCAGCCTTTCTCCATCAAAAGTTGCACATTGTAAAGGCCAACGATATCTGCTTTGGCCTCTTCAAGCGGAGAATAGAGATCTTTTAAAGCTTTATTCACTGTCGTCTTAGTTCCATCAGGGAGAGTTATGTAGTTTGTCCCCAAAGCATGGCAGATTTCATGGAGGATGATTTCGTTGAAATAAGCTTCAAAAGAAACGAAACTCATATCTTCCGCAGAGAGAATCCTTTCTGAGATAGGAATCAAACATTTTCTGAATTTGGCTTCCATCACATTTTTGAGGAAAACTTTTTTTGTCCCTTTCTCTTCCCTGACTTTCTCATCGTTTGGGAGGACAAAGGCAGAGGTCAGGATTCCTGCCTTTGCATCGCCTGCAGTGAAAACTTCAATAACGACATTGAGGGGTGATTCTAAGCCTTTGACTTTCTGCTCTTTGTATTTTTGCTCAACAGGCAGATTCTGCTGCATCTCATCCAAATAATCGAGATAGCCTTTTATTTTTTTCATCTCCTCCAGGTCATTGACATAGACAAAACTTTCATAGGCAACTTTAAGGCCATTGAGATTATCTTCATAGACTTCATAAGGTCCGATGACGATTTCCGCTAGATTATCCTTGAGGTCAATCCAGAGGCAGTCACTCTGATAATAGTTGTTGCTCAAAAGGTCCTGGGCTCGCCGGGAAAGATATTTTTTAAGAGACAAATTAGAGCTAAGCTCCGAAGCTTCGCTTAAAGCCTTGGCTGCAGGCTCCAGGTCTTCTCTGTATTCTTCGTTATAGGGGATTGCGACAAGTTTTCCCTCTTTCCTCTTGATGACTGTGTAAGGACTTTCGAATTCTCCTTTGTTTTCATGATGCTGTTTGATAAACTCCTCGAATTCTTCTTTGGATAAATCAGGAGGATAGAAACCAGCTCCCAGGGGTTTTCGCGAAGAGCCGATAAAAGGCCTGTTTTCATCCTGGCGGTCAAAAGGGCCAAAGTTAATTTTGAGAAAATGCAGGTAATCCTTGTCAGCTGCAGAAGTGGATCTTTCCAGCTCTTTCTTCAGGGCTAATCCTTCATGGTATGCCTGTTTCCAGAAAATATTATCCATATACTTGGCGGCGAGAATGAGTTTTTCAAGGACCCTTTTCTGCTCCTCATTCAGTATCTTTTCATCACAGGTTATTTCTGTCGGAGCATATTTTGCCAGGCGTTTTTGGATATCCGGAAGTTTTCGCAGTTCGCTCATTTTCCCTGCCTCCTCTTCTTTTTTGGCTTTTGAGCAGAAAGCAAAGCCTAAAGCAAAAATGAATAAAATGATAACCAGAAAAGTTGAGAAATTTCTTTTCACTTTTTATACTCCATTTTCATGATTTCTTTGATCTTTGAGAGAGGAAGTTCTTCGACCACATGCCCATCCTTTCCTTCCATCTTCTTGGCTTTGAATAGGGAATTAAGGATTGCTTCTTCTGTAGCTTCAGCAGCAGCCAAGAAAAGAGGAGACATCTGTTCATTTCTCAAGACTGTGATTTGTTGGCTGGGGGCAGAAGAACGATGAGCGATCCTGAGTTCCTTTGCTGTGGAGAAGGCTATTGCGTAGTCACCGCTTGCGTTTGAGTAGAAGCCTCCTGTTCGGGCAATACCCAGGAGCGCACGCTTTGCCAAACGTCGGATATTTCTAGAATCTAAAGGTGCATCAGTGGCGACAACAACCATGCATGAGCCTTCAGATATTTCCCCGATGTCCTTTTTCATGAAATAATCACCCAAGTGCTTTCCAACAGGAAGGCCATTAATCTGGAGAATCCCTCCGAAGTTGGTCTGGACAAGTACACCCACAGTATAACCTCCGCGAGAAGGAGGAAGGCGGCGGGAAGACGTTCCTATTCCTCCTTTGAAACTAAAACAGATAGTTCCTGTCCCTGCACCCACTGAACCTTCTTCCACAGGGCCTGATTTGGCCTTGCTTATGGCATCAAGGACGTGTTCTTTTTTGATGTGTCTTCCTCGGATGTCATTAAGCCAGCCATCGTTCGTTTCCCCGACAACAGGATTTACAGATTCAACGTTTTCATTTCCCGGAAGGGAAAGAATGTAATCGATGAGGGCATCAGCAGCAGTAGAAACGCTCAGAGTATTGGTTAGAATGATGGGAGTTTCCAAATTCCCAAGCTCCTCCACTTGGGTGTATCCTGTGAGTTTGCCATAGCCATTGGCAATATAAATAGCCGCAGGAACTTTCTCTTGAAAGAGATTGCCCTCATGGGGAAGGATGGCTGTCACTCCAGTGCGGATGTTTTTTCCTTTGATCAAAGTGACATGACCTACTTTGACGCCTGAAACATCAGTGATGGCGTTTAATGGACCTGGGCTTATCACGCCAGTCTTAATGCCGAATTCTCTCAGGCGAGGCTTTTCTTCGGAGGAGAGAAAAGTTGCGTTGACCGCAAAAAAAAGAAGCGATGCAAGAACTAAAGCCTTCATTTTTTGTTTCTCCCAAAAGCAGCATTAAAAATAACAGGGAATATGATACATATCGTCGGATCAAAGAGCAAGAAATTCAGTATGTAGGCATCTTCTCTGATGAATATAGAGTTTAATAAAATGGGTCCTGTCGCGGCGCGTCCCCGTCCGTCCTCGCTCCGCACCCATCAAGAGAGGGGTCCCCTACGCTGCGGGCGTTGCGGGGATCGTGCCGCGCCACCCATTCATCAATTGAGATTATCAGCCATCATAGAAGATGCTTCTATTCAGTATTTAGATTTCAAAATGATCAGAGTTTCCAGATAAGACGAAATTTTTCCCTTTTGTCCAGGCGAGTTATTCCCTCCTTTTTTGCTGCCTCCAGAGCCGCCTTGTATTCATCCTGGGTTATTCTTCGTGCCATGGGCGAATTGAAGGGAATCTTGCCGCAGGGATAATACTGGTCCATGATGTTGACATAGACATTTTTTGAGATTTCCGAGGCCAGGAAATGCATCACTTCTTCTGTCCCTGCCAATCCGAGGGGAAGGACAAGATGTCTGACAAGAAGCCCCCGCAGGGCTATTCCTCTTTCATCAAGGAGAAGATCTCCAACTTGGCGCTGCATCTCCGTAAAAGCGCATCGCGCCACCTGAGGATAGTCCGCAGCATTCGAGTATTCCTTGGCTGCATTTTCTCCGCTGAATTTGAAATCAGGCATGTAGATATCAAAAACTCCGTCTAAGAGCTTAAGGGTTTCCAGAGAATCATAGCCTCCTGTGTTATAAACCAGAGGCACAGAAAGTCCTTTTTCGATGGCTAGAGGCAGGGCTTTCAATATTTGAGGAACAAAGTGGCTTGGCGTAACAAAATTGATGTTGTGGCAGCCAAGACTCTGGAGTTCAATCATCATCCCGGCCAGCCTTTCGAAAGAAATCCTCTGACCTTCTCCCAAATGGCTGATAGAATAATTCTGGCAGAAGAGACATCTGAGATTGCAGTGAGTTAAAAAAATCGTTCCCGAGCCATGATGGCCGACAAGAGGTTTTTCTTCACCAAAGTGCGGGGAATAAGAAGAAACTTTAGGCAGGTAACCTCCCCGGCAGTATCCTTTTTCTCCCTTGATCCGGTTTACTTCGCAGTTGCGCGGACAGCAGGTACATTTTTCGAGAATTTGGAAAGCCTTTTCAATTCGCTCCTGGAAGAGGCCCTTGCGAAAGGTCCGCAGATAAGCTGGCTCAAAATTTTTTAACACAGTTTTCCTCCAGAATTCCAGCAAAAAATTATAGCACAAAAAGATATCTGTATAGAGAAAAACGAGAAGAGCTTGAAATCCAAGGCCTTAATAATATATAAAACGGAAAAGATGAAACAAGAAAAGAAGACGCCTTTTTTGACCGTCACGCAGTTTGATCAAATCCCCTTTCTCGTTCACGGCTTTGGAATGGCAAAATGGAAAGAAACGGAATTTAAGAAAAGAAGAGAATGGAAAGATTTCAAGCTTATCTTTCTCAAGCAAATTCACTCTGACATTATTCACTTTATCGATAGAGTTCCGGATACAAAATTCAAGGGAGATGCTCTTTTGACTCGCCTCCCTTTCCTCTTCCTCATCATAAAGACAGCTGATTGCCTCCCTGTGCTGATTGTCGATAAGATGCAGCATGTCATCGCTGCTGTGCACTGTGGCTGGAGAGGAACGAAAAAACGAGTGCTTGGGAAAGTCCTTCAAGGATTGGAGACTCATTACGGATGTCGTCCAGAATCACTTCATGTGGCTTTAGGCCCATGCATCGGGCCCCGCTGTTATGAGGTGGGGGGGGATGTGAGGCAGAGTTTTGAGGAAGAAGGATTTCCAGAAGATTTATTTCAGAGTCACCCTCTCCGCAATGGGAAGTATATTTTTGACTTGAGGAAAGCCAATCTTTTCCAGATACAAAGCCGAGGAGTAAAAAAGGAAAATATTTTTGTCTTAGACATCTGCAGCCACTGTGAGAAAAGCTTTCCTTCGTTCCGAAGGGATGGGAAGAAAGCTGGCAGAATGCTTTCTTTTATCGGCATGTCATTTTAGTTGCATTTTCAATTTATTTTTTTTAGACTTTAGCTACAGTGGAAAAAGCTTCCTCCGATATCACCCTTCCTGGACTCTCTCTGTATAAAAAAGGAAAAGTTCGGGATGTCTACGAATTGGAGGATAAGCTCCTTATTGTTGCCACAGACCGCATCTCCGCGTTTGATTCTGTCCTTCCTTCTTTGATTCCTAACAAAGGAAAAGTTTTGACTCAGCTTTCCAAATTTTGGTTTGATTACACATCTTTCATCTGCCCCAATCATCTCCTCACAGCAGAGGTGGATGAGTTCCCAAAGCCTCTCCTTAAGTACAGAGAGATCTTGGAGAAAAGGTCGATGCTGGTGAAAAAGACAGAAGTGATTCCTGTCGAATGTGTTGTCCGGGGATATCTTGCCGGATCGGGTTGGAAAGAATACAAAGCCACAGGCAGGATAAGCGGAGTCAAGCTTCCTTTGGGTCTTAAAGAAGCTTCGAGGCTGGAAGAGCCAATTTTTACTCCAGCGACAAAAGCCGAGGAAGGGCATGACCTGAATATTTCTTTTAAAGAGATGCAGAAATTGGTGGGAGACAAACTCGCTCAGAAGATCAAGAAAGTGAGCTTGAATCTTTATCAAAAAGCCTCCCTCTATGCCCTCTCCAAGGGAATTATCATTGCTGATACAAAGTTTGAATTTGGTCTGGATAAAAGTGAGCTCATCCTCGTTGATGAAGTCTTTACTCCTGATTCCTCTCGTTTCTGGCCTTTAGCCAGTTATTCACCCGGGAAGCCTCAACTGAGTCTGGACAAGCAATTTGTTAGAGACTACCTTGAAACGACCAACTGGGATAAAAAAACCTCTCCTCCCCCTCTGCCTGAGTCTATCATTGACCAGACCTCGAAAAGGTATTTTGAAATCTTTTGCCTCTTAACTGGAAAGAGTGATCTCTGATGAGTGAAAAAATCGATCTCCATATTCATTCAAACCGAAGTTCTGATGGTGATTTTACTCCATTCCATATCATTCGCCTGGCTAAAGAATGTGAGTTAAGGGCTATTTCTATTTCTGACCACGATACAGTAGCTGCTTATCCAGAAGCCTTAGAGTGTGGCCGGGAAATGGATGTCGAGGTTGTGCCCAGTGTAGAATTGACAACGCTTTTTGATAGCCGAGAATTTCATCTTCTCCTTCCTTTTGTCAATTGGGAAAAAAAGCTTGTGGCTGAGATTATTGCCGAGGTTGTGGAGGCAAGAGTCAAAGAAGCAAAGGAGCGGGTCCTCAAGCTTCAGGAAATGGGATTTGATATAAGCTGGAGGGAAGTAGTCAAAAAGTCAAGGTCTAACCCTCCTTTGGGAGTGATAATCGCCAAAATTCTGCTGGATAAGGCAGAAGAGGCGAATGACCCTGCTTTTGAGAAATATTTTCAAGAAAGAAACAGACTTTTCGCTCCTTACATTTTCTATGAGGATTATTTCATGGAAGGCAGACCGGCCTTTGTCCCCAAGAGGAATATTAGTCTCCTGGAGACGCTTATCTTGGCTCCCCAGACCGAAGCAGTTCCTGTCTTGGCCCACCCTGGAGCCTATTTTCAACGGACAACAAAGCAAGATCTTGCTATTTTGAAAGAAAGTGGTCTTAAAGGCCTAGAAGTTTATACCTCTTATCATAGCCACGAGCAGACAGAATTTTATCGAGAATTGGCAGAAGAACTCGACCTCGTTCCCACCGCAGGGTCTGACTTTCATGGAAGAATTAAGCCTCATATTCCTTTTGCTTCTTTAAAATATGGAGAATACTGGATGGTCGAGGAGCTAAGAAAAAGGAGGTGGTGAATGAACCTGAACTGGCTTGATATTGTCTTAATCGCTATTTTGCTCGTAACCGTGATTCTGGGATTTGCAAAAGGACTGATCAGGGAAATAATCGGCTTGGCTTCGGTGATTTTGGGTTTGATTTTAGCCAGCCTTTACTATCCTTATGTCTCAAGTTTTTTTGAACACATCATATCTCATGAAACCCTTTCCCATTTTCTAGGATTTTTAATCATCTTTTTTGCAGTTTTGCTTGTCGGAGGGCTTATTTCTCATTTATTATCCAAGTTGATGAAAGGTCCTCTCAAATTTCTCAATCATCTTTTGGGCGGAGCTTTTGGCCTTCTGAAAGGAATCCTCATCTGCGGAGTTCTCGTTTTTGCTTTATTGGTTTTCCCCATAAGCAAAGAAGCGCTAGTCAAGTCCTATTTTGCTCCCTATTGCTTTGGGCTTGCCAAAGCCACTGTTTACCTTATTCCCCAGGATCTTAGAGCAAAATTTAAGTCTGCTTATCAAGATATCGTGAGAAGCGTGGAAAAACATGGAAAAAAAGTTTGACGAGCTCAACCTCCATCAAAAGATGGAAATAATAATCAGAGAAATGGTGGAAAAAGAAGTACCCTTTAAGGATGCCCAGAAAGAATTCGAGAAAATTTATATAGAGATGACTTCTAAAAAATACAAGGGAAACAAGACAAAAATGGCCAAAGCGCTGGGGATTCACCGTAACACCCTCCATCATAAGACAAAATTTCTAAAGATTCGAGAGAAATAATTAGCACTCTATTACTTAGAGTGCTAATATTTTCACTTTTTCTCTTGACAAAGGCGGGTATTTCGAATAAAATTAGAAAACAAAAATTTAATCTGCTAAAAATTAATTCACAAAAAGGAGGTTTCAATGAAGGTGATTCCATTACATGACCGCGTTCTTCTGAAGAGAATAGAAGAACAGGAAGTGAGGAAAGGGGGCATCATCATCCCTGACACAGCCAAGGAAAAACCCCAGGAAGCAGAAGTCATCGAAGTTGGGAAAGGCCGTGTCAATGAGGATGGAAAGTTGATTCCCCTCGAGGTCAAAAAGGGTGATAAGGTTCTCATCGGAAAATATAGCGGTGCAGAAGTGACAATTGACGGTGTGGAGCATGTCATTCTTCGTGAAGAAGAAATTTTGGCTAAGATCACCTGAAACTCGTAAAAAGGAGGAAAAATGGCAAAACAAATTACACTTGGCGATAATGCCAGACAGGCGCTTTTAAGAGGAGTCAATATCTTATCCAATCTCGTCAAAGAGACGTTGGGGCCTAGAGGAAAAAATGTTGTTTTGGACAAGAAGTTTGGATCCCCGACGAGCACCAAAGACGGTGTGACAGTGGCCAAAGAAGTAGAGCTCAAGGATCCCCTGGAGAACATGGGTGCTCAGTTGGTTAAGGAAGTGGCTTCCAAGACTTCAGATGTTGCTGGAGATGGAACAACCACAGCGACAGTCTTAGCCCAAAGCATTTATGCCGAAGGGATTAAGTATGTCACTGCGGGTGCAAATCCCAATTTGATCAAAAAAGGAATTGATCGTGCTGTTGAAGAAGTCATAAAAGAACTTAAGAAATTGAGCCGAGATGTCACCGGCGAGATGATTGCTCAGGTCGGAGCTATCTCAGCCAACAATGATGAGTCCATAGGCAAGATTATTGCCGAAGCCATGGATAAAGTGGGGAAAGATGGGGTTATCACTGTGGAAGAGGCCAAAGGTTTAGAGACGACTATGGAGATTGTTGAAGGGATGCAGTTTGACCGCGGTTATCTTTCTCCCTATTTCATCACTGACCCTGACCGGATGGAATGCGTCCTAGAGAATCCTTTGATCCTGCTCCATGAGAAGAAAATAAGCAATTTGAGGGAGTTTCTGCCCTTGCTCGAGAACGTGGCCAAGATGGGCAGACCTTTGGTTGTTGTTGCTGAAGAAGTCGAAGGTGAAGCGTTGGCCACCCTTGTTGTCAATAAGCTGAAAGGAACTTTTCACTGCTGTGCCGTGAAAGCACCAGGATTCGGTGACAGACGCAAAGCAATGCTTGAAGATATTGCCGTTCTCACTGGCGGAAGAGTGATTACCGAGGACATCGGTGTCAAACTTGAGAATGTCGGTATTGATTGGCTGGGCGAAGCCAATAAAGTTGTTGTCGATAAAGATAACACCACAATTGTTGAAGGAGCAGGAAAGCAGGAAGATGTCCAGGCGAGAATCAAGCAAATAAGAACTCAAATTGATGAAACAACTTCTGACTATGATCGAGAGAAGCTGCAGGAAAGATTGGCCAAGATAGTCGGTGGAGTTGCCCTGCTTAAAGTCGGAGCAGCCACAGAAACTGAGCTCAAAGAGAAAAAAGCAAGAGTTGAGGATGCTATGCATGCCACCAAAGCTGCCGTCGAAGAAGGTATTGTTCCTGGCGGAGGAGTTGCTCTTCTCAGGACCCAGAAAGTCCTTAGTGCGTTAAAATTAGAAGGTGATATGGAGATTGGCGTGAACATAGTCAAAAGAGCTATGGAAGAACCTCTCCGTCAAATTGCCAACAACGCAGGCCATGAAGGCGCCATCGTTGTCGAAAAAATCAAAGAAATGAAACAGGATATGGGTTTCAATGCTCTTACAGAAAAATATGAAGATATGGTTAAGTCAGGAATTCTTGATCCGACAAAAGTTGTCCGAATTGCCCTTCAGAATGCCGCCTCTATCGCAGGCTTGCTCTTGACCACAGAAGGACTGGTGTCTGAAATTCCTGAAGAGGAAAAAACACCCAGATATCCCGCTCCGCCAAGCGATATGTACTAAGCCCAAAAGACAAAGATAGAAGATCGCAGGCCCTGAGCTTCCCCTCAGGGCCTTTCTTTTTTTTGCCTCTTTTCTGTGTTATATTGAACGGAATGTTCAAGCTTTTTGACCGCTATATCATTCGAGAGATCATCCCTCCTTTTCTTATAGGCCTCCTTGTCTATACCTTTGTTCTCTTGATGAATCAAATCCTTCTTCTCTCTGAACTTTTCATAGCCAGGGGGGTTTCTTTTAAAGTCACAATCAAGATTTTTGTTTATCTTATTCCTTCGATTCTTGCTTTCACTTTGCCCATGGCTGTGCTGATGGGGATTTTGGCAGGGCTCAGCCGCCTCTCTTCAGACTCAGAAATCGTGGGGTTCAAAACTCTGGGCATTAGCAATAAAAGACTTCTCAAACCAGTGCTTGTTTTTTCCTTAGGAGGATGGCTATTGACTTCCGCTTTGACCCTTTATCTTGCTCCCCGTGCCAACTACAAGTGGGTCCAAACTCTCACAAAATCGGTCCTGGAAAAGGTTCAGTTTAAGATCAATCCTCGAGAATTCAATGAATCCATTCCCCATGCTGTCATTTTCATCCAGGACATCACAGGAGAGAGAAACTGGGAGAATATTTTTGCTTTTTTTTCCGATTCTCCACAAGAACCGAAGGTGATTCTAGCCAAGAAAGGGAGGCTCAACTTCTATCCAGAATTGAAAAGAGCTACCCTTGAGCTTTTTGACGGAACGCTTCATTCCTGTGAGCTGGCCAAGCCTCAAAAATACAGCGTGACCTCTTTCAAGCACCTTGAAGAAGAAATCAATGTGGAAAGCTTTTATTCTTCTATAACTGCAGAGAAGCGGGTGAGGGAAAAAGATATCAGCGAGTTAGTCCGAGAGATAAAGATCATAAGAGCGGATTTGGCAAAGCTTAAGAAGGAAAAAAAAGAAATTGATCAAAAAAAAGTAAAAAAAGAAGCGAGCCAGAGCACAGCCATTTTCCAAACTCTCGGGCAAAGAACGCGGGACTGGCGGTCCTACTGGGTTGAGATTCATAAAAAATTTGCCCTCCCTTTTGTCTGCTTGATTTTTGTTTTTTTAGGTGTTCCGCTTGGAGTTTCCACGAGAAAAGGTGGGAGGACAAGCGGCTTTACCATCAGTATCGGGATAATCTTGGTCTATTATATCCTGATTACAGCAGGGGAAAAAATGGCCATGGATGGGAGACTCTCTCCTTTTCTTGGAATCTGGGGAGCAAATATCTTTTTTGTTGTGGTGAGCATATATCTCTTTGCGAGATCAGCCAAAGAATCTCCTCTTTTCTTACCCATTGGCCGCTTTTTTAAGTTGAGAAGAATCCCTTCTCTTTCGAAAAAAAAGAGGTTCGCCTTGAGCCTCCCTCGCTTTTCTTTTCCCTTTCCTAATATCCTGGATCGCTACATCATCAGGAAGTATCTGGCCATATTCTCGCTTGTTTTCCTCAGCTTGATTACAATTTCTGTGATTGTCACTTTTTTTGAGCGGATTGACAACATCTACCAGCACAACAAATCCCTTTTCCTCCTTTTTGAATTCATTGGCTACAGTCTCCCAGAGTTCATTCATTATATTTTTCCCGTTGCTGCTTTGACCTCGACGCTTTTAGCCTTTGGCCTCTTGACCAAATTCAACGAGACGACTGCCATGAAGGCTTGCGGGATTAGCCTCTACCGCACCATCATTCCTGTTCTCCTTCTTTCGGTTTTAATCAGCTTTTTCTCTTTCTATCTTCAAGAGCGCATCCTCCCTTATTCCAACAAAAGAGCTGAGGAGACCTGGAACAAGATCAATGATGTCCCTCCGCGCAGCTACAGTTATCTGGATCGCCGCTGGGTGCTGAGCAAAAATAGAGATCGAATTTATCATTACAGTTATTTCGATCCAAAGGCAACTGTCTTCAGTCAACTTTCAATTTTTGATGTGGATCTTTCCTCTTGGACTGTGAAGAGAAGAATATATTCTGAAAGGGGATATTTAAGAGGCGAAAATCTCTTTCTAGTGAATTCTTGGCTGAGGGAGTTTGTCGATAATTTGCCTTCGAAGTTTGAAACAAAAGAGCGGATGAATTTGTCTCGAGTGGAAGAGAAGAGCTATTTTTTGAAAGAGTGGAAAGAACCTGCTCAGATGAATTACGGAGAACTCAGACAGTACATAAAAGATATTGAAGAGATGGGCTTTGAAACAGTGAGATTCAAGGTGGATTTAAACTACAAAATTTCTTTTCCCCTAGTCAGTTTGATCATGACTCTCCTTGGAGTGCCTTTTGCTTTTTCCATGGGAAAGAGGGGAACTCTGGTTGGGATTGGCCTGAGCATTGTCATTGCCATGGTCTACTGGGGAGCCATAGGAGTTTTCAAAAGCTTGGGATATGTGAATTTTTTGAACACCTTTTTGGCGGCTTGGGGACCGAACCTCGTTTTTGGATTGGCTGGGCTCTATCTCATTTTCAGGGTGAGGACATAAAGAATTTTTTTCTTACATTTTGTACTTGCCAAAGTCTTCGGGTTTTAGGTTTTCCAACCATTTCTTGATTTTTTCAGAGTTCTCTAGATTTTCATCCAATTTCAGGCTGTGAGCTCTTTTGACAACTTCCGCTTCGACAAAAATGGGTGAATTCATCCGAAGAGCTAAGGCGATAGCGTCAGAAGGGCGAGAATCAATGACGAGTCTCTGGTCTTGATGACGGCAATGGATCAAAGCATAAAAGGTATTGTTTCTGACATCATTGACAACAATTTTTTCTATAGAGATGTTGAGCTTATCCAGAAAATTTTTCATTAGGTCATGCGTCATCGGGCGAGGAGTTGAAATGTTCTCTATGGTCAGGGCAATAGCATTAGCTTCAAATACACCGATCCAGATAGGAAGAATGCGATCGCTGCTGAGATCTTCGAGGACAACAATGGGCATTTTGGATATGGGGTCAACCACCAGCCCTTTTATTCTCATTTCAATTTCCATCTTGTTCTCTCCTCGCATCTTCTAATATAAAGTTTAGAGCAGATAAAGTCAAGGAAGCCGTCAAAAAAGCTTGAGCTGGCCTGAAGATTCCTCAGCGTCCTTTTCTTTTTCAAAGAGGCTTATTTTTCCATAAAATCCATCATGGCCTGGCACAATTTTTACAGCGCCTTTTCTCATTCTCTCCATGCCAAGGCTTATTCTATCCGGGTGAAATCGGCCGAGTTCAGCAATTGGAACTTCAGTGAGGATAGTGAGTTCGTTTCCGAATTCAGCGATGAGGCGAAAATAAATATCCCAGACGCTCTGACACTCAGCCGTCTTTTCAATAGCTTCAGCAATGACCTCATTTAAGGGGATGAGATTTTTGTAAGGGATCTTGAAAGGCGGACTTGTCCCTTCTTCCCGGTCAGCAAGTTCTTCGATTCTATGCATCACTCCGATAGTGAGTTTTTTCCCGCATTTAGGACAGATATCTTTGTGCTGGATACTCTCTTTGGGGGAAAAAATTATCTGGCATTTGCGGTGACCATCATAGTGGTATTTCCCTTCCTCAGGAAAAAATTCTACTGTGTAGAGGAATTTTTTTGGATCTTGGTTTTTTATGGCTTCGACCAGCCCTTCGTAACTGAAGTCTGTATCAAAGACATTGGCTTCTCTCCCGATTCGGGATGGGGAATGGGCATCAGAATTAGAGACAAGGGTGTATCTATCCAGCGAGGAAAGACGCCAGTTCATAGGAGGGTCAGAAGAAAGGCCAGTTTCCAGAGCAAAAATAAAAGGAGTCATCTCCTCAAAGCATTCCTCGATAGAATCAAATCCTGAGTTTGCTCCGAAAAGAGAAAACCAAGGAGTCCAGATATGAGAGGGAATGACCACACAACGAGGGCAGAGGTCGGCAACAATTTTCACAAAATTTTTGGCATCCATCCCCAGGATAGGCCGGCCATCAGATCTTAAATTTCCCAGTCCCGAAAGTTTGGTGTTGAGCTTTTGCACGTTCTCGAAATCCGGAGCAAGAACGAGGAGATGGATTTTCTTTACTTTTCCCTTTTTGGAGTAAATGAAGCTGATCTCTGTGGAAAGGATAAAAGAGACATCACTAGGAGCGAAAGAGGCATTTGCCAGGTATTCGTTTTTTGGTGAAACCACATTTTTCAGGCGAAAAAAACCATTTCCGATTGGTTCCAATTTTTCCTTTGTAAGGAAAAGCCATTCGGGGTGGGTAAAATCGCCTGTGGCAAGCAAGGATATTCCCTTGATTTTGGCCCAGTAAGCCAGATTATCAAAGGTCATATCCCGAGAGGTGGCGCGGGAAAATTTGGAATGAAGATGGAGGTCAGCAACAAATTGCATGTTAATTTCTAAGAGGTTAAAGTTTAAAAAATATAAAAGGATATTTCAAGGAAAATGATGGAAATTATTGATCAGGCTGACCATTATTTGTCTTTTGGACTTCAATCCCATTTTTTTGCCACTTTCATGGTTTTCAAGATACTTCTATCTTTTAAAAATAATCTTCCGCAGTTTTTCTGCAAGATCTGCATTGAGGCCATAATGGCTTTGGTTTAGGGCTGAACATAGCGAAGTCAATTGCAGAAGCCCACTACGAAAAAATTGAGGCCAAAAGCGAGTTGAATACTTGTCTGCTGAAAAATTAAAAATTTTTAATCTTTTTTTAATGGTCCTTTAATCACCATTTTTGTATATTCCTTTGCGGAAGGAGGCAAGAATTGTTTTTAAAGATTTGTAGAAAAAGCTAAAAGGGATTTAATCTCAATTCAAGTGAAAGGAGGAAGAAATGAATAAAGGAATGCCAATTTTGGTCAGCTTACTCTTTTTAGGAGGAATCATGGTCTTCGCCCAAGCACACAAATCGGCTCCCAAGGTCAAAGCTGCTGAGCTGAAAATTTTTATAGGCACGATTGAATCTATCACTCTAAGCGATCCAATAAAAAAGACAAACACGGAAATTGCTACTGTCAATGAAGTTAAAGAGAAACTGAGCGTTGTCGTTACAACCAAGACAAGAATCTATGATACGGAAGGCAGGCCGATAACTCTTGATAAGCTTAAGGTGGGAGAAAGAGTCCTGGAAAAATACTCAACCACAAGTTTTGGAGCCCTTGATGCTACGTCTATCAGATTATTGAAATGATAGGCAGATCTTTAAATGTGATTAAATCCAAAAAATGGACATGGCACTTTTATTGACTTGATTTAAATAAGCCGATATGGTATAAATTCTTTTTATTCTAGTAAGAATATAGAATTTATAGATTCAAAAATTTGTAGATGATTCAATTTTTTGAATTTAATTTCAATCAAGAGGATAGCGTAAAATTCTTAATATATTGATAATAAATAAATTGAATAAATAAGCAAGATTTTTTTTATTTGGCACGGATTTTGCGTCTTTTTCAAGCCAAAAAAATCTTATCCATAAAAAAGAACAAAAAGTTTCGTAATAATGAGGAGGTGAGAATTAAATAGACAAATAGTGATTTTGGGTTAATGGTTGGAATGGAAAGAGGAGGAATGTTTCATAAAAATCCTGTTTCCGTTCCTCAGGCTACGAGAGGTAGTTCAGCCTAGATATACAAAAGGCTGGATGAGATTTAATCCTTAATGAACCTCGACAAAAAGAAAAAAGGATTAAAGGAGGAAAAAAAGAAAAATGAGAAAAAACGTTTTTAAAGTCCTACTGTTCCTGTTCCTTTCAATAGGACTTGCTTCTGCAGGACTTGCTCAAAGACAGACTGGGTCAATTGCTGGAACAGTAATTGATCCAGAAGGAATTGGATTGCCCGGTGCGACTGTAACGGTTTCAGGTCCAGCCCTGCTCGGAACTAATACTTATGTCACATCGGAAACAGGTGCTTTCAGGTTCCCGGCTTTACCGCCTGGCACATACACAATTCAGGTAGAACTTCCTGGATTCAAAAAGATTATTCAAGAAGGATTGATAGTCAGTGTCGGAAAAACAACATCGTTAACTATAACATTGGAACCTGCTGCAATCGAGGAAGAGGTAACAGTCGTAGCTACATCTCCCATGGTCGACGTGGCTGCAACCAAAGTATCGGTAAGCTACACGACAGAGCTTATTAAAAACATTCCCATAGGTCGAGACCTGTATAACTTACTGAATTCTGCACCTGGAGTCATTTCTGAAGATGTGACCTACCGGAGAACGGCCTCTACTCTTGGTTCTACGGTTAGGGGCAATCAGTATGCTTTTGACGGTTTTATGATGAATGATCCCGTGACCAGCTATTTGGCCACGAATATCAATTTCGATGCTTTCGACGAAGTGGAGATGGAGCTTTCTGCTCACCCAGCAGAAGTGGGCCAGACAGACGGAGCTTATATCAATGTCGTTACCAAATCTGGAGGGAATGTATTTAATGCATTAGCTCAAGTATACTACACCGATAAAAAACTGGTGGATACAAACTTCACAAAAGACCAGATTCAGACTTTCCGAAAGCTATCTCCTATTGCACCCTCTGGAGAGCCGACAATAGCCCCCGCAAAAACCCTTAAAGACTTGGATACCTCTTTCCAAATCGGGGGACCCATAGTCAAGGATAAGCTTTGGTTCTTTGGATCTTTCCGTTATTTCGACTGGAAAAGGAATTATGCGGGATTTGTGGAACCGGGAACGAGTACTCCAGTAGATGTGACACACAAGGAATGGAATGCCCAGGGCAAACTGACAGTGCAGCTGGCAAGCTCCCTTCGCTTAACCGCCAATTATTACCGAACTTACGTGAAAGAGCCCTACATGACTCTTGATGTCAGCCCTTATGCTCTTCCTGAAGCCTGCGCTGTCTGGGATGGGGAGCACAGCGATGTCATCTACGGAAAATTGAACTGGGTTCTTGATCAGAATACCTTTGCTGACATTAGAGTGGGATATATCAACCGCTACTTCCCAGAATTTCTTCAGCCTGAGCTAGGTCCACAATTCAGCTATGGAATCAAAGGGAATCCTCATGTTGATTGGTCTACTGGATTTTACTACGGCACTTCGCGTTTTGGAGAGATCTATAACCGCGGAAGATGGGAGTTCCTGGGCAGTATCACCCGCTTCTTTGACAATGTCCTCGGTGGAAATCACGAATGGAAGCTGGGAGTGGAGCATGAAAGAGCGAAGGGAACTTGGGAAACTTGGCTGCCCAATGAACCAGGAGCACAATTCAACACAGTCAATTACAAATACATGTGGGAAGACTGGGGTGTACCATACGGCAGTGTGTGGGCCTATGCCATTGGAAAGAAGCACGGTGATTCAGATGAGTTAAACAATATGTACCGCTGGAGTGCCTATCTCCAGGACTCTTTCACAATTGCTAAAAAGCTGACCATCAATGCCGGAGTCAGATGGGATTATAGCTACGGCTATATTCCTGAGCAGACCAATACAGGAAATCCCTTCTGGCATAATATCGTGACCAGTGCAGCCAAACTGACTGCCGACCAGTGGGAAGCGATGGGTTATCCGATTACGCCTGGATACCTGGTCTGGCAAACAAAGCCTCAGCCGCTCTATTTTGCTCCCAAAAAATATCCAGCATACAAAGATTACATGAACTGGAATACCCTTTCTCCCAGAATTGGGATAACTTTTGATCCTTTCGGAGATGGAAAAACATCCTTGAGAGCCAGCTACAGCAAGTACATGGAAATGATGATGATCCAATTCACCGCTCTTCCCAATCCCAACTACATCCACGACGGAGATTTCCGCTGGTATGACCTGAATGCGAACAACTGGCCCGATACCAAAGATTTTTACGAATTTATATGGCTAGCGTATGAAGCAGACCCCACTACAGGTTTGCCTGATTTGAGTAAGCAAGTTGACCCTGATCTAAGACCTCCCTATGTGGATGAGGTTACCTTCGGTATAACACGGGAGATCCTGCCTGAATTTTCCGTCGGAGTGACCTACATTCGGAAATGGGAAAGGGACATCATCGAATCCTACAAGAGGCCAGATGTCCAGACAGTTTGGACCGAGAAGACCTGGAGTGAACCTGGACCTGATGGCATATGGGGCACTGCTGACGATAGAACCTTCCCTGTTTATCTTGGAAGCGGTGAGTCTCCGACTACCTGGACAACCAATATTGACGGGAAAAACGGAAAACCCTTGGGCCAAAGAAATTATCAGTGTGTGGAGTTTATCCTCAATAAGAGGATGTCCAACCGCTGGCAGTTCTTTGGATCTGTTGTTGTCAGCAAAGCTGAAGGAAATATCGGTCAGCTCTATGGACAGAGCTACGGGGCATCCGGTCAATTTGTGAATCCAAACACTCTGACGAACGCCTACGGAAGGCTCAGCATGGATCGCCCGCTGGTAATCAAGCTTTTGGGAACATACCAGGCTCCTTATGGATTCAATTTCAGCGCTTCCTACACTTACAGGAGCGGCTATCCTTACAACAGACAAGTCAGAGTTTATTATCTTGACCCCTGGTCATCCTATCGCACGGTCAATACAGATACTCCTGGAACAAGCAGAGAACCACATAGAGATAATCTTGACCTAAGAATCGAAAAGAGCTTCAATATCGGTCCTGCCCAATTCGGCCTGTTCATCGACATCTTTAATGCTCTTAACAGCGGATACATCGATTACTACCATGGTTATGCAGGAAGAGTGAATTATGGCCAGCAAGGAAGATGGGTTTCTAACACCAGGTTTCTGAACGAAATCTCTCAATTGAGTGCACCGAGAGTATTCAAACTTAGCCTCAGATTAGGCTTTTAAGCAGCGAGTTCGAGCAGAGAGTCAACCCCGCACCGCTTGAGCGGTGCGGGGTTTTTTTATGGTCCTCGGAGTGAGTCTTTTTATGAATTGATTTTCATCGGAAAATATCAAAATTTTGGCAAATTTAACTTTCTATGATATTTTAAATTAGGCAAGTTAAACCAAAGAAGGTTTCATCAGGAATTTATTTTTTCCAAACAACATGGCCAGGAAGAAGAGAAGAAAACAGAGGAGGAAAGAGGCGGTTTTGCAGCCTGTAACTTCTGGGAAAGAGTTATCTCAAGAAGTGAAGAAAGAAGGGAGGGTTCCTCAGAAGGGAAGAAAATACATCTATTTATTCATCTGTTTTCTGGCTATCATCTTAGCGGCCTTTTTCTTTTTCTATCTTGTCCCTTCAAAATCCGGGGTAAAGAGAGGGGGAGATTTGAATGTTCTCTTTATTATTGTTGACACTTTGAGGGCTGACAGGGTGGGATACAGCGGCCATGAGATAGAGACGCCGAACATGGATTATCTGGCGGCTAACGGGTCAAGATTCATGGATGCTGTCTGTCAGTATCCGATGACCCTACCTTCTCATGTCTGCATATTCACCAGCACTTTTCCGCAGTATCATGGGATAAAGAACAACGGGAATTATTATCTTGAGGAGGGCTCGACGACATTAGCCGAGATATTGAAGGGCAGGGATTACGCGACAGCAGCTTTCATTGGGGCTGTGGTGCTGGAGAGGAAGTTTGGGTTGGCCCAGGGTTTTGATGACTATGAAGACACTTTCAAGACTCCTGAATTTTTGAAGGCGCTCGAGGCTCAGAATTTGGCCCAGGACGTGTTTGAGTCTGCACGCAGTTGGTTTGAGAAGAATTATCAGAAGAGATTTTTCATGTGGGTTCATTTCTATGATCCTCACACGCCCTACACACCACCTCCTCCCTATGATAAAAAGTATGCTGATCCCTATGATGGTGAGG
>Ga0315296_10000035_pt1 | contig 159397 bp, 149 predicted proteins | sample YL17G14_18_MG_FD_203921 | JGI IMG/M metagenome (GOLD analysis project Ga0315296, IMG submission 203921) | Sediment microbial communities from Yellowstone Lake, YNP, Wyoming, USA - YL17G14_18 | ecosystem: Environmental > Aquatic > Freshwater > Lake > Sediment | place: USA: Wyoming | collected...
GGCGGCGGTCGAGGAGGAGTTCGGGGAGGACTGGTTCGTCAACGAGAGGACGGGACCGTTCTTGAAGGAGCTCTGGTCATATGGCCAGAAATACACCGCGGATGAGCTGGTAAAGACCGTCGGGTATATCGACCTCGATATGGACCCCATGATCAAGGGTATCGAGCGAGGGCTCGCAGAGTGAGTCCTGATACCTTTTTAAGCGGTGCGTTCAATCCCATGGCCGATGAGGATAGCAGTCCTCCTGAAGGACCGATGCCAGCCGAAGAAGTGCAACCGCGAGTGCATACACTACTGTCCGCCCGTTAGGACTGGCGTGGACGCCATCGCCATGGGGGACAAAGGCAAGCCCATCATATCAGAGGACCTCTGCGTCGGCTGCGGGATATGCGTTCACAAGTGCCCGTTCGAGGCCATTAAGATAATTGGCCTGCCCCAAGAGCTCGTGGGGGAGCTGGTCCATCAATACGGAAAGAACGCGTTCAGGCTGTACAGGTTGCCGGTTCCCCGGAAGGGCCAAGTAATCGGCCTTCTCGGCCCGAACGGCATTGGGAAGACCACTGCCATCTCCATCCTCTCTGGCCAGATAGTCCCCAACCTCGGGGATTTCGACCATCCTGGGGATTGGAACAAGGTGCTGGAGAAATACTCCGGAACCGAGATCCACGATTACTTCAAAGTGCTGGCAAATGGCAAGATCAAGACCTCCATGAAGCCCCAGTACGTCGACAAGCTGCCCGCGGTCCACAAGGGGAAGGTCTCGGAACTCCTCAAGAAGGTCGATGACGGCGGGCGAATGGCCGAGGTCGCAGACAGGTTGGGGGTCGGTGGAGTTCTGGCGAGGGACATCGGCAAACTCTCAGGCGGGGAACTCCAAAGGATCGCCCTTGCGGCGACACTCCTGAAGGATGCGGATGTCTACTTCTTCGATGAGCCATCGTCCTACCTCGACATCTACCAGCGGCTCGAGGTGGCCAAGGTCATCCAGGAGCTCAGCGAGCACAAGCAGGTTGTCGTGATCGAGCACGACCTTGCGGTCATGGACTTCCTCGCGGACCTGGTCCATATCATTTACGGTGACGAGGGGGCTTACGGAGTGATGGCCCAGCCGCGGGCCGTGAGGACCGCAATCAACGTTTACCTCGATGGTTACCTCCGGGAGGAGAACATCCGATTCAGGGTCACGCAGATCAAGTTCGAAACGCGCCCTCCGCGCAGCGACTGGCAGTCTGAAACGCTCATCCAGTACCCCGCGCTCACCAAGAGGTTCAAGACTTTCACGCTGCACGTTGCCGCTGGAGCCATCAAGAAGGGAGAGGTAGTGGGAGCAGTCGGACCGAATGCTACTGGCAAGACTACATTCGTCAAGATGCTCGCCGGGGAGATTGAGCCGACGGCGGGGAAGGTGGTTGGAGAGGTTGCGGTGAGCTACAAGCCGCAGTACATCAAGCCGGAATTCGAGGGCACAGTCCGGGAGATGCTTTCCTCTGCAATCGGAAAGGATTTCGAGTCGGGGTTCTTCCAGGCGGAGGTGGCACATCCGCTGAGCCTGAAATACCTCATGGAAAAGGATGTGCAGACGCTTTCGGGAGGAGAGTTGCAGCGAGTCGCAGTCGCGGAGTGCCTCGGCAGGTCCGCAGACATCTACCTCATCGATGAGCCCTCGGCGTATCTTGACTCATCACAGAGGATGGTCGCATCGAAGACAATCAGAAGAGTGATCGAGAAGATCGGAAGATCAGCGGTGGTGGTCGACCACGACGTGTACATGATAGATCTGATTTCTGATTCATTGATGGTGTTCTCGGGGGAACCGTCCGCGAAGGGAGCGGCCGAGGGGCCGATGAAGATGCGAGAGGGAATGAACAAGTTCCTCAAGGATGTCCAGATCACTTTCAGGAGAGACCAGGACTCGAGCAGGCCGAGGATCAACAAGAAGGATTCGAGGCTTGACAGGGAACAGAAATCGAAGGGCGAGTACTACTACGGCTGATGTCCCTTGTTGATGTTTCCTTGAGGACCATCCGACCCAGAGGGGGTCTTCTCAGACTCGTTTCCTGGCATCTGAGGATCTTCCTTGGCGACTACCTCTGAACTGCTCTTCCTCAGGTGATAGATGTAGAATACAACCACCAAGATGCCGACGATTGCGAGGGCATACTCGAACTCCCTGTAGTAGCCCTTGATTGTCTCCCACTCCACCCCAAGAATGTACCCAGCATAGGCCAGCATGAAGTTCCACGGAACCGAGCCGACGAAACTGTAGAGGACGAACTTCTTGAAGTCCATCTTGGCGACGCCCGCGGGCAGCGAGATGACCGTCCGGACAACTGGCAGAAGCCTCGCGACGAAGGTCGCCTTTGGGCCCCATTTCCTGAACCAATCCTCCGCCTGAACAAGGTGCTTCTCAGTGATGAGGAAGTACTTGCCGTATCTCAGGATCAGCGGTCGGCCCGCGTAGTAGCCGGCGACGTATGCGATGATGGAGCCGAATGTGCATCCGAGAGAGCCGACCAGAATCACTATCCATAGATCCAGCTCGCCCTGGGATGCCAGGTAGCCAGCGAAGGGCATCACGATCTCGCTCGGGACCGGCATGCAGGCGCTCTCGAGGGCCATGAGAAAGAAGATTCCGGGATACCCCCAGGACGAAATCCATCCCAGGATGAAGTCGACCAAAGCTTGGATGATGTCCATTCGAAAGCAGAAACAGGTCGTGCTCTAAATAGCCTTGGGTTTGTTCCCCGGCCCAGTCAGACAGCAGCCTCAGAAGCATATTTGTATCATCATCTTGCTTCGACGGAACGATGAGGCCGACGCGGATCCTGGAGAGCTACACAATCATGATGGTTCTTGGGCTCGTCCTCGGCATCGCTGCCGGAGGATTCCCGGCCTACACAAAGGAGATATCGATGGCCTCGCTGGCCATCCTGATGACTCTCTCACTCTCGAGTGTGAGGATAGGTGATACGCGAAACAAGGAGCACTTCGAACACGCGATGAGAACCCTGGTAGTCAACTACGTCCTGCTCACGGGATTGATACTCGCGATAGGACTGCTCTTCTCGGACGATCTCTGGCCAGGCTGGGTTCTGATGGCAGCGGCACCTTCAGCAGTATCGATCGTTCCTTTCACAACCGTCCTCGGAGGCCAGACCAGCAAGGCCCTCTTCTCGACCGCGGCCAACTACATCGTGGCGCTCGGGATCATGCCTGCGATGACGCTCCTTCTGATTGGGTCCGCGGTCTCGACGTTGAGCCTGGTGTACTCGCTGTTGCTGTTGATAGTGCTGCCCATGCTTGCTTCCCGTTTGGTCATGAGGGTGAACATCAGCAAATCGGCAAACACGTCAATGATGAATGTGATGTTTGCAATTCTCATATTCGCAGTTGCTGGTTCCAACAGAGACGCGTTCGTTGGGGAACCGATTGTCGTTCTTGCGGTGTCCGCTGCGTGCGTGATACGAACATTCGGGTCTGGGCTAGCAACCGAGTTCTTGTTGAGAAGGTCAGGCGTGCCAAAGCAATCCAGAATCTCATATGTCCTGTTCGCTAGCTACAAGAATCTCGGGCTCACCGCAACGCTGGCGATCGCCCTGTTCGAGCCCATTGTTGCCGTCCCAGCGACCATCTGCATTGTCTTCGAGGTCATCTGGGTGATATTCCTCATAAGGTACTACCCAGGCGTTCCTCCGTAGTTCAAGACCACGGGCCTAGATACGTCTTCACAGCATCCCGCAGATGTAGGACATACATTCCAAAACTAGACTCCTCCCGTACCTCAGACCATCGCGTGTACGCGACCACCACGACGCCGGCGCAAGCCGCGGAAAGCATGGCGGCCTCTACGGGCGCCGAATACGCGAGAGTATTGTTCTGCAGCCAGTCAAGACCGACATGGGAGGACCATGCCAGGAGCGGGAGCAGATACCTCCACCCTATGGCGAGTGGGGACACAACGAAGAACGCGATAGGTTCGTGGAAAAGGGACTTGTAAGGCTCACCTGACCCATCGTCCCAAGTCGCCCGAAGCACCGCTGACCAGCCATTGTCGCCGATGTACCTCGGTGCGGCAAAGACGTGGTCGAAATCGACCACGACGCCGAACATAAGGAGGACCAGCCACTCGTTCTTGTTCAGGGGCACGAGAAGCCCGAAAAGAACGACGACCGCCAGATGAGTGGTGGTTAGCGTGTGATCATCCTGAGAGATGTCTCGTCTGACTTGTAGGTCGGAGCCTGTATCTCTCAGTTTCGCCACGCCAATCAGATTTGAGATTCATGGTCCATGCCCGCTTATTAACCAGCGTCGACCAGGATTTGGCCGTTATTAAGACCGGCGAAATTGTTATTAACACAGCGGGCGCTTGAATCGAAGGTATCCCATGGCGCACGTTCACCTAGAGGACGGGGCGTTCTCTCTGTTCTGGGTCATTGTATGGTCAATCGCCGCGCTGGGCCTGATCTGGATCGCCATCTACGGTCTTGGTAGACGAGGTGGCCTGACGACCAGGAAAATGGCAATCGCCGCCATGTGCGTTGCCATCGGATTCGCAATCTTCCAGATAGAGATCCCAATTCCATTTGTCGGCGCCGTACACATGAACCTGACCCCCCTGATCGGGATTCTGGTCGGTCCTGGGCTTGGGAGCCTGTGCATTTTGATCATAAACATCTTCAGCGCCGCAATTGGCCACGGCGGCTGGGGAATGATAGGCGCGAACACTCTGGTGAACCTGATCGAAGTGGTGATGGGGTTCTATCTGTACAGACTGTTGAGATCGACATTCAAGCTCGGACGATTCCCATCAGGGTTCGGCGCAGCGACGACCGCCTTGGTCGTGAGCGCGTTCGCGGTTGTCGCGATAGTCACTGTCTCAGGGATTCAAGATTCCGCCCAAAGCGCCGAGGGCACACTGGGCAACATGCTCCTTCTAGCGGCGGTGAATGTAGTCGCAGCTGTCATCGAGGGAGTTGTCACGGGATACATAATCTCGTTCATCGGCAGAGTACGGCCAGATCTCCTTCCAGACCATGAGCACGGATTGGGAAGAGGGGATGGGAAATCGACGAAGGAGGCGATTCCAGATGTCTAGGAGATCCTATTCGAAGCACATCCCTGATTTCCGGCTGATCAGCCACTATGCGGAGAACGGCAGGAGCCACATCCATGGAATGAATGCATGGACCAAAGCAGCGCTTCTAGGCTGCGTGCTGGCGTTGGCGATTGTGCTCACCGGCATGTATCTGCTCCTGCTCCTCTACTTCTTGTCCCTTGTTTACTATGTCGTCGCAAGACTACCCCTGAAGCTCTTGATTGGCTGGTACTCCCTCCCCGTCTTCTTCGTGGTCACCCTGACCTTGTTCTTCCTGTTCACTGAGCCGGGGAAGGAGCTGGTGTCGTTCTCCCTCTTCGGGACCCGAGTTGTCATCACGGACGCGGGAGTCCTGCTCCTGGCCAAGCTGATGGTCAGAGCGCTCGCGGTCGTGACCTTCTCGCTGGCGCTCATCATGACGACCAGGTTCCAGGACATAGGAGCCATCGCGTCCCGGTTGCTCCCTAGTCCCCTTGCGAACATGTTCCTTCTGTCATACAGATTCACGTTCGAGACAACGGACGAGGTGTCCGATGTCCTTGATGCGATGCACTCTCGAAGCGGCAACCTGGTCAGAGGCATCACGCGACAGACCAGAATGTTCGCGGGGATCTTCGGGCTGGGATTCATTCACGCGTTCGAGAGGGGCGAGAGGATCGCTAAGGCCATGGAAGCGAGGGGGTTCTCAGGAAAGTTCCCGGAGTACAGCGCCCTCGCGAGGCCGTCGGCTGGAGGGTACGCCATGGTGGCTTTCGGGACGGCATGTTTCGCGCTGGCTTTGTACGCGAGATATTTCGACAGCAGCATTCTAGGAGGTATGTGAGATGACGTCGGATGCGTCATGCAGTGTGTGTGAGAAGGACGAGACTGAGATCGTGCATGTGGACTGCGTCAGCCACAAGTATCCCGACGGGACCGAGGGAATACACAACATGTGTTTCAGGGTCTTCCCTAGGGAGATAGTAGCGCTGTGCGGACCCAACGGTTCCGGGAAGTCCACGCTGATCGAACACATAAACGGCCTGATGATGCCGGATGTCGGGAGAGTGAGAGTGTTCGGCCTCGACATCGACAAGAAGAACGTATCTTCGATTCGCAAAATGGTCGGACTCATCTTCCAGGATGCCGATTCTCAGCTCTTCTCGCCAACAGTGCTCGAGGATGTCATGTTCGGTCCCCTGAACCTGGGCATGTCTCCGGAGGAGGCAAGGAAGCGCGCGGACTGGGCGCTGCAAATCGTTGGGATCAAGGAGACAGGCAAGATCCCCCACTACCTCAGCGGCGGGCAGAAGAGGTTGGTGGCCATCGCGGGGGTCCTCGCGATGCAGCCAAAGATCCTGGTGGCCGACGAGCCCACAGGAGATCTTGATCCATCGAACGCGCAGAGAATCGAGGAACTACTTGGTGCACTGAAGAGAGACCACGGGATGAGCGTAGTCGTTTCCATGCACGATATGGACATGGCGGCGCGCTTGGCGGACAGGATATGCATCGTCAAGAACGGCTCGATTGTCGCAGAGGGTAAGCCAAGGGACGTGCTATACAACGACGAGCTACTTCGCTCCGCCGGACTGCAGCCCCCAACGGTCGCCAAGATCTGGAAGGGCCTCGGCTTGGACACCGATCCTGAAAGAAGGCCTCTCACGCTCGACCAGCTGATGAATACACTGAAAGAAAAGAGGAAGTAAAGGGTTGAAAGGGTTTCAGAGAAGATCTCAGAGCTCTTCGTCCTCTGGAGGAGGCGCTTCCTTGACCTTCTTCATCGACCTCGGGACATTCTCTTCCTGAGACTCCGAGCCCGCCGATCCGCCCCTGCCCTTCATCATGAAGAACAGAAGCGCTCCGATGACGAGCACGGCGACCAGGGCAAGCGCCCACCAGTACTGCTCGATGAAGCTCTTCTCCACCGGAGTCTCCTCGCCCGCCTGGACAGTTATCGAGACAGTGTCGGTGTCCATCAGTCCTTCTGCGTCGGTCACCGTCAGAGTCACCACATACACGCCTGAGATGTTGAAGGTGAACGATGGCGAAACCCCGGTGAGAGTCTTCGTCTGTCCGTCGTACAGGAAGGTCCACGTGTAGCTGGCAATCGCGTGGTCGTCGGTCGAGCCGGAGCCGCTGAATGTGACCGTGTCTCCCTCGTCCACGACCTGTGCCGTGCCCGCGTCGGCATACGGCGCTGCGTTCGGTACGCTAACGTCCACGACCACCGTGTCGATGTCCGAGTTGCCCGCAGCGTCTCGGACCGTCAGGGTGATTATGAACTGCCCGGCATTGTCGAACTGATAGGTCACGACCTCTCCGTACAGTATCTTGGCGCCTGCGTCATTGAATGTCCAGGTGTAGTTCGTCACTCCGATGTTGTCAGTGGAGGAAGACCCGTTCAATGTGACGGTGCTCCCAGTGACCACAGCCTGGTCAGGTCCCGCTACCGCATTCGGGGGTACGGCGTCTATGACGGTGAACACTACGGTGTCAGAGTCCGAAAGCCCAACCGCATCCCTGACGGTTAGCGTGATGGTGTAGCTCCCTAGGTCTGGGAATACCACGCTCGAAGTCATTCCGTAGATGGTAACCGTCGTTGCTCCGTACGTGAATGTCCATGTGTAGTTGACTATGCCGACATTGTCCGTTGACCCGCTTCCGTCGAAGTTGGTGGCAACTCCGACGTTGACGATCGCATCAAAGCCCGCGTCGGCCATCGGAGCGGTCACATCGATCACTGTCACGATCATCTGATCAGGAATTGACTGCTGTCCGATCGTATCCGTGACCGTCAGGTTCACGCGGTATGTTCCTGGCTCAGTAAAGTTGTACTGTGGCGAGACCCCGAGCACGTTCTCGCCAAGCTCGATGATCGTCCAGTTGTATTCGGCAACCCCGACATCGTCATAGGATCCGGATCCGTCGAAGGTCACAATCGTGTCCTCATCGATGCCGCTCTGGTCTGGACCGGCGTTCGCCACTGGAGGCTCGTCCGGGACGACCGTAATGACTGCGTTGGAGATCGACTGGTGGCCCGCGCCATCAGTGACCGTCAGAGTCACAAGGTGGTCCCCTATTGTCGCAAAGGTCCATTGCTGGACCTCGCCCGCGACCGTGTAGCCGTTGCCGCCGTCTGTGAAGTTCCACGAGTACGACACGATCCCGACATCGTCGGTCGAAAGAGTTCCGTTGAGTTCCACCTGAGTGTCGACTACCACCGTCTCGTCGCTTCCTGCATCCGCGACTGGCATGCCGTTGTCAACGGTTAGGTTGACTGGAGATGAAGCCCAGCCATGCTGTCCCCAATCGTTGGCGTAGAACAGCGTTCTGTATTGTCCTGTCGGCACGAGCATGTCAAGAGAGAACTGCAGGCCGATGGTGCTCCAATCGCCCATCGACATGCCACCCACCCAGCCCCACATGGTCGGGTTCGTTACATTCTGAGTTATCACCTGCACATCGGGCGAGAGCACCGCGGTCGGATCGCCGGGCCCGGCCTCCGGATACATCCCGCCATTGTCGAATGAGAAGGACAAGAAGTCTCCAGTGACCTTGTCGAAGACTGCCGTGCCGTGTTCGGCTGGATCTATTGTCGAGTTCCTGTAGTATGCCCGGAGGGCATAGTATGTCTGGCTGCCGCCGGTCCGGATCTCGTATGCAGCAATGTACGACTGAGCGGTCGAATTCATCAGCCAACCACCCGTACGGAGCGTGGCATTCCACTCGGCGTGCACCGTGTAGACATCGCCGACGACCGTGTAGTTGAGATCCGTGCCCGATGGGAAGACATCGAAGCCGGCGCCCGACCCGCTAACGATGTAGAAGTAGTTCTGGCCGGCGGATGTCATCCAGTACATGAAATGCAGGAGCCCCATGTTTTGAAGATACATCTCCTGCACAGTGGCGTCAATAACCGTCGGTCTGTCCCAGGTAATGTTCTCCGTCGGACTCTGGGAATACGTCACGTTCGGTCCCCAGGTGTCGGCACCGAGGACTATGTCCATCCGGTACTCGGTCAGGCCCGTGAGATCGATCGAACCGAATTCCGGGGCGTGGTTCCAGGAAGTCGCTCTGAAGAGCAGAGGAACTGCCGGCGCCATCATCTCGAAGTAGCCTGTCGCATTGGAGTTGGTCCAGTTCTGGTCCCCTCCGTCAGGAAGACCCGTTCTGACTTCCGCGCTTACAATCGGCAGGCCGCTCGTGTCGTTTACCCATCCGTGGAGCCTCACGACATCGGGAAGATCCCATGGGAGCAGTGCAACATCATGAGTGGTCTCGGTGAGTGCCGGGACATCCACCGTTGTGAAGTTGTTCCTGTAGTTCATGGCGTTGACATCCACCTTGTACTCACCTGAGACAAGAGAGAGGTTGTAGTATCCTGTGGCAGTCGTATTCTTGGACTCTTCGAAGAAGGCCGACTCTGCTCGGACCCACGCATTCTGGATGGGCAGGCCGGTAAGGTAGTCGGTCACGATCCCGACGAGCCAGCAGTCGATCGGCCTGAGGCCGAAATCTTGCCAGATTACATCGCCCGGAGAAATCGAGATTATCGTCGCGTTCCTTGAGTATCCGTCCGCCTCCGCGCCCATGTAGAGTCCTGTACCGTTGAATGTGTTCAGTTCGAAGTACCCAGTGGAGTTGGTCTGCGTCATCGACGCGTTGCCCCTGCCGTCAAGGACGAACACACGGGCGATGGACATTCCGAGCCCAGTGCTCAGGTCGGTCACATTGCCTTTCACGACGGCGCTGACTTTGATGAGTTGCACATCTTTCCTGATGTTGTCTCCCGTATTGACGTCATATGACTGAATCAAGAACATAGAGTACCCGCTCTTGACGTAGTAGAAAGTGGAGTAATTGCTGTTCAAGACGTTCATCTCGTAGAATCCCGCGGAATCAGTGAACGTGATGTTCGAATAATCGTGGAACACCTCGTTCCAAGATTGGCATTGCACTAGCACTCCGGCCAGTGGAAGGCCCGTATCATAGTCAGTCACGTATCCGTAGATCCTGGCATCGTCGTTATAGGATGGGCTTGTCAGCGTTATGTTGAACCAGTAAGTTGAACCGCCGACAAGGGGGGTGCTAGTCTCGTTTGAGATCATCCCGTAACCTGGGAAGTCGAATGCAACTGCGCCTCCTCCGTTCGGTTCGGCCAGTACGTTTGTTTGGAAGTAGCCCATCACGTCCGGTGTGGTTACGTTCGCGTAGTAAGGCATGTCACCGCCCATCGGGTCATTGCTGAGCCCAAGAACGTGTCCGGCGGTGGCCGGATTGCCGAATTCATCTTTGACGAACCCTTTGATCGTGACGTCGGCAACAAGCGGTGAGATGCTGACCATTGTGAAGTTGCAGTTCGCTGTCTCTCCGGCCTCCACACTGACTGAGCTGAATGTCATGTAGTAGCTGCCGTTGGCGGCGAGGACCATGTAGTCGAACCCACCGAGCACACCGACCGTGTAGTTGCCTTCCGCGTCGGTGAACGAGTAGTTCACATCGAGTCCGTTTGCCATGAACAGCATGACCTTGATGTAGACGTTTGGCAGGGGGTTCGTCCCATCAGTGACTGTCCCTGTTATCCAAGCGTCAGTCGGAAGACCAGCTCTGACATCAGATGGGAGCACGACAAGCACGCCCATCACCATCGACACACACAGTACGACCGCGGCAATCGGCTTCAGGCGGTCTGCTATCTCGGTCATAATCAAAATCTCCTGCTGTAGACATCCGCAGCTTCGTCCTGTCTTGGGGGGATTAGGGCGAGACCACGGTTTTCAGATTTTTACGGTTATACTGTATATATATTACTGTCGTCCCGGATGCCCCGCAAGGGACCAGGAAGTGATTGACAATCGGCAAACCCGAGCGGAGGACTCCTCGGAGGGACTGAAGGCTACGGGAGCAGGTTAATCGGGCGACTCGGTCGTGGTGCTAGCGATGGGGTCGCCCCTGACGAAGTGTGCCGAATGACTGTAAAGAGAGAGGAGCAAGGTCAGATCGAGTGGAGAGAATGGACCACGCACTCCTTCGATGAGGCGAGGGAGAAGAACAAGCTGGTGCTCCTCGACCTCACTGCCACATGGTGCCATTGGTGCCATGTCATGGACGAGAAGACCTACGCGGACTCCGGAGTCGCCCGGATGATCAACGAGAACTTCATACCAGTGCGAGTGGACATAGACAAACGACCCGACATTTCGGACAGGTACAATCGTGGCGGATTCCCGACCACCGCCTTCCTTTCTGATCTGGGGGAATCGGTCTGGGGCGCGACATTCATACCTCCCTCGGACATGAAGAGGATAATGGGATCGATCCTTGAGGCGAAGGCGTCAGGGAAGATAGAGCAGACACTCGAGCGGAACAGGTTGCAGTTCCTCGACCTGGCGAAGTCTTGGAAGAGGCCGCTCGTTGATTCCGATATCGTCGAAGGGCTCTTCGAGGACATCTTCTCGACTTACGACGTGGAACATGGAGGGTTCGGGACCTCCCCGAAGTTTCCGCACCCTGATGCCGTGGACCTCCTGATGTTCAAGCACGCGCTAGATGGCGACAATGAGGTCGCAGAGGCTGCAATCAGGACCATCGATGAGATGGAGGTGGGTCTCTACGATGCCGTCGAGGGCGGCGTTTTCAGGTACTCTGTCACCAGGGACTGGAAAGAGCCTCACTACGAGAAGATGCTGGAGACGAACATTGGATACCTCAGGAACTTGGCCCATGCACAAATGCTTACGGGACACGAGAAGCACGCGAAACTGGCAAAGGGCGTGGCGAAGTACATCATCGACGTCCTTCAGGACCCGGCGTCCGGTGGATTCTTCGGTAGTCAGGACGCTGATGAGGAGTACTACAAGATGACTCGGGAGATGAGATCCCGAAGACGCGCACCGTCGATAGACAAGACGATCTATTCAGGCTGGAACTCGGAGGCGATTTCGACGCTCATCTGGGCGGGGGCCATTATGGGCGAGAGCCAATGGATTGCCTCCGCCAGAAAAGCCTGGAGGTATTGCGTGGCCAAATTGTGGAACCCTCGACTTGGCCTCATCAGACATGCAGTGGGGCAGGAAGTGTACTTGTTCGACGACCAGGTTTCATTCCTGGAAGCTCTCCTGGCTGTCATGGAACTTCAGGCGGACGAGAACCTGTTGGATATCGGAAGAGCACTCATCAAGAAGGTTGACATGAACTTCGCGGATCCGGATGGTGGGTATGTTGACATACTTAAAACGGATGACGCAATCGGAGAGCTTGGAACGCCCAAGCGGTCCCTCGTGTCAAACTCGAAGTGGGCCGGCGCGATGGCGTTGTTCGGGGCTGCTAGCCACGATTCCAGCCTGGAAGACAAAGCCCGCGGGGTCCTCCTTTCGTTCAATCAACAGGAGGCCGAGGCGCACGGACTATTCGCGGCTTCCTTCATCTCGACTTGGTGGTTGATGGAGCACGTGCCCATGCTCGTGGAGATTCACAACTCCTCGAGCAAGAACCCACTGGATGCTCCGCTCTGGATGGCGGCGAAGCGAGCCATGAATCCCGCTGCTGTGGTGGTCCTCGCGGGGGAGTCCGAACCGACGGGCGACTCTCTCGGAAAACCCTTCGCGACGATCTGCGATGACTCGGGTTGTTCCAAGGAAGTCACCGAGCCCAGGACTCTGGCTCAGCGACTGTCATACAAGAGAGCGTGATTTTCGCTTGCACGGCGGCGAATCCACCTAACCGTAAGAAAGAATATTGCTGACGTCATAGATTCACGCAGGGAGGCTGACTGATTGGTCGGACTCGAGACAGCTGCAGCACAAAGGATCATCGACTTCACGGAAGGCCCAGCGTCAGGCGCCCTTGCGGCCCAGTTGTCCAGCGATGAGACCGCGATAGTGACGACCTTTTTCGCGCTAGTCGCAGTGCTGCTGACGGTCGTCATTCTCAGGACCAGAGACAGAAGGCTTGCCAAACAGGCTCCGCTCGTCCCCCAACGAGGGGGTTCAACTGTCACATATCAACCGACTTCTCAGGGAGGAATGGCGACAGGGGCCCCGCCCTTGGTCATACCTGGCTACTGCCCCAATTGCGGCATGGCCACGAAACCCATGGCCAGGTTCTGCGACAGGTGCGGCCGACGATTGGCGTAAGAATCGCCCGTTCCATAGTGGTGAAGCTCCGAATCGTTAAATATGTCGGATTTTCATAACAAAAGCAGGTTGTGACCATGGCGAAGGCGAGGATGATTCCCAGGGGCATGCTTTCGAGCGACGAACGGGTGATCGTTGAGACACGCCCGAGCGCGTGGCTACACATGAAAGCTGGCAGCTTGTCTGTCGTGCTCGGCCTGATAGCACTTCTCATATACGGCTGGGAGAACATCTCTCAGCTCCCGGACATACCCTACTTGACCGATGCTCAAAACGGAGACTACGGACAGTACATCCAGTGGGCATTGCTGGGCGTCTTCGTCATCTGCATGCTCTTCTTTGTCGCCAGATGGCTCATCTGGACCAGCACAGTCTACGCCGCCACGGATGAGCGAATCATCAAGCAGCACGGAATACTCGGCAAGACATACGAAGACATCCCGCTGACCATGATTACCAACATAGACTTGGGGCAGTCCATCGGGAAGAGGGTCCTTGGCTATGGCACCATCATATTCTCGACCCAGGGACTCGGAGGCAAGAAGGCTGATATGGTCTGGGAAGCCGTCCCGAACCCGCTGAAGGTCCGCAGGAGCCTCCAAGAGGTCATGGACATAAGGGTCAAGCCAAAGGCGAAATAATACTGGCTGGACCTTAGGAAACGGCAGCGTCCTGCGGTCTGGCCGTTGCTTTCTTCGAACCTCGAAACAGACCCTCATCATTTCGGGAAAGAGTCATTACAGACAGTGCCTCTAACGGTAAGACCGGAATCGTGATTTGAGTGGGAGCTGCAGATGTCGTCAAAGATGGTCCAGGCAAGGCGTTCATGCTCTGTAACGAGGCGATCGTGAGGGGGGCGCTCGAGGCGGATGTCAAAGTGGTATCTGCCTATCCCGGGTCTCCCACGACCGAGATCCTCGACACTTTCTCTGAGATCTCCCCGAAGTTCGACTACAAGATGGAGATCGCCTCGAACGAGAAGGTCGCGCTCGAGACCTGCGCCGGGGCGGCGATGGCTGGCCTCCGTTCAATCTCGAGCATGAAGAGCGTCGGGATGAACGTTGCGTCTGACTCGTTCTTCTCCCTGTCCTACACCGGAGTGAAGGGCGGAATGGTGATCGTCATGGCCGACGACCCGCAAGCGCACTCCTCCCAGACAGAGCAGGATGGGCGGCCGTTCGGTCCGAACACCTATGTGCCCATGCTGGAGCCGTCCGATCCTGAAGAGGCCAAGAGGATGGTGAAGTTCGCCTTCGAATTCTCGGAGAAGTACGCGGTCCCTGTCCTGATGCGCACGACCACAAGAGTCAGCCACCAGAGCGGGATCGTGACCCTTGAGAAGATGAACAGGAAGCCCTTCGCCAAGCTCCCGTGGAGTCACCCGCCGGGCAGGTTCATCACGGTCGCTGAGTCCGCCAGAAAGTTCAAGCTGGCACTGCTTGAACGGTCGAAGAAGATCGAGGAGGAATTCAACAAGTCAGACCTGAACCAGGTGACGGACACTGGTTCGGACACAGGGATAATCACGAGTGGGGCTGGGTACAACTACGCTGTCGACGCCGCGAGTCTGCTTGGCATCAAGCCATCCATCCTGAAGCTCGGAACGACCTACCCGTTGCCGAGGAAGCTCATAGGGGATTTCATCAGGAAGCTCAAGACTGTGATCATCGTAGAGGAACTCTCCCCATATCTCGAGCTGTATGTCACTGCGATAGCGAAGGACGCGAATCCGGCTGTCAAGATATTCGGGAAATGGACAGGACACTTCAGCGAGGCGTTCGAATACAACACGAACATAGTCGCCGACGGAATCGGGAAGGTTGTCGGCAAGACGCCGCCAGTGGACTACGACAAGACCCTGGAGAAAGCGAAAGAATTGAAGAAGGGCCTCGCAGAGAGGTGGCCGACGTTCTGTCCGGGCTGTCCTCACAGGGCGACCCTTTACGCGCTGAGGCAGGCCACCAAGGGGATGAAGCACATTCTGTCAACTGACATCGGATGCTATTCCATGAGCTTCCTGGACCCCATCAACTACGGCGACTCGCTCCTGAGCATGGGAGCCTGCCTAGGAGTCGCCGCGGGGATGCAATATGGCGCCCAGGAGAAGGTCGTCGCCATGATCGGCGATTCGACGCTGTTCCACGCTGGCCTCCCCGGACTCGTTAACGCGATTCATCACAACGACGACTTCACACTCGTCATCCTCGACAATGAGGTCACAGCGATGACCGGCCAACAGCCGCATCCGACGAGGGACTACAACGCAGGAGGTCAGCCCGCGAAACCGCTTGTGATAGAGGATGTCATCAAGGGCATGGGCCTAACGGACATTACCATCGTGGACCCGTACCAGGTCAAGCAGGCGATCCCCGTCATGAAAGAAGCGCTGTCGAGGAAGGGGCCCAATGTCATCATCTCACGAAGGGCCTGCGCGCTGTATGCGGACAGGAACAAGAGGAAGCGGGGAGAGACCATCCAGACGAACAAGGTCGACAAGGAGGTGTGCAAGAAACCTTACACTTGCATACGAGGATTCCACTGTCCGGCCATTTCCATCGATGATGAAGACAGGAAGGCATTCATAACGAAGGAGCTCTGCGATAGGTGCGATGTGTGCGCGAAGCTCTGTCCTTTCGGTTCGATTAAGTTGAGGGAGGGGGAGTGAAATGCCGGCGAAGGAATTCAGTGTCTACATGTCAGGAGTCGGTGGCCAGGGGCTGGTGCTCCTCTCGAATGTCATAGGTTCGGCGTGCGCCTCGGCCGGGATACGGGCGATAACTGGCGAGCAGCACGGCCTCTCCCAAAGAAGTGGGTCGATAAACGTGCACATGAGGATAGGCGAGGAAATCCGATCACCCCTGATACCCATCGGCAGCGCTGACGCCGTCCTGGCACTCGACGCGCTCGAGGCTCTCAGGTATGTGGAGTACCTTCGGCCAGGAGGAGTCGTAATCATGAACTCAAGGGTCCAGCACCCCATCATCGAGACCACGGAACATACCAAGGACAAGGTGGCGAAGTACATGTCGGTCAACGATGTCAAGGCTCGATTGTCCGAGGTGACTGACAAGATAGCCGTCATCGACGCTCTCGAGTTGGGGAAGAGGGCTGGGAACCCATTGACGGAGAACATCGTGATGCTCGGGGCCCTGAGCACGCTCGAAGCTTTCCCAGTGCCCGAAAAGGCGTTGAAGGACTCTGTCGCTGAGAACGTTCCGAGGAAGGCGGTCGAGGTGAACCTGAAGGCTTTCGACCTCGGGAAACAGTCCGCATTCGACGGCCTCTGCAACATGGTTAAGTGCAGGAAATAGTCTCCCGGCCCTGAGACCATGAAGAAAGCTAGGTTCGTCAGAGTGGACGTTTTCGCTGACAGACCGTTCGGGGGGAATCCGCTGGCCGTATTCCCCGAGGCTCAGGACCTGACCTCGGAGGAGATGCAGAAACTCGCGTTTGAGATGAACCTCTCGGAGACTACTTTCGTTGTTCCTCCAACAAAGGGCTCGGGAGCGGATTTCAGAGTCCGGATCTTCGTCCCGGACATGGAGATACAGTATGCTGGTCACCCGACGCTGGGAACGTTCTACGTTCTCGCGAAGGAGGGAAGGGTCAGACTGAAGGAGCCCGTCACCGAGGTCAAGATGGAGGTCCTGGCCGGTGTGATGTCCGTCGAGATACACTCCTCCCACGGACGAATCGAGCGCGTGGTCACCGTCCAGAACAAGCCCGAGTTCGGCAAGCCCTACAAGGATGTTGGTGTCTTCGCTGAGGCGCTCTCCTTGAACAAAACGGATTTCGACCCGGCGAAGATGCCCGTGCAAGTCGTGTCCACGGGGCTGCCATGGGTTATCATCCCTGTCAAATCCAGGGAGGCGGTCGAGCGCGTCAGCGGCAACGTCGCCGGTTTCGTGAAGGCCCTCGAGGGTCTGCCCAAGGAGGTTGGACTCTATGTGACATGCCTAGAGCCCATCGAACCCTCGTCGACGACACACTCAAGAGGGCTGTCCCTGGTCTCAAAAAGCGTTGTCGAGGACCCCGCGACCGGCAGCGCAAGCGGATGCCTCGGAGCCTACCTGGTTCACAACAAGCTCGTCCGAGGAACGACGAAGTCGACCAAGATCATCAACGAGCAAGGTTACGAACTTGGCAGGGCGAGCAAGATCGATATCGAGGTTCTGACTTCCGCAAAGGGCGACATCGAGTCAGTCAGGGTCGGAGGGACAGTCGTTCACATGATGGATGGCACTGCGTACCTGTGACATGACCATCTAGTCGAGCGACGGAAGCTCCACCTTGAACACCGTGCCTTTCGTGTAGTCCCCAGGAACCCGGTCCTCGACCCAGACCCGACCGCCGTACCTGACGGCCAGGTTCTTCACTATGTGCAGACCCATACCAGAACCCTTCTTCTGCGGTGCCTTCGAGAACCTGTCGAAGACTATGGCCTTGATATCATCGGGAATGCCCTGTCCGTGGTCCGAAACTGCAATGAGCAGCATCCGCCTGCCGCCCTCGACGACCTTCTGTACGGATATGTCAATCTCAACAGTCTCGTGAGGATCGTACTTGACAGCATTCGTGAGGAGGTTTATGAACAGCTCCCAGACCAGGTCGTCTGCCTCCGCAAAAAACCTCCCAGCCTCCGCATCTGTTTTGCAGAACATCTTCCTCCCGGGATAGTACTGGATGGCGCTCTTGACGCACGCCTGCAGAACGGAGCCGATATCGGTCCGCTTGAGCTCTACCTCTCCGAATGTCACCCTTGACATCGTACGGACATTGCTCGCGAGCCAGCTGGTGTTCATGACCTGCTCGCCGATCTTGTTCAGAATCGGCTGAGCATCCTGATTCTTGAGCTTCGTCTTGAGGAGCTCGAGATAGCCGAGTATGGCCTGGCTGTAGTTCTTGATGTCATGGGAAAGCACGTCAGTGTAGAGTTCGGCATTCCTCCTACTGTCTATGTGCTCCTGGAACGTCCTCGCGTTTTCGACTGCAATGCCCGCGAGGCTGGCGAATATCTCGATGATCTCTATCGTCTCAGAATCCGGGATGCGGTCATCCCTTGGCTTGAGGAGCTCGAGATACGCGATGGGTACTCCGTCCTTGTCGAAGATCATCGTATCCATCCAGTCGCGCTCGTGCCAGTAGCCCTTGCCCTTCCTGGGCAGGCGTATCAGCTCGGGGTCTGGATAGTATGGAAGCTCTTCCGGAAGAATCACCTGGCTGTCTCCAGGCATGTAGTAGGTCGAACGCCCGATTTTCTTCCGCCATTTGACTGTCGCGGTACCCGGAGGTGCAGGTGCGAAGTCTATTATGGAATTGACCTGGGCGATTGGATATGTTATCAGCTTGATGGCCTCGGCGGCCTTCTGGGAGTATCCGTAGACCGCCTCGATTTTGTACACACCCAGCTCCGGATTCTTGATAGCGATTGCCAACCGCTTAATCCCCAGCAGCTGGGCCAGGGTTCTAAGGAGGCTGTCAAGCATCTGATCGAGGTTCCTGACATACATGAGCCCGGATGCAGTATCGAGTATCCTTGACAGCTGCTCGGTTCTTTGACTGCTGAGGCGAAGAGCAGTCTCCCTGTCCTGAGTGAGTCTTGCGTTCTCGATTGCGACTTCGGCCAGGGACGTGAATATCTCCATCGTCTCGATGGTGTCCTTTGATGGAATTCTGTTGTCCTGCGGGTCTGATGGGTACATCATCCCGACGATCCTGCCGGACGAGTCGTGCAACGCGAAGGCGAGGCAGTCTGCTCTCTTGAACTCCCCAGCACTCCGAGGAGCCCCAATATCGACCCTCTCCACTTCCCTGACATTCGCATAATATGCGAGTTGGCGCGAAGAGAGATCCTCAGAAGGAATGAAGTACGCGGATTTCCCCACCCGCTTGTTCTCCTTGAGATCCTCAAGAATGACCTCAGTAGGGATGGACCTGGTCCTGGTGTCCCTTACGACCTCGTCCGGGTACCCGAACAGCGCGACCCATTTGAACACACCGTCACTCTCATCATAGACGACGAGGGTAACCTGGCGGAATCCGAAAAGCGTGGACAGTGATGACAGGATCATATCCGATAGCTTCTTCAGATCGCGTTCGGAGACAATGGACGATGAGATCTTCAGAACATCCTCCAAGAGCTCTGTCTTCTGGACGCCGCCCTCATAAGACTTTCCCCCTTCCATTGACCGCATCTCGCTCTCGAGTGCGATGGCTGCCAGATCGACCATGACATCGATCGCCTCCAGGACACCCTTCGAAGGCAGCTTCTTGTCCAGAGAGTAGTCGATATCGAGGAACCCGAGAATCTCGCCTGAGCTGCCTCTGACGACGTACCTGTAAGAATCAGCTTCGTGCCACTCGTCAGGACTCTTCCTCGGAAGCCTGACCTGTTCAGGTCGGAAGTAGTAGGCCGGGTGGTCGCTCATTGGATTCTCGTCAGTGATCTTGAGCCATTCCTCGGAGCTGTTGTAATAACCGTTCCTGGAGACGGAGAATCTATTGGACATCAGTCTGTTGTGCACTTCCTGGGGGTACAGGTCAGAGGAAAGGTTCTTGACAATCGCGTCCGCGTTCTCCTTAGTATAACCGTACACCACCCAAGAGAGAACAGGCCTGATCACTGGATCCCTGGCCTCAAATATCATGCCCGTGAGACCGAACAACTCTGATATTGCCGCCAATATCTCGACCACTGTCTCACCAACGGGCTTTCCATTGATGATCCCAGCAGTAATCGCGCTCAGTCTCCTGATGAATTCCTGCTCCGAAGGCGCCTTGTGAACATAGCCCTCTGGAAGGACCGATTGGCCTGGGACTACTATCGGTTCGGCGCCAGACATCGAAATCACTAGTTAGTCACCGTCGGGGAGAAAAGCCGCTCAGCAAAGAGATTAGCTTGACATCTATATAATATTCAACGGAGAAGAACAGGTCGCACTAGTCCCACGATATGACTCTCATCACGAGCCGAATTCAGGCCGTTCCCGATGATGCTCATGCGAACAACCTGGCGACCGCCGACAAAGCGTTTTGTCTTGCACAATGCTTAATATTGACCTCTGTCCTTGGCGAGGTTGTAGATCGACGAGGGGGAAGACAGATGAAGAGTGTCGAGGAGATCCTTGCAACTGCGATTGAGTTCGAGAAGTTCGGAGTGGAATACTACACGAAGTTCCAGGAACTGGTCGGAGACGAGAAGGCGAAGGCCCTCATGAGAAGCCTGGCGAGCGACGAGAAGGAGCACGCGAGCATCCTTGACAAGCAGCTGAAGGCTCTGGGGCGCAAAGCACCTGCAGTATCTCAGAAGACTCTAGATAAGGGACTCTCGGAGATATTCCCGGGGAAAGCAAAGAAGAACTCGATTGCTGTGACCGATTCGATATCCGCGATAAAGATGGGAATAGGCACTGAGGAACGGTCCTATTCCTACTATTCAAAAAACGCCAAGTCCGTTGATAGGAGACTCAAGGACATCTTCGAGAAGCTGGCCAAGATGGAACAGGGCCACCGGGAGTTGCTCGAGGAGAACCTTCGCTACCTGGAGAATGACGGATCCTGGTTCGGGTATGTCCCCATACTCGAAGGGTAAGCCTGACACAGGGCCTCTCCCGGATGCCAACATTTTTAGATGCCCCCGACATCTGGCCCCTTTGGGAAGGATTCCGAATTGGCGAAGGTAGCCCCGTTCGAGGCTGTGCACTACAACACTGACAGGTTCGGCAAGGACCTGTCTCGCTTCGTCGCGCCGCCATACGATGTCATAGATCGTGTCCTTGAGAAGAGGCTCAAGAACGACAGGCTCAACATCACCCACATCACGCTTGGGAATGAAGACGACAAATACGCCATCGCGCGGAGGAGGCTGGACACCTGGCTCGACGACGAGGTCCTGGTGAGAGACGAGGGTAAGTCGTTCTACTTGTATGAGCAGGCCTTCAGCGATCCGGAGGGAGTGCCAAGGGTGCGCAGCGGCATTATTGGCGTAGTCAGACTCGAGGATTTCGCCAACCGAGTCATCATGCCCCACGAGAAGACCATCCCGAAGCACAAGGCGGACAGGCTCGAGCATATGATGGCCATCGAGGGCAACACCGAGCAGATCTTCCTTTTGTACGACGACCCGACCGAAGAGGTCGAGGAGATTCTGCGTCTGTCCAGGAAGCAGGAAGAGATCCTCAGGTTCATCGATTTCGAAGGTGTCCAACACAGGATAGTCAGGATGATGGACACGGCGCTTATCAAGAGGATGGAGTCAATCTTCGAGAACGCCAAGCTCCTGATCGCTGATGGTCATCACAGGTACGAGACGGCACTGGAGTACCGAAACAAGATGAGAGAGAAGGACAAGAGCCTGGGGGACAAGCCTTATGACTACATACTCGCAACGCTCGTGAGTTTCAGGAACCCAGGGCTCGTCATCTATCCAACCCACAGGCTGATCCAAGAAGTCGATCCCAAGCTTCTAGAGAGGCTCCCGGAATTGCTCGAAGAGGAGTTCGTCACCACGCCCTGCAGTGGGCCGGACGAGCTGGCGAAAGTCGTGGAGAAATCAGAGAAAGGCGGTTTCGGCGTCTGGATTCCTTCGTCGAAGACGTTCCTGTATGCTCGTCTGAAGAACGAGAAGAAGCCAGGCACTCCCATGGAAGGCATCTCTGTGTACGTGGTTCAGGAAAGGGTGCTGAAGCGGCTTCTCGGATTCTCATCGGAGATGCTCGACAAGAAGATCAACATCGAGTACGTCAAAGGGACGGGCCCCACCAAGGAACTCATGGAAACCGAGGAGTACCAGGCGTGCTTCCTGGTGAAGCCACCGAACGCCCAGCAGGTCCTGGAAGTCGCCCAGACGGGGGAGAAACTCCCGCACAAATCCACATACTTCTATCCCAAGATATGGTCGGGGACTGTCCTCTACCTTCACGGGAAGAGCTGATTTGTCCGCATCCGTGAAACAGTAAATATGCGAATGCCAATACGCGCCCGGGGAGGCACATGAGATTCGAGCTGGGCATTCTCGGCGGACATATCGTAGACGGGGCTGGCAATCCTTGGTACAGTGCAGACCTCGGAGTGTCTGGCAAGAGCATCGCGAAGATAGGCAAGATCGACAAGAAGGATTGTCGGCGGACGATAGACGCCAAGGGGCTATATGTCTGCCCGGGGTTCATCGACATTCACACCCATTCTGACATCACTGCTCTTGTCTTCCCGGGATGCGACAGCACCCTGAGACAGGGCGTCACGACGCACTTGATAGGGAACTGCGGAATATCGGCCGTGCCGATGCGCGAGCCCTACGTCGATGTCTGGAAGAACTACTGGGGCGAGTGGGCCGGGAAGTTCGACGAAGGTGGATGGAGGACCTTTGCCGAGTACTTGCGGGCACTTGAGAAGCAGGGCGTCGGCCACAACATAGCAGCGCTGGTCGGGCACGGGGCAGTGAGGACCGCCGTCCTCGGTCCGCAGAGGAGGGGGCCGAACCGGGAAGAACTCAGACTCATGAAAGAACTGGTCAGGGAGGCGATGGAGGCAGGAGCCTACGGTCTCTCGACGGGACTCGTATATCCCCCCGGCAGCTTCGCGAAGACGAGCGAGATAATCGAGCTCTGCAAAGTCGTTGCTGAGTACGGTGGAATGTACACCTCGCACATAAGAGGAGAGAGGGAGACCATAGCGACGGCCATTAAGGAGGCGATCCTCATCGGGGAGAGAAGCGGATGCAGGGTCGAGATATCGCACAATTGCCCGAAGTACGGCGCTTGGGGGAGGACCAAGGAGACCCTCGGGCTGGCGGAGGCCGCCAGGAAGAGAGGAGTCGAGGTGACTGTCGACAACGACATGCATACTGACCTTGCGCCGGCTCTGAGCGGAGCACTGCCTCAATACCTGCACGAGCTGACCAAGAAGCAGATCTTGGAGCACATCCACTCACGAGCGAATCGGGACCGGATCAAGAAGGAGATCGTGGAGGACAAGCTCCCGGCATACGGTCCTTCGGGCCTTCTCAAGCACGGCGCGTTCGACCGCATCTTCCTCATGCACTGTCCGAGACAGAGGAAGCTCGAGGGCAAGACCGTGGCCAAGGTCGCCAAGTCGCGTGGCAAAGACGCCTTCGAGACATACTTCGACCTCATGGAGGAGGAGAAAGACGAGATCATTGCGATCTTCGACTACATAAGCGAGGAGGACATCCAAAAGCTCTTCATGAGCCCACTGGTAATGATCTCGTCAGACTGCGCCACTTGGTCGGAGAAGGGTCCGATGACCGACCCGCCCCCCTACATACCCTGCGCCTTCGGAGAGTACCCCGGGATTATCGAGAGATACGTGCGGGATGAGCCCATAATGACCTTGCAGGAATGCATCAGGAAGATGACTAGCTATCCCGCCCAGACGATGGGGCTCTATGACAGGGGCCTTCTGCGGCCAGGGATGAAGGCGGACATCACCGTGATCGACCTGAAAAGAATAAAGGACAGGGCCACCAACAGATGGCCCCATAAGTACCCCTTCGAGAACTATCCGCACAGGTACCCTGAGGGGATTCCGTACGTCGTGGTGAACGGAGCCGTCGCGGTGGACAAAGGAAGGCAGATGAAGATACTGGCCGGCGAGGTCCTCAGACACAAATGGCCGTAGAGGAGAGATTCAGAGCTCGTACTTCTTGTACTGTCCCTCGCAGGGGTTGCCATAGATCACCCAAGCAACCCGCTCTGTCAGGTTGAAGGCCACCTGGAGGATTGTCCTTGTCTGCTCCTCGATGTCCAATGCGGTGTCTGGATGTCTACATATGGACTCAGGATAGCCAACGTGGTCCGAGAGCACCTTCTTGAAGGTGGTCAGGTCCACTTTGCCCAGCTCCTTCTTGAAAAGCCTCCTGGCGCGATTGTACCGAAGGATCGAGCTGAACCTCGTGTGCATATTGTTCTCGAACTTCCACATCTTGGGCGACAGGTAGTGGTTTGTATGTATGAGCCAGCCGTCCTCGGCATACACCGCGTCGAAGGTCGTGGCGGACCCCTCCATGCTGAAGATCTCGCCGTTCGAGTCGGAGACGATGTTGTTGAAGCTGTGACCCCTGCCCTCTGGCATCGACGCCTTCATGGCCTGGTAAATGCCAGATTCCTTCAGGACCTTCCTGCACGGCACTATCTTCGGAATCCCGATCCTGGTGTCGTTAGGCACCAATGCATTCCCTGTCAAGCTTATCCCGGCGGCGTTCATCCCGGCAGTGGGCCAGATGCCTCCATAGTTCATGCCGATGTAGCCTGGCTCGTCGACGGGCTTTATCCTGGCGATTGAAATTGAGTCAATGCTGTATGGGCATACATCCTCGTTGTGCACTGCGTACACGCAATCATCTTTGGTCCATTCGGAATTGACCGCTATGTCAGTGCATCTCTTGCCCTTGCCTCCTCCGGGATAGTCAACTGACATCGCCCAGATATGGTCGAACTTGATGCCGGTTCCTTCAGCGTAGCCCTCCAGTTCCTCTATGTACTCAGGGAAGAACTGCCTGGACGCAGGAAGGCTCTTCTTCGCGTAGGCAACCGCCTTCTGAAGATTGAATCCAGGGATCGCGGTCATCAAGCCCTTGAACCGGGTCTCCATGGCCAATGCCTGGCCTCTGCATTGCCTCCCGATGGAAACACCAATCTGACGGTGGCTTCCTGAAGCCGCCACCTCCCTGAACCCGGCAATCGTACCCTTCTTCCCCATGTGAGCTTTCCCCTGCTCCAATTCGGAATCTGGAGCACGATGTCACCTGAAAAGCCTGCCGATTGCTACCAAGCACTGTTTGGAGAAAGAACATTTATGAAGAGGAGAGCCAGTGCACTGGAACATGCCCAAAGCAGAACTCGACTACGTGTGCAAGAAATGCAACAGCGAGTACCCTGCCGCGATCAACTACACTGGCAAGATCGAGGACCTCGACATGGAGGAGAACCAGTCCCGATGCCCCTTCTGTGGCGAATGGAACTGTGCGGACCCGAAGTCGATAGAGCAGGTTGTCAAAGAGCACAGGAAGAAGTAGGACTCAGCCATTTTGAGGAGACTCCTGCTGTTCGTCAATGGTCGAAAGCGACTACCACTAGCAAGTGACATTGTCCCCTATCTCTCAGGGAGGACTCCATCGAGTCAATGGGTCACTTGTCCGTGCAGTAACGGACCAAAATTACATGCAATCGGCGTCGAAAGACAACTGACTGAGCCAGTCTGTCCAGATTAGTTGCCCTAGGACCGCACTTGCGGAAGTGCTATATATCAATAAAGACTGTCTGTTTGCCGTATGGTTTGCCACCAGGGGAGATTATTTGGCAGACCGAGAAGCAACTGAAGGAGGACATGCTTAATGGAAGCTAGTAAAGAAAGCGAAATGTCTAGTGAGCAAGCTCCGGAGTCGCTTCCCACCGAGATAAAGGAAGAGAAGCCGAAATCCAAGATGATTTGGGCTGTGATCATCGCTGTGATAATAGTAGTCGCGGCGATAGGCGCGGCGTTCGGTCTCGGCCTTTTTGGGGGGGGAGAAGAGGAGCCGACGAACATCGCCCCCTCTGCGGGAGCGCGGGCTTTGACCGACACCAATATTGAGATCGGAGGTACGGTCACCCTCGAGTCGACCGCCACAGATTCAGATGGCACAATCGCCAGCTACATGTGGTGGTTCGGAGACGGTCAGAACACCAGCGGGCCGAGCCTGAACAAGACCACGCACACATACACTAACGGCGGATTCTACTGGGTCTACCACAAGGTGACTGACGACAAGGGCGCGAACGCATCCAATGAGGCAGCGATGGTAAGAATATATGTCAGGTTGTATGAACTGCCGGCGGCGTCCGCCTTCTCGAACACGACCGCCCCACAGGCGCTCCTTGCATCTGACAAGGACATTGTGGCACAGAACACACTCGTTACGTTCAACATGACCGGTTCCATCGGAGTGGGCAACTGGCACTGGGTGAACGAGACCAACCACTCGGAAGGCATGGCGTGGAGCAAGGGCATAGCCTACATCGACACCATGAGTCTGAACTTCGGTGACGGGTCAGCACCCGCATCAGTCACTCCCGCCACATACATGACCGCGACGCACACCTACGCGGCGAGCGGCCACTACGTTGCCAAGCTGAATGTCACGGGAACCAACGGCGTGTCTACGGTTGTCATGAGGACAATCCATGTACTGAGCCCGACTGTCAACCCCGGCAATGTCAAGAACCCTGACTCGTTCACAGAGGCAACGATCGGTGAGCCCGACTACCTCGACCCGGCAGTGGACTACGAGTCAGCTGGAGGCGAAGTCCTGCAATCTGTCTACGAGAACCTTGTCTGGTACGACGGTAGCAGCGCGGCGAATCTGAAGGCCTGGCTGGCAAAGGAAGTGCCGACCGTCGCGAACGGACTCGTGTCGGCTGACGGCTTGAACTACACGTTCAACCTCAAGACCGGCGTGAAGTTCCACGACGGGACCAACATGACCGCCGACGATGTCGTCTACTCGATTCAGAGAGTACTCAGGATGCACGACCCGAGCGGACCTGGTTGGATGATCGACCAGATCTTCACGGACTACCTCGGATTCTCCATCGGTGAGAATGTCTCATACTGGGGAACGAGTGCCCCGTGGCTGCTTGCAGCAGTCGGAAGCACTGACCCGGCCTATGTCCTGACCGAGCTCGACATGAAGAACGCGTCCGAGGCTGCAATTCTGAAGGTCAACGAGACGGCTGTGAAGTTCCGCTTGACACACCCGTACCCCGGATTCCTGAAGATCGCGGCGTACACTGTCATGAACATCGTCAGCAAGGACTTCGTTGAGGCCCATGGCGGAGTCGTCGGTGGAGAGCACAACGACTACATGGACCAGCACACCTGCGGCACCGGAGCCTACAAGCTAGTGGTCTGGGAAACCGGCGCGAAGGTTCACATGACGAGGTTCGACGGATACTGGGGCGCGAAGCCTGACATCAAGGACATCTACATCGTGAAGGCAAACGATGTCAACACGAGGATCCTGATGCTACAGGCCGGTGATGCGGACAGCATCTACTTGCCCATAAAGTACGAGTCGACCTTCGCGGGCAAGAGCGACTACAGGATCGTCAAGGGACTGCCGTCATTCGACCTGACCTTCATGGCGTTCAACTTCAACATCGACGCCACGACGGCCAACTCGCAGTACGGCGGGACGATAACGGTGGACTTCTTCGCGGATATACACATGAGGAAGGCTTTCACGCACCTGCTGAACTACTCTCAGTACATCGCGAATGTCGCTATGGGTAACGCCATACAGCCGAACGGTGTGATACCGAAGGGCATGTTCGGATACAATGCGAGCATCCCAGTGTACGACTACAACCTCACAGCCGCGCAGGCTGAGTTCGAGCTGGCGATCAACCCGGGAACAGGCAACTCGTGGTGGGACGACGGATTCACTATCCCGATGTTCTACAACGCGGGCAACCTGGGAAGACAGACTGCTTGCGAGATGGTGAAGCTCTCTCTCGAGACACTTGCGTCTCCTGGCGGAATGACGGCCACGGTCAACGCGCTTGACTGGCCGACGTTCTTGGACCAGGTGTACAACACGAACGGGTACATGCCGGTGTATGCGATCGGCTGGGGACCTGACTACGCAGACCCGGACGACTACACCAACCCGATGCTCGCGAGCACGGGAACATACCCGTACTTCACGGGCTACACCAACGCGACTATTGACGGGCTCGTGATGGATGCAGCCTCTGAGCTCGACGAGACGACCCGTGCGGACCTGTACAGCCAGATATCCGTGCTCGTGCACGACGACTGCCCGTACATATGGTTGACGCAGCCGAACAACTTCCACATCGAGAGAGCCTGGGTACAGGGATACTACTACAACCCGATGTTCTCGGGATTGTGGTTCCCGTCATACAGCAAGTGATGCGGTCGGAAGCTGACAAACCCTTTGACAAACCTCTTCACGAGTTTTCATTATTTCTCTCGGAATTGTGGCCACGTTCTCTTGCGCTGGCGCCACACCTGGATGGGCGCTGGTCAGCTACCAGAAGTCTGTTGACAGGGGAAACGGAAATATAGTGTGTCAGTATGTTCCCCAATAGGTGAGAGCACCTGCAGTTGCTAACGTATATTGTAAGACGATTGCTACTTCTCATTCCAGTTCTCATAGGCGTTTCTATTCTCACCTTCACGATCATAAGATTGGCGGGCGACCCCACCCTCACATATCTTCAGAATCCTGAGAGGGCAACGCCTCAGCAGATAGCGGAGATAAGGGATAAATTCCACCTCGATGAGCCGCTGTATGTCCAGTATTGGTACTGGCTCGACGGCGTCCTCCACGGGGATCTTGGCTGGAGCAAAACGGCGACCGCTTATACCACCGATGCAATCGCGCAACGGTTTCCAGCCACTTTCGAGCTTGCCATTCTGGCCACCTTCTTCGCTGTGATCTTCGGCATCTACCTGGGGACCATGTCAGCAATCAGAGTGAATTCGATCACAGACCAGAGCACTCGAGTCGTCGCCCTCGTTGGAGTCTCGATACCTGTCTTCTGGCTCGGCATAATGCTGATAATGATCTTCTACAACCGCTTGGGCTGGGCCCCAATCCCGAACGGGAGATACACTTTCACGAGATTCAGCTTGGCAGACCTCCATTCTCACACGGGCTTCCTGCTGTTTGACACCCTTTGGAGCAGGAACTGGAGTTTCTTCTGGGACGTCGTGGGCCATCTAATCCTCCCAGCGATAACCTTGGCGTTCGCGTCCACAGCCATCATCATAAGGATGATGCGCTCGAGCATGTTGGAAGTGCTCGGTGCGGAGTACGTCAAAACCGCAAGATCCAAGGGGCTTCCGGAGAAGGTCGTGATCAAGAAGCACGCTCGAAGGAACGCCCTCATACCGACCACAACGGTGATCGGCCTGTCCTTCGGAGGGCTGCTGGGAGGCGCGGTCCTTACAGAGACCGTGTTCAGCTGGCATGGTCTCGGAGAGTGGACGGGCAGTGCGGCGGTCAACCTCGACACGGCAGCCATCATGGGATTCACGCTATTGACCGCGGTGATATACGTCCTTGCCAACCTCATAGTGGACATTGTGTACGCATACCTGGACCCGAGAGTGAGGCTTGGTTGATATCACGGAGATGACCTAGAATGTCCTCGAACCCCGACAACAAGGCCGCCGCGAAGGGGGGCGCTCAACCCAAGAAAGGGGTTCAATCTGACGACATGATCCAGCGGCTGTTGAAGAGCGGGCCCATCGGCAGAATCGAGCTCGCAATCAAGCCGAGGATCAAGGAGCTCAAGTTCTCCCTTCACCTGATGTCCAAGAGCGCCACCTCGATCACCGGGATCATCCTGATCATCCTCCTCGTCATTCTTGCGGCGTTCCCGTTCTTTTTCGCCAAGCCAGATGTGGGCGCCAGGGACCCGTTCATAATCCCGAAGGATTTCAGAATACCTCTACCCCAAGCTCCAGGTGCGGATTTCCCACTCGGATCTATGGAGAATGGTGCCAGCATATACTACGGCATAGTCTGGGGCTCGAGGATCTCGATGGCTTTCGCCATCCAGGTCGTGATAGTGGGAGTCATCATGGGGACGATACTCGGCCTCGTCGCCGGTTACAAGGGAGGGGTGATAGACGAGATAATCATGAGGCTCACGGACATCTTTCTGTCGATTCCTTCCCTTATTCTGATTATGGCAGTCGCGGCGGCTCTCGGCCGAGGGTTGGGCGCGACCAAGTTGGCCCTGATAGCCGTCTGGTGGTCTGGCTACACTAGACTGATCAGAGGTCAAGTGCTGTCCATCCGAGAGAACTCGTACGTTGACGCTGCGCGGGCTTCCGGGTCGGGCGATCTGAAGATAATGTTCAGGCACATACTCCCAAACTCCTGGAGTCCCGTGGTCGTCCAGGCCACGATGGATATGGGCTCCGTTGTCCTGGTGCTCGCAGGCCTCGGCTTTCTGGGTCTCGGCGCCCCGTCCGGTTACGCTGAATGGGGAATAATGGTCGCGGAGGGGCAGGCGTTCGTGGTCGTGGGCTATTGGTGGATGGTCGTGTTCCCAGGGCTCGCGATCCTGATGTTCGTCCTGGCATTCAACCTGATGGGAGACGGCCTGCGGGACGTTCTGGACCCAAAGATGAGGCGGTGATCAGGTGCCCGAGGACAGCAAGGACATTCTGGTTGAGATTTCCGACCTCTTCGTGAACTTCTACACGTACCAGGGAACGGTCCAAGCCATCGAGGGGGTGGACCTGGTGATACGCAAAGGGGAGACCCTGGGCGTAGTTGGCGAGACTGGCTGCGGCAAGAGCGTGACCGCCAGCACTATCATGAGGCTGATCCTCAGCCCCCCGGGCAAGACAGAGTGGGGGAGCATCTACTTCCTTGAGCCCGAGGAGGTCAGGAACAAGAGGCTCGCATACGAGGCGGAGGCGCAGGCGAATTGGGGCAAACTGCCGATCGCCGATAAGAGGAAGGCGTTCGCGGAGTTCGGACCGCGTTTCACCGGTTTCAAGAAGCGGGTCAAGCCCCTGTCCAAGGCTACTGTTGACAAGCTCGTAGCGCCGAAGAAGGCTCCGAGCAGGTACATTGCCCAGTTCATGGCCTCGAAGGCGAAGAAGGTCCCGTCGAACGACAAGGTTTCCCAGGAGGCTCTCAGGAAGACCTACGACCTTCTCGCGAAAAGCGACGCGTACATGAGGAAGATACGAGGCAAGTTCATATCCATGATATTCCAGGAACCCACAAGCGCACTCAACCCAGTGATTACCGCTGGGAACCAGGTGGCCGAGGTCATCCTGCAGCACAGGAGATCCGAGATGGCCTCGAGAGTGCTCAAGCGCCTGGATGGCGAGATGGTTCTTATGAAGAAGAACCTTAGGCCGCGAAGGGTTCCCAGAGTGGTCAAGAACCTACAGACAAAGCCTCCGCCAGGCAAGAGCGGCTCAGGGAAGGGTAAGGACAAGGGACAGAAGGTCGTCCTCGAGTGCTCGGTCTGCAAGGGCGAGGTTCGGAAGGACGAAGCCTGGTGCGACAACTGCGGTAACAATTTCTACAGCGAGCTTTCGTGGAGGCTGAGGCCATCATTCCTGTCGGCCTACAAAAGCTTCTTCTCCACCATCAAGAAGAATCCAGACGCGAAGGAGACCCTCCTGTACAAGATCCCTCCGTGGAGGCAGGTCCAGAAGGAACTCCTGCTGGAGGCGCTAAGGGAGGCGGTCAGGATGCTGGAGGTCGTCCGGATACCCGACCCCAAGGGCGTGGCGTACAGGTACCCATACGAGCTGAGCGGGGGAATGCAGCAGAGGGTCATGATCGCGATGGCACTGGCGTGCAACCCCAGGCTCCTCATCGCTGACGAGCCGACGACTGCCCTCGACGTGACGATCCAGGGACAGATACTGAAGCTGATGAGGGACCTGAAGGATCAGTACGGCAGCTCGATACTTCTCATCACTCACAACCTCGGGGTCGTCGCCGAGATGTGCGACCGAGTCGGCGTGATGTACGCCGGTTCGATGGCCGAGGTCGGCTTGGCGAGGGCCATATACAAGGCCCCAAAGCATCCGTACACAATCGGACTCATGAACGCCGTTCCCTCTGTCCAGAAACAGGCTGATAGGCTGTTCACGATCAGGGGCTCAGTGCCGAATCTCATCTATCCGCCGAGCGGCTGCAGGTTCCACCCAAGGTGCGACTACGCCAAGGAGTACTGCAAGAAGGTCAAACCGGAGCTCAAGGAGACCGAGCCAAACCACTGCGTTGCCTGTCACATGGCGACTCGGGAGGAGGGCTATGTCAAGTCCAGTTGAGAAGCCCAGCACCTATGACAGGAACCTGATCGACGTGGTCCATCTCAAGAAGTACTTCCCCATCAGGGGAGGGCTTCTCAAGAGGCCGGTAGGAGCGGTCCGAGCGGTAGACGATATCAGTTTCTACATCAAGAGAGGGGAGACCGTCGGCCTCGTGGGGGAGTCGGGCTGTGGCAAGACAACGGTCGGAAGGTCCATCATGATGCTCACGCCGCCCACATCCGGGTACGTTTTCATCGAAGCACCGAAACAGATCGTCAAGGACTTCACCCAGCTCATGGAGATCAGGACCAGCGTCAAGCCAGGCACGATGAAGCCCTCGACGGCTTTCATAATCGCCGACCTGATCGACCGGCTGTTCGGGTCTCCGGCATGTGAGATCCGGAACGAGAAGAAGATGCACCTGTGCAACACGGCAAGCAGAGTCCGGGAGCAGGTCCAAAAACTGGATGAGAAGGTCAAGCTGGGCAGCAGGGAGGAGGCCATCCTGGACATGGCGGACGAGGCGATCGACGAGCTGGCCGAGAGGTACTGCATCAACCACAAGAAGAAGGCGGAGGTCAGACGCCTGAGGGGCAGAATCCAGTTCGTGTTCCAGGACCCGTTCTCGTCGCTCGACCCCAAGATGCTGATCAAGGACATAGTCGCTGAGCCTATCGAGGCCCAGATGAAGTACATGAAGGTACAGGCCGAGGGGGCTCAGAAGGGCCGGCCCACAAGCAAGGGCGAGATCGTCCGGCAGAGGGTCGTCAGGCTGCTCGAGAGGGTGGGCCTCAACATAGAGCACATGTACAGGTTCCCGCACGAGTTCAGCGGCGGGCAGAGGCAGAGGATAGGCATCGCGAGGGCCCTTTCCGTCAACCCCGACTTCGTCGTCCTGGACGAGCCCACATCCGCGCTCGACGTGTCAGTGCAAGCGCAGATCCTCAACATGCTGAACGACCTGCAGAGGGACTTCGGACTCACCTTTCTGTTCATATCACACGACCTCAGCACGATCAAGTACATGTGCGACCGAGTGGCTGTCATGTACCTCGGCAAGATAGCCGAGTACGCGGCGAAGGAGGAGCTGTTCGCGCGCCCCATCCATCCGTACACCGAGGCGCTGCTATCAGTCATCCCGGTCCCGGACCCCGACCTGAAGAGAGACAGGATCATCCTGCCCGGGGACGTTCCGAGCCCGGCCAACCCTCCTCCAGGGTGCAGGTTCCACACGAGGTGTCCGGTAGCCATCGACATATGCAGAGTTGTGGAGCCACCTCTGATTGATATAGGTAACGAGCACTTCGTTGCATGTCATGTCAGAGCACCAGCGCCGAAGTGAGGAGACCTACGAAGAGAAGCGAGACAGGGTTCTCAAGCAGCTCGAGGACGGAGACATAGACGATGCGGCCGCCCTCAGGATTATGCGGGCCGGCCTTCCGTGGAGGGATTGGCTGATGCACGATTTTCTCAGATACTGGTTCTTGATTGGCGCGTTCACGGCCAACTTCTCTGTCGTGCTATGGATCGCTGGAGGCCTCGACGCGAGCAAGCTCGTCATCGCGCTTGCTGCAGCCGGAGCCTTCGTGATCATGTTCGTGGTCGAGATTCTCATCTACCTCAGGATCTGGCCCGAAGGACCGTTCACCAAATGGAAGAAGAGCCGAAGGCGCCTGAGGAGACTGTTGGATGACGACTGAGGACACGCGAAACCGTTTTCAACAGCAGCACGCTACGGTGCTGGGACTCTTTGGTTTGGAAGAGCACGTCCGCCCCCGTGCTTGAGGTGCCTTCGAAGTGAACGGTTATGCGATTGCGCTAATAGGGTTGGCCGCCTACTTTGCCGTCGTCCTCGTCGGGAGATGGCTGAAAATCTGGAAGAACCTTGCCGTGAGTTTCTACGGACCCATCATGATGCTCCGGACGCGCAGAGGGGGCAAGTCGTTCCAACGTGTTGGTTCAAGGAAACGGTTCTGGAGGACATACGGCTGGATTTCAATCCTATTAATGGTCGCGTCGATGGCCGCCATGACCGCCTTTCTCGTATGGGAGGTCTTCGTCCAATCCTCTTCAGACCTGTGGTCTCAAGAGATCGATCCCAATTTCCCCGAGGCACCGGCCTACGTCACGATCGCTTATGTTCTGGTCGGGCTCATGGTTGCTGTCGTCGCTCACGAGTTCGCGCATGGGTTCCTTACCACTGCCAGCGACATGAGGCTCGAATCGATGGGAATCATGATCCTTCTCATCCCGATTGGTGCTTTCGCCGAGCCGAACGATAGCGACCTCAAGTCGGCTCCAAGGAGGGCGAAGATGAGGCTCTATGCATCGGGTCCGGGAACGAACCTGCTCGTGGCTTTCATATGCTTGGTCTTCTTCATGGGGATGCTGGCTTCGTCAATCTCGCCCGTTCACGACGGTGCAATCATAACCGACATAACCGAGAATTCCCCAGCGGACCTTTTCGGGATACCTGCCTGGTGCCAGATTACATATGCGGGAGGGCTGCCCATCACGAACGCGACGGATCTCATGCGCCAGTCCTTCGGGAACCCCGGCGAGCCTGTGAAGGTGAGCTACTTCTACGCAAAGAGGAGCATAGAGCTCGAGGTCCCTGGAGGAGTAGTAATCACCAAGGTCCTGGATGGCCCCGCTCTGAACGTTGGCCTGAAACCGGGGATGATTATCGCGAGCCTCAATGATTCCGTGGTGCCGAGCGTCTCCGAGCTAGGGGTGATTGCAGAGAACGCGACTCACGAAGCCCCTGTCAACATAACCGTCCTGAAACCAGGATACGACCCTGTCAGGGGAGGCGAATGGTTTGTCGTGGATGAGAGCATCAAGACGATCAGCCTGACCTCCAAGTGGGTCTACTTCTACACGCATTATCCGGACAGGAACAGAGGCGAGTTCATGAACCAGAGCTTCATGGGAGTCACCGTCTCGCCGTTCGGGGTCAAAGCGGAGGATCCAGATCGGTTCATGAACCTAATCGCGCGTCCACTGAGAAACGCAGAGGACCGTACGATATTGTTCCAGGACAGCATGAGGTTCATGACGCTCCCGTTCGTTGGGTACTCACCGTTGACTTCCCCGGCAACCGACCTTTACGAGCCTGCCGGGCCTCTGTCGTTCCTCCCCCAAAGCGTGTACTGGGGGCTGTTCAACCTATTCTACTGGGTATTCTGGATCAATCTAATGCTGGGGCTGGCCAACGCTCTCCCCGCCCTGCCCATGGACGGCGGGTATGTGCTCAAGGACTTGCTCGGGGGAGCAGCAAGATGGAGAGGGGACAGACTCTCTGGCCTCGACAAGGCGCTCGGGAAAAGGCCGGTCGCCGAGAGCACTGTCGAGGGGATAGTCTGGGTGTCATCGGTCACCATCGCCATCCTCATCTTGTGGCTGATAATCCGTCAAGTGTTCGGACCGCTGTAGTGGAGTGCGTCGGGGACGCAAACCTACGTTGTTAGGGAATGAGTTATTCGGTAGGCCTTACAATTGGCAAATCGACAGAGACTCAGGAGGCAGGTGTATGTCAAAGAGGAAGATCATCGAGATAGACGAGGACAAGTGCACCGGATGCGGCGCGTGCGTGACTAAGTGCGCGGAGGGGGCGCTGCAGATTATCGACGGGAAGGCAAAAGTCGTGAGCGAGGTGTTCTGTGACGGGCTCGGAGCGTGCATCGGGGAGTGCCCAGAGGACGCCTTGAAGATCGTCGAGAGGGACACCCCCGGATTCGACGAGGAGGCCGTGAAGGAGCACCTCGAGCGGGAGAAACCCAAGAAGAAGGCCGCCTCGATCGGGCTAGAACCATGTGGCTGCCCCTCGCACAACCCGATGATGGTCAAGGCGCAGCATGCGAAGGGAGCCAAGGCCGCACACGAGACCCACGAAGCCGAGCGCCTGCCACCGGAACTGACGAACTGGCCCATACAGTGGAGGCTCGTGCGCCCGGACATGCCATTCTTCAAGGGCGCTGACCTGCTGCTCGCAGCGGACTGCGTACCGTTCGCGTTTAGGGACTTCCATGGCGTCTTCATGGTTGACAAGCCGGTGATAATCGGCTGCCCGAAGCTGGACGATCAACAGGCATACCTCGATAAGCTGACGGACATGTTCAAGAACGCGACACCGAAGAGCATCAACATAGTCCACATGGAGGTGCCGTGCTGCCACGGCCTGGTCAAGTTGGTCTCGGAGGCTATCAGGAGGTCCGACAAGGACATCCCGGTCAGGACGACAGTGATAGGGATCAAGGGCAACATACAGAGGATAGGCTGACCCAAATCGTGCCATAGAATAATGAACACCTCGGACAATCCCGGGTGCAGATGCCGCTGGACGTCACCTGGTCGTGCAGGGCGAAGGCCCTCCCGGAGCCGGTCAGGGAGGAGCTGTTGAAGAGGATTGAGACCCTCAGGCCCTACTTCCCGGAAATGAAACCCAAGATGAAGATCGGCATCACCCGTATGTTCGACGGTCTCGTCTTCCAGTCCAATGAAGGCTTCGTCAAGCTGATGCTGGACGTTCACAAGACCAGGAAGCTAGGCTGGAAGTTCCCGACGTACTGGACGCTCGCACACGAGCTGATGCACCTCGCTCAGTTCAACAGCCATGGGATACCCGGCGGGGAGCGCGCATGCGACATCTTCGGTCTCGCCAGAGTCCCGCCGGAGTTCATAGATGAATCCCCGACCTTTCTCGCGGTCCCGGACTGCGTCAGGGATGACTGGACAATTCAGGAGGGCAAGCTCGCCAACGAGCTGGCGAGGCAGGCAATAGAGCTCCGCAAGTCAGGACTCAAGAACTACGCCGTCTGGTGGGAGGACGAGTTCGAGCGCAGGCTTGACGGAGAGAGCAAGTAGATCGTGAAGTCGTCAGCCCATCGTTCTCAGATGCTAGTCCGTCAGATCCGCATCTGAAAGGAAGAAAAGGACCATTGCCGTAAGGCCTAACCAGAAGCCAGCAAGGCCTCCTCCTGCCATGCCGAGACATGCCCCTATGATAGCGAGTATGACATGCCTGCCCTTGATCGCGAAGAGCCCGCCAACGATGGCGATGATCCCGAAAACGACCAGGAAAACACCACAGAATGAGTACTTCAAACCCTCACGGTAAATGTCGAATCCGAGGCCTATGCCTGCATTCACGCCCACGATTCCGTTGTACACCGAGAGCACGCCGGCGATGAGGGTCAGTACTCCAGCGATGACAACTAGTCTTAGTTTCGTAGGTCTCCCGACCGATGTCGAAGCATCGGTCTGCCTGATTTCGTAACCTCTGGATGGCGTTTCAGCCAGTTCATCACCCAATTAGCCGCAGGATCTAGCGAATACGTCAGAACAGGAAGAACAAGATGAATATGAACAATGCGATGGACGCCAGCACCAGAATCCCTGCGACCGTCTCGTTCCTGACCTTCCTGGCAACTGCATTGTCTGAGAGTGCCTCTTCAATATCCCGGACCCGCAAGTTTGCGGCCGCCTTTGTCTCTAGATCAGCGACCCCTGCCTTGGTCTGGACGTCCTTAATCATAAGGGCATGTTGAGCACCACTTAGACCCATGTTGCGTCACACCTCTCGAATAAAATACAGCGGACCGGATTCATTAGGTCTCTCTTGGGAGACCGCTTGCCTTTTCCTTGGGATTCCCGACGGAGACTTGTTAATCTGTGCAATGCGTAGGAGCGGGCGTGAAGGGATTCGAACCCTTGACCACTTGCTTAGGAGGCAAGTGCCATATCCTGACTAGGCCACACGCCCTCGGTGCTCCGCGGCTTGTTAGCACTAAATGCTCGAACATATATAAAGTGGGCTGGGGAGACCGTGCGCGGTATGCTGGACCAGGTCAGCCCTTCCTGTCCTCTTCAGACAGTTCCTCGGGGGCCTTCTCGGGCTTCTTCTCGGTTTCCTCGGTCTTCTTCTCGGGGGCCCTCTCCTCCTTCTTGGGAGAAGCTTCCTTTGTCTCTTCGGGGGCCGCCTCTTCCTTCTCCGGCTCCTTTTTCTCAGGCTTAGTGTACTCCTCGAGGAAGGTTATCGTCTCAGCCCCGATTGTGTCCCTAAGGTCCTGAACGATCCTGATCTTCGAGATCAGCCACCTCTGGTCGTACTTGCACACGTCGGGCAGCTTGATCTTGATGTTCTTGCCGTGGTGCTCAACGTCGAAGCCGTCGCTTGTCCCGTAGGACATCTTCAGAAGCAGCTTGGCAATCTCGACGGGCTTCGTGGGCTTCTCGACGATCTTGTACTTGTACTTCACAGTCCTGCCGGCCAGCCGGTTGTTGAAATCTATCCTGACTCGCCCAGCAGTGACGGCCGTGATATAGGCTGGTTTTCCCTTGACACTAACCTCGAGCCCAACCTTTGGCTCGATCTCCTGCTTCAGGAATTCCCTCAACGGATGCAGCTCGACGAGCTTCGGATCTCGAGGCCCGGCTGCCTTGTCCGAGGGGATGATGACCTCGTACTCTTTGCCGACCTCCGCCTTGAGAATCGACTCGTCGAGGCCTTGGAAGAGCCGCCCTTTCCCGACAATCAGCGGCTGGGAGCCATAGATCATCTTCTCATTGAAGATGTCGTGCTCCTTGGCGACGGACTCGCTCGTGGTATCGAAGAGCTCGTTAGAATCCTGGATCCAAGCGTCGTACTCTGCGATGACTACATCGCCCGCTTCTATTCCGACGGCGGCTTCCTCCGCCTTCTCTTCCTTGTCGTGGTGCTTCTTGGCACCCTCCTTCTCAGTCATCGATTATCACCGCTGATGCGCGAGTTGTGTGGATACTCAATCACCATTTAAAGGTTGCGCCCTTATCACGGGCTGGTTCTGGGCAGTGCTGGCACGCACTGAAACAGCTCGATAGATACGTGATGATGAAGCTGTCAAAAGCTATATGCCCGAGCCATCATTACTCAGCAAATCCGGCATTCGCCACCGTAGCTCAGCTGGCAGAGCAGCTGATTTGTAATCAGCAGGTCGGGAGTTCAAATCTCCCCGGTGGCTCACCTAACCAGACAACCGAAGACCGAGCTACGAGAAGGCGTGGGAATGGCAGAGAGAAGGATTGGGTTGATCCCGAACGCGACCACGATTGTCCGGGCCGGCCAAGATGAGAACTGCAGGATTCTCGTGACAGACAGACGACTGATAATGGCCTTTGACGCCCCCAAGAGCTCCCTCAAGCTGGGGCTCAAAGGTGTCTTTGGCAAGGAGGCGGATGAACCGCCTGAGGCGCCGGAGGAAATCGATTTCGCCAAGGTCGACATCGACAGGCTGGCGAGGATGAACGACAACATAGTGATCCCCTACTTCTCGGTGGACAAGTTAAAGATCGACGCGATTCTAGGGGTCTACTCCTTCGGTGTGCTCTACAAGAACGAGGAGAACAAGAAGCTGTGGGTTGGCGCGACATTCGTCCCGCCCGAAGCGCTCTTAAGGATGAGAAAGGCCGAGGGGCTCAACAGGAGAGAGATCATCAAGCAGTACGGCCAGAAATGCCAGGAGCTACTCAAGCGCGCCCTTCCTTCGTCGACATCTCTGAATGTGGAGTGGAAGCAATGAAACACTTCAGACTGGCCTTTGTGAGCGGATTTGCGTTAGACATCCCGGCCCTGCTGATACTATTCATGTTCGCCTTCCATCCGGTGACAACGCAGGAAACCATTTCCATCGCACCCGGAGCGGAGAGCTACGGATCGCTCGAAGTGGACCTGAATGGAGGTGCCCCAATCTCGGGGACTTACGAGTCGATCTCGGGAAACGACATCCTGTTCATGCTTCTCGACGAGGGCCAATTCGCTGAATACGCCGCGAACGTCTCTCACAGTTCAAGGTTCTCCGCCGTTTCCGCTTCCGGATCGTTCTCGATAGAGCAGGTGGACATGGAGCGATGCTACCTGGTCGTCGAACAGGCAACGGAGTTCTCGAGCGCGGAGGAAGTCCGGGTGACCTTCGAGCTCAACGAGATGGACCTCGTCTACCTCGCGTTGTCACTCTCCCTGTTCACTGCGGGCGGCATCATCATCATGTACGCACTCTACACGAGGAACAAGGAGCGGGTAGATGCAAGGATCTCAGCCTCCAAGTACGTGGATGTCGTGTTCTTCGAAGAGAAACGTTGAGATTCATCGGTAACCAGGATTGCATGAAAAGCATCCAGAACGTAGAGTGCTCAATGCGAGATAGAAACCACAGCCAATGCATCAAGAACCACAGTCAGGACTGATCACATCAACAGTACTGGCTTGCTCGGCCTCAGTGCGTACTTCTTGCACTTGTAGCAATACCACTCGTTGTATTCCGTGATGAACTTCATCTGCTCGTTGCAGGTCGGGCAAGGCTTCTTCTCCTCGGGTTCGGCGGCGACTCCTGCGAAGCCTTTGGGAGCATAATCCTTACAGTTGTAGCAGTAGTACCTCAAGTACTTCTCGATGAACTTGACCGGTTGACTGCACTTCGGGCACTCGATGGGACCTGCCTTCGCTGGTGCTGGTTTCTCGGACGGAACCTTCTGCGCCCTCAGGGGGTACTTCTTGCACGCGAAGCAGTAGTATTCGTTGTATTTCTCGACATACTTGAGTCCCCCGCCGCAGCCAGGGCATGTCTTGCCACCTACCTCCGACTTTGCGGGGACCACCGCGGGCTTCACCGGCTCGTCCTTTGGGGCGTACTTCCTGCATCCGTAGCAGTAGTACCTGGAGTACTTGTCGATGAACTTGAGGGGCTGACCGCAGGTTGAACACATCTTGATCTCGTGTGCCTTCTCAGGTGTCTTCACCTCGATCGGCTTTGCAGAGACCGCAGCTGGTTGGGGAGTTGGCTTCGCAACCTCTATTGCTGGAGCAGGCTTCGCGGGCTCCGCGACAGGCTCCTCAACAACAGGGACGCACACGGCGGAATCAAGAAGAGACTGCGCTTCGTTGTGATTCGATTCTGGGTGGCCGTTGCACGCGTTGTCCATCGGATATGTCTCACAGATGTAGCAGTAGAGTTTTCCGTCCTTGAGGGATTCGAGCACCGCCCCGCAGTTCTTGCACATGGGCTTTGACTCGATCTCAAGAGCGTGCAGCTCGGAGGCGATAACATCCGCAGCCGCCTCGGGGGCAGCCACATGCGCCTTCGCTTCGCAATGAACATGATGATCGTCGTCGCTATCGATGTATGAGTTGCAGCCGTAGCAGTACCACTTCTCGATGTGCTCGATGAAGAATGGCTCATCGCCACATTTTGGACACTTAGAAGCTTCCATCCTAGTTCCGCTCCACTTGTGTAAGGCTCGATGGCCTCGACAGGGAATTCTACCTGTTCCGAGCGTATATGAACGTGTTTTCCTGGGAATCAGGTATGATAACTGACTGGCAAGGGATTCGCAAGAGGTTGTAGAGACGCAGCCAGTAGGCTACATGTAACCGAGGTCAAGAAGTCCACCAAATGTGTCCCCGCGTGAGTCGAAAGGGGGCACGGAAAGGAATGACAAGAACAACATATGGACGGCGTTTCAGAATCGATTCCGAAGGCGGCATTGAGGGGCTTCCACTCCAGCTACTGATCATGGTCGTTGTCGCGGGGCTAGGGTTGACAATCATCATGGGATGGATGAACTCGATCTCGACCCCGCACTCTATCGGGGAGGTCCTAGTGAACCCATCCGAGATATTGGTTTATGACGACGATGGCGACGGCCTGTACATCGCGACCGGCATAGACATAACCGTCACAGTCGCCGACCAGGGAGGAGACAGACTGGAGGGAGCAACGGTAGTACTCGATGGCGCCAACATCAAGACTGCGGGAGGTGGACAGGTCAGAGGTGTGACGGACTCCCACGGCCAGGTCGTCTTTCAAGGGCTTTCCGTCGAGCTGTTCGGAGCGAGGCTCACCACCGTCACAGTGACTATCGCCAAAGGCGACTATGGAATAGACTCGAGGTACGAAATCCCGGTCATCCCAGGCTGATCGACAATGACCCTGAGAGGAGACGCAGAGGCTCTGGAATCGCTGCCCTTGAAGCTGATCATCGTGGCCGTAGTAGCCTCGCTTTCAATCGTTCCAGCCGCAGAAGCCCTGGACAGCATGAAGACAAGGGAGTTTCTCAGAAGGGCCGAGCTCCAGCTCGACAGGATTGGAGCGACAGCGCATATCGTGGCAATCGAGGGTCCTGGGAGTTCCAGAGCTGTTGACCTGGATTTCTCATCTGACAGCGGACTCGCATTCGCGAAGCTCGCAATCGGCGATGGCCAGAATGGAGAGAACATGTCGGCCATCGTTCTCGAACTGACGAACGGTGCTCGCCTCGTGAAACTCGTCGAGAATCCACCGGTCTGGATTCGAGGACCAGAGGACTCGGGGCTAGTCATCAGCTCCCCGAAATTCGGGTTGAGGCTGACGCTATCCATAGTCAACTCGACATATTGTGTGCAAGCTGAGGTTCAGCCATGGATTTCGTGATTTCCAAGGTTGCGATGTCGATTTGCGCCCTCTTGGTTGTCTCAATCATTGGAGGACTGGTCGGGACAAACATGTTCATTCGCCCCGATACTGATCTCTCTGGCATTCTAGATACGCTCTTCGAGAACGTGCAAGCGACCGTGCGATCCGGGACAGGATCAATGATGACCTGGATAGTCCCCTGTCTCTCAGGGGGAAAACCTGTAGAGCTGTCTGTTCATAATGATTTCGTCCGAACCGTGTCAGAGGGGCGCACCTACGTCATGTGCCTCGGTGTCAGGCTGCATTTCTGGATCTGGGACGGAACGCCCTTGAACGATACAAGGCTGGAAGCACTCGATGATGAAGCCGGAGTGCTCCGGGCAGTCTCCGGGCAGGCGTTGGAGATCTCTTGCCAGAGAATACTCTTCGATAACGAGCTGAAGGGTCTCGCATTCGTCCATGTTGCACGCTAGGCTTTCTTGGAGAACTTCCTTGCCAGGGATGTGACGGCCTCGACGAACACTTCGGCCTCCTCTTGCGTATTGTATATGTACACGGACGCGCGTGCGCAGCCGTCGCACCTGAGGGCGTGGAAATACGGATGGCAGCAGTGCATCCCCGATCTCATCATGATGTTCTTCGAGTTGTCCAGGATCATGGCAACATCATGTGCTGACAGCCCCTTGATGTTGAAGCTATAGATTCCTCCCCGCAGGTTCGGGTTGACTGGTCCGACAACAGACACTCCAGGAACATCCAGCAAGGCCTGGGTAATCCTTCTGTTGAGGCCTATTTCGTGCGCCCTAATCTCGTCCATTCCTATGCTATCGAGGTACTGGAGGGCGGCTCCTGTCCCAATGATGCCAGCGTAGTTCTGGAGGCCTGTCTCGAACTTCTCAGGTGCTGGAAGCAGCTCATAGGAGTCGTAGTTCGTGTCGGTGACCCCGTGACCGCCGAACATCAAAGGGCGCAAGCGGTCGGCCAGCTCAGCCCGGACATAGAGCATACCCACACCCGACGGTCCACACATCTTATGGGCCGATGCGGCCAGGTAGTCAGCGCCGAGGGCTCGGACGTCAATCTTCATGCTTGGCGCCGTCTGCGCAGCGTCGAACAGGACCTTCGCGCCGTACGCATGAGCTACTTCAACGACCTCTCTTGCCGGGAGGGAGTATCCCGTAACGTTTGAAGTCATGCAAAGCGCAACAAGTCGTACCTTCTTCGACATGGCGGAGTGAAGTGAATCGAGGTCGAACGTCCCGTCGGATGCTGACCTGACTATCTTGTGCCTGACTCCGATGCTCCTGACCGCCTGCAGAACCGGGACATGCACTGAGTTGTGCTCGTAATCCGTGGTGACAATCTCATCGCCTTTCTTGAGGCCCGAGCCAAGAATCACTGTGTTCAGGCCTTCGGTGGTATTCTTCATGAACGAGATTTCGGTGGGACTCTCTGCTCCGAAGAAATCGGCCGCCCTGGTTCTGACAGAATCGCATCTCAGGGATACCTCGGTGGCCAGCTTATGAACGCTTCTTCCAGCGCAAGCAGGGAACGATTCGTAGTATTCATCCATCGCTTCGATTACCTGCTTTGGCCTGAGCGTCTGGCAAGCATTGTCAAAGTAGATAGGGATCCTTCCGCTGATCTCCTTGGAGAGCACGTCGAAATCTTTCCTGATCCTGTTGACATCCATCAGAGTCGCCCTCGGATAGCAGACGCTGGTATTTGTCATTTTCAGCGACGCCGACAAACATTTAAAGTGGACCGCATTAATCTCCCTGACCCACAATGACATCCAGTCCTCAGAAGCGGATATACTTCGACCACAGCGCAACGACGCGGGTCCTCCCCGAAGTATTGGATGAAATGACTCCGTACTTCCTCTCCAAGTTCGGGAACGCCTCCACGATCCACTCATTCGGCCGGGAGGCGAGGATTGCCGTCGAAGAGGCCAGGAAGAGGGTGGCCGCGCTGATCAACGCCGAGCCGCAGGAGATCGTCTTCACATCCGGTGGCACGGAGTCGAACAACTTGGCGGTCAAGGGCGTGGCGATGTACAAAGGGAAGATGAAGGGCCATGTCATCACCTCCGCGGTCGAACATCACGCGGTTCTTGAGCCCTGTGACTACCTGAAGAGGTTCGGATTCGAGGTGACCGTCCTTCCAGTCTCCAGCGAAGGGCTCATCGACCCCGGAGATGTGGAGCGGGCAATCAGGAACGACACGGTCCTTATCAGCATCATGACGGCCAACAACGAGACTGGCACGATACAGCCAATCAGAGATATCGCGAAGATCGCGAACTCCAAGGGAGTGCCGTTCCACACCGATGCCGTCCAGGCAATAGGAAAGCTCGCAATCGACGCCAGGGCGGACAACATCGACCTGCTCTCCATGTCGGCTCACAAGTTTCATGGTCCAAAGGGTATCGGGGCCCTCTACGTCAAACGGGGCACGAAGATAGAGCCGATCCTTCAAGGAGGAGGTCAGGAGAGGGGATTGCGCTCGTCAACGGAGAACGTCCCCGGGATCGTGGGTTTTGGGAAGGCCTCAGAGATAGCCAAGAGAGACATGGAACGCACCTGCCAGAAGATGAAGATTCTCAGGGACAAGATCATCAAGAGGGTGCCGGAAATGGTGCCCAATTCGTATGTCAACGGCCATAAGATACTGCGGCTTGTGAACAACGCCCACCTCAGGTTTGACTTCATCGAGGGTGAAGGGCTCATCCTTGACCTCGACCTGAAGGGGATAGCTGCCTCTACCGGCTCTGCGTGCTCAACTGGCTCCCTGGAGCCTTCCCATGTCCTACTGGCCCTTGGGATATCCAACGAGCAGGCTCGTGGCAGCTTAAGAATCACGCTAGGACGGGAAAACACTGAAGAGGAGGTAGACTACTTACTGCAAGTGCTGCCCGGAGTGGTCTCCAAGCTGAGGGAGATATCTCCATTCAGCCAAGGGAGTCCGATGACCCCGGGAGGAGGGGAAAGCTGTGTACAGTGACAAGGTGATGCACCACTTCACTAACCCCCATAACGTTGGGGAGATACCGGACGCCGACGGAATAGGCAAAGTCGGCAACCCGCAGTGCGGGGACGTCATGTGGCTATACATCAAGGTCAAGGATGACATAATCACAGACATCAAGTTCAAGACTTTCGGATGCGGGGCGGCCATCGCCACGAGCTCGATGATCACGGACCTGGCTAGGGGGAAGACCCTCGAGGAGGCCAAGAAGATCTCGAGGCAGGACGTGGCCGACTCCCTTGACGGTCTGCCTCCCCAGAAAATGCACTGTTCCAACTTGGCTGCCGATGCCCTCAGAGAAGCGATCAAGGACTACGAGTCCAAGCGAGCGGCCAAGGGCACCTGAGCTCGAGAACTGAGACCAGTTTGACCTCGCATTTATCTGAACAGCGCCCATCTTGCGGCAGCTATATCTGAGCCTGGGCACATCTGCTGTCGGTGGTTTAGGGTGGCGAGTCAAATGATGTTTGCACTTCTTCCAGTCCCGATTTTGATCAGTGGAATTGTCTTGGGTATTGTGCTACTTCTGATTGGACTGTCAAAGGGAAACAGGAAGCTTATCGGATGGGGAGAGACTCTCCTTGGACTAAGCATCTTCGCCTTTCCGATGCTGTTCTTCATCGACAAGGCTTCTGATACCTGGGAGACTTTCGTGCCCTCAGCTGGAGACCTGGCGTTGTTTGGTGCTTTGGCGTTCGTCGGAGGAATGAGCGTCGCACTGGGATTGAGGAACATCCTGACCCAGGAGAGCGTGCCGAAGCCTGTCAGTTCATGAAGAGCCAGCAAAAGTTCTATTAGCCGGTCCCGCAATCACAAAGGGAGTGGAATGACCCACCTCTCAGTGGACATCTGCGGCCTGAAGCTCAAGAATCCCACAATGCTTGCTTCTGGTGTTTTCGACGAGACTGGCAAGAGCATGCTCACAATCGCCAAAGCGGGGGCGGGGGCGATAGTCACGAAATCCATTGGGAGAGAGCCGAGGATTGGTCACCCGAACCCCTCTGTTGTCGAGCTACAGTCCGGCCTTCTGAACGCGATGGGTCTTCCAAACCCAGGCATTGATACCTATGCCTCCGAGATCAAGGAGGCTAGACTCGCTGGTGTGCCGATAATTGGCAGTGTGTTTGGAGGGACCGAGGAGGAAATAGCCGGCCTCGCGCGAGCGATGACAGAAGCTGGTGCTGATGCCATAGAACTGAACCTCAGCTGCCCGCACGCAAAGGGATACGGCACCGAAATCGGTTCGACCCCAGACCGTGTCGAATCAATATGCCGGCAGTCAAAGAAGAATGCGGGCGTGCCGGTCTTCGCGAAGCTCACGCCTAACACCTCATCGATATCCGAACTCGCACTAGCGGCGGAGAGAGGAGGGGCGGATGCGGTCGTTGCAATCAACACTCTCAAGGGCATGGCCATCTCACCAGAAGCGAAGATGCCGATACTCGCGAACAAGTTCGGCGGTCTCTCGGGACCGGCCATCAGACCGGTGGGCGTAAGATGCGTCTACGAGATTTTCGAAGCGGTGAAGATACCAATCATCGGAGTCGGAGGGATAGCTTCAGGCAGAGACGCCCTGGAGTACATCATGGCGGGCGCCAGCTGTGTGCAGATCGGAACGGCACTCTGGACCGAGGGGCCTGAAGTCTTCAACAAGGTCTGCCGCGAGATGCTCGGGTTCATGGAAGAGAACGGTTACGAGACTGTGATGGACATGGTGGGGGTGGCTCATCCTGATAGGCGTTAGGATGGTCGCCATAAAGGAGCACAGAGAGGAGACGCCGTCCATCCGGACGATGAGGCTGGACGGGAAGATGCAGGGCACTGCAGGGCAGTTCGTGATGGTGTGGGTCCCTGGTATAGATGAGTTCCCCATGTCGCTTTCCTACGCGGGCGATGGGTTCGGGATCACATACCAGATCCTTGGAGACGGGACGAAGGCGCTCGCAGCGAAGAAGGTCGGAGACAAAATCGGCATCCGCGGGCCTTATGGCAAAGCGTTCGCACTACACGGTAAGAACCTTCTGTTGGTTGCGGGTGGTGCGGGCATGGTGCCGTTGGCACTATTGGCGGAAGAAGCAATCGAGCACAGGTGCTCGGTGACGGTAGTCATCGGAGCGAGGACCGCACGGGAACTGCTTTTCGAAACTCGAACCGCAACTGCCGGGGCGAAAGTCCACATCTCCACAGATGACGGTTCGAAGGGGTTCAAGGGGTTTGCGACGGACCTCACAAAATCGGTGGTAGCGAAGGAACAGTTCGACTCCCTCTACGCATGCGGGCCAGAGAGGATGATTGTGGGTCTTCTCGAGGCTGCGAACGAGAGGGGTCTCCCGATGCAGGCTTCGCTCGAGAGAATCATGAAGTGCGGAATCGGTCTCTGCGACTCATGTGCGTTGGACGGAAAGCATGTATGTACTGATGGGCCCGTCTTCAAAGAGGCCGAACTCAGGAGATTTGTCGAGCTCGGAAAGACGAAGCTCGACCTCAGCGGTCGAAAGGTTCCTGTCTGACGATTCACTAAGTACCTCTGGTACTTAACGGCCATCGTTCCTGACTGATACCAAATCGGTGGCATCTTCGAAAAGGTTCTTAATATGCTCCGCTAAGAGTCAGAATCGAGGCGATACAGTGCCGCAGAAGATACAGGACTGGAGCCAAAGGTGCGAACAGATCGAGACATCATGCAGGACAACGTACCGCTGTGTTCCATGCACATATCCGAACTGCCAGAGAAATGTCCCACTGATGAAGTCGGCCATAAGGCAATTCGGAAAGGGATGAGAGGATCATTCTTCTAAGCCCGTAGTAGACGGGCATATAGGGTTCGCGGAATGCGAACCCCGCAAATCGCTTAAACCGCAACCATCTAGGTGCAGTCTGGGTTTCCAGTTCTCTTGTCAAGGATACCCTCGACGATCCTCCAGAATTCCTCGTCGGATACGCGGCCTTGTTCCTCCCCCTTGCGTTTAATAGCCCTCACAATGTCGCATATCTGGTCCTGGTCGGCATCTATCCCCCTCTCATCGAGGCGGTTCTTCACGAGAGCGGTGCCTGAGTGCTTGCCGAGGACGAGATGCCTCTTGTTCCCGACCTCCTCTGGGTCGACACACTCATATGTCATCGGGCAGTTGAGTACGGCCTGGACATGAATTCCCGACTCGTGAGAGAAGGCGTTCTGACCGACCCAGGGCTGGTTGGGAGGCAACTGCAACTTCGCGGACTCGAAAACGAATCTGGTCAGGTCCGTAAGCTCTCCGGTGCGTATGCCGATGTCTCGCTTGTACAGATGTTTCAAAGCCATTACGAACTGCTCGAGAGGCACATTCCCTGCACGCTCTCCTATCCCTCCAACGGTGGTCGCTATCGCCTCCGCGCCTTGGGATAGGGCAGCGATCGAGTTTGCGACGCCCATGCCGAAGTCGTTGTGCAAGTGGACGGAGAGGGGTGTCTTGATGCCGTCTTTGATCTTGCCAACGAGATACGATATCGCCTCAGGGCCCGCACAACCTAGGGTATCTGTGATTCCCAGCCGGTGGGCACCAGCCTCTTCACAAGCCCGATAGACCTCCAAGAGGAATCCGAGGTCCGACCTCGTGCTGTCCTCTGAGCTGAGGCTGGCCTTCACGCCACGGGCGTGGGCGTACTCAAGCGAGCTGACTGCGCGCTTGATCACCTCTTCCCGAGTCATCTTCAGCTTGTACCTTAGGTGCAGGTCGCTCGTGGCCACGAAGAGGAGCACCATGTCCACCTCGCAATCAGCAGCAGCGTCAATGTCTGCAGACAGGGTCCTCGCGAGACACAGGACTTCCGATTTCAGGCCGAGCTCGGAGATCATCTTGACAGACTTCTTCTCCTGCTCGGATACCGCGGGAAAACCAGCCTCTATCTGGTGGACCCCGACGTCGGAAAGCCTCGATGCAATCGCTACCTTCTGATCGGGAGTGAAGTGCACTCCGATCATCTGCTCGCCGTCCCTGAGCGTGCTATCGTACACAACAATCTTCTCCTGGAAGGAGATCTTGGCAGAGACGTTGTACGGGCTCACGGCCGTGAACTTCATCACGATGAAATCAGGCTAAACAGTATATAGCTTGCTCTCGAAAAAGGCCAAGCAACGAAACCATAAATACGAAGTCAGTCATTGTTCAGATGCATGCCGGGGTGACAGAGCGGCCATGTGGCGGACTGCAGATCCGCAAACTCGAGTTCGATCCTCGACCCCGGCCCCACCTCCAGTTTTTGGTCTGAAAGGTTTATAGGCTAGCTACGGATACGCCGACATAACGGTGTTAGCACACACCTGGCGGCAAGGTACAATCCGCGGAAGTGCGCATAATGAAGACCCCATGCGAACTCGTTGTTGGGAAGATCCTCCCGGCTCTAAGGGCGTCGGTCGTGAAGGAGCTCTCAAGCAAGTACCACCTTAAGCAATCGGAGATTGCCAAGAGACTCGGCATAACGCAGGCATCCGTCAGCCAGTACCTGAGCTCGACAAGGGCCGGCGGAACAAAGGTGACCGACAGTTTTCCGAAAATCAAGACATACGCCTCCGACATAGCCAAGCGTATCGCCCAGGGACAGGACAGAGATGAGTGGTACGGCGTACTGTGCGTGGCGTGCCAGGACATCAGGAAAGACGAGGAGTTCTGCAGGATGCACAGGATTGCGTCCAACCTGATCGGATGCGACGTCTGTAGCAAGGGCTGAGGTGCTGGGAGTATCCCAGAGGACCTCGGTCCAAGCATTTATCGCGATGAGCTTCAATGCCGGCGCAACGATGATATATAACACCGTTTCATTGCGAGTGGAGGGACAATGATGGCTAGGCCGAAACTGATGAACAACATACTAGAGGCCGTGGGCAACACGCCCATGGTAAGGTTGAACAGGATAACCCCTGAGGGGTCCGCGACTGTATACGCTAAGCTAGAGTCTTTCAACCCGATGTGGTCTGTCAAAGACAGGATAGCCAAGGCGATGATAGAGGCTGGGGAGCGCAAAGGGCTCGTCAAGGAAGGGACTACAATCATCGAACCGACTTCCGGAAACACTGGGATTGGCCTGGCGATGGTCTGCGCTGTTAAGGGCTACAAACTGATCCTCACTATGCCAGAGACGATGAGCATCGAGAGGAGGAGGACGATGGCAGCGCTCGGGGCACAGCTGGTTCTGACCCCGGGACCTGAGGGAATGGGCGGAGCCATCAGGAAGGCTGACGAACTCGAGGCCAATACTCCGAACTCTTACTTGCCTCAACAGTTCAAGAACCCTGCAAATCCAGCGATACACAGGAAGACGACAGGAAAAGAAATCCTCAAGGCGGTCGGACAGATAGACGCCTTCGTGGCCGGGGTTGGCACAGGCGGCACTATCACTGGAGTGGGCAAGGTGATCAGAAGAAAACATCCGAACGCAAGGATTTACGCTGTCGAACCAGCTGACTCTCCTGTTCTATCAGGCGGTCCTCCGGGACCGCACAAGATCCAGGGAATCGGAGCTGGGTTCGTGCCTGACGTGCTGGACACGAAGATCTACGATGAGGTGATCAAAGTCGAGACGAAGGATGCCGCTGACACGTCTAGGAGACTCGCGCGCCTCGAGGGGATATTCGTCGGAATCTCGTCAGGAGCCGCAGCCTGGGCGGCTCTCAAGGTGGCGAAGGAACTAGGGCCTGGGAAGGTCGTAGTGACCGTTCTGCCAGACCTCGGAGAAAGGTATTTGAGCACTGACCTATTTGCGGAGAATTCGTGATGGACACCCAAGAGAAGGACGATGTGGACATAGTTCTGGAGCGCGATCCTGCTCCCAAGAGCCGAACGGAGGCGCTGCTGTTCAGTCAGGGGTTGCACGCCGTCAGGTTCCACAAGATGGCCCACCGACAGTACCTGAAGAGGCGGTACAAGACCGCGAGGATGATCAATTACGTCTCAAGGATTCTGACCGGCGCGGACATTCACCCCGGCGCCAAGATGGGGAAGAATTTCTTCATAGACCACGCCACGGGAGTAGTGATTGGAGAGACATCTGAGATAGGAGACAATGTCTCGATCTACCAAGGAGTCACCCTCGGCGGGATCAGCACTGAGAAGAAGAAACGCCATCCGACGATTGGGAACAATGTGGTTATCGGAGCAGGGGCGACCATTCTGGGACCAATCACGATAGGTGAGAATGTCAGAGTAGGCGCTGGCTCGGTCGTGGTGAAATCCGTCCCTCCCAACTCCACAGTGGTTGGTGTTCCTGCGAAAATAGTCCAGAGATCGGGCACAACAGCAATAGACCTGCATCACGAGGAGCTCCCGGACCCGGTGGTCAATGCATTCATTGATCTGTGCCACAGCCTCTCCGAGATGGAGTACCGCATGGAGCAAATCGAAAAGAAACTGGGGATCAAGCACGAGAAGATCGTCCTGCCAGTTTCGGCACCGCCGAAATCTCCGGAGCTGGTCTGCCCAGTCGAGCAGAAGGATTAAGAGCGCCCGGATTATTGGAGTCTGGAATCCAATGTCCCTCGTCATCTTCAATACACTGACCAAGAAGAAGGAACCTTTCGAGCCAGTGCACAAGGGCAAGGTGGGAATGTACGTTTGCGGGGTCACGGTCTACGACAGAGCCCATCTAGGTCATGCGAAATCGGCAATCAACTTCGATGTCATCGTGAGATACCTCAGGCACAAAGGGTACGACGTCAAGCACGTGACGAACTTCACGGATGTCGACGACAAAATCATAGCCCGGGCCAATGAGCTTGGAATCGAACCGTTGAAGCTCTCACAGGATCTCATTGACAAGTTCTTCGAAGACATGGACGCGCTCAAGATAAAACGAGCGAGTGTCTACCCGAAGGCGAGCGAGACCATCCCAGAGATCATCGAGATGGTCGATGGGCTAATCAAGAAAGGCTACGCATATGAGTCAAACGGGTCCGTCTACTTCGTCGTCAGGAAGGTTGAGGATTACGGAAAACTGTCGGGCCAGAACCTAGACCAGATGCAGGCAGGCGCAAGGATCGAAATCGGAGAGGACAAGAGGGATCCGATGGACTTCGCTCTTTGGAAGGCCGCAAAGCCCGGAGAAGTCTACTGGGACAGCCCCTGGGGGCAGGGCAGGCCAGGATGGCACATAGAATGCTCGGCGATGTGCTTGAAGCACATCGGCAAGACGGTTGACATTCACGGAGGAGGCACCGAACTGGTGTTCCCGCACCACGAGAACGAAATACTGCAGTCAGAAACCTACAACGACGCCCCCTTTGTCAAGTACTGGATGCACAACGGCCTGCTGACAATCAACCAGGAGAAGATGTCCAAGTCGCTGAAGAACTTCTTCCTGATCGAGGAGATCCTCAAGAAGTTCACACCTGAGGTTGTCCGTTTCTATCTTCTGAATGCGAGCTATCGCCAGCCTTTGGACTACAACGAGAAATCCCTCGAGGAGTCCGCCAAGGCTCTTGAGAGGTTACAAAACACCTACAACATGATAAGGACCGCAACGCCGACTCCCACTGGATCCGACGATTCCGAGGGGCTCTGCGCAAAGGCCTGGAAATCGTTCGAGGCTCACATGGACGACGACTTCAACACGAGAGAGGCCATAGCGGACATCTACGACCTCGCCCGAGAGGCTAACAGACTCAATACCGAGGGGCGGCTCAGCAAGGAGGGTGCGCAGAACATCTTGGGAGTGTTTGAGAGGTTTAACTCGATATACGATGTGCTGTCATCTCGAAAGGAGATGACCACCATCGAGGACTCGAAAATCTCCGACCTTATCAAGAAGAGAGATGAAGCCCGGAGGCGCAAGGATTACGCGGAGGCCGACAGGATCAGGAAGGACCTCGAGGAGCAGGGAATAGTCCTCCAGGACACTAAAGACGGTGTCGTATGGAAGCGAAAGTGAGGCTTTCGGTCGCCCGCAAGAAGGCTGAGCTCCTGGCCGGGGGACCCGTCAGGATTCATGATGACTTCAGATTGCCGTTTCTGCCCAGCAGGTCCACGGCGGGTCCCGGCGCGGGATCCGTGTCAATCGTCTTCGGGTTCGGCAACACACGTGCGAAGAAGCCCATCTCTCGCGACATCGGGGAATTCGAGCTGGTCGTGAGCAATCAGGGATTGCTCATCGCGAAGGACGGCAAGCCTTTCATCAAGGACGTGGTATTGATACCAACGCTCCTCCACGCTCCGCATCAAGCATTCGTGAACATGGACAGTGCATGCGTCCTGGGCTGCAAGTTCTGCGCGTCCCCGAAGCTGGAGAAGGGCCTGACGAAGGGGCTAACGGACGAGAAGATCGTGTCGATGATCCTCGACGCCTCTCGCAGGGAAGGATTTGAGTCGGTGTCCCTGACCAGCGGGGTCTCTCACAGCCCTGGCATGACTGCGAAGCGAATGGCGGGAGTCGTGCGGAAGGTCCGGGAGCGTCTCCCAGACGCGCCTATCGGTGTTGAGCCTTACCTCACCCGACCGGATGAGGCCGACCTGCTGAAAGATTCGGGCGCGGACGAGATCAAGCTGAACATAGAGACCTTCGACAGGGACATCTTCGAGAGAATATGTCCGAACCGAGATTTCGATACCATACTCCATGTCATAAACCATTCATGCGGGGTTTTCGGCCGGAACAGAGTGTGCTCGAACATCATTTTCGGCCTGGGAGAGACGGATGACAACGTACTCGAAGGCGTCAAGGTACTGGCCAACATGGGAGCGGTCGCCACGTTGAGGGCCCTCAGGCGGAACGAATACAACGTAGATGAGCTCGAGAAGAGCCTTGGGCAGTTGACCCCGGTTACTGCTGAGAGGATGCTTCTGCTGGCGAGGAATGAGAAGAAGATCCTGAGGAACCACAGGCTCTCGACACTCGTTTTCAAAACCATGTGCCACAGCTGCCTTTCCTGTGACATCGTTCCTTTCTGGGACGTGTGAGTCCTAGCGGTGAGCGAAGACGCACCTTATGATGGGCGAGACTTCTTCGACCCTGACGAATGCGAACCTCTCGAGCTGCACAACCTTTCCCTTCGCTGCGGCGAGTAACGGCTCGGCCTTTCCTTTCTTGACAGAGCCATCGGTCATGAGCACCTCGGCGTCGAAAGAGGAAGCCGGAGCCCAGTGAGCAATCGGGACACCTTCTTTCAGGACGGAGATGTCGTTTCCAGCGTAGTGCGCCTTTCCGTCGACAATATCTATGTTGCACAGATCCTTGAGCCTTAGCCTGGACCTGCCCTCCGGCAAATCATCCCTGCTCACGTATACCGAGGGTTCCGTTCCCAGCATGAACTCCCTGAACCCCCTCTCCGGATGATCAGGGTGTTTCGGAGCCCGTCCATGCAAATCCTTGGCTCCCGAGATCTCCAGCTTGATCGGGTCGTTGACGAAGAAGAACCTGTCCGCATCCGAATCGATGATCTCCCGATTGAAGGAATAGAGCGTTTTCCAAGAGAACTCGATGTCCACTTCCTTCATCCCGGTCTCGATCCAGTACCTCCTGAGCGACTCAGGCCGGATTCCGCGCCTGCGAAGCGCGCGCAGAGTGCCAAGCTGTGGATCGTCCCAGCCTGTGTACTGTCCTTCCCTGATACCTTTTGCCATCTTAGAGGTCGAGAGCTGGGCGTCCTCGATCGACACACGCCCGTAGTGGATGTAGACAGGCTTCTTCCAGCCGAAGTAGTCGTAGAGATACTCCTGCCTGTACGTGTTGTTGAGATGATCCTTCCCTCTGAGAACATGTGTGAGATCGAGGAGGTGATCATCGACCGCGACTGCCAGATTCATCAAAGGATAGACACGGTATCTTGTTCCAGTCCTCGGATGAGGGGTGTCGTCGATTCTCAGTCCCACGAAATCCCTGATGGCCGGGTTGGGATGTTGGAGATCCGTCTTGACGATCAGTGAGGCCTCTTCTGGCTTATATGAGCCATCGAACATCTTGTCCCAGCGAGTCATCTGCTCGCTCAGCGGCTGCTCCCTGTGCGGACAGGGCTTCTTGTGGTTCTTCAGGTCGCGCCATTCATCCGGTTTGCAGGTGCAGACATACGCCTTGCCCATCTCGAGCAGCTTCTTGGCGATATCGTAGTATGTCTCGAACCTCTCGCTCTGGATGATCGTTTTGTCAATCCTCACACCGAGCCATTCGAAATCCTCGGGGATCGTGTCGTATCCGTTGGGATCTATCCTGGCCGGGTCAGTGTCTTCGAACCTGTTGTAACAGATGCCGCCATATCTCTTGACGAACTCATCGTTCAGAATCGCCATACGGCTGTGGCCGACATGCAAAGGTCCCGAAGGGTTCGGGGCCATACGCATTCTGACCTCGCCCTGGACATTGGGGAGGTCCGGCAAGCCGAACTCCCTAGCCTTGACTTCCTTGACCAGCAGCTCGGGGGCGAGCTTCTCCAACGCACTCCTCTGTTCCTCCGGGCTCAGCCTGTTGACCTCTTCAACGATTTTCTTGGCCAGTCCGGAGATCTCCCTTGCCTTCGAGCGGAGTTCCGGGTTCTCGGCCATGACTTTTCCAAGGACAGCGCCCATCGTGGCTTTGCCATCGTATTGGAAGGCGTTCTGGAGCGCGTACTTCCTGATGATCGGTTCGATGTCCACGACCGACTCGATTGACTGCGGCCTATAAATAGATATGAGAAGCAATCGAGCCAGTAGGACGGCAAAAGGATAGAAATATCCATTGGTCCATGCATCAGACGGGTGTACTTCTGTCAGTGCGGTCGTTCATAAACCAGTTCGAGGAGACCATCTCCGTCAAGGGGCACATCTCCAGGGATCTCGAGTTGACGAAGATACTCTTCAAGGAAAGGACCACGCCTGTGTTCTTCGATGATCTGGACGGATACAGGGCGATCGGGAACCTGTGGTCCACCAGAGATAGGATTGCGCGGACGATGAACTGCACACCCGTCGAACTCACGAAGAAAATGATGCAAGCCATGGACTCGCCATCATTGCCCCAGGAGATAGACAGCGCCCCTTTCGACAAGAACTCGCTGACGGATTTCGATCTCATGGAATCGGCCATACCCAAGTTCTACAAGGGAGACGGTGGAAGGTTCGTCACCGCTGGTGTTGTGATCGCCGAGCACGATGGCATCAAGAACATGTCCTTCCACAGGCTGATGGTCATCGGAGAGAACAAGTTCGCCATCCGAATCGTGCCGAGGCATCTGTTCGCGCTGCACAAGAGGGCGATGTCTAAGGGCGAGGACCTGAAGATAGCGGTCGCAGTCGGGCTCTGCCCCTCGATACTGCTCTCAGGCGCCATGAACCTCGAGTTCGGCAAGGACGAACTGACTGTAGCTAACTCGCTCAGACAGCTGTGCCTCAACGAGCCTGTCTGCGTTAGGAAGATCAGGAACGGCCTTCTAGTCCCAGCATTCGCTGAGTACATTTTCGAAGGAAGGATAACCAAGGAAGTGACTGACGAAGGGCCGTTCGTGGACATCACGGGTACCATGGACCCGGTGAGGAAGCAGCCTGTGGTCGAGATCGATAGGATATACCATCAGGACAACCCGATATTCCACATCATCCTTCCAGGCGCCAACGAGCACTACCTGATGATGGGCATGCCCAGGGAGCCGGTGATACACCGCGCGGTCGGACTTTCCGTACCGGAGGTGCACGCTGTCAGGCTGACCGAGGGCGGGTGCTGCTGGCTGCATGGGGTCGTCTCGATCACCAAGCAGAAGGATGGCGATGGAGTGAATGCCATCATGGCCGCCCTGGGAGCTCACCCATCAATGAAGATGGTCACTGTGGTTGACAACGACATCAATATCTTCGACGACCAGAGCGTGGAGTGGGCCGTAGCGACCAGATTCCAGGGGCACAAGGGGTTGGTCGTTATCGAGAACGCCCGCGGCAGCAGCCTCGACCCCAGCGCGGATGAGACCACCACAAAAGTGGGCATAGACGCCACGAAGCCAGTAGGCGGCGAGGGCTTCGACCGGGTCATACCTTGACCCTTGGCCAGGCCAGAATGGAACCAGTGTTAGTCAGAACAATTATATACGGACTCGACCTAAACTCAAACAAGGTCAGAACCATGATCACGGTCACACCCAAAGCCATCGAAACGATGAAATCGATAGTCAACGAAGATAAGAGAAAGGAGCCGATCAGAATTTTCCTCGCAGGGTACTCATGCTCGGGCCCGGCGTACATGATGGGTTTCGACAAGCAGACTGAGAAGGATCTAGAGCAGAAGGTCGACGGGTTCAAGCTCATCTACGACAAGGACCTCGAGGAGAGCTTGAAGGAAGCCATCGTGGATTCGATTGATACTGCCCAAGGCCCCGGAATCGTCGTCCGTGTGAAGTCCACAGGCGCTGCTGCGTGCGGCAGCGGCTGCGCGGGTTGCCACTAGATTCGGCAAACCTGAGAGAAAACATTCATACGGTCAATCAGTTCTCAAAGGCTCGTGTTCCTCGAGCACGAACTGATAAAGCCTTCTACGGTAGAGCAGAGGGATTACCAGACCAATATCGCAGCGGAAGCCATGAAGGAATCAACGCTGGTGGTCCTTCCGACTGGTCTTGGAAAGACGATAGTAGCTCTCATCCTCGTCGCCGAAACGCTTCTCAGAAAGAAGGGGAAGGTGCTGTTCCTGGCACCAACGAAGCCCCTGGTCCAACAACATGCAGGATTCCTTAGGGAGAGCTTGGTCGGACAATCACCCACCATGTTCACGGGAGAGGTCCAGCCTGCGGACAGGAAGGAGATGTGGTCCAACGGCAGGCTTGTAGTGTCGACCCCCCAGGTAATAGAGAACGATCTGAATGAGGGCAGGATAGATCTCAAGGATGTGGACCTAATAGTGTTCGACGAGGCCCATCGCGCCTCTGGAGACTACGCATATGTCTCCATAGCACGAGCCTATTCTGACAGAGGCGGCCTAGTCCTCGGAATGACCGCGTCTCCAGGCTCGGATGTTGGGAAAATAGCGGAGGTCTGTGAGAACCTGGGAATCACTGGAGTTGAGATCAGGTCGGAGCTCGATGATGACGTGATCAAGTACACCCAGAATGTCGAGACCCAGTTTGTTGCGGTGAACGTGCAGCAGGGAATGGCTCCCATCATCTACCTTCTCAAGCAGCTTTTCGATGAGCAGATCAAGAAGCTCCGGGAGTTCGGATTCCTTGACCCTGCGAAGCAGGTCACTACGAGGGATCTGCTGGAATGCGGAAATGTCCTGAGGGCGAGACTGAACTCTGGGAAGAAGTCCTTCCAGATCTTCAAGGCCATGAGCACTCAGGCTCTGGCAATGAAGGTCAACCATGCGATCGAGCTTGCGGAGACGCAGGGCAGCGGTGCGCTAGAGAGTTACCTTGAAAAACTGAGCAAGGAGGGCGGCGAGAAGACCGGCCCGAAGGCGTCCAGGGATCTTGTCAAGGACGTGAGATTCCAGCAGGTCAGGACCTTGCTCTACAGCATGCAGAACGAACATCCGAAACTTGAGAAGGTCGTCCCGATACTCAAATCGCAGTTCCAGTCGAAACCCGACTCTAGGGTAATTGTGTTCACCCACTACCGCCATACTTGCGACCTCGTCACCCAGACCCTGGAGAAGATCGAGGGGTTCAGGCCGGTTCGATTCGTGGGACAATCCAGCAAGGGGGAAGACATAGGTCTGAACCAGAAGGAGCAGAAGGAGATCATCGAGAAGTTCAAGAGAGGGGATTTCAACGTACTCGTCTCGACCTCGATCGCCGAGGAAGGACTCGATATCCCCGCCACTGACCTAGTGGTCTTCTACGAGCCTGTGCCGTCTGAGATAAGGACCATCCAAAGGAGGGGACGGACGGGCAGGAGAAGGGCAGGCAAGGTCGTGATTCTCGTAACGAAGAGCACGAAGGACGAGGCGTACCTCTGGTCTAGTAGGAGGAAGGAGACCCAGATGCACAGGGAGCTGGAATCGTTGAGGAGGAAGCTCCGACTCAGGAAAGGACTCCCGGAGGAGATACGGCCGCCTCAGAAACCACTCACGAGGGAGAATCTTGAGCATCTCATGGCTCCGGAGACCACTCGAGAGGAGCTGTCCAGGACGGTCTACGAGAAGAAGGGTCAGAAATCGCTTGTGCAATTCGCAAGGTCAAAGGATCTATCGGATACGAGGCTGACCATGTCCCCGTCCGCGGCAGGCCTGGGCATCCGCGAAGCCCTTGATCCGCTGGGTATCGCAATCGATGTGAAGGATTCGGAGAGCGCGGACGTCATCGTATCGACCCGAGTGGCCGTAGCTGTGAGGACGGTAGACCAGTTCATAGAGGGCATATCGAACGGGACCATGCAGGTCACCCTCGCCAAGCTCAAGCACGAGTACCTGCACCCCATACTGATAGTTCAGGGGGCGGCCGAAGGTGAGGGGACTCAGGCAGGGAATGCTGCCGTCTATGACGCCTTGAGCGCTCTACTTTCCGAGTATCACATGACCGTTCTATCCACTGCCGACTCTTCTGAGACCGCATCCGCAATAAAGGCTCTCTACAAGCAGGAAGCCGCGAGACAGGATAGACAGGCCAAGGGAGTGCAGACGACTCTCGACGTATCAAGTAGACAGATGTTCCTGGTCCAGGGGCTTCCCAATGTGTCCGCGACGCTTGCGCAGAGGCTGCTCAGACGATTCGGAAGCGTGAAAGGGATCGCGGACGCGGACGTCGAAGAGCTTATGAAAGTGGAAGGGATAGGCAAGGTCATAGCAGAAGGAATCCATACTGTACTCAGGAGAAGATTCGGAGAGGAGGAGGAGTAGATGGCGAACACAGAGAAATGCCCGCTCTGCGAGAGTGCCTGCATAATCAAGATTATTGCCACGGAAGACGAGAGGTGGTGCGAGGTGGATGTCTGCAAGATGTGCGGAACCATGTATCCCCGTGGCAGGAATGTCGTTCAGGTCAAGAGCCTCAAGAAGCCGAAGGTCGCGAAGAAGAAGGGCAAGGCGAAGAAGCACTGAGGCGGTTCGCCAAATTGTGCGAGCCAGTGTCGATTCTGCGCCTCAGATAGCTTTATCAACCCGGTGCCTATACGAGTGAGTTCGAGTACCATGGAGTTCAAGTTGGTGGAGAAGAAAAAGGACAGCATCAGGCTGGAGATTGTGAACGCGGATGAGACTCTGATCTATCCGCTCATCCACGAGCTGCTCCAGGACAAGAACGTCGAGGACGCTAGGTACGTGACGGGCCACCCACAGCTGGACAAGGCCACTCTGACCGTCGAGGTGAAGGAGGGCAAGCCACAGGCCGCGCTGAAGAAGGCCGCGAAGTCGCTCGTCAACCAGTTTACCGAGGCAAGACAGCTGATAGATAAGCAGCTGGGCTAGACGAGCCGAATGTTCTTACGCTAGCTCACGGTTCTGAGGATACAATGGATGAAAGAGACCTGGGCCTCGAGGTCTTCCTGACCGAGGATGTCAAGGGAATAGGAGGGAAGCTGAGGGCGAGTCCCGAGGACTTCCAGGTGGACGAGATCTCTATCCTTCCCCCGGAGTTCCCTGATGGCAAGTTCGTGATTGCGAAGGTCTGGCATAGGAACTGGGAGGCCAACAGGCTGATCAAAAGGCTGAGCTCCAACCTCAAGGTCGGACGTGCCCGGATTGGTTTCGCGGGGACAAAGGACGGCAGATCAGTAGCCACTCAGCTGATGTCTTTCAACGCTCCGATGGAGGATGTGCAGGGGCTATCGATACCCGATGTAGAGATTCTCGATCCTTACCGAGCGCGCCGAGCCATCACGATCGGAGATCTCATAGGGAACAGGTTCAAGATCCGGGTCGCGGACCTGGACTCCGGAAAGGAGTCTGCAGGTATTTGCTCAGAAGTCATACAGAAGCTGGATCATGTCGGAGGCTTCCCAAACTTCTTCGGCATCCAGAGGTTTGGATCAATCCGGCCGATAACGCACCTCATAGGCAAGGACCTGATAAGAGGCGACCCAGAGGGGGCGGTGATGCGCTATGTCGCCAATCCCATGGAAGGGGAGGAATCCGAGGCGAATGACTCAAGACGGACCCTCCAGGAGACGAAGGACTTCGATCGAGCGTTCCGGGAGTTTCCCATGAAGCTCTCATTCGAAAGGACCATGATCACCCATCTCAAGGACAATCCTGGGGACTACGTGGGTGCGCTCAGGACTTTACCCAGGAACCTGTTGATGATGTTCGTACACGCCTACCAGTCATACCTATTCAACAGGATTCTGAGCGAGCGCATCAGAAGCGGAATGTCGGTGCGGGAGCCAGTGGTCGGAGATCTGATTCTCCCACTAAGCAAGACGAATGTCCCCGATCATGATACTCCGATCGAGGTCACGGAGGAGAATCTGCCAAAGGCGACCAAGCAGGCTCTCGAGGGGAAGGCGTTCGTGAGCGGGTTGATCTATGGCACGGAGGCCGCGTTCGCAGGGAGTCGGATGGGGGAAATCGAGAGAAGAATCATCGAGGAGGAGAACATACAGCGATTGGACTTCCAGATCGTTGGTCTGAGGGAGGCATCCTCAAAAGGCACGAGAAGAGAGCTACTCGGCATTTTCAAGGATTTCCGACATCAGCTCGGGGAGTCGGACGCGCACTTCGAATTCACCCTCAACAAAGGGTGCTATGCGACCACTCTGATGAGGGAGTTCATGAAGGCTGGGATCAGCAGATACTGATGTGTCTCCGCTAATGGCTTCTCCGGCTGCCCGATCGCCGCTTGGATTTGATGAACTCCCGCAGCTCTCGCTCGATCGCGGGCTCGAGCGGTGGGTCGACCTTGTGCTCCTTGAGTATCTGCTCGCATTTTGCTCGTGCACGGTCGGTGATGAGCCGCTGTCTGTTCGCGTTCCATGCTGACCGGCTCCCCCTCCAGAGTAGCTCGGGGGCGAAATGCTCCTTCCGGAAGGTCTTGAGAGTGTGAGGTTGGCTCAGATACGACCCGTGGGAACCTACCGTCTCCATAACATCCGCGGCCAGCGTCTCCTCGGTGACATCGATGCCTGAGAGGACCCGCCTCACCTCTCCGCACACATCGTTGTCGAGAACCAGCTTGGTGTAGCTCGCGGTGAGACTGGACTCGATGCTTCCGGCGGCGTCGTAGATGAGATCGAACCCGGCGAGCGCAGCCATCATCAGAGTGCTGGATGACTCGACTCCCGCCTGGAAATCGACGGTCATAGATTCGGTGTTGCCACCAGTTCCTCGGGAGGGGATGCCGTAGTAGCGGGCCAACTGAGCGGATCCGCACATAACGAGGCCGGCCTCAGGGGCACCGAGCGCAATCGATCCTGTCCGCATGTCCATAATGCTGGAAACGCTGCTGTAGATTGACAACGCCCCGCGAGCGGCGCACTGGGCCACCGCAACAGAGGAAAGTACTTCCGCGTTCTGCTGGACCAGAAGGCCTGCAAGAGTTGCTGGAGAAGTCCCTCCAGCCATGCATTCAGGGGGATAGAGGCAAGGTTGACCGCCCCTTGCGTATACGATCAGTCCTTCGGTGGCATCCTTGGAGAGAGTGAGGGGGCTGACAGGGTTAGCAAACCCGAGGAGGAGCGGCCTCTTTCTCAATTCATCATGGCCCCCGGCCACGATTGCCGCGAGGTCAAGCGAGCTCTGAGACTGTTCTCTCGTGAGGTTCCAGCCGTCCGTCGGCTTGGTCGAGTTCTTGAAAGCGAGAAAAATCTCCTGCAAGTGAGCGATCTCGTCAGGCGAATCTCTCGGCCAGCAAACCCATGATGAGTGGTCGATGTGCGGCAGGGCATCGGTCAAACGGAAGAAGTTCTCAACATCCTCCAAGGTTGATGGCCGGACTTTGCCGTTCAAGTCCTCCACCTGAACAGCGGTTCCTATTGAACTGAAATAGACCTTGCCCTCCCCGAATGCGATGACATGCTTTCCATCACGGCTGTGCAGCCCGAATCTCCTGGGCGCGGAGGCCAAGCATTCCTTCAGGACGGCCTCTGGGATCTTCACAACGCTGGTCTTTTTGTCGAACTTCCCCCCGGCATTCTGAAGCAGAGACACGGCCTCGGGCTCCAGCACTTTGATGCCCGTCCTCTCGAGAACCCTTACCGTCGCTCCGTGGATCTTCTCCAGCTCGTTCCTTGTGAATGGTTCAAGTCTCATCCGCAATGTGAACACCCGACTGCGCGCTAATAACCCGAAACGGTTAATGTATAAGTGCATTATGTAGGATTTGTGTTCAAGAGACGGAAGATCAAGGGACCCACGAGATATCTCACCTGTCCCCAGTGTGGATCGGCTGACCTATACTACGAGAATGCGCTGATCACCGGCTACAAGTACCACTGCAAGAAGTGCAACTACATCGGGGCGTTCGTCATCGAGAAAGAAATTGACGAGAATGCGGAGAAATGATCTCCGCTTCTGCGCGCTGCATCTAATCCGGCTCAGGCGAACATCGGTCCGGACTCCATTCCCTTCTCTCCGCCATCATCGAGGACCTTGAAGATGGCCTTCTCGAAGTCCGTCATCGAGACGATATCTCTGTTCTCCCTGATAGCGAACATGCCGGCCTCGGTGCAGATCGCCTTTATGTCGGCACCCGTTGAACCCTCGGCCTTCGCCGCAACCTCATCCAGATTGAAGGTACTATCAAGATTCATGCGCTTGGTGTGTATCTTGAATATCTCGGACCTGGACTCGAAGTTCGGCATAGGGATTTCGATTATCCTGTCAAATCTTCCTGGCCTGAGCAAGGCCTCGTCCAGGATGTCTGGCCTGTTCGTCGCACCGATGATCTTGACCTCGCCCAGTGGATTGAATCCGTCAAGCTCGGCCAGGAGCTGCATGAGCGTCCTCTGGACCTCCCTGTCTCCAGATGTGGCCAGCTCGAGCCTCTTGGCTCCCACGCTGTCAATCTCATCTATGAACACAATCGATGGCGCCTTCAGCCTGGCAAGGTCGAACAGCTCCCTCACGAGTCTCGCGCCCTCGCCGATGTACTTCTGGACCAGCTCTGAACCGACGAACCTGATGAATGTGGCATTTGTCTGTCTCGCAACTGCCTTGGCAAGAAGCGTCTTGCCCGTGCCTGGCGGTCCGATGAGAAGCACTCCCTTTGGCGGGTCAATGCCCACCTTCTTGTAGAGTTCCGGTCTCAGCAGAGGATCCTCGACGGCTTCCCGAACCTCCAGAATCTGATCCTGGAGCCCTCCGATGTCGTCGTATAGCGTCTCCGGCTTCGATATGATTTCAGCTCCGACCACGATCGGGTCCAGAGACGGCGGAAGAACTCCCATGACTGCAAGTGTCTGTTTGTTCAATGCGACTCTCGCACCTGTGAGAAGAAGGTCTGGGCTCACGTAGTCCGAAGTGCTGACGATGAAGTCCGGGCCCGTCGAGCTCTTGACTACGACTCTCCCGTCTGCGAGGATATCCTTGATCTGTCCGATGATAAGTGGCGGCGCTTTCAACCTCTCGAGTTCGGTCTTCAGCCTCTTGAGTTCTTTCTGAAGTCTGATAAGTTCGCCCTCTACGAAACGCTTCTCCCCTTCTACCCTGCGAGTCTCTTCAACTAGCTCCAGGTTCCTTTCCTCGAGGACCGATATTTTCCTGTGAATTTCGTCCATCATTGTCGGGCTTGGTTGGTCCTGTTCCAATGTACTACCCCTGTTCAAGATAGCTGGGAATTATATAGAGTTAAATACTCTATTTATTCTTTGGCTTCCTGGTCAAATCGTGTGGTTTTGATGATCTGTGAACTCTGTGGAAAGAATGTTACCTTCTGCAAGAAGGTAACTGTCGAAGGGGTCCAGCTTGAAGTTTGCACCGAATGTGCGAAATTCGGCATCGAGGCGAAGAAGAAGGAGGCGGAGAAGGAAGCTGCCCCGAAACCAGTGATTGCGCAGAGGCTCGAAGAGCGCGAGAAGCGGTCTCGGCCGAGGGACATCTACGAGACGGGGATGAGGGAGGAACTCGTCGATGACTACGCTGCCCGTATCAAGGACGCGCGGTCGAGGAAAGGCATGACGCAGAAGGACCTAGCAATGAAGATCAACGAGCGCGTGACCGTCCTGAGCAAGGTGGAGGCGGGCGACATGAGGCCGGATGACGCCCTCGTCTCGAAGCTGACCAAGGAGTTGGGAATCGTCCTGAAGGAGAAGGTGCCCGAGGTGCTTTCCCAGAAGAGCGTGCGCACATCTGGAACTCTCTCCCTCGCCGACCTGATCAAGATGCAGAAGAGTTAGGACTATGAGGAAATGTATTGACAACTGAGGGTCATGGAGGAGTGATGGCCACGAGCCGGAAGTACTACTTCCTGGCCGCAACTGGAGCCATCCTCAGCTTGAGGTTAGGAATGCTCTAGTACCCCTTGGTCGGATGAATCGCAGCCCGTATTACCGTGGCCCTCATTGGCCTCTCGCGTGACCAGTTCGAGAAGCGCACATGATGATTGAGAAGAATACAGACCATCTCGCCGATGAACAACGCTACCTAGCTAGAGAAATCCCGGTGTAGAATCTCAGACTCGGCCCTGATGATGTATGAGGAGTCCACATTGAGCCCATAGTCAGAGGCGACCAGCAGCGCCGCTGGTTCGACGTCTATCCCCAGCATTTCCTGTTTCTTGTTGACCTTTGAGACGACCTCTCGCTTCGGAACGGACTTGGTCTTGACGATGCTATCCACTATCTCCGAGAAAAGATCGCGGTCCTGCTTGGGTGCGACCTCCAATATCTGCTTGTTCGGCTTGTAGTCGAGAGGTACATCGATTCCCTCCCAGTCGAATGTCGGGGACACGATTCCGTCCTTCTTCCTGAGAAGCCCACCTGTGAGACCAACATCCAGGAGCCTTTGAGCGTCCCTGGGTGAGAACCATCTCATGTCCATCGAGGCTGAGAAAACGAACTCCCTCTCTGTGAGCGACTCCTTGCCCTTCCGCTTGAACAGCAGTGCGATGCTCTTCTCGATATCACTCATGCCCAATCAAACTCCCGTAGTCCTCAGATACGATGTAGTCGGCTCCGAGCTGTTCCATCGCAGAGCGCTCTTCTAAGCTTGCGAAGACCCCGAGAGATACTCCGAGTTCCTTCTTTGCTTTGGCCGCTTCATTAGCCAGACTGCCTGGAACGACGATTTCACGAATGCCGATATCGGTCACGTCCCGAGCGAGAGCGAGGAAGCCCCTTTCAGCAATAGCCTGGTCAAAACTCACAATCCCATCCCGGTAGTCTACTTTGAAGATAATGTTCTCCGACAGCTTAAATGCTCCTCTTAGGTCTTCAAGCGACGCGAGAGTCGATGTTCCCACAACGGCCCGATCCGCACCTGTGATCAACATGTCGATGATGTTCGATGCGAACCTCACTCCGCCCTCGTAGACCGTCGGAATCTCGTCGCACATCTCCTGCACGACATCTAGCTGCGGCTTGTTCTTCTGAATTCCGTCGAGGTCCGCGACGTAGACCCTCTCGAACTTCTCAGAGAGCTCCGACGCGAGCTTCGATATGTACCCCGGGGGGTAGCTGCGGGCCAAAAGACTTCGCCCTTTGAGCGTGATGAACGGAACAACAATCATAGACAAGGTCGGCCAAAGAGGAAACCATCTAGATAAAGGGTATCCTCTCATACATCAGGAGCTCCACGGCCCCATGCTGACACGGTATTCCGCCCGGTCCCCAGAAGGGTTCAAATCATGGCCCAGAATAAGTAGTAATGCTTATATAGAAGTCCTAACATATACAACTCCCTACCCGCATTGTTCAATGGGGTAAACCTGGCAATCCAGATAGACCTGAAGTGGAGGCACAAACATGATAGGACAGACACCGGTTTTCATTTTGAAGGAAGGAACCAAGAGAGAGAAAGGAAAAGGCGCACAGTTCAACAACATAGCCGCTGCTAGAGCTATAGCAGATGCAGTCCGCAGCACACTGGGCCCGAGGGGCATGGATAAGATGCTAGTGGACAGCATGGGCGATGTCGTCATCACGAACGACGGCGTGACGATTCTGAAAGAAATGGACGTCGAGCACCCGGCCGCAAAGATGCTGGTCGAGGTAGCCAAGACCCAGGATGAAGAGTGCGGGGACGGGACAACGACCGCGGTCATCCTTGCTGGAGAACTCTTGAAGAAAGCAGAGTCGATGATCGAGCAGAATGTGCACCCGACCGTCATATCCGGCGGGTACAGAAATGCGGCAGCCAAGGCTCGTGAGCTGCTTGAGGAGTCTGCAATCAAAGTCTCCCTCAATGACACCGAAACACTGCTGGACATCGCGAGGACATCGATGATATCCAAGAGCGTTTCAGCCTCGAGAGACCGGCTTGCCGACGTCGCAGTTAAGGCCGTCACGGCTGTGGCCGAGAAGAAAGAGGACGGCACATGGTACGTGGACGACGACAACATACAGATTGTCAAGAAGCAGGGCGGATCGATGGATGACACCGAGATGATCTCTGGAATCATCGTTGACAAAGAAGCTGTACACCCTGCAATGCCGAAGCATGTTGATGGCGCCAAGATTGCGCTAGTGGATTCCGCGCTCGAGGTCAAAAAGACCGAGATCGATGCGAAGATCGAAATAACTGACCCGAGCCAGCTGCACGCGTTCCTCGCTGAGGAGGAGAACATGTTGAAGAAAATGGTCCAGATCGTCAAGGATTCTGGAGCAAACGTTCTCTTCTGTCAGAAGGGGATCGATGACCTGGCCCAGCACTACCTGGCTAAGCAGGGAATATACGCAGTACGCAGGGTCAAGAAGAGCGATATGGAGAAGCTGGCCAAGGCCACGGGCGCCAACCTCGTCACGAAGCTCGACGACCTGAAGGCAGATGATTTGGGCGTCGCGAAACACGTGGAAGAGAAGAAGATCGCGGACGACCGCATGACTTTCGTCACGGGATGCAAAAACCCGAAGGCGGTTTCCATACTTATCCGCGGAGGCACTGAGCACGTCGTAGACGAGATCGAGAGGTCTCTCACGGACGCCACAAGCGTCGTCGCAGTCGCTATCGAGGACGGAAAGCTCGTGACAGGCGGCGGCTCGGCTGCTACTGAGCTCGCCATGAGACTTAGGGATTATGCAGCCTCAGTCGGAGGCAGAGAACAAATCGCAATCGATGCGTTCGCAAGCGCCCTCGAAGTGATTCCCACCGCGCTGTCCGAGAACGCCGGTTTGGATCCGATCGACGTCATGATAGAGCTCAGGCGGGCCCACAAGTCCGGCAAGAAGACGGCGGGAATCAATGTCTTCACTGGCAAGGTCACCGACATGAGGAAGGAGAGGGTACTTGAGCCCATCAGAGTCGGTAGACAGGCCATCAGCTCAGCCACTGACGCGGCCGTCATGATCCTGAGGATCGATGATGTGATCGCCTCAAGGGGCGGTGGCGCAGGCGGCAAGGGACCCAAGGGACCAGACATGGGCGACGAAGGCGGAATGGACTGAAGTCCTTCCCCCGAAAACCCCTTAATCTTCTTTGATGACATGCAGCGGGCGTAATCACAGGCCTGGAGGCGATGGCAGATTGGCCGATGAGGAGACCGAACAGACGAACGAGACAGGCAGCACAGACAGTGGCCCGGCTTCCGAGGAAGAACAAGCGCCCCAGGAGAAACGAGTCGCAGAACTCACCAACGACCTGAAACGCCTTCAGGCCGATTTCGACAATTTCAAGAAGCGGACGGAGAAAGACTGGGCGGAGCGGTCCAAGATCGCCAACCAGAGACTCATGTCGGATCTGCTGCCGATCCTGGATTCGTTCGACAAGGCGCTGGACGACACCGCGAAGAACGGCAACGTCGAGAGCCTCCGACAAGGCCTGCGAGGGCTGCACAAGCAGCTGCTTCAGGTGGTCCAACGAGAGGGCCTGAAGGAGATCGACACGAAGGGCAATTTCGACCCGTTCATGCACGAAGCTCTCATGAGAGAGGAGAGGGAGGACGCCGAGGACGGGAAGATACTTGAGGTGTACCAGAAGGGGTACGCAATCGGCAACAGGGCCATCCGACCAGCCAAGGTGAAGGTGGCCAAGAAGAAAGATCTCGAGGAGCCCCTCAGCGAAGAGGTAACCGACACTCAAGATAATCAGACTAGCAAGGCAGAGGAAGACACAGAGAGAGGTGATGACGAAGATGACAGCGTCAAAGGGTAAGATAATTGGAATTGACCTGGGAACGAGCAACTCAGCAGCATCAGTGGTCGAGGCCGGAAGACCGACGATCATACCGAGCGCGGAGGGCACCAGCCTAGGAGGCAAGGCCTTCCCATCGTACGTCGCGTTCACGAAGGACGGGCAGATGCTGGTGGGCGAACCTGCCAGGCGCCAGGCGGTGTCGAACCCCGAGGGTACCGTCATGGCGATCAAGAGGAAGATGGGCAGCGACTACAAGGTCCGCATCTACGGGAAGGAGTACACCCCACAGCAGATATCGGCGTTCATCCTGCAGAAAATCAAGCGGGACGCCGAGTCATACCTGGGCGCGCCCGTCGAGAAGGCCGTGATCACGGTCCCCGCTTACTTCAACGACAACCAGAGACAGGCTACCAAGGACGCGGGCAAGATTGCGGGTCTGGATGTGGTCCGGATCATCAACGAACCCACGGCAGCCGCCCTCGCCTATGGCCTGGACAAGTCCGAGAAAGAGCAGAAGATTCTGGTGTTCGACCTTGGGGGAGGGACGCTGGATGTCACGATAATGGAGTTCGGACAAGGCGTGTTCGAGGTGATTTCGACCAACGGGGACACGCAGCTTGGCGGGACGGACATGGACAACGCTATCGTGGACTACATCATGAAGGAGTTCAAGGCAGACACTGGGATCGACGTATCCAAGGACAAGATGGCTGTTCAGAGAATAAGAGAGGCTGGAGAGAAGGCCAAGATAGAGCTCTCGTCTACGCTCGAGACGGAGATAAACCTGCCATACCTGAGCGCGGACGCCTCAGGACCCAGACACATGACCATGAAGGTCACGCGCGCGAAACTCGAGGAACTCGTCAGGCCGACCATCGAAAGGTGCAGGAAGCCGATGATGCAAGCCATCGAGGACGCGAAGCTCTCCTCCGACAAGATAGACAAGGTCATACTGGTGGGAGGGCCCACGAGAATGCCGATAGTCCAGAAGTTTGTCGAGGACATCGTCGGGAAGAAGATTGTAGGAGGCGTCGACCCCATGGAATGCGTCGCGATGGGCGCGGCGATCCAGGGCGGAGTACTCGAAGGAACGGTCAAGGACATACTGCTGCTTGACGTCACGCCGCTCTCGCTTGGCGTTGAGACGCTGGGAGGCGTGCTCCACAAGCTAATCGAGAGGAACACGACCATCCCGACAAGGAAGGCGGAGGTGTTCAGCACAGCCGCTGACGGTCAGACAAGCGTCGAGATACACGTGCTTCAGGGAGAGAGGCCGATGGCCGCGGACAACGTCACGCTTGGGAGATTCCATCTCATAGGCATCGCGCCGGCTCCGAGGGGCATGCCCCAGATAGAGGTCACGTTTGACATCGACGCCAACGGCATCATCGATGTCAAGGCCAAAGACCTAGGGACCGGCAAAGAACAGAAGATCACCATCACCGCGACGACCAAGCTCGGCAAGGAAGACATCGAGAATATGGTCAAGGACGCCGAGAAGTTCGCCGACGAGGACAGGAAACGCAAAGACAAGGCCGAGCTGAAGAACAGGGCGGAGCACAAATCCTACGAGGTGGCAAAGATGCTCGAGGAGCTGGGAGACAAGGTCCCCCAGGATCTCAAGGACAGGATCAACGGCCTCGCGGAAGAGGTCAAGAGCGCTGTGGAGTCTGATGACGCAGCCAAGATAAAGGAGAAGCTCGATGAGCTCGAAAAGGCACTCCTCGAGATTGGCAAGCGAGTCTATGCTTCCACGGGAGCTCAACAGGCACAGCAGCAACAGCCGGGACCGCCTCCGGGAGACGAAAGCGGCCAGTCCTCTGACGGAGATCAGGGATACGTCGATGCCGACTACAAGATAGTCGACGACGACAAGAAGTAGTCTGTCCGGTGAAACCTGTCTCATCCAAACCCATTTATTTCATACGTCCTTTCACTTGGGTGAAAGAGCGGTCTATCCGCTCGTGCGAGGGATTCAAGGATGGCTCCAAAGCGCGACTACTACAAAGTTCTTGGCGTGCAAAGAGGGGCCTCTCAGGATGACATAAAGAAAGCCTACCGGACCCTTGCGATGAAGTACCATCCTGACATGAACAAGGAAAATCCAAAAGCAGCCGAGGAGAAGTTCAAGGAGATTTCCGAAGCCTATGAGGTCCTTGCGGACGACCAGAAGCGTGCCAGGTTTGATCAATACGGCCACGAAGGGGTCGAAGGCGCATTCAGACAGGGCGGATTCGACTGGTCCGATTTCACGCACTTCAGCGACATCAGCGACATATTCGGCGGCTCTGGATTCGGAGGGAGCATATTCGACCAGTTCTTTGGAAGAGGCGAGAGAAGTGGTCCGCAGGGAGGACACTCGCTCAGGTACGATGTCGAGGTCACGCTCGAGGAAGTTGCGAAAGGCGTCGAGAAGGAGATAAGGGTCCCTCACTCGGTACGATGCAAAGCCTGCAAGGGAGTCGGCGCGAAGGAGGGCGACTACAAGCAATGCCCGACATGCAAGGGGAGCGGACAGGTCCAGAGGGGAAGCAGGCGCGGATATGCCAGCTTCGTAACGATCACGAATTGCCCCACGTGTGGGGGAAGAGGAAGGCAAGTGCTCAAGAGATGCCAGGAGTGCGAAGGCTCCGGACTCGTCCAGACTACGAGCACAATCCAGGTCTCCATACCGAAGGGCGCCGAGGAAGGGATGAGGCTGAGGATAAGGGGAGCGGGGGAGGCGGGCGCCGACGGCGGACCTACGGGCGACCTTTACGTCGTGATACACCTAGCGGACCACCCTGTTTTCGCGAGGGATGGGAACGACCTCTTGGTCGAAACGATGATCTCATTCACACAGGCGGCCCTTGGGACCGAGATCGATGTGCAGACACTGGATGGCACGGCCATCGTCACAATTCCGACTGGCACCCAGACAGGCCAGGTATTCCGGCTCAAGGGCAAGGGTTTGCCGGACCTGAGAGGGCGAGGGCAGGGAGACCAGTTTGTGAGGGTCACAGTCGTCACGCCATCCAAATTGAGTCCTCACCAGAAGGATCTGCTGAGACAATTCGGACAGTCCGTTGGCGAATACGAGAAAAGCGCATCCAAGAAAGGGTTTTTCCGAGGGTTCAGAAAGGGCTGAAACGAAAAACTATTTATCCCGTGCCAGACAGTATTCATTTGGATGAAGGTCATCGGACTGCTGACGGAGAATCCGAGAACGTATTTTGAGATGCTGACAGCCCTCCGCGAAGAGGGTTTGAAATTCCTATGTCTCGACTTCAGCGACCCAATTCCCGCCAACGTCGGGGTCGTGATCACAGCCGAGCACGAGAGAGACAGAGTGCAATTCGACAGGATCATCACAGATCTAGATGCGGATTCTGCGATCGCTCGTGCGAAGATGATGCTCTCGGTGGACGGGGAGATAAGGGAGATAGCGGTAGGAGTTGACCCCGGGGTCAGGCCTGGTTTCGCCGTCTTGGGCGACGGCGCTGTTCTGATGAGGGCGCTTGCCTCGTCACCGGAGGCGGTCGGAGAGATGGTTGAGGAAGTGGTTCACGAGTATCCCACCGCGAACTTGATCGTGAGAATCGGAAACGGAGACCGCACGAACAGAAACAGGATATTCAACACAATTTGGGACGAGGGGCACATGGTCGAGATCGTGGATGAGAGGAATACCACGAAGAAGTCCCAGACCCCGGATGAGGATGCCGCTGTCGAGATTGCGATGACACCTGGATACAGACCGGGAAAGAGACAGGACACCGATCCTTGCCCAGGGGAAATAAGGAACATCCAGCGGATCAGCAGGCTCGAGAGCAAGGGTTTTCTGACGGTCTCGAAGGACCTCGCCAAACGAGTCGCCACGGGTGAGCTTTCGCTCAGGGATGCGATTGAACTCCAGAAGAACGGCGGAAATGGTCACTAGAACAGGTGTTGGGATGTGATCTTCGCGCGACCACCCACCTTACAGTTTATCGTCTCGATACCCAGAGATCTCACTCGCTCCTCGACCTCCTTCGTCTTACTTGGGAAAGTGTTGATGTAGACAGTGGCTCCAGTATCGATCGAGAAGTACGCTGGCAGACCGTCTTCCCTCATCTTCCGCACCTCAAGAATGACTCGGACTGTCTCCGGCCTCCAGAGAATCATCTCGTCGAGCCCGGTCATCGTGATCCCGTGGAGGATAAGCGAGTCTCTCTCAGCCAACATTCCGATCCTCTTGATATCCCGCTTCTTGATGGCGCTTTCCATCTCCGCGAGAGCGCCGTGAACATATGCCAACCGTGAGTGGAAGAACGGCGAGCTCAGAACTGCCTTGTGTGCGCTCTCTGTGAATTTGAAGGCCGGAATCAATGCAACGACGATCCCCATCTGGAAATCCTCCGATTCTATCTGATATGAGTAGGACTCCTCGTCCTCGTGGCCGGCCTTCCATCGCGAGAATGCGCCTGTCACAGACCGTGTCGCAGACCCCGCCCCTCTCCTGGCAATGACGGATAACTGACCGAGAGATTTCCTCAGCCCGGTGGCCTTACAGGCGGCAGCAGCGAGGGCGGCAAACCCGGATGCGGATGCTCCCAGGCCCACGTTGGAGGGGAAGTTGTTCCTTGAAACCATCTTGAATCTGAGGTCTACTCCGCTTTGATGCCTCACTTCGTCGACGACCGACTTCACTCTCTCGAGCTCGCGTCCAGTGAGATTCCTTCCGTCGACGGATGCGGTGTCCTTTCGGAATCTGCCAAACTCAACTGTTGTATGAGACACAGTAGGCGCCGTCGCCACAGAAATCGAATCGTGAAACGGGATCCTCAAATTCTCGTCCCTAAGCCCGTGATACTTGATAAGACCCTGAATCGGATGTGCCCTGGCAGAACCTTTCATCTTGACCCCTCAGACATCGAACAGGACTGTGGCCGACCCTGCCTCGTCGTCGAATTCAAGCCTGTGATACGTTATTCCCTTCACGACCGACCTCTTGGTGTGCTTCTTCTCATCGAACTCCTCACCCCGAGCGACCGCCTCGAGATGTCGTCCATCGGTCTCAACGAGGAATTCGCAGAAGACAAGATTCTCGGTGTCGTGGACGAACAACAGCTCCTGTAGGAAATCAACAAGGAGTTGCTCGCGGCTCTCGGCATCCAGCTTCAGCTTCAGCTCTCCGGTGGGATTGACTTTCGAGACGTCGGTGATTTGATCAAACAGGGCGTAGGCGGCGTTCGCAAACCTCTCTCCCAAATCCTTTCCAAAGACCTCGACGAGGGCATCCGCGGTATGGTCGAGCAAACGATACTTCACGACGGTTAAATGCCCAAGAGGCATATATCAAGTTCGTAACTTGGCGAGAGTCGCAAAGTAGTCACAGAAACGAGAGATTTTGCACAGTTCACATTTGGGCTTCCGGGCCTGGCAAATCGCTCGCCCATGTTCTATTAGATTGATGTGGAAATTGTAGAACTCCTCCTCACGGACCAGCAATGCGAGTTCATCCTGGGCGCTCTCTCGATCGGTCTTCGGACCGATCAATCCAAGACGTCTGGTCACCCGATGGATGTGTGTATCGACCGGAAACGCAGGCATTCTGAGTGAGAAGAGCAAAACGATTGAGCGGGTCTTCGGTCCGACACCCTTCATCCTCGCGAGCCAGGAATCGGCCTCCGATGGAGCCATGTTCCGCAGAAAATCGAGGTCCAGTTTTCCCCTTTCAGCCTCGATGAACCTCAGAGCATCCAGGATGCGTCTTGCCTTGATATCTGCCAACCCTCCGGACCTGATAATGCGGGCGACTTCGTGAGGATCGGCACCCAGCATCTTTTCCCACCGCGGATATGAGACTCTCAGAGAGCGATAGGCTTGATGTGAGTTCTTGTCAGTCGTGTTCTGGGACAGTATGGTTTCCACAAGCGTGTCGATAGGGTTCTCCTCGTACTCCACCTCATGTCTACCGTAGATGCGCGTAAGAGCCGAGTCGATGGCCCTGGCCTTCTTCTTGAGCCTGCTGATACACTGCCTACTCATCAAGACGGGTGAGATGTCCGGATGCACAAATACTATGCGGGTTCAAGCTGTTGGCGCTGAAAGCTTTTATAGGGCTCAGGCTTCTGTTTTTCCCGTGAACATCTGCATCATTGGCTGCGGAGCTATCGGCACGACGATTGCGCGCGCTGTGGAGAGCATGCCCGAGATTCAGACGGTGTATCTGACGGACCGTTCGAAGGAGTGCGCAACCCTTCTCCAGCAGAAGGTGCCGAAGGTGCGATATGTCCCGGACATCGTTCCAATACTCCCTGACACCAGACTAGTGGTGGAGGCCGCGAGCCAGGATGCAGCAAGGTACTATGCTCCATTGGCTCTGTCAGCAGGTGTTGACACTCTCATAATGAGCGTTGGCGTTTTCCAGGACGAGGAGTTCCAGGTCGACGCCTTCAGATTAGCCAAGCGCAAAGGAGCGAAGATCTACCTTCCAAGCGGAGCAATTGGAGGAATTGATGCGCTCGGGGCTGCTAGCCTCGAAACGATTGACGAGGTCACCCTGACGACAACCAAGCCTCCATCGGCATTCGATCCAAGCGCATATCTCGAATCGAAGGGAATAAAGGCTTCTGAGCTTCGAGAGAGAACAGAGTTGTTCTCCGGATCCGCAAGAGAAGCATGCAAACACTTTCCACAGAACATCAATGTGGCGGCGACCATTTCCCTGGCCGGCATTGGGTTCGAGAGGACAAGGATCCGAATTGTCTGTGATCCTGCGGTCCAGACGAACGAGCACCACCTCAAAGCGAAAGGGAAGTTCGGAGAACTGGACGTCGTAACGAGGAACGTTCCATCTCCTCGGAATCCGAAGACGAGCTATCTGGCCGCCCTATCTGCGATTTCTGCAATCAAGAAAATCGTCGGGAGCGTATGGGTGGGCGTGTAGCCAGCGCACCTCTTAATATCCGTAAGGGCATTTCGCGCGACAGCGGTGATTTGGTGGCGACAAAGCACAAACGGATATTCTCAACGCTCAAGCAAGACGTCGATGCCATTGTCCTGATCAACGGCGTTGAACCGAATCTCGACATGAGCTTCTTCTATGCCACCGGAATCCCCACTGGCCTCTTCGAGAGTTGCGTGGCCATCGTGAAACCGTCCGGCGTGGAAGTGCTCTCATCTGAGCTCGAGGAACTCAGTGCAAGGTCAGCCGGCGCCAGGACGACTGTATTCAAATCCCGGCAGGACAGGATTGACCTTGTGAGGAAGAGACTGAAGGGAATGAAGAGAATTGGCGTGAATTCGGAGGAGGTCACTCACGCGAACTACCAGTTCCTGAGGAAGCACTCCGTAGGGGCTAAGCTCATTGATGTCTCGGAAGCCATCGCGAACGCGCGGATGCTCAAAGATGAAGAAGAGATACGGCACATAGAAAGGGCTTGCGTGATCGCATCCAAGACCGCAGAGACTGTGCCCGAATTGGTCCGGAGAAACCAGACCGAGACAGAGGCTGCGGCCGAAATCAACTTCAAGATGATGACGCTGGGCGCGTCAGGGCCAGCCTTCGAGACAAACGCCTCATTCGGTCCATCAAGCGCGGAACCACACTATTCACCTGGAAAGAAAAGACTGAAGGCGGGTCAGTTCGCGCTCTTCGACTTCGGGGCCAAATCAGAGAGATACGTATCTGACATAACGAGGACTTTCGTCTGCGCAAAGCCCGTCTCAAAGCAGAAGAAGATATACGAGGTGGTCCTCCAGGCTCAGCTGGCCGCTATCGACACGATTCGCGACGGCGTCCACGGCAAGGATGTGGACATGGCGGCGCGGAAAATCATTGACAGGTCCCCTTTCAAAGGGAAATTCATCCACAGCACAGGTCACGGCATAGGACTCTCAGTGCACGATCCCGGCTCCGTCTCATCTTCAAGAGACATGATCCTCAAGGAGGGCATGGTCTTGACAGTCGAGCCAGGAATCTACATCAAGGGTTTCGGAGGGGTAAGGATCGAAGACGATGTTCTGGTGACGAAGGGAGGCTGCAAGATCCTGACCAAGGCCTCTAAGGAATTCCTCAGCGTCTAGAAGAACGCCAGAACGTGTATGTCGAACAGCTGGCGAGCGGCCTCGTCGATTATGTAGATCAATACAACGCCAATCAGAGCTATCACGATGGATGCGAGCCAATCGTCGGTCACGACAAGTTCGTCCACGAGGATGAACCGGATTAAGAAGATCAGAAGCACAAAAGCGAGCAGAAGGCCAAGCTCCGCCAAGTGGAGTTGATTGGTGGCATCGCCGAATACTGGTATGACGAACACGGCGACGAGGGACACGACAAGCAACCGCAATACATATGATGCGTTGACTGACCATTCTCTACTGACAAGAGCTCCCGCAACGTAGAATATCAGTGCGACCAAGACAATCGTTGCCACGAGCAACGCAATCTCTACTATGCTCATCGTCTCATCACCCAATGTACGGGTTATACACTCATATCACTTTCGCATATGAGTCTATTTCCTCTTTCTGGGCTTTGCAAGGATCTCGCGCACCTCGAGGTTGAAGAATGAATTGGCATGCCCTGGCCTGACGACGCAAGCCGTGTCCGCTCCGGAATCCGAACCAGCGATGGCGATCACCTCATGGTCGCCGTCCGGGATAGCCCCATTGTCGGCCGCCATGACCGTGATCTCGATGCACACCTTCATTCCTTGACCGAAGAGGGACCTCAGGGCCTCCGCCACGGTCTCGACCCGAGAGGCGCCTCCTATCTTGTTGCTGAAGGATCGTTCAATCCCCGAGAGAGCATGTGACGTTCTAACGACTCTCGCACCGGAGCTCAGAAGCTCAGATTCTACATGGGAATCCATGTCGTTTGCACCCTCCTTGTCGTACCCATGCTGAGACGTTACTACGGCCACCTTGATATCCGTGCCCTTCAGCCTGGACACCAGTTTCTGAGCTGTCGCTCCTGTGCTACTCGCGACGACAACGTGCTTGATATCCCCACTTTTCAAGCGTTGCAGGACGGCATCTAGCACTTCCTCGGTGTTCTTCGCTCCTGGCGAATCGAAATAGACGACTGAGTCCCTTCGCATACGGATCGTTCGAGCATGCGCTGGAATGCATAAATCGATTGCGCTCCTGCAAAGATCGTCCGAGATAATCCTTATCTACGGAAACCTAGCTTAAGGCAGACGTGGCCATATTCTTCAACGAGGAATTTCTGAGTCATGTTCAGGGCCCGTTCCACCCTGAGTCGCCAGAGAGACTGAGGGGAATCGTCCTGAAGCTCAAGGAGCACGGATTGTGGAAGGATGTCGTCTCATCTAAGACTGGCAAGCGCGAGACTCTGCGACTGGTCCATGATGAAGACTACATCGATTTCATCAACACTTGCGGCGAGTGCGCCCTCACTCCTGACACTTATGTTCATCACGAGACTTACGGAATCGCGGCTCTTTCCGTCCAATGTGCTGTGGACGCCGCAAGCTACTCGAAGGAACACGGCAAGGTCGCCTTCGCGCTGACGCGACCACCGGGACACCACGCGGGCTCGGGATCCGGACTGGGCTTTTGTTACTTCAACAACATAGCGATCGCTGCTAGGCATCTTCAAAGCCTGGGAGACAAGCGAGTCGCAATCATAGACGTCGACGTCCACCATGGTAACGGGACTCAGCAGATATTCGCTATGGACCCCTCCGTCCTGTACATATCGACCCACCAGGCAGGCATCTTTCCCGGAACAGGCCAGCTGGGGTACATGGGAAAAGGAGACGGAACTGGATTAGTGATCAACATGCCGTTCATCTCAGGATGCGGGGACTCCACATTCGATGTTGCATTTGCCGAGGTCATGAAACCAGTCGTTGAGCAATACAAACCCGACTGCATGCTTGTCAGCTGGGGCATGGACACGCACTACAAGGATCCACTCGCATCACTCTCCCTTTCATCCGAAGGGCATCTGAGACAGGCGGCTGAGCTGATCAAGCTCTCCAAGATTTGCGGAAACAGGATCACTTTCATGCTCGAAGGCGGGTACGACGTGGAGGCGCTATCTGAGGTCGTCGCTGGAGTGATAGGGGAATCTCAAGGCGTGGATGTGCCTCTAGCTTTCACCGACATCATGGACAACAGCTGTCTTGGGAGAGGGACTATCGTACGCTGTAAACAGCTAGCTTCGCAGTACTGGGACCTATGATGACTGATTGGTCCTCCGCTGATCGCGCTGTTTCTCGCTCTCTTTCTTGATCGATTTCTCGAGTTGCACCAAGAGGGCATCGAGCGTTTTGTAGAGAGACCAGTCCGTGCCACTTGCATAGTAAAGACTCTTCTCGGTGGTCAACCGGGCATGCAGACTGTACTTGCTGCGCATCCCTTCGTGGTGATAGACGGTCACATGCACAGTGAATATCTTCGGAGACTGGATCTTGTCTATTCTCTTCATCGATTTCTCGATGAGCCCGTAAAGGACTTCATACACATCCGGGTCCTCCTCGTCGAGCCCTGTAAGCTGAACGAAGACTCCCTCTCGCGGCTTGAGTCCGACTATCTGCTCCATCAGATCAGCCTGAGACACAACGCCAACGAGCTTCCCGTCTTCATGGACGAAGATGGTCGAAAGGTGCTTCTCGAGCATTATCGTAGCGACCTTCCCGATCGTATCCTGCGGAGTCACGGCGATTGCCGGCCTGTTCATGATACTCCCCACATTGATATCCGGGGGATTTCGACCACCCATGATTTCATTCGGAGTCCTGGCGGCCTTCTTGGAGGTCCAAAGAACATCCATAACCTCCCGCATACCGATAGCCCCAATGAGCCTCTTCGACGCGTCGACGACAGGAAGGGCCTTCTCGTTGAGGCCTTTCATTAGTATCTGAGCGTGTCTGATCGTTTCCTGCTCCGTCACGGAGACAGGGTTGGCGGACATGAATGTGACGACCTTCTTGTCCTTCAGCTGGGCGACCTGGGGAAGTATTCGGATTATGTCGGATCTCGATATGAAGCCGACCATTTTGTGAGCTCTTACGACGGGAGCTCCTCTCACCCCGGCGGACATCATCTCCTCTGCCGCATTTGCCAGCAGCATGTCCTCCTCGAGCCGGGGGCAAGGCAGCATAACCTGCTCCACCTTTGATGAAAGGGGCAGGCTGCGCCTTGTCAGAAACGACGAGTAACTGACCAAGCCAATCGGCTTCTCCCCATCCAGGACCGGGACCTCCCTCAATCGGTCCTTTTTCATCCTAGCAAGGACTTCCGCCAGAGTGTCTCCCTTGTTCACCGTCACTGCTGCAGAGCTCATCACGTCCTTGACCAGGAGCCTATCAATCTGGACATCGTTCAATTCAAACACATCCGCTCAGAATCCTGCGGTGAGAAAACACAACCGAATTCCATCTCAATTTGCCAAATGGATTCCCCATCTAAATACTTTCGTCCTGGTTATGTTCGGCAGTCATTTATATCGAACGTTCAATCTGGTACACCGAGTACGATATCGTATTGACTGACCGTGGCTGCAGTCCGCGCTGGAGACTGGTAGGTTGAGTGACAATTCGGACGATTCCGGTGGCGTGGAGGCCGTCTCCACCGGAGTGGGCTCTGTGTCTGGTGGAGGAGTATTCTCTCGAGGGGTGAGCGGGATGGGATTCCACACTCTAGACGACTTCTCTGTGAGAGGCAAGAAGGTCCTCCTCAGGATCGACATCAATTCCCCCGTGGATGAACGGACCTTGAGACTCGTAGACGGCTCGAAAATCAAATCCTCAATCCCCACCATACGTGAGCTGCTCGACAGAGGGGCCAAAGTGGCCATCATAGCCCACCAGGGGAGGCCAGGAGACTACGATTTCATACCGCTGAATGAGCACGCTGCTTTCATGACACAGTACCTGGGAAGGAAAGTGAGATACGTGGACGACCTGCTCGGCAGCCACGCGCTGAAGGTGCTCGGCGGCCTTGGAGACGGCGACTGCATCCTGCTCAAGAACGTCCGGCACCTGGCCGATGAGCAGGCCAAGAAGAGTCCTGAGGAGCACGCTGGTTCGCAGCTTGTGAAGGTGCTTTCCCCGGAGTTCAACATCTTCGTCAACGACGCCTTCGGCTCATCGCACAGGTCACACGCATCGCTCGTCGGATTCACAACGGTCCTGCCATCAGCCGCCGGAAGACTGATGGAGCGGGAGATCAAGACTCTCACGCATGTTATTCAGAACCCCAAGAGACCGTCCACGTTCATCTTCGGAGGGGCGAAGTTCGCTGACGCCATTCCTATCATCGAACGACTGTCTGAGCGAGAAACCTGCGACGACATACTGGTGGCCGGCCTGGCAGGATACGCGTTCCTTTGGGCAAAAGGCAAGAAGATCGGCTCGAGAACCGAGGATCTGGTCAGGAAGGATGCCACGGACGAAGTGATGGCCTCAGCGAGGAAGCTGCTTGACAAGCACAGCGAGAAGATTCACTTACCCGTGGATGCGGCCGTTGACGACAATGGCAAGCGCTCAGAGTTCTCCATCGAATCACTCCCATCAGACGCTGCAATAAAGGACATCGGATCCGCGACGATCGAAATGTTCAGCGACGTCGTGAAGGGGTCCAGGACTGTTTTCCTTTCCGGACCTCCAGGCGTCTTCGAGAAGGACGAGTTCAGAAAGGGAACAGAGGAACTGTTCAGGGCTATCGTCGAATCCGATGCGTTCTCGGTCATCGGCGGTGGACACTCGTCCGCGGCGGCGAACAAGCTCGGTGTGTTCGAGCAGTTTTCGTATGCGAGCACTGGAGGGGGCGCCCTGGAGAGACTGATGTTGGGCAAACAGATGCCGGTTGTCGAAGCTCTAAAGGAATCGGCAAAGCGGTTCTAGCTGTACGGAAAACCTTTGCTGCCCCCGCCACCCAATATGGTTCCGCCAATAGACCTTGCCCTGATAAGACCGCGAAGAGGAACACCGTCGATCTCGTTCAGGCTGCTCTTGTTCACTATCACTATCACGAGGACCGGTTCTCCTCCGGATTCCCTGATGTCCGCGATTGCGCCCTTTATTGTCGCACCAGTGCTGAGGACGTCATCGATTATGATGATCTTCTTGCCCCCGGTCACAGAGGCGAAGTTGGAGCTGAACGCTCCTCCGCCCTCGCTCTCGGCATGAGGCCTGTAGACTGCAAAGTCAAGTCCAACCAGTTCCGACAACATCGTCGCGAACGGTACCCCGTTGATCGATATGCCGAGGACGACATCGGCGTCGGTATCTCGCTTGCTGAGCTCCTCGAGAGCAATGTCAGCAAGAAGCTCAGACAACAGTCCGACCCTGTATCCTGACACACCGACGGATCTCCACCCTATCTTAACGTCCGATGGAGGGAGTCCCTCGGCCCCGTACTCTATCAGATAATTCACGGTATCAACAGACAGATGCAGCTCATCGGCAATCTCGCGTATGCCGAGACCCTTCTTCCTGAGCACTTTGGCATTCGCTGCCAGCTCTTTTACGTCCACCATCTTACCACGCTTCGGAAATGCTACATGTCATCATATTAACCTTTCCCAAGAAATCTTCGTGTGTAGAGAGCCTCCACCATGGCTGTCAGGGTGGAGTTGAGGGGGGTGGGGATGCCTTTCCGTAGACCGATCTCACAGAAGGCCCCGTTTATCTGGGAGATCTCTGTCCGCCTGCCCAGGCGGACGTCCTGTAGCATGCTTGAGATGTTCTTCGATGTATCTCTGGCAACAGCGTGTACGCGCGCCATCATGGAGCCATAGGGGAGCCTGATTTCATTAGACAATGCGACTTGCTCGCATTCATCGCACACCGCATTCATCAACCTTAAGATCACAGGGCTGTTGAGTAGTCGACCGTTCGCAACTCCCAGTATCGCGCTCGTTGGGTTTATGCAGGCATTGACCATCGCCTTTGCCCAGATATGGCCTGAAGCGTTCTTTTCGGCGATAGTTGAGAGTCCACACGACGAGAAGGCTTGCGCAATCATCTCAGCCCCATTGAAGTCGGAATCGCCTCCAATCACTGTATGCCCAAGTCCTGACACCTTGACGGTTCCAGGCTGAAGCAATGCAGCGCCCATCGATGTCGTCCCTCCGAACGCCCGAGCTCCAACCCACTTCCTCAGCAGCTCCATGTTCCCAAGACCGTTCTGCAACGTGAGCACTTTCGTGTCCTTTGTTACCCATCGCCGACACTGCTTGACCGCCTTGCCCGTGTCATATGCCTTCGTCGAGATGATCAGGAGCTCTGGCGGATGCAAGCCCTCGAGATTCTCGACCGCATCGATCCTCACACAAGATCGAACATCACCGGTGAGATGCAAACCCGTCCGCCGTACCGCCAAAACATGCTCCTTTCGGGCGATGAGGACAACTTGGTTGCTCCTTGCGAGTATGCCACCGAGCGCGCTCCCCAATGAGCCGGCACCGAAAACACATATGCGCATACGGCGACGATGACCATCTCGCGCCTATTTGTGATTTGTTCCTCTTCTGGCCTCTTCAGCCACGATGTGAGCGAGCCTTGTCGGTTCCGGGATCCTGTGTTTCAGGAAACGCTTCGTCATCGCGAGGGCGAGTTTGGAATCGACCATGTGTCCAGGGGAGATGAACACAGGGTTTGAATGAGCCTCATTGGATAGAGCATAGCCGACCAGATTCCCGTCCAGGCGTATCTCAGCCCCGGACCTGGGCGAACCTGAGGACATGGTCCCGCACAGCAGCTTCTTCGCTATGCCTATGGTTGGGACGCCGAAGGTCACACCCACCTGGCATGCTACTCCGAACCTCTCAGGGTGGAGTATACCATTCCCATCGTACATCACGATTGTTGTCTCATCCACCTGTGTCATTAGGTCCCGAATCACGGGTATCTCCCTGAACGCAAGGTAGGTCGGAACATAGGGAAAGATGGCTTTGCCTTCAACCACTCTGCTCTCGCGTATCGCTCCTGATCCAATGTCGAAGGATACCAATGCTGCGTAGCTGTGGTCGTTGTCATATGCGACATCGATTCCAGCGACCCTCTCAGGCTCGGTCCGGCCGCTCTCCAATCTGAGGCGCTTCCTGAGAGCCAGCTGTCTCTTCCTGAGGGACCTCAACGGGTAAGTGGTCTTGAAATCCGTGAACAGTGCATTCGACATATTGGCAATCTTCGTACCGGATATCTCGACTCCTTCGCTCCTCAGCAGCCTTATCTTCTTCCTGGGGCCGCCACCCGTGTACCCTCCGACGTACCCGTCAGTCTGCACGACACGCCTGCATGGGACCCTCACGATGTCGTCATTCCTGCTCATTGCCAGACCCACGAACCGGCTCGCAACGATGTCGCCCAGGGCCTTCGCCACCTCGCCGTAGGTCGTCACCCGTCCTTCGGGGACCTGAGCGACTAGATCGTACGTTTCCTTCCAGAGGTCAGGTAGCTCCTCTGCGGAGGCCAAAGACATTGTTTTCTCCAACGGACGATGCAAATATTAAACCTGTTGTTCGCCCACTACCAACCTAGATGGCTTCCAAGGCTCTCACCCATTACTACAGAATTCTGGAGGGAGATGAGAAAGCAAAGTATCTCCTGACCAAGAGACACATGGTTCAAGTCGACCTGAACGACAAGGACGAGATCCTCTGGAAGGCACACAATTCCGCTCTGGAAGACACCGCCGTTCCTCGCGCACAGGGAGGCCACAACTCCTTGTTGGACCTGAAAATCAGGCTGGCCAATCGGATGTTGAGGAAGTGCACGCTTTGTGAAAGGAGATGCGAGGTCAACAGGCACGAGGGCGACAAGGGCCACTGTGGAGTGTTGGATGCAAGAATAAGCAGCGAATTCATCCACATGGGAGAGGAACCGGACCTTACACCGTCATACACGATATTCTTCTCAGGTTGCACTTTCAATTGCGTTTACTGCCAGAACTGGGACATCAGTACGAGACCTGAGTCGGGCTCGATAATCGACGCTGAGGAACTGGCACAGAGGATCGAGCGACAGGCGCGGAAGGCGGGTTTGCCAAAGGGCCTGGGGACGATGCTCGGTCGAGCGAGGAATGTCAACTGGGTGGGCGGTGATCCAACATCAAACCTGCCCTACATCCTGACTGTCCTGGAAGAGTGCTCGGCGGACATCCCCCAAGTGTGGAACTCAAACATGTATCTCACTGAGGAATCGATGAGGCTGCTGAACGGAGTCGTCGATGTGTATCTTACGGACTTCAAGTACGGCAACGACAAGTGCGCGATCCGACTCTCCAACGCGCTAGACTACATGAGTGTCGTCACGAGAAACCACCTAATGGCTCGGCAGAACGCGGAAATGATAATCAGGCATTTGGTCCTCCCCGGACATGTGGAGTGCTGCACCCGACCTGCACTGACATGGATATCTGAGAATCTTGAGAACGTCAAGGTCAATGTCATGGCTCAATACCGGCCAGAGCACAGGGCAAGGGAGTTCCCGGAGATATCGGGGCCGCTCACAGGCGCGGAATTCGAGCGCTCCATGAGAATCGCAGAGAAGCTTGGCCTAGACCTGTGTGACTGAGGTGGGTCATCGTTTTGATTGGTCCCTGACGTAGACAGTCCTCTGGGGAATTGCTATCTCGATCCCTTCCTTTGCGAATCGGCCGACAATCTCTTTCCTCAATTCATGAGCGACGCGCCACTTGGTCATGAACTGACCCACCCAGAATAAGAGCTTGAAGTCAAATCCCGACTCACTGAAACCCGCGAGCCTGACAGATGGTTCCACACCTTTGTCCTTGAGGACCTCCGGGTGTCTGTTCGCGATCTCGCCGAGAATCCTTTCGACGGTCTCAGTGTTGGATGCGGATGAGACACTGAGGGCAACCTCTCCGATTCCCTTCCCGTCTGGTTCGTCGAGATTGACTATCTTGTCGTTCACGAGTTTGTTGTTCGGAAGAACGATGTAGTCGTTCGCGAAGACATCGTACAGTCTGCAGCTCCTAATCCCGATCTTCTCAACCCTGCAGGTTTCCCCACTCGGCAGCTGAACATAGTCTCCTTCCACGAACGGTCGGTCGAGGAGCAGTGCCATGCCGCTGAAGAAATTCGAGAGGGCGTCCTGCGCAGCGAAGGCGATGATAAGCCCGAACACTCCAACACCAGCAAGCAGGAACGTGATGTTGTAGCCGAGGTAGTCTATGATGCCTATGCCTCCGAAGATCAGGATCACGATTGCCCCAATCTTCTCGATGACCGGCACGAGAATGACATCGATTTCGTTCTTGGTCCGCGCCGCATATCTCTTGCCTATGAAGATCAGGATTTCCTTGAAGAGCTTGTACGCCACGAACGTCACAATAGCTATGAGTGCGACCCCGTAAATCCCGAATATCAGTGCGACTTCGCTCTCCGTCAGAGGGAGAATCTGAAACGATGACACGAGTCCATAGACAATGACCAGGATGAAAACCGGCTTATGCAAGATCTTGAGAATCCTGTCGTCAAGATCCGTCTTGGTCTTCTTCGTGAACGAACGAACAATCGGGTCGAACACGTACATGAACACGAGTGCCACAATCGCCCATATGCCGACATTCAAGCCGAACGTGACGTAGTTGTTGTCGAGCGGGGCGGGGAGAGGATTCTCGAATCTTCCCAACAGTCGGTTCTTGCCGGGAGCGATGACGCCCCATGCCGGTATGAACGTGGTATTCGCGTAACCCACTTTCATCACATTCCAGCTTGGATCGTCAAGGCTCGTGAAGATGAAGAAGACCGTCTGGTTCACGCTCTTTGATGTGACATCGTTCCCTGCAGTCACCGTTAGATTGACGAATACGCTCCCATGAGACGGAACGACGAAAACATGTTGGTCAAAGTCCGAATCCCAGCCCGACCCAGAGGATTCAGTCGTCTCAATCTCCAGAAGGAAATCCGAGTTGTTGTCGTTGTAGAAGAACCATTCGTAGTTCACATATCCCGAGGCCTCGCAGTCCTTGCTGTAATCATCATAGAATACACCTTGGATGCCCTGGGCAGAGACGATATCAGTAAGTGCTGATGGCGCCGCGAGGCACACCAACACAATTAGTATTCCTGCGATATGCCCAAGTCGTCTCATCCAATCGCGCCAGTTAATCGAGGTTTTTCATTTAATGCTTTCGGGTTTCAGACGGAGCTACGCGTACTGGAAACAGCTTAAGTACGGACAGGGTATTTCATTCACGTGGAATCTTCGGAAGCGATCAACGTAATTCGATTGGCCACGGCAATAGTGGTCTTGAGCTACGGGTCGCTTCTTGACTGGCGAACGAGAAAAGTCGGCAACCGATACTGGATCGCGCTCGCACTCGTCGGCATCACTCTCCTTCCGATTCAGTTGTTGATTGACGAAAGACCCCTGGAGTATTCACTCGTCCTCATCCCTGTCCTAGCCATCCTCGCGGATGTTTATTTGGAAGTTCCGGAGGGATCAGTCCTCGCGAAGTATGGCCCCTACGTGTATTATTCAATAGCCTTGGTAGCGATACTCGTTCTTGGGTATCTCTGGATAGACGTCGACTACTTCCAGCACTACCTTGGCATACCGGTGATGATGCTGGTAATCGTCGCCTTCTACATGATGGACATCGTGCGTGGAGGAGCTGACGCTAAGGCCCTTCTTTCGCTTACTGTCCTGTTCCCATTCCACCCACGGATAGCCGATCTGCCCATTGTGCAGAATTCCACCGTCGCCGGGGATGTGCTCTTCCCTTTCTCCTTCGTGGTCCTGATAAACGCAGCCATAATTGTGGCTATCCTTCCTATTGGATTCCTTCTTAGAAACCTCGCTCGCCATGAGCTCAGTTTTCCCGGCGCACTCCTGGGATACAAGGTGGATATCACGAATGTCATGGGAAGACATGTCTGGCTAATGGAAAGAGTCGAAGACGGCGTCCACAAATTCTATGTCAAGCCGAGAAGGAACGAGGACCTGAAAAGAGAAATCGCTGAGCTTTCGAAGGCTGGATTCAAGCGTGTGTGGGTCACCCCCAAGATCCCGTTCATCATACCCATAACAATCAGTCTGATTCTGTCGACGGTCTTGGGCAACATCCTGTTACTGGTCATACCAATGTGACCAGCTTGGGGAATCACACCACGAGGTTGAGACTCGCGCCACACTTGGCACACTTGTCTCCTTTCAAGGCAGTCGATTGGACCCAGAAACCCTCGCGTTCTATTGTCAGGGCGCCGCATTTTGGACAGAATGTGTCGTCTCTCTCTCCAGCGTGCACGTTGCCAAGGTAGACAAACTCAAGGCCGGCCCTCTTGGCCGCGTCGTAAGCGGAGATCATTATACTGTCGGATGTCCGGTCCACGCTAGTGAGCTTGTAATCAGGATGAAATGCTGAGAAGTGCACTGGTACATCTCTTCCCAGTTTCTCAACGACCCATTTGCAGTAACTATCTATCTCACCGTTCGCGTCGTTGTGCTCGGGGATTATCAGGTACGTGAGTTCCACGTGAATACCCAGTTCAACGGCCAGTTCGCACGATCTCAGGACAGGGGCCAGTCTCCCCCCGCATATCCGCTTGTAGAACTCCTCACGAAACGCCTTCACGTCGATGTTCATGGCGTCGATGACCCCTTTCAGTTCTCTCAACGGCTCCTCCTGGATGAAGCCGTTCGTTACGTAATTGGTCTTGAGGCCAGCGTCGTGCGCGGCCTTGGATGCAACCGTCGTGAACTCGTGCCAGATTGTGGGTTCGTTATAGGTCCAAGAAACCGACCTCGCACCCGCTTCGCGAGCCAGGCGAACGACATCCTTGGGTGTGATATTCTCGAGCGGGGTAGTGCCGAACCGTGCTCTGGAAATCGAGTAGTTCTGACAGTGCTGGCAAAAGAGATTGCACCCGATGCTCCCGAAGGATAGAGCGGTTGTGCCAGGAAGGAAGTGGAAAAGCGGCTTCTTCTCAATGGGGTCAGGATGAATTGATGACGCTAGACCATAGATGAGCGAGTAGAGCTTTCCGGACCTGTTCTCTCTGACGCCACACAGGCCCCTCTTGCCATCAGATATGAGACACGAGTGCGGGCACAGGCTGCATCTTAGTTTGTCGCGCTCCCTTGAATAGAACCTTGCCTCATGGCTGGCGTGTCCGGAAATGCTCATAGCCTAGGTTCTCCAGTTTCTCGCGCTTTCCCTCATCGATCAGTATGTTCTCTTCGCCACTCGTCACCTTGCCGATGATGGTCATAGGGCAGTTGAACTCCCTTGCCAGCTCGTTCAGCCTCTCCCCGCCTTCGCGCTTGATTGTGAACAGCAGCTCGAAATCGTCCCCGAAGTTGAGGACGAGATCCTTCTTGCGTTCCTGATCCTGAAATGCCAGATCGACTTCATCTGCCTTGGGAACCTTGGAGTAGTCGACCTCGTAGGTCATGCCCGAGCTCCTCGACATTTCGAATATCGAAGCCGACAGCCCGTCCGAGATGTCCATGCATGAGGTGACGATACCGGATGCACCTATGGCCATTCCCTCTTTCACTCGGGGCCAAGGTCTCTTCAAGGCGGCTTCTGCCTCCTTCAGCCCCAGGGTCTTCTTGATCGAGAAGAAGCCCGCTGCTGCTCTTCCAAGGCTGCCTGTTACGGCAATCAAGTCACCTGGTCTCGCCCCGCTTCGAAGCAAGATGTTCTTCTTGACGACCTCACCAAAAGCTGTGCCACAAAGGACAAGGTCATCATGTTCCTTCGTGTCGCCTCCGACTATGCTAGTGTTGAACCTCCTGGCACAGTCGTTCATTCCGTCGGCCATCTGTTCCACGAACTCGATAGGGTGGCCCCTTGTTATCCCGATAGCGGTCACAAGTCCGAGAGGGGTTCCGCCCATCGCCGCGATGTCGCTAAGGTTGACGGCGACGATTGACCACCCGATGTCGTACGGACCCATCCCCTTGGGGATGTGGGTCTTCGTGACCATCATATCGGTCGTGACGAGCAGGTACTTGTCCCCGATATCGATTGCTGCGCAATCATCGCCTGGGCCGACCGTCGCATCGCTCTTAATTATGTTCTCAATGATTCTTATGGTCTCTCGTTCGCCCAGAGTCCCTAGGGTCTTCATGAATGACGCACACTAGTATGACATAATTAAGGCTTTTTGACGAACCTGTTCACCCTCCCGCGTACCCATGACATACCTTAACATACTAATACGGGAAGCTCTATTCCTGCCCGGTATCCCTGATGCGAGTGGAAGTGCCATATGGCGAGGCGAAGGAGGTCGTCGAGGTCGCGGAGGAGAATCTCGGCGAAGTACTCTATCAGAAATGCAACTCCGTGATTGACAAGAAAGCGCTGATCATAGAAGCAATCAGGAAGCCCATCAACTCGAAGCCTTTGGCCGAGTTCCTGAACGGGGGCAAGGAGGTCCTCGTCATTGTCAATGATGCGACCCGCCCAACACCATCTGGTAAGATCATCAACACAATCCTCCCTGTGCTCAACGGAAGGAACGTGAAGTACATAGTGGCTGGTGGCATGCACCGTGCCCCGACCGAGGAGGAGTACAGGTTCATATTCGGCAAGTTGTACCCGAGACTGAAGGCGAAAATCTATGCGCACGACTCAAAGAACAGCGAGGTGGTACTCCTCGGAACGACCAAAAGAGGGACGCTGTTCAAGGTCAACAAGATGGTGGTCGACGCCGACCGGATCATCGTCATCAGCAGCGTCGAACCACATTATTTCGCTGGCTACACTGGTGGCAGGAAATCATTCCTGCCTGGAGTCTCAGCATATGAGACCATCGAACAGAACCACAAGCTGGCCCTCAGGATCGAAGCGCAGTCGCTGAGACTGGAGGGTAACCCAGTCCATGAGGATATGGAAGACGCGATCCAGATGCTGAAGGACAAGAAGATATTCTCGATCATGGTGGTGCTCGACAAGGACCACAAGACCCTCGCAGCCTTCGCAGGGAACCTGGAGGACTCGTTCAAGAGGGCCACCAAGAAGGCGGACGAGGCATTCGTCCTGACCCTCAAGCAGAAGTACGACATCGTCGTCGCAGTCACTGCATTCCCGTACGACATCGACCTATACCAGTCCCAGAAAGCCTTGGACAACGCAAAGTACGCCGTCCGGGACGGCGGGATAATCATCCTTGTGAGTGCGTGCCGAGACGGCGTGGGCCCACCGAATTTCCTCAACCTACTCGCGAGCGCCAGCACGCCCTCTGAGGCGCTCGAGAAGATTTCGCACGGGTACAAGCTGGGCTACCACAAGGCTGCGAAGATGGCCGAGATAGGGTTGAAGTGCAAGATGATGGCCGTGACCAAACTGGACCCGGAGATCGCGAGGAAGGCGCATATGGAGCCGTTCGCCACGCTCCAGGAAGCCGTTGACAGGTCAATTGAGGAGCTTGGACCCTCGTCAAAAGTGACGTTTATAATGGACGCTGTGATTACTGTGCCAAAGGTTCTGTAAGAGGAACTAGCCAGCCCGCTTGGCGGGTGGATGATTCAATGGCAAGGAAGAAGTACATCAAGGCCGAGAGGGCGAAGAAGCTCGAGAAGGAGATGCTCACCTGCACTTTCTGCGGATTCTGCAAGAGCGTATGCCCCTACTTTGAGGACAATCAGTGGGATCCTTCGGTTGCCCGAGGGAAGGTCATCCTCGCCTACGGTCTCGTGCGCAAGGAGATACCCGCGGACGAATCCGTCGTGCAGAGACTGAGCCAATGCACGACGTGCAAGGACTGCGAAAGAAGGTGCCCATCCAACATCAAGGTCGTTGATATTGTCGAGGCTGCCAGAGCGGATCTGGTTGAGGCCGGATGCGTCCTTCCAGCGCATAAGAAGATCATCGACAACGTTAAACAAACCAAGAACCCCTATGGAGAGACTAGCAAGACGGATTTCGGTGTTCCAATAAGGCAGGCCGACGTAGGATACTTCATTGGCTGCACGGCCCGGTACAGACAGCCAGAGATTGCGAGACACGCAATCTCCATCCTCAAGAAACTCAATGTGGATTTCACACTGGTCGACGAGGTCTGCTGCGGAAGCACGCTCCAGAGAATCGGGGCGAAGGAAAAGGATGTCATCCGATTGATGAAAGCCAATGTGGATTCTGTGAAGAAACTAGGTGTCAAGAAACTACTTTTCACGTGTGCTGGATGTCTGAGGATGTTCAAGGAGCAGTATCCGAAGCATGTGCCCGTGCCGTTCGAGGCGGAGCATCTTGTGCAATTCCTGGCAAAACAAGACCTGAAGCTGAAACCACTTCCGAAGAGGATTGCCTATCACGACCCGTGCCACCTGGGGAGACATCTGAAGATCTACGATGAGCCGCGCAAGGTCATTAGCATGATACCGGAGGCGAAGTTCGTCGAGCTTGCTGAGAGCAAGGAGACCGCAAGATGCTGTGGAGGAGGCGGTGGAGTGAGGGCCGCTGAACCTCAGGCCGCGCAGAGAATAGCTTCCAGACGGGTCAAGTCGGCCTCTGAAGTTGCGGACCTCCTGGTGAGTGCTTGTCCGTTCTGCGTGACGAACCTCAGATTCGGCAATGAGCTGGTCAAGATAGACATTGAGATCAAAGACATTGCGGAGCTCATAGATGACCTCCTTCCATGATAGGTCAGAGACAATGAAAGGTCTGAAGGCCACCCGCGTCAAACTGGGGAAACGAACCCTCAGGCTCGATGTCCCAAGAACCATCGGCATAGTCAACGTGACAGCTGATTCGTTTTCAGGAGATGGCCTTGGAAGCGACCTTGCCGCTGCCGTGAGAAAGGGGCTTGACTTGTTCGAACAGGGAGCTGACATCGTCGATGTCGGGGGCGAGTCCACAAGGCCTGGCGCCTGTGCAGTGACGGTCGAGGACGAAATATCGAGAGTCTGTCCAGTTGTGGAGCGTCTGAGTGAGAGGTACCCTGGACGGGTCTCAATTGACACCATGAAATCCGAGGTCGCAGATGAGGCTATCACTGCTGGAGCGAGCATCGTCAATGATGTCTCTGGTCTCAGGCACAAATCGATGGTCGAGGTCATATCGAGGAACGAAGCCTCGGTCATCATAATGCACATGCAGGGTGAGCCAAGAACGATGCAGAGGAACCCTCGCTATGCCAACGTGATGAGGGAAATCAGCACCTTCCTCCAGAAGCAAGTCAAAACAGCGGAGACCGCAGGGATCAGTCCAGATCGAATCATGGTTGACCCAGGGATTGGCTTCGGGAAAACCCTCGATCACAACCTGGAGATCCTCGGGAGACTCCGAGAGCTGCTAGCCCTCGGAAAGCCCATTGTTGTCGGTGCTTCTCGAAAGTCCTTCATCGGGAAGCTGACCGGAGCAAATCTGGACAACAGATTGGAGGGGTCTATCGCCGCTGCTGTGCTCGCAATCAGAGAGGGAGCGAGCATTGTACGAGTCCACGACGTAGTGGAGACAGTCCGTGCACTGAGGGTTGCCGACGCTATCATGAAGTCGACGCGGAACCCCTGAACTCAGAAAGCGGACACTCTCCGGCTGACGTTCCAGATTGTCGACTAGAAAGTATTTACGCATGCTGACGATTTACACTTGAATCGTCCCTGCCGATGCAGGGACCCCCGAATCACTGGGATGATCGAATCCTGAGGTGAGGTCCTGCCCCAAGACACCAGTCAACAAAAGGAGAAAAGACCTGCGATCATGAGGAAGGACGGGGGTCTGGACTTCGAGGGAGTAAGATCGATAGTCATGGACGGTGATGTGCTCTACACTCTCAAGAAGGCGCTCAGGGCAGACATCGGATTTCTCGAAAGGGACCTCATGATGAAGGCCGGACAAGATGGAGCCAGGGAGTTCATGTCCAATCTGGACCAATCGGAAATGCCTGGAGAGCCCCTGCAGGCCATCGAGAAAATGCTGGGTGCCTATTCTGACCGAGGATTCGGGGAGTTCGTCGTCGAGAGGTTCAACCCACAAAACCACGTGGTTGAGATTAGAGGCAACAACTTGGTGGAGGCTTGGACTTTCCATGAGAGAAGTGATCTCCAAAGAGAGCCTGTGTGTTACTACATCGCGGGGGCCCTGGCGGGCGTGTGTGAGGCTGCCTTTGGAGAAGACGGTGATCTGGACATCATTGCTGTGGAGACCGATTGTATTGCCCAGGGAAGGAAGAATTGCAGATTCGTGGTAGCTCCATCCAAAGACATGTCAAGACTCGTCCCCACATTCAAGAAACTCAGAGAGTCAGCATCGGAGCATGGACTCAGGTTGAACGAGGAGATACTGCTCAAGAACCTCGAGCTCCAAAACCTCAACCTTTCTTTAGAGAGGCAGATCAGGAAGAAGGCGGGTGAGCTGGTTCGCGCAGAGGAGAACTACAAATCTCTCGTCGAGATCTCTCCCGACCCAATCCTCATCAGTGACCTAGACGGCTTTGTGTTGTCCATCAACGACCCAGGCGTCGAAATGCTCGGATTCGAATCCCGCGAAGATGCCCTAACGGGCATCAGGATGGCTTCTCTGTTCATAGAGAAAGATGCTGACTGGAGCAAAATCATCTGGGCGATCGAGAAGGAAGGCTCAGTCAAGGGAAACAGTCTGACCCTAATCAACAAGAGGGGGGAGAGAATCGATTGCCAGATCTCGGCTCGATTCGTCGATTTCCCATCAGGCAGGTGTGTCGAATCCGTGATCAAGAACGTGACGGAGACAAGGAGACTGATCCACCAAATCGAGGAGAAGAGGTCTGAATCGGAGGTCATGAAAGACGTGCTTTCCCACGACATGACCAAATACACTACAGCGGCACTACACATCATCGAGAAGTTGCGCCGGTCACCGAACCTCAGCGAATCTGACAAAGACGCCCTGGAGATCATACTCAAGGATATTCAGGCGGAATTCGAACTTGCGTCCGCAGTAAGAGACTTCTGTTGGTTGTCGATGACACAGATTGACCAGCCAGATGCCAGGAATCTCCAGGCCATGATATCGGACTCCATTGAGGACACAAAGAGATGGTACCCAAACAGGAAGATCAAAATCAACTACGAGAGGAAGGCGGAGCCGCAGTTCGTCAGGGGGAATCCCCTGACTCCAAGGATCTTCGCGAACATACTGAGATACACGGTCAAGTCAGAACCCAGAGATGATGTGGTTATCGATGTTGTTGTCGATGCTCATACTGAGAATGGCATCGCATACTGGCGTGCGAAGTTCACAACCCAGGGCGGTCAAGTACTTGACACCAGCAAGGAAGCGATCTTCCAGAGATCCGCAGATACTGGACGGAGCTCTGGCGAAACAGATTTCGCCCTGCTCCTCGCTCAATCGATAGCGAAGGTGAGTGAAGGACGAGTGTCGGTTGAGGGCAAATCAACTCAGGAGCCTGAGCAGGTGACAGGGATCGTTGTGGAGTTGCCGAGAATGGACGAACGAAGAATCGCGAATATCCACGCGCATGCGGGCGGATGAGTCCACTCATGAATCGGATTGGTTGTGAACAAGGCTGCCCAAGGACAATCTGGCATTGCGCTCGCCTGCGACCGACACTGAATCGTTCCGGAGAATTATCATCGCAACCTTTGCGAGATTGTTGAGATTCGAGTGCTCACGACGATTAGGTGGGCCCGTCGCGATTTGAACGCGAGTCACCAGCACCCCAAGCTGGAAGGATACCAAGCTACCCCACGGGCCCAGGTGAATAAACGTGTGCGAGAGGCGCCACTAGTAGGGTGCCAGCTCGTCTATCAGGTTTGCGTGGGTGAGCAACATGCGTCGGCAGCAATAGCGGTCGAGCTTCAGTGAATCCAGGACGTCCTTGGGGGATTCACCCAATTCGATCCTCTTCATGAAATCCTCGTAGGCGCTTCCGATGACCTTGCCGCACGTGAAACATCTCACGGGTATGATCATGCTTGCATCACCTGTACGATTTCTGGTGCTTCTTTCTTGCACCTCTGCCCTGGGGGTTCTTTGGCAGCTTCCGCCTGGGGTCAGACACTAACAGGGACCTGTCGTACTTTGTGTACGTGGTCTCGAGCTCGTCATCTTCCAGGAAGTGGACCAGCCCCTTGGCAATAGCAGTCCTCGAGGCCATCGCCTGCCCCATGACTCCACCGCCCCTGACATTTACTTCAATATCGACCTTCGTGGACCTGGCTCCCGCCAATGTCAGTGGCTCAGTGATCATGACCCTGGCCAAGTGTGGCTCGAATATCTCTGCTGGCACGTTGTTGATCCTGACGAGGCCTCGACCCTTCCTGACGCTCGCCCTGGCCACGGCGCTCTTTCTCTTGCCGCTAGCAATTACTACCTTCCCCTTCATCCAATCAGCTCCTGTAGCCAGCACCGAGCTCGTTCGAGATGTCGCCCAGGTGGACGTACTTCGCTAGGTGGGGCTTCTTGGCAGTCTCGATTGTCTCCGGTTTGGAGCCCGCGAACTGCTTGGGAACACCAAGGTACACTCTCAGTCTCTTGTACGCCGCCCTGCCCTTGGGTTTCTTGTACTCCAGCATGCCCCGGATCGCGCGCTTGAGGATCCTGTCGGCGGTCCGTGGGTAGAAAGGGCCCTTTGCTTTCGACTGGCTCAGGCCACGTTTCGTCCTGTGCGCATAGAATTTCAGCAGCTGCGCCCTGTTGCCCGACACGACAGCCCTCTCGGCGTTCACCACGACGACGTCCTCGCCTTCGCGAAGCCTCTTGGCCACGTGAGAGGAAAGCCTTCCAAGGATGAGTCCATCCGCATCTATCACTGCAACCATCTGCTCACCCCATGATTCTCAACTTGGAGCCCTTCGGGTACATTACCACAAGCTCCTCGATCGAAACGTTCTTCCCGCCCGCCTTCTCAATCTTATCCTTAGCTTGTCCTGAGGACCTGTAGGCGGCGACGGTGACCTTCTTCGCGATTTCCCCGGCTCCTAGGAGTTTCCCGGGAATGACCACGACCTCGTTCTCGCTTGCGTATCGGTTCAACTTGCCCACGTTGACCTCGGCCCAGTTTCTCGCCGGGCCTTCAAGACGCAAAGCGATGTCTCGCCAGACAGGTGCCTCGTTGAGCATGCTAGCATCCTTCAAATGCTGAATCAGGCCGACAAGGTTGGGATTGGTTTTCCTTGATGTATTTCCCATTCTGACTCCTCCGACATCGAGAGAGTAGCCGAGCTAATGTGCGTACCGTTTATAAAGATTTGGATGCGCCAAGAACGCTGGCTGAGGATGACTGGCCTGCTCTATCCGGCCTTACGTTGGGACAAGAAGGGACCGAGAGAGGTGGGGACTATCGCGCGAACCATCAGTTTGACAGAAGATATATACGGCGTACGGTATACACGAGAAACCTGGCTCGTCCGGGGGTATAAATGATTCGTTTTGGTCCCGCGGGAATTCCGCTCTCCTGCAAGGGACGCACTCTGAGGGACGGCATCGAGGACGTACATAACCTCGGCCTGACCGCTATGGAAGCTCAACTCGTGAGAGCCCATGTTCAAGAGAGGACTCCGGAGCCGGAAGAGATCGGGCTCAAGCCGAAGAACATCATGAACGACATGGTCATCGAAATCGTCCGGAAGAAAGGCGAGAAGGAACAGGTCATATCTGACCTCGATGAACCGATCAAGAAAGGCGACAACCTTGTCACTCTTACCACCGGGATAGCCAAGAGCTATCAGGAACTCAGAGAACTCAAAGCCATGGCCGACGAGCTGGACGTTGCCCTCTCGATCCACACGCCGTACTATATGGACCTCGTCGGGGACGGAGAGCTCTGTTTCAGGAGCATGGACTCAATCCGATGGGGAGGCATAATGGCCAAGGAGCTAGGGGCGACTGTGGTGGTCACCCACATGGGTCTCTATGGAGAGGTCTCACAGAAGACGGCCCAGAAGAGGATCATGGAACGAGTGCGCGAGCTCGCGAAGTGGTACAAGAAGCACGGGATATCCTCGCCAATAGGTTTGGAACTGAGCGGGAGGCAGGAGATATTCGGATCGCTATCCGAAGTTCTCAAAACGTGCAAGGACATTGATGGGGTAGTCCCCGTGGTCAATTTCGCTCACTATCATGCGCGAGAGAACGGTATCCTGAGGGAGTCGAAGGATTTCGATGGACTTCTCGACAAGGTCTGGGACCATGCTGACGGGGAGATCTACTCGCACTTCTCAGGAGTGGAACACGAAGACGGCAACGAGAAGAGATTCACTTCGATTAAGAAGGGCGATTTGAGATTCGAACCGCTTGCGGAGTCGATAGTGGACCGCAATCAGCCAATTACGATAATCTCCGGTTCACCGTTGCTCGAGCACGACGCGATGTACATGAAGGTCATCCTCGAGAGGGTGCTGGCCAAGAAGGTGTCGAAGGAGACAAAGGTAGTTGCCAAGAAGGAGAAGCCTGGATCCAGATGAAGCAGAGTACTGAGTACATCGTCAAGGCAATCCAACAGACTCTCGAGGCCGAGATCGAGGGGACCGACAAGTTCGTGGACACAATCCTGGGGGCTCGAAAGGTCTTCCTGTATGGGGTTGGCCGGTCAGGATTGATCGCTAAGGCCTTTGCGATCAGGCTGGTTCAGATGGGCTTGGAAGTGTTCTTCGTCGGCGAAACCATCACGCCGATAGTTGAGGAGGGCAATGTCGTCATCATCGTCTCCTACACTGGTGAGACGATGTCCGCGATACAGACCGCGAACATAGTTCGAAGGGTCGGCGCCAAGGTCGTGACTATAACCGCAAACACTCACTCAAAACTCGCCAATGCATCCAACCTCGTGATACTAATCCATCCCCCGAAGGATGACGAAAGGAAACTCCTCGCTCCGTTGGGGACGCTGTTCGAAGACACAACCCTCGTCTATCTGGACGCCATAGTAGCGACCCTCATGGAGAAACTCGGACAGAGCGAAGGCTCGATGAGGAAGAGACACAGCATCTGGGTCTAGGCGGAGTCACCGCTTTCCTTGTTCTCTTGCTTCTTCTCAGACTCCCCATGATCTGGCTGCGAGGGTTCGACTAATCTAGTGCTCTTCCGACGAGTTAGTATCCTTGCAGTAAGGGGAATCAGTACGATCAGGATGGCGACCAGAACAATAAGCACCAAGTTGTTCATGATCCAATCACCAGGACTTGACACGAAACCCGATTCCACGATCCCGAGACTGACATCGTGCGATAGCAATGCAGTTCCATTTGGCATGTGGAAGGCCGTGTGGAGGATAACACCAGTTCCTGTCGTGAAGTATGACACATTGGCGGGAACCGAGGTCAGGACTCCCACTTGATAGAGCGTTGGTTCGGAACTGTACCTATAGTATGCCTGGACCGTACCGTCCTCTTTGGCGAAGAGCACCTCCTGATTGGGCGCATTGGCCGGAATCAGCTCGTTGCTGTAGTTTAAGCCGTGGACGGTCTCATCAATCCTGCCAGAGACCACAGTGTAGTTGTCTTCATTACCGTGATTCTCGAGCAACTCGAACAAGTACGTCTTCCCGCCGGCCTTGAGACGCTGTTCGAGAACGACACCGGACGAATCCACCTGCTTGAGTATCTCGAGCGAGTAGTTGGCCCTGATTGCAGTCTTCCCGTCAATGGTGTACGTGCCGAACGAGTTGGAGTGATAGGTGAGGTTGTCCGAGATTGTGAACCAGAATGTCAGGTTCGCCCAGTCGACAATTGTCGGTTCGTCCAGACTCTGGTTCATCAGGCCAGCATAGAGAGAGATCGTCGACCTCATGGATAAGAGCGCAGATTCTCCTGATAGCGGATCTTCAACAAATATGACATCGGAGACGTTCCACCCAATCTCCCCGTTCCAAGAGACACGGCTCTCGTCAAGAAATGATGTATATGTAGCCTCCGGACGCGAGAAGTAACCATCCCGATTCGTATCGTTGAAGAGATACATCGCCTCGAAGCTGACGTCGAATATCGGGCCGAGGTAACTGCCAATGTGGGAGAAGACCACTCGAGGCCAGTCGAGCGTCACCGATGCGCTGAAGTTCCCGCTCCTGAAGGCGGCCATGTAGTTGTCGACATTGTACTCGAGGAAGTGGGCGCGCGCCGATGCTTCGCTGGGGGCTGCGAAGAAGCACGCAGTTTGAATGACAACCAATGTGAGAGCGATGACTCGGCACCATCTTCCCATTGACCCTCTCTCCCGCAGAAGTACCTTAAGAGTCGAAGGTCTGTAAAAAACTTTCCTGGATTGTTCACCAAACCGAGTGCCCATCTGGCGAGTCAGACATCAGGAGCTGGACTGACCTTAAGCTTCCTTCGTCGAACGGATTTGCCCTTCTCGGAGGACGGTGACTCGCCATCGAACAACGCGAATGCAGCCTCCTCGTAGCTGTTCTGAGTGAGTCTGAACGTCTTTATCTCCTCATTGACTGGGTCGATCACCAGAGCGGTGTGGTACGACTGGTCGAAGATCATCCGCTGGGTTCTGAGATCCGTTCTGGACAGGAAACATGTATGGCCAGGGTGAGAATGGTACCAACCGACGAGGATGTAGTCAAAGCCGGAGGCATCCATCTCTCTGAACAGCTTTGGAAACGCCTCGGGATCGAATCTGACCTTCGATGACGAACTCTTGAGTTGAGTTGTGACAACATCCTTGATCACGGAATACTCGGATCCATGCCATCTGCTGACTTCACCTAACAGAAAGCCCATGATCTCTAATCTAGCCTGAGCGTTCGTCAGGGATTGGCTCCTGATCTTGGCATCGGCAACCGCAGAGAGATATGCGTTGAATGGCCTCTTCGATTCGATTCTGGCCCTGTACAGAGCGCGGGATTCGTCGGTTAGCCAGTCATGGGGCCTGAGCGAGGACGTGGGCGGGGGCTCGATTTCCCGTATCGGCCGAGTTTCTTCCCTGATGATTCGCGGCTTACCCATCTGCATCACCGACAATCCTCACCCTGCGATCAGTCTGATCCATCGTGGCAGGTGGTTTGTACTTGTACCTGTTGAAGTAGGAGGCCGCCCTTGTGCACGTATCATTCCCGAACGGATTCACCGGATTGGGATTGACCAGCAGCGATTCGATACCTTTGATGAATGATACCAGGTTCGAACTGAAATCCCATTTTTCGAGGAGCTTGATGCAGACATATCCGCCGTCCTCCGGCGGCATTATGTTGGGGTGAAAGATTGGCGTCTGCCATTTCACGATCGGCTTCTCTATCGGGTAGTCCTCGTTGATGAGAATACCAAGCCTGTGAACGAACCTGTTGACCACTTTCCCCTGTTCCCAGTCAGGACCTGGCACACGCAGTAGCGTCACGTTGATCAGGATGGGAAATGATTGCAGCGTAGGGTCCGATATCGATATGTGGTGGCGGAGTTCCCTCTGGCACATTTCAACTTCGTTTCTTATGCGCATCCGGAGGACGTCTGCAGGCAACGGCATCTTCGCTAGCCGCCCTCAGGATCGGGTATCAGCTCCAGAACATCATTGGCGACAACGCCAGCATCCTTGAGCGTGTTTCCTCCTCTGAGGACCTTCTTCCCCTTCCTCAGCACGTAGGCGCCCATGTCTTTGCTCCAGAATGTCGCGGCACTCTCGATGACTTCATCGATGGTGTTCTCGACCTCTAGCTCCATCTCGACTGTGGCGCCTGTTTCAGCGTTCTTCACCTTCAACCTGACCGCCAAAAGACCACCATCCCAAACGACCCTTCATGGATTTATATGGTTTTCGCATACGTGTAGCCATCCTAGCGCCTCGAATGGACTGGACAATCAGGATCCAGAGGCACCTCGAGTTCTTCAGACATGTTCCTCTGACCATCATAGTAGAACGCGTTCTGGAGGAGCAAGTCGCGCCTCTTGGAGACGATCTTGAGCGCTTCCCGGACCATGATAGCCGCCACGATGCTCGTCGTTGTTATCTCCGCCGGAAGCCTTGGCACATGCAACACGACGTCCTTGCCGGTGCAACTGAACCGCAGCTCTGCCACTCGCGCGTGAGTCCTGTTCATGCCGCATTGGAGGCATGCTCCTTTCGGAGGCATCGCCACCATGACTTTACCCAGAAACCCTTCGATCCCGCCATCAACATATGCGATCCCCCTGCTATATGCCTTGAAGTTGACATGGACCCTCGTCTGAACGTTATCAAGACAACCCAACACCAAGTCGTGTCCATCGAACTCTCTGTCAGGGACATCCTCGATCATGCTAACGAATGCCTTCGGGTCCGACTCCGCCGAAATAGACTTGACGCCGCGTGCAACAGCTTCGGCCTTGTTGCTTTCTCTGCGAACATCGTCGTCCGTGAAGAACAGGCATCGGTTCAGATTGGATCCGACAACCTTATCCATATCCACGATTGTCATATTCCTGAACCCGGAAAGGGCGAGATTCTTCGCGACCTCGTTGCCAAGAGCTCCAGCTCCGACTATCATCACTCTCGAACGGAACACTGAATCCATATCGAGCCACGAAATCCTTCTAGAGCGATCGTATCTGTCATGGTCGATCGAGCCGATTCTCAACGGAGCGGACATCTAGTTCCCACGGTCAAAGTTGCACACTCTGGGGGACCCTAATCCCAGGCGAGTTTTCCATCCTCCATCACTGGCGTGACCCTGCTGGAGTCCGACATCGCCATGATGGTGGGTTTTTTCACAATGCCATCTAGGTGAATCAGCGCGTCGGCGTCACCATCGTAGTTGCTGCCCACGGCGAAGTGACAGGTACCGTAAACCTTCTCGTCCTCGAGCATGTTCGCGACGATCTTCGCCCTCCTGTTGAGGCCAATCCCGAGCTCGCCGATTGACCATGCATTCCTTGCATACTTAGCCGCCGCCTTGGGATTCATCTCGCCGATCCTCCCAGCATCCTGCGCCTTCTTCTCCCCGAGTCTAACGGATTCTTCCAGTTTCTTCGCCTCTTCGCCTCCTGAGATCTTCGTGATGAATCCAGACGTGACCTTGGTCACTATCGGCGTCTCAATCATCACCTCCCCCTTTGTGACGACAATTGAACCATCGAATGCGATGACGCCTTCCGCAGTGCCCAATGCGGGGGAGACGTACACTTCACCTGCTGGCAGGTTCCCACCTAGTCCAGGCTTGCTGTAGTTGCCATCATCCAGCCGGCCCTTCCTACCCTTGACCCCGATCGTGATATCCGTCCCTCCCGGGGCGGTGACTCTTAGAGCAGAGGCAGCCGTGACAATCTTGCTCAACCTTGCAGAATCCGCCCTCAACAGTGAATAGTCGATCGCGACAGACCTTGACCAGATATCCTTTGTCACACCCGGGGACCAGAAGGTTCTCGCCCCCTTCTCCTCGTAGAGGAGGTCGAAGATGTGATTGTACTTCCGCTTCCCCTTGTACCCGTGCTTCAGACCCCACTGGTCTTTGCCTAACCTATCCTCGCTAACTGAAATGATAGCGTCGGGTTCCGACGCCAAAGCCTTGATGACTTCCTCTTCGGCGAAATCGAACTGACCCTTAGTCTTCTGGACGATGATGACTGGGTTTGCTCCTCGATCAAGAACTGCATCAAAGAGCGCCATAGAAATCTCGCGGACATCCCTCGGAGGGTTCGTGACTATAAGCACCCGTTCACCTTTCTTGATTCCGAGGACATCATTTATCGCCGCCCTCGCCCCGCGCACGAGAATCTTGTCGTACACGCCTTCGAATCTATCCATGCTTCAAACCTTGGCGGCTGATAATGTTCATTCTGTTTATTTGTTTGTGGACCAGAATCGAGAGAAACGGAAAACGCGTCTGTCTTGGCCAAACATAATAACAGGGGATTGTCGTGCCAAGTATGATGTTCAGTCTAGGCTCGCCGTCAGAGATCGAGGGGACCGTCGATGTGTGCATTGTCGGTGCTGGTCCTGCCGGCCTCACCGCAGCAGTCTACATCGCCAGGAAGAAGCTCTCCGTCGGGATTGTGAGCAAGGACATGGGGGGCCAGGTGGCGTGGACCCTGGGCATCGAGAACTACATGGGCTACCAGTACATAACTGGACGCGAACTGGTCGCAAAGTTCGAGGAACAGACACATCAGTACCCGATCCCCGTCGTCATGGACGAGGTCGTGGGGCTCACGATGGGAAATGACCTCTTTACGATCACGACTTCTGGCGGAAGAAGAATCGAAGCGAAGACGGTAATCGTGGCGTCCGGAAAACGCCCACGAGAGCTAGGCGTGCCAAATGAGCGCAGGTTCGTAGGGCGTGGTCTGTCTTATTGCGCAACCTGCGACGGCCCGCTGTTCTCAGGAAAGGATGTTGCTGTCATTGGAGGAGGCAACTCGGCCATACAAGCGTCGATCGAGATGGCAACGGTTGCCAGGAAAGTGTACGTCGTATCCAGAAACCCGTGGAGGGCGGACACCATCGTCGTGGAGAAAGCGGACGCCTTGGCCAATGTAGTGAAACTGATCGGGTACGAGGTTATCGAAATAATCGGAGACAAGCTCGTGGAAGGAGCAAGGATCAGGGAGAAGGTCTCCGGGACCACGAAAACGATACCCGTGAGCGGGGTGTTCGTCGAAGTGGGTCTCGATCCCAACACAGGGTTCCTGAAGGGGGTCGCCAAGCTGAACCAGTACGGCGAGATTATCGTGGATCCCGCGTGCCGGACGAATGTCCCGGGTCTGTTCGCAGCTGGCGACGTGACAACAGTTCACGAAAAACAGATTATCGTTGCGGCAGGGGAAGGGGCGAAGGCGGCATTAAGTGCCCACGAATATCTGCTGAGGAAATGAGCTGTGCGCTCACCAGAACCGATCCAGATACTTGACCGAGATAGGCTTTCCATGCAGTTTCGTGTCGTACTCCTTCAGAATCGCCTTGAGTTCGGACTTCACCGAACTCTCGAGCGGGGTCGGCCTGTGCTCCTTGAGTATCCTGCGCACCTCATTCTTCGCGGCGATACGGATTGGCTCCTCTTTGGAGCCAGCCACGGCAGGTTTCATAGCTATCTTCGGCAGGAGGATCTCGCTCTTGAAATGCCTCAGCGTGTGCATGTCTTTCATGAAATATCCGCCTGGACCGACACGAGAAATCGCGTCGAACCCGAGCGTCTCCTTGTTCAAAGTCACGCCCTTAACGGACCTGATGATGTTCCTCCAGAGTTCACAGTCAAGAACGACCTGCTCGAGCGACTCGCATCCTGACCTGTCGAACCCTCCGAAGCCGACAATCTGGTCTGCTCCTGACAATGCTGGAATGAGCCCGCTGATCGCTTTCTGATAACCAATTTCATAACCTGGCATGGTTCCGGACGCCGCGACACCCCCGACCTGGCTTGGAAGGCTGTAACGCCTCGCCATCTGACAGCCTGCCGCGTTGATTAGCGCGCCCTCAGTCGAGCCCGACAGGAACACCCCTGTTCTCATGTCCATGGGACCGCTCTCTGAACTGTAGACGATCGGAGCTCCAGGGGCAGCGATCTCGGTAATCACCGCTCCGCCGAGATTCTCCGCGTTCACCAGAGAGATAGTGCCAGCAAGCGTGACAGGACAGACGGAGCCCGAGATGGCCATCGACAGGTGTATTATCGGCAGACCCGCCCTGGAAAAGACGACCGCGGCCTCGATGTCCCCCTTCTCGTACCTCAGGGGAGTGATGGGCGTGTGCGTGATGGATACTATCGGCCTCTTCCTGAGCTCCTTCTCCCCTCCAACGACCGCAGAGGCCATCCTCACGAGGTACTCCGCATCGACGACGTCTCCCGCACCGTGCTGGATATGCTTCGATGTGTAGGCGACCGCTGCGGCATACTCGTGAAGGTTCGATATTTCAGGAGGAAGGTCCGTCGCTACAACCTCCGCCCAGTGCAGCTCGCATTCGGGCATCGCGTCACACACGAGCGAGAACTCGATCAGATCTTTCATGGTCGACTTGCGCTTCGTCTGAGTCTCAATGTCCCAGACATCGGTCGGCTGACCGTCGTTGCACCCTTGGACTGAATCGGCCGGAAGTCGGAGGTCCTTCGACTTCTCCCTCCCCGCCATGATGAATTCCTTGGGGGCCTTGGCGAGCGCGTCCTTTACCATCTGCTCAGGCACTTTCGCAACTTGTGATTTGTGGTCGACACGTGCCCCGTGATCCTCGAGCATGCGGAGGACCGAATCGCTAGTGACCTTGATGCCGACCTCTTCGAGGATCCTGATAGACTCTCGGTGCACGATATTCTCTTCTTCTCTCGTCAACGGGTTCAAGACGGCCTTCGCCATTCGCTCTTCCTCTGGAAGGGAGAGAGAATCCGCCTATAAAAATCAGGAGCAGGGGAGCTAGTGGGTCCTTTAAATACGAATATCAAGAGGTCGACTACGCCCGCTTGCGCTTCCTGGAGCCGAAGTTCTCCACGGCCTTCTCTTCGACCCTTCGGGCACGCCTTCTCATGGCTTCCCGGTTCCTCCTGCGATCGGCATCAGTCTCAAGCTTCAGTTCCGGGACTTCCATGGGCTTCCCGGCAGAATCCAAAGCGACCACGGTGATGTACGAGGAGCCCGTGTGCCTGACCTGCCCAGATTTGGGATCCTCGGCTTCAATCCTGACACCAACCTCCATCGAGGAGTGCCCCACTGCGTTGACGTTGGCCTTGAGTGTGACGAGGTCCCCGACGTGCACAGGCGAAAGGAAATCCATCTTGTCCACGGATGCGGTGACGACGTTGCTCCTGGCGTGCTTCGTCGCGGCGACATAAGCTATCTCGTCGACCATCTTGAGAATCGTTCCGCCGAAGACGTTCCCCGCGATATTGGCATCCTGAGGCATCATAACCCTGGCTACGACTGTTCTGGACTCGGATACGCGCCTGCTTGGTCTTCCCTTCATTGATGTCAACTCGGATTCTTCAATCGTCCTCATTTACCTGGTGCCGGACAAGCCCTGCTCAACCTGTAAGACCGCGAACGGCAGATATACATTCCCCAGTTCTTCGCATCTGTGCTGGCTTGCCGTCCAAAGCTGGTCGTTTTGAAACGCTCTGCTGACCACACCCGAGAAAAGTATTAAAACAACATATTCGAATGCGCCCTGGAAGGTGCTGGGTCGGGCGGTTGTGAACAGCCGCAGCAGATCTTCACCGAGTATGCGAGATGATTGACATGCCCGAAGGACTCTCGATGTATGCGGAGAAGGTTTACAACGCGATGAAAGGCGCGGGGTTAGACAGCGAAGAGAAGATGGCAAACGCTGACAGGATCGTGGGCCTTGCGAAGGCCCCCAAGAACTTCGTTCTCAGAGCTCTCGACGAGCTCCAGTCCAAGGGCCTAGTGAAACGTAAAGCGAGAGAGAAAGCTGCGGGCTACTACGTGATACAGAAGCAGGAGTGAGCTTCCCGCATCGTCGCGCGCACGCGATAACCAAGGGAGCCGAACAACCCCATCTGGCCATTCTCAGCCGAGGGCAAGACATATAAACGCCTGACAATCTAACCAGTCGCAAGTGCTCAGATGCCCGAAGATTTCACGGTCACCCCATACAAAGTATCAGGCGAAATCGACTACGAAGTGCTAGTCGAACGATTCGGCACCAAGAAGATCGATGACGAGATGCTCTCGAGGCTTTCCAAGTACGGGCCCCTTCACACAATGCTCAGGAGAGGCATATTCTATTCCCAGAGAGACCTTGAATGGCTCTTGGACGAGTACGACAAGGGGAACAAGTTCTCGCTCTACACCGGCCGAGGACCCTCTGGACCGATACATCTTGGCCACCTTATGCCCTGGGTGTTCACGAAGTACCTCCAGGACACTTTCAAGGTCAAGCTGTGGTTCCAGCTCACCGACGACGAGAAGTTCATGTTCTACGACCATCTGACTCTCGAAGAGACCAAGCGATGGGGATACGAGAACGCCCTGGACATCATCGCGCTTGGCTTCGACTCCGAGCTAACCAACATTTTCCTCGACACCGAATACATCAGGACGATGTATCCGACCGCGATCAAGGCCGCCAAGAAGATCAACTTCTCAACTATCAGATCGGTCTTCGGATTCGATAACTCGAACAACATCGGAAGCATATTCTTCACGAGCATCCAGACCGTTCCCTGCTTCCTCGAATCGATGGAGAGAGGGAAGAAGGTCCCGTGCCTGATCCCCTGCGGAATCGACCAGGACCCGCACTTCAGGATCACGAGGGACATCGCGGAGGGGCTCGGGTACTACAAGCCGGCTCTGATCCACGCGAAGCTCATGCCTTCGCTACTGGGTTCAGAGAAGATGTCGAGCTCCACGAAGACCGACACTACGATCTTCACGACGGATGACAAGAAGACTGTCAAGAAGAAGATAGGGAACGCCTTCACAGGAGGGATGGTGTCAGTCGAAGAGCAGAGAAAGAAAGGTGGCAACCCGGACATATGCTCCGTTCACCAGTACAACACCTACTTCTTCGAACCCGACGACAAGGCACTTGCGAAGCTGTACGATGATTGCAAATCGGGGAAGATCCTCTGCGGCGAATGCAAGAACCTTCTCTTCGAGAAGGTTTGGAAGTTCCTTGAAGATCACCAGAAGAAGAGACTGAAAGCCAAGGACAAGATCGAGGACTTCTTCGTGAGAGACTGAGGCGGGACGGTTGAAGCTCAAACCTATCGGCAGAGTTTTCAACGGCCTGAATGAGAGCCCTGGAGATTGGACCAAGGTCAAATCGAAAATCATCTTGGAGAGAAGGTACATCGCGGGATTATACAAGATGAACCGTTTCAAGCACGTGTGGGTCGTTTTCGGATTTCACAGACAGCGTCAGACCGTCCTGAGAGTGCATCCGATGCACGATCCAGAGAAACCTTTGGTAGGGGTCTTTGCCAGTCGCTCGCCGACGAGGCCGAACAAACTCGGCATCACACTCGTCGACCTCCTGTCAGTCAAGGGTAATGTGCTCACAGTCAGAGGACTGGACGCCTTCAACGGCAGCCCGGTCTACGACATCAAGCCCAACGAGGAAGAAATCGACTACTGAACCCTTTATCAGGACTCGGAAAACTAGATAATGCATGTGCCCGATGAGGCCCAAGAATGCCCGACACCGACGTGACACAGCAGCTGAACTTCTTCGAGAAGAAGGTCCTCAAGGCCCTTCACGAGCTCAAAAGCGCGAGCCCCGAAAAGATACTCGAGAAGAGCGACCTTGGACAGCTGGTGGAGGTGATGAACGCATCCTCCTGGCTTCAGGCCAAAGGACTCGTCAAGATAGACGAGCAGATAGTCAAGAGCTACACCTTGCGGAGCCCCCAGGTGTTAGGCAGACCACTGCCGGAGAAGGTCGCTCTAGAAGTGATAGTCAAGGAGCATCACGGGAAAGGGACGATGGCCCATCTCAAGCGCAGCGGCAAACTCAAGGACGAGGAGATATCAATCGCCCTTGGCTGGATCAAGAAGAAGGGTTGGGGGAATGTCTCCAAGGACGGGAAGGACACCGTCATCGAAGTGACCCAGAAAGGTTTGGTCGCTCTTGATGGGAAAGGAGACGACGAAGTTCTGATCGAGAGGCTCGCCAAGGGAGAGCTAGGCGAGTCCGACATCGACAAGGATACTATCGAGTCGCTGAAGCAGAGGAAGGACATAGTGAATGAGAAGCACTCAACCAGGAGGACCATTTCGCTAACTCGAGAAGGTGAGAAGATCGCGTCTCTCGACCTCAGGATCAGGGAAGAGGTGGCCCAGCTCACCCCAGAGCTGATCCAGACAGGGAAATGGCGTGAGGTCGAGGTGCGCAAGTACGACGTCAGAGCCTTTGCCCCGACAGTCTTCGGCGGGAGGTACCATCCCCTCACATTGCTAATGGAGAAGACCAGGTCGATCTTTCTCAACATGGGCTTCACGGAGGTCACTGGCAACTACGTCGAGAGCGCTTTCTGGGATATGGATGTCCTCTTCACGCCGCAGGACCACCCAGCGAGGGAGCTCCAGGATACGTTCTATGTCAAGAACCCAGAGAAGCTTGACCTCTCCGACGATGCAGAACTGATGGATAGGGTCAGGCAGGTCCATGAGAACGGGTGGAAGACCGGCTCCTTGGGCTGGAGATACAAGTGGAGCAGAGAAGAGGCGGAGAAGGCGCTTCTGAGAACGCACACGACTCCGAACAGCGCTAGATACATTGCGCAGAACCCGAAGCCGCCGTTCAAAGCGTTCTGCATCGGCCGGATATTCAGGAACGAGGCCATGGATTCAACGCACCTCCCCGAGTTCACACAGATAGAAGGCATCGTGTGCGAGGAAGGAGCCAATTTCCACATGTTGTGCGGTCTGCTGCGCGAATTCTACAAGCGCATGGGCATTCCGAAGATGAGAATCAGACCCGGCTATTTCCCTTACACTGAGCCTTCTCTGGAAGTGGAAATACTATGGAATGGTCAGTGGATGGAACTCGGCGGGGCAGGCATCTTCAGGCCCGAGGTGACCGAACCATTGGGAGTGAAGGAACCGGTCTTGGCCTGGGGATTGGGATTCGAGAGGCTCGCCATGTTGATCTGGGGCCTGAAGGACATCAGAGACATCTATGTGTCAGATGTTGACTGGCTCAAGAGCGTCCCTCAGATTTGAACAAACAATATTAGCCCTCCTCACCTTTACGGTCGATGCGGAGATTGATGGTTCGAATGACTGGTCGGTCCGTACACATCATCCTGTTGACAGTCCTGATTGCCATCGGCAGCTTCGCGACCACACTTGGTTCAACCTCCCAAGACCAGACCAGTTCTCCAGTGGAGTACATCATAGTGGGTAACTGCTGGGAGTATGCATATGAGTATGACAGGTACTCTGACACCATTCACTATGTGGGCAATATCACGATGCGAGTGGCCGGCGAAGAGCAGAGGGTCGTTTCTGGAGAAATCGCCAACGTCTTTCTAGTAGATCTGTTCGGGACCGGATCAATCTCGGGAGATTGGTTTGGTAATCCCGTCACAGGTACGCTCAATTTGAAGGGGGAAGACATGAGACTCCACTCTAATTTCAGCATCGTTTCAGAACATATGTTCTGGAAGGAGTACATGGACTACACCACCGGAACCTCGAACGTTACGAGCAACGCAGATATCACCTATGAACCCGCACTCGACGACGTAATTGCAGATACGGAACTGGCGATTGGTGCCAATTTCACGAGTAGGTCGCAGATGACGATAGAGCAATGGATGAACGACTCCACAACCAATGAAACGCAGAACGCCCAGAATGAAACCTCGCTGACGTTCACGCTGGTATCCCAGAATCTTCCGGTAGTCACACCGGCTGGGAGCTTCCTTTGCGATAAGTACTTGGTGTCGTTCCACACGAAGGAGAATGAGCTCAATGCAATGTGGTACTACTCCGAGAAAGTGGGCAACTACGTGAAATCCGAGGGGGCATTCTCCTGGATCTTCTCTTTGGTGCCTATTGCGGACCTTGAGCTTCGAAGCTATTCCTACTCAACAGATAACGTTCCTCCCAAGGCAAATGCAGGCGAAGACCAGACGGTGAAGATGGGAGACACTGTCACACTCAACGGTTCTGCCTCTTCGGATAATGTGGGAATTGTCACTTACAATTGGACATTCGCAGACACAAATATTGTCAACCTCTCTGGAGAGGTCGCTCACCAAGTGTTCGCGTCCGAGGGAATCTATGTTATCAATCTCACAGTCTCAGATGGAGCTGGCAACTCGGATTGGGATACGGTAAACGTGACCGTGGAGAAGAAGATCTCGTCAATCCTAGGCGCAAATGCAATCCTGATTGGAGGAATTGTTGCGGTCATTGTTGTTGCCGTGGCAGCAGTCATCTTTCTGAGAAAGCGCAAGGGCGAGAAGACTCCCGATACTTACGAAAGTTTTGTGTTCACAGTGCCTCCGAAGTAAAGCAGAAGTAACCTCTCACTGCGGACGTCGATGCAAAGACTATTTACTCCAGTCAGGGATACCTCAGGCTCTGCATGAGGGGGAGAACGCGCGGTAGACTGCTGACGGCACTAGGCATAGCCCTACTAATGGTGTCAATGATGGCACAGACTATCCCGGATCCAGCCCAGGGATTGGACCCGGCAGTCGAAGACTTCTGGCAATACGACTACAAAGGCTCCAACTCCGATGGAGTCACGGTTGTCGGGACTCTCACGGATAGCGTGAAGAGCCTCGAGACACGGACCGTGGGCGGGATTGAGACTGCCGTGTACGTCCTCGGGATGACGACCGTCGGATCGATCGGAGGATCCTATCTGGGGTTACCACTGAAGGGCTCTCTTGCCGGGTCAGGAGTAACGACTAGGATTGCATCGGATTCGAGGCTGGTCGAGGAAAGAGTCGTTGTGAATATGGATGTAGTTCTTGCGGGATACATTCACGACTCCCCTTCAGGAGGGCGCATAGCAGCATACAATCCGCCTCTGGCCGACTTTCCGGTCGACCAGACCCTCGTTGTCGGAAACACTCGCGTCAGCACCTCCCTTGTCACTGGATTCGCTTGGACTGAATTCATGCGTAGCAACCAGACAGAGATGCTTAACGACAGTGTCACTGCAACACTGCGGGTTCTTGAAGAACACGTGCAAGTAACCACAAAGGCTGGGTCATTTGACTGCTTCAAACTGGAAATAGACCAGATGACAGGAAACAAGAACAGCTCCATTGTTGGGTACTACTCGCTCACGGCGGGCAACTTCGTCAAGCGCGAAGGAGCAGACATTCTCCAGGGGTTCTCTGGGGAGATGACCTTGAAGTCTTACAGGTACTCTGGTCCGTTCGACAGAATACCACCAGTGGCTGATGCGGGTCCCGGCAAGGTGGCGGCTCAGGGGGCATCCGTCATATTGGATGCGAGTGAATCCTACGACAATGTCGGAATCGATAACTTCACATGGACATATGCTGACAACGGCTCAATCACAGAGAAGTACGGCATGATCATTTGGGTGATTCTGTGGGATTTGGGGAATCACACAGTTGAACTTCGCGTAGCAGACGGCGCGGGGCTTTCAGCTATCGACATCACCTGGATCAGCGTGATAGCGGCCCAAGACAACATGCCCGTCGCAGACGCTGGTCCGGATATGCAGGCGTCATTTGGAGACACCGTGCTTCTCGACGGGTCAGGTTCCACGGACGATTTTGGAGTTGTGAACTACACTTGGACATTCGTTGGACTTGGAACGAAGCTCTATGGTCAGACTCCAAGCTACATATTGCTTGAACTCGGGATAGTGACCGTCAATCTCGTGGTCAGTGACACTAGCGGACAGAAATCCGTTCCTGATTACTTGAACATCACAGTCTTCGACCTGTCGCCACCTGTTGCCGAGGCGGGTCCTGGTAGAGCGGCTGCCGTTGGCAGGGAGGTCATTCTGGACGCCAGCGGATCGACGGACAATGTGGGAATCGTGAACTTCACTTGGTCCTTCGTCGACCACATGGAGGTCGTTCACGTCTACGACATGATCAGCCCTGTCATGTTCCAGACTTCGGGGAATTACTCTATCGAACTCAAGGTTACCGATGCCGTCGGGCTCTGGGATATCGATTCAACGTGGATAGACGTAATTGACATTCCGGATTTGCCGCCAACCGCGAATGCTGGACAAGACCAAACGGTGGCTCAAGGTCTTAGTGTCACCTTGAACGGATCGGCTTCAACAGACGATTTCGGAATTGCCAACTACACTTGGACAATAGCCGAGACGGGAGTGGTAGCCTACGGCCCGAATCCGCAAGTGGTAATCGCTTGGGTCGGTGTGTTCCGGGTCGACCTTGTGGTCGTTGACACTGTAGGGCAGATTTCCCCTCCGGATGAGATGAAGGTGTACATTGTCGATACGACTCCACCAATCGCAGATGCCGGATCAGACTTGCTTGTCGACTTTGGCGACGTTGTCGTGTTCGATGGTGAGAAATCGCAGGACAATGTAGGGATAACTTCATACGAATGGATTTTCGATGACGGCGATTCCGTCTCACTAGGCGGCATGGTTGCCAGGCATGTCTTCAACTCGACTGGAATTCACGTCGTAACCCTCAAAGTTGCAGACGATGCCGGTATGATGGACTACGATGTGCTTGTTGTGACGGTTGTCGATGCAGACAGCCCAATCGCCAAAGCAGGTCCTGACATGACCGTTTTCGTTGGCGATGTCGTGATTCTGAACGCTTCGGAATCCACTGACAATGTTGGAATAGTCAGCTACACATGGGTTTTTGCAGACGACACCAGTCATCAGATTCTGGGCAAGCGGACGCAGTTCGTCGCCAGCGATGAAGGGGTTTTCACAATCGTGCTGACCGCAAGCGACGCACAGGGCAACACAGGCCATGATGACATAGTAATCACGGTCAGGAAGAAGGCGTCAATGGAAGGCTCGTACGATCCCATGACCTTTGCTCCACTGGTCGTGGTGATTGCCCTAGCATTGGCGATAGCCGTGATCCTTCTGAGGCGACGTAGCTCCGACAGACCCGATGAACTTGAGGCTGATGAGACCGGAGAAGAACCTCCTCCACCGCATGGCTGAGAGAGCTGATTTTCGAATATTGTCTGTGGATAGTCCGTGATACTTTTTTATCCAACATGCGCCCTAGTACCCTCAATTGATATCAAGAGCGGGTTGGATGAAGAGAATACTCACGAGCTTGTGCCTACTAGCCTTTCTACTTTGGACAGTTTCAGCAAGTGTTCCGTCAGCGTCTGGAAGCGTCGGCATCGAGGTGGGAGACTACTGGGAGTACGAACAAGATCAGGCCGAATTTGAGGGCCTCGGAGTCAACGCCACGATGAAGCTGAGGGTGGCATCTGTCGACGAAAACGTGGATGGTGGCGTGACTAGGAACGTCTTCAACTGCTCACTTACCAGCACAGGCTCGGTGTCGGGAACTTACGAAAACACGTCCGTGACTGGAACTCTGTCGATTACTGGCAGGCAACTGCGACTGCAATCGAACTTCAGCCTCATCTCTCAGACGGTCACGGTCGAGGTTAACTTGAGTTCGGTAGTGATTAGATTGAGCGTCGGCGGCGTTTTCAACCCACCCCTCGACGAGTATATTGGCGACGACGAACTGGCATTGAACACTGTCGTGACAAGTAGCACCCACATGTTCGGAGGGACCCACACAAACATGTCAATCCCACCATTCTTCCCAGGGCTTCCTTGGTACTACTTCGATGAGAGTGACGTATTCGATGCTGATACGAGCTACAGAATGAAGATCGTCGACACTGGAATCGCAATCGAGACGAAAGCCGGGACTTTCGATTGTTTCAAGGTGAATGCAACCACGGACAGTGACGGAAACTTCACCTATGAGACACTCTACTATTCGGAGGAGGTCGGAAATTACGTCAGGATGGAAGGCGGCGACATCACAGGCGGCTTGCTGGGAGGCGGGATGACACTCGTGTCTTACTCGTACGGCGGCAGAGGAACATCCACGAACACCCTCCTGATACTTGGCGGAGGCGTGATCGCCTTGGCCGTTGTGGTCGCTATAATAGCGCTGTTGCTCATGAGAAAGAGAGGCGGAATGGCGCCCGCACAGATGCAAGCCATGCAGCCGTCGCCTCAGGAGGTCCAGCTGCCTCCCCCTGGACAATGAGGTCTCAGAACCATCAGGCCTTCTTGGCCAGCTGGTTCAATTCGCCATCCACGCGCGCGAGCAGGTCCTGAGCGCCCACACTAACGAACAGCTCCCTCGACTCTCCCAGGAGTTTCGCCGCCCTTCCTCTGTCCCCTTTCTCAAGTAGCATTAGACCGAACTCAAGCTTCCTCGAGCCCATGCTTCTTGGGACGCCCATCCCGTCCAGCGTGGATATGCTATCGTTGTAGTACTCTTCGCTCGCGCCGAGGTTGCCTGAGAACCGCTCGGCCATTCCAAGGTTAGCATACGCTGCGGAGACGCCTAGGCGATCATCCAGTTCAGATAGGACCTCCAGCGCGGTGAAGCAGTGCTCCTTCGCGACCTCCACATCGCCAGACTTCACAAGTAACTCGGCCAAGGATACCAAAGCGTACGCCTTGGACCGAGGCTGTCCCGTCTCATCCGCGAGCCTGACCGCGTTCTCGAGGTGAGTCCTGGCCTCGTCGACCCTGCCCAACGATGCGTTCGCGATCCCGAGGTTGATGTGCGCGCTCGTCAGGTCTACAGGACCAAATCCGGCGGCGCATTTCGAGAAGTGGTCGATCGCATCCTGATACAGCCCCCTTCCGATTAGGACGTTTCCGAGTTCGAGGTGAGCCAAGAGCATGCCCTTCGAGTCCATCGCAGCCATCGAGTCTCTGGCGCTTCTCTCCAACAGGTCCTGGGCGACTTCATAATTGCCCAGCTTGCCTTCGACGACTCCCATCCCCCTGAGTGCCTTGGCTCTCATGCAAGTGTTCTCGCTCGCGATGTCCAAAGCCTTTGAGAACAGCTCATATGCCGCCTTCAATTCCCCCTTCTTGCTTCTGATCTTGCCCATCTCGACCAGGGACTCCGCCCTAGTTCCGGGGTCGTCCATCCGAGACGATTCCTCAAGCAGAGCCCAGGCCGAATCGTACTGTCCTGCCAAGCTGGCCGCTTTCGCCTTCAGCATCACAACTGCGGGCGTGTACTTCGGCCTCGCAGGCTCGAAGGCGGATATCATGCTCCAAAGCCTCTGGACGCTTCCCTTGCCCAGCAGACTCTCGGACGAGCGCGATATCATGATCTCGGCCTCCAGCGAGCGGTTCGCCCTGATTAGATGGTACAACCTCTCCTGGAGATTGTCGGCTCTGAGATAGTAATCGGCTGCTGCGCTGTGCCATTTCGACCGCTCTTCAGAGGCCATGGAGTTGTACACGAAATCCCTCAGGGAAGCATGTATTTCGAACCTCCCAGGAGCCACCTCACGAAGCATGGACCCTTTGCGAGCATTTCTCAGGTCTTTTGGAAGCGCATCCGGAGGGAACGGCTGCTGGAACACTGAAGAGTACTGAAGGAGCGACTTTTCCGGCTCCGCGAGGGCAGAGTAGAATCTGTCCTCCAGAAACCTGGAGACCTGGTATCTCGCCTCAGTAGGGGTGGACGCAGTGACCATCTCCAGAGACAACGGGTGACCGTGGGTGACCCTGACGAGCTCCTCTGCGACCTCACCCTTGATGCCCCTCGTTCCAAGGAGCTGCATGGCGGATTTCTTGTCCAGACCACCAAGTTCGAGCTCTACGACATCTCTCTTGGCGACTATGTCGGATCTGTCGTAGAACGACGGCTGGCTCTCGGAGGTGATGATTATCTTTGCCGATCCGCTGCTGTGCCTGAACATCCGCAGGAACTGCCTCAGAGCCTCGGTCGCCTCAGCATCGTCGAAAACAAATATGAACCCGTTCTCTTCCAGCTCTTCATTCAGCAGGAAGCTCAGTTCGCCCAGCTCCGTCTTGCCGGCCGAGAGGTAGTTCGCGAGCCTCCTCGAACCGTTGTCGAGGAAGAATTTGCTCAATGCGTCTGCGAACGTCCTTGTCGAATCCCAAGGCTTCGCTGAATACCAGAAGACCCGCTGACCCGTCATGTCTGAACACAGCTTGGCTGCGAGAGTCGTCTTGCCTATTCCTGCGATGCCGCGTATCGATATTGCCTTGACATAGGGCGAGGCGAGCGCCTTGTTCAAGGACTCCAGCTCCTTCTCCCTGCCAAAGAAATCCGCAACCCTTGGCAGTGGAGATGACTTTCTGGTCGCTCTCGATCTGGATGTGACATCGGGAGAGATCCTCGTTGAATCGACCATCGTGTCGATCTCGTTGTCGTGCACATGCTGTACGATCTTGCCCGCCTTCGACTTCCCGGCCATTGTCAGAAAGTAGACCTTGCGTCTGGCCTTCCCTCTGCGGACGTGCGAAAGCTTCTCTTCCAGTATTCCCGTGGCTTTCAGTTTCTTGAGCTCGATCGCCGCATGCGCCCTGGAAATACTGCAGGCTTGAGAGATGCCGTCTTGGGTGATGTCGAAGGGCACCTCGTACTTGTCCTCGAACTTGATGTAACCGTTCAAGTGGAACAGGATTCGCTCAGAGACAGTCAACTGCCCGGCCATCGGTCGAAAAGAACCATGATTCGATTATTTAAACGCGATTGCCACATGCAACAGGAAACAAAGAGGTTGCATCCAAAGAGCCTCGGGACAATCGCATATCTCGGGCCGTCTCCCAAAACCGCATATCCTATCTCTTCCGCTCGTGCACGAACACTAGGACCAAAGTGACCGTCGCCAGGCCGAGTCCCCCGGAGATCAGGAATGGGATCATCGTCCCATCGAACGGAGCCGGGAGCCCAAGATCGAGGCCGTAGTACCTGTCGAGAAGAACACCGCCGATAGGTGCGCCGAGAACGGACCCGAAATTCGACATCGATTCAAGCATACCTATCAGCCTGCCTCTCACATTCTCTGGCACTGTATCCGCCTGAAGCGCCCTCAGAGCGGGGCTCGATACCTGCCATGCCATGCTCCTCATGGCCAGGAACAGAACGGTGACCCACAGAACCATGCCGAAGGGGATCATCATCGTGCCAATGAAAGAGAGGTAGCCCCCAAGGACGAAGAGCAGCTTCCGTCCGAGCCGATCCGACAGACGGCCGGATGGATATGCGACGAGGGCGCCGAGACCCATAGCGACCCCGACGATCATAGACACCTCCGATACCGTCAGATACTCGAACTTCGCCGGGAGGAAGTACGCCATCAGCGGGCCGATGCTCGACCACGCGAAGCCCTCCATCATCGCGTTCGCGTAGAGGATTCTCAGGTTCCGAATTCCGACCCGGTCCATGCCGTCGGGTTTCAGGAGCTTCCTGAAAGACAGTCTCCGCCTCTCAGTGACAGGGGATTTTGCGTCGGTGACGTGAATCCACACGAGGACGCCGCCGATGAGAGAAACAATCCCGGTGAAGTAGAACGGGAACTTGTAACTGTTCGTCTCCGAGAGACCGATATACTCAGATGCGACAAGGAACAACGCACCGCCTATGAACGGCCCGATGACCATGCCCAGGTTCGACGCCATCACGATCTTGCCCAGCGATGCGCCCCTCTTGTTTGGCGCGCACGAGTCTATCACCAGGGCCTCGCTTACCGGCCATACCATCGCGCTCGCCACACCTTGAAGCCCTCTGACCAAGGTCAACCCGAGCCATGACTCGGGGACCGTGAACAGTATCGCGAGGAGCGCGTAGAGGAAGCTGCCGATCAGGATCAGGCGTTTCCTGCCGACCCTGTCCGAGAGGTTCCCGAACGGTGTCGCAAGAATCGCACGGGTCAGGACGAACGACGAAAAGAGTATGCCGACCTCCAGAGCACCTCCTCCCAGGAATTCAACGTACTGAGGGAACAGTGGCATGATCAGTCCGAAGCCCAGGCTGATGATGAAATCCAGGCCGGCGAGGTAGTTGACGTTCTTCTTCGCCGCAGCCTCGCTCAGTGTGCATGAGCTCAAGACTATCTTCCTCGGGAGCGGAGCTCAGCCGAAGAGGTCAACTCCGGCGCGCAAGTTCCGCATGATCAACGGTACGAGTGGTTTGCTGGTGACGCGCATTCCGCAGTCCGGATGGGCATACGCGATGTTCTCGCGGCCCACCCTGCTGGCGATCTCACCGAGTTTGGCCGAGACATCGCTGGCGGTCCCGACGTCCTTCTCCGTCATCGGGGTCACCGTGATGCAGCCCGCTCCGAGCTTCTTGTTGTTGTCCTCGAATGCCTTCCTCGAGATGTGCTCGATGTTGGGCAACTCGGTCTTTCCAGCGAACGCGAAGCTGAGAGTGGACACGTTCTTGAGCTTCAGCAGATGGTCCATGACACCGAATCCGCCTATGAACCCGCACACGTGCACGCTAACCCGCTCCCTCGGCATGTTCCTCGCGATGACATCCAACAGCTTCACCCTCGCGGCGAGATCCCTGTACCCCTGTGAGAGAAACGGTTCGTCAAGCTGGACGTGGGCTCCATTATCGGCCAACGCCTTCGCTATGGGGACCAGCGCGATCGCGAGATCCTCGTACAAGGAGTAGTCCAGGATGCTCGTGTAGCCTCCTTTGATTCTCCTGGAACCACACGTCATACCGAGCGTAGTCGGGCCCGTGATGGCGACCTTGACCTTGATGTCGGAATGCCTCTCACGGATGCGAATGAGGTCCTTGACCTTGGAAAACTCCTCGGGAGCTGCCCCGAGTTCGATCTTCCCGGTGACGATCGGGACGCCATTCTCCACGGCTAGGCCCGTGAATGATTCCGCGAAATACGATATCATGTCGGCTCTCTGCTCACCGTCCGAGAACACATCGATCCCGAACTCGCGTTGGAACTCGATCGCCTTGTCTATCGACTCGTCGAGGTCGGGACTGAACCGATACAGACTGCCTATGGTGGTCGTAAGAAGGGGCGCCATGTATGTCTTCGGAGTAACCTGGTCAGCTTATAAGCCTTTTCTGAGCGAGCCCAGCGCCCAAAAGAGTAATTGCCAAAATACGCACTACGGACCCCCGTGAAGCTCGTAGTCACCTCGTCGGAAGACCCCGCGTCGATGAACATCAGAGCAAGGCTGCTGGAGCGATCCGGGTGGGCCGAGCGCGGCACTTTCGAAGACCATCCCGTTCTCGCGAGGGATGAGTTCAGGATGATCCAGGTCGACAGGATACACCTCGAAGAAGACTATGTCGACGATAGGGCCTCGAAGGCTCTAGGAGAACCCGTCGACGTGGTCATATTCGCCTCGAGGCACCGAGCGGAATCCAAGATCCCGACCCTTACAGTCCATCCGATCGGCAACTATGCATCAGCGGAATTCGGCGGGAAACCTGGCACGCTCTGCAGGACATCTCCTCACCTGATGACCTCGGCTCTGAGGAACCTCGCCTCGAGGGCAAAGGGCATGGGGTTCAACATCTCATTCGAGACGACCCATCACGGGCCTGTAGTAGGCTCGCCCGCGTTCTACATCGAGATTGGGAGCTATGAGGAACTGTGGGGGCGTGAGGACGCCGCGGAGGCGATCGCCGATTCGATTCTGACGGTGAAGGAGGAGGGTTACAGGACGGTGCTTGGAGTGGGCGGAGGACACTACGCCCCGAGATTCACGGAGGTGGCCCTCACTCGGAAGGTATCGCTCGGGCACATGGCGGCCAACTATGCGCTGGAGGCGCTCACCCCGGAGATGATTGTCCAGATGTCCGAAAGGAGCGCGGGCGCAAAGAGCGTCTACTTCCACAAGAAGGGAATGGCCAAACCAGCTTACAGGCTGCTGCGGGAGCGATTCGCATCTTGCGGATTGGAGGAGATCAGCAGCAACGACCTCGATCAACTACCAGGGGGTCCTTGATGAATAAAAGAAGCAGCGTCAAAGAGATTGTGTCCGAGCTCAAATCGCTCGGTCGCCCCAATTGCGTTGAGGGTATGGCGCGCTACGGGATCCGGTCGAAGGGGGTCCTCGGTATTCCAATGCCATCGATCACCAAGATGGCCAAGACCATAGGCAGGGACCACAAGCTCGCCCAGGAACTCTGGAAGACGGACATATTCGACGCCAGGTTGCTGGCCGCGCTCACCGACGACCCGGAACAAGTGACGGAGAAACAGATGGATCGTTGGGTCGAAGGCTTCGATTCATGGGCGATATGCGACGGAGTCTGCATGCACCTCTTCAACGAGACGCGCTATGCCTACAACAAGGCATTCGAATGGACTAACCGCGATGAGGAGTTCGTGAAGCGAGCCGGGTTCGCGCTGATGGCATCACTGGCAGTGCATGATAAGAAAGCAGATGACACCGCGTTCCTCAAGTTCCTGCCAATAGTCGGGAGACATTCCACGGACGACAGAGTCTACGTCAAGAAGGCCGTGAACTGGGCCCTGAGACAGATAGGGAAAAGGAATCTGCGCCTCAACAAGAAAGCGGTCGAGACGGCAAAGAAAATCGCTCGAATCGATTCCAAGAGCGCGAAATGGATCGCCTCGGATGCGTTGCGCGAGCTCGAGAGCGCAGCGGTCCAGTCACGACTCAAGTCCAAGGAACGGTCTTGAGAAGTACTTGAGGTGGTCGATTGGCCGACTAGCGTACGATCGTTCCGTTGAACCTCTTGCCTTCAAGAGCATCTCTGAGGTTCGCCAGGTCGGTCCCATCGACGATCGCAAGCTCGATCTTGGACCGCTCGAGAACCTTCGCGCCAACAGTATCGAAAACGGCATTAGGACCAGCGCTGGCCGGAGTGGACGCCACCAAAGAAATGAGTTCCGCGTGCGTCATCTTCAGGATCCTTGTCGCCGTCGGGTCTTTCTTCGGGTCGGCCGTGTAAGCTCCGTCTACGGAGGTCGCATTGACCAGCCGCTTGGCCTTGACGCGCTCAGCGAGAAGCGCAGATACCGCATCAGTCGTTATGCCTGGGCTGACTCCGCCCATCACGACGATCGAATGGGTCTTCCCCGCATTTACGGCCTCGTCGTAGTTCCTTGGTGGCACATGACTTGCCTTGTCCCCGAGAGCGGTAATCAGCAGACGAGCGTTCAAGCGCGTGACTTCAATTCCCATCTCGTCGAGGGAGCTCTCGTCGGCCCCGAGGTCCCGGCCCGCCCTGATGTAGTACCTAGCGATCTTTCCTCCGCCGGTCACGATATAGAGTCTGTAGTTGGCAGAGACGCCCATGAGTATCTTCGACAATCTCCTGATGTACGACGTATCGGCCTCTTCCTTGACCAGGACAGAGCCACCCAGTGAAAGAACTACTGGTTCCATGGCGCTCAACTTTTATAATGGTGAAAGCTGTAACCCGTACAAAAGGCTTGGGACTGGTTCTGGAATGACAGAGCTGACTGACCTGCAGAGGTACGAGTTCCGAAGGAGCCTCGAGGAGGTGCGCAAGCTCTCGGGGAGAGGCACTGAACTCATATCGCTCTATATACCCCCTTCGAGACAAGTTTCCGATGTTTCGAACTACCTCCGGAGTGAATACTCTCAATCCTCAAACATCAAGTCCGCTAGCACCAGGAAGAACGTTCAGTCCGCGATATCGTCGATCCTATCGAGACTGAAGAACTTCAAGCAGCCTCCTGAGAACGGCCTAGTATTCTTCGTGGGGCACAGATCGATAGGCGCCGACCAGACGGACATGATACAGTTCGTCCTCGAACCGCCCGAGCCGGTGCCGACCTTCATCTACAGGTGCGACTCGAAGTTCTTCACCGAGCCCATCGAGGGGATGCTCGAAACCAAGGAGAAATACGGCCTCATCGTGATCGACAGGAGCGAGGCGACCGTCGGCATGCTCCACGGCAAGAGGATCCTTCCGATTAAGAACATGCAATCGCTGGTGCCCAGCAAGCACGGCAGGGGAGGCCAATCCGCACGCAGGTTCGAGAGACTGATAGAGATCGCCGCGCACGAGTACTACAAGAAAGTCGCGGATGTGGTGAACGAATCATTCCTGTCGGAGAAGGACCTCAAGGGAATCCTGGTAGGCGGACCTGGTGGGACCAAGGATTTCTTCGTGAAGAGCGAGTACCTCCACTACGAGCTACAGAAGAAGGTGATAGACACCTTCGACACTGGCTACACGGACGAGTACGGCCTCAAGGAACTCGTCGAGAAGGCCAGAGAGGCACTCAAAAGCCTGGACCTGATGCGGGAGAAGGACCTGATGCAGAGGCTGTTCGAAGAGATCAGGAAGACGGGCGGCGGACTGTCGATATACGGCGAGGAGCAAGTCAAGAACGCTCTCATGATCGGCGCAGTCGACACGCTCATCATCTCGGAGGACCTAAGAAGAGTGAAGCTCAAGCTCACTTGTCCCGCGTGCGGCGCCAAGAAGGAGGCTCTGGCCAAGGACTCGACTGAGGATGTCAAGTGCGACAAGTGCAGCGCGATCATGAAGGTGGACGTGGTGGACGACCTCGTCGGTGAGATGAACAGGATCGCTGATGCGAACAACACGAAGGTCGAATTCGTTTCCGGCGAATCTGAGGAGGGCGGCCTGCTGATGAAGGCGTTCGGCGGGGTCGCAGGAATCCTCAGGTTCAGGGTGAACTGATAAGATGTCATCTATTGACGCGTTTCAGATGTTCAAGGACGAGATTTCGAAGGAACTGTCCAAGGTCATGAAGAAGCTCAAAGTCGATACCCCGATGGTTCTCGACAAAGCTCCTGAGGGAATGGGCGACCTCGCGTTCCCTTGCTTCCCGCTCGCGAAGCTCCTCAAGAAATCACCCGACAAGATCGCCGGCGAAATCGCCTCCATGATCAAACCCATTGGGATGATCAGGAGCGTCGATGCTATGGGGGGGTATGTCAACTTCGGGGTCGATTTCCACGCGCTGGCCCAGGAGGCGGTCGACAGCGCACTGGCGAAGAGGGATAGATACGGGTCCCCCGATTCCGCCCCGACCGACAGAATCCTCGTCGAGCACACGAGCGTGAACCCCACCGGTCCGATCCATGTGGGACGTGCTCGGAACCCGATAATCGGCGACACGCTCGCGCGCATCTTGAAACACGCGGGGTACAAAGTCAGCACCGAGTACTACGTGAATGACGTGGGACGCCAGGTGGTCATAATGTCCTGGGGCGTGAAGCATCTCAAGCTCGAGTCGCAGCCCGACCGGGACAAGGACGACTACAGGTACGTTCTCTACTACCAGCAGGCCAACCGCATGCTCGAGGACGACCCCAGGATCAAGGATGAGGTTGACTCGATGCTCTACAAGTTGGAGCACGGGGACCCTGAGACCGTGCGCCTGGCCAAAGAGAGCTGTGAGAAGGTACTGGCGGCGATCATGGAGAGTCTCAACAGGCTCAACGTGCACATCGACAAGTTCACCTGGGAGTCCAAGTTCGTCGAGGACAAGAGCGTCGAGAGGATCATATCGAAGCTCAAAGAGTCCAGGTTCTGCATAGAAGAGGAAGGGGCGTTGAAGCTGGAGCTCGACAGCTTCGGCATCGCGGGAAGAGAGACGAAATGGGTCTTCGCGAGGTCGGACGGTACCTCGGTCTATACAACGAGAGACCTCGCATATCACATGGACAAGTTCGGGCGCACGGACATCGCGATCAACATACTCGGGGAGGACCACAAACTGGCGATGCAGGAGCTGGGAGCGGCGCTCTCTATCATGGGAGTCGAGAAGAGGCCCGAGATAGTGTACTACGCCTTTGTCTCGCTGCCCGAGGGAAGGATGTCCACGAGGAAGGGCAGGGTGGTCAACCTGGATGACCTGCTGGACGAAGCGGTTGATATCGCCTACGAGGAGGTCAAGAAACGAAGAACGGACCTCAGTGAGCAGCGGATGCGAGATATCTCCCGCATCGTTGGCATAGGCGCTCTCAGGTACAACATCGTTCGAGTGCAGACCGAGAAGCAGATCATGTTCAAGTGGGAGGACGCCCTCAACTTCGAAGGCAGCAGTGCCCCGTTCGTGCAATACGCGCACGCACGCGCATGCTCCATACTTGACAAGGCGGGCGCCTGGAGCCGAAAGTTCGATTCCCAGCAGCTAGTTAACGACCACGAGAAAGACCTGGCCAAGACAATTGCCAAGATGCCCTCGGTGATCGCGGATTGCGCTGACCAGAGGAAGACGCATCTGCTCGCTGTGTATGCGCAGGAGCTCGCGACTCAGTTCAACCAGTTCTACAGGTACGTTCCCGTGCTGAAGTCCGAGGGCGCTGCGAGAGACTCACGTCTGGCGCTGGTCGAGGCTAGCATGTGGGCTCTAAGGAACTCTCTGGACTGCCTCGGACTTGAAGCACCCAAGCAGATGTAGGGTCTAGAACCGATAGTTCCACTCCTTCTGAGAATAACGCTCCTGTACGAGTCTCCTGACCATGACTCTCTCGAAGCTTGTGAGCTCTCCCATCTCGAACTGCGTTCCCATAGCCTTCTCGATCTCCAGAACGACTCGTGCCTTGACCGCCTGCATGTCCGGAACGGATGCCACGAGATTGGCCATCGTGACTACTCTCTGAGATGGCTTCCGGATATCCGGGTTCTTGGCTTTGTCAACCCTCAGGACCGCATCCATGACCTCGAGATCGGTGTCCACGAGCACCGTCCCGTGCTGGAGGACCGAACCTTTCCTTCTGAGCTGCGCACTCCCTGAGATCTTGCGTCCCTCCACCTCTACATCGTTCAAAGGCCTGTATCTCGCATCGACGCCGAAATGGCTGATGGCCTTCGCGAGTGCCGTGCACAAGATCCTGAACGATTCCTCAGGACTTGCAGGGATGTCAGAGGTGTGGACCACAAGCCCGTAGATCAGCTGCCCGCTGTCGGTGTATATCGAGCTCCCGCCCGATTTCCTGCGAACGATGGACACGCCGCGGCGGTCGCACTCCTCGACTATCACGGAACTGTCCATTCGCTGGAAGTATCCTACCGACACGGTAGGGACGTTGCGCCGGTAGAAATGTAGCGTGTTCGGGACCGCTCCGGCCAGATGTGACTCGAGGATGGCCTCGTCCAACGCGGCCGATTCTGCAGGAGAGACGAGGTCGCTGTCCACCAATCGCCACGGATCTTGCATGTTCGCTCTCAGGATACGTGAATGAAAAGTAGCGTTAAGAGGTTTCTGGGGTTTTCGAGGTCTGCGCTCCGTCTATTCCTCTTCGGGCTCCTTCTTCTCGCGCCTCGGGCCCTTCTTCTCCCGCTTCGCGAGTCTGCCCCTGAGCAACAGTAGCGTCGGCACCAGGATTATGATGGCCGCGACTCCGCCCCAAAGGGCAAATTGGACCCAAGCAGCCTGCTTGACTGTCAGCCCGTCCGCGTCCGTGAACTTCTTCTCCTCCAGCTGCATAGTGCTGTTCACGGTCACCTCGATGGTGAAAGTGCCCTTGTCCTTGGGGGTCCACGTGATCTTGCACTGGACCTTCTCGTTGACTCCGACGACAGTGACGGCCGTTCCGTTCTTCTCAAGGGAGCTCGACGTATCTATGAGCGTCCTCTGGCCGTTGACGACATAGTAGAAGTTCAGGACCACCTCAGTTGCGTTCGCGCTGCCCGTGTTTGTCATGTTGACCAAGATCGTCCCGGACTTGCCCGCCGTGAATGTCTCAGGGTCGTAGGAGATGCTCGTGATCCTCATGTCGGGCCTCGGCTTCTGACCAATCGTGATCGTCTTGACCTTCTGGTTGCTGTTGTTCGCGTCGTCTGTGACATTGAGCGTCACGGTCATCTGGCCGATCTTCTCGAAGACGTGCGACACGTTGTACAGGCCAACGCCCTCGATGGTCGTGTTGTCCGAGCTGAAGTACCACCGGTAGTGCAACGTTGTCTTGTTGTTCACGTTGTCCCAGGTGCCATTGCCCGCGTCGAAGACCGTGGTCGCGCCCTCCTTCAGGGATGTGCTCCACGAGTCGTTCAGGTTCTTCGAGGTGAAGTCGACGGTCGGCTTCGTCGTGTCGTTGACGACCACGGTGATGGTGGTGCTAGCGTTGTGGCCCACGACATCCGTGATGTTCATGTACATCGTGTACGTGCCAGCGCTCTCCCAGTGGTGGGTCCAGTTCTTCTGCTTGGTCGCCCATGGGATGGAATCCGACTTGTTGCCCTCTCCGAAATCGAAGATGTAATAGCTTATCATTCCCTGCTTGTCGTTGGCTGCAGCGGCGTCATCGTAGCTGTATGTCCCGTTGAAGATGACGATCTCGTTCTGGTCGATCGCGATCTGGCTCCCGTCGAATTGTATCGTCTTGACGCTGAGGACCGGGGTCGGAACAACGTTGTCGCACACGACCTTTATCGTGGTGGAGTTGGTCAGGTTGGCGACATCCCTCACGGTCAAAGTGACCGTCACGGAGGCCGCGGCAGCAGTGTAGTTGTGGACTATTGTCATGTTGGCTGTCGTCTCCACGGGGCTCGAGTCTCCGAAGTCCCAGATGTAGGTCAGCGGGTTGCCGTTCGGGTCCGAGGACTCGCTCGCGTTGAATGTCGCGTTGGCCCCGACCTTCACGATATAGTGCGTGATGACTCCGGTCTCGTTGGGGATCGGAGCCACGAACGGGGACGAAACGAGCGCTCCCTTCGGGATGGGCACCTTGTTCGTCTGGAGCGTCAGAGAGACCTTCTCCGTGGAACCGGTGAATATCAGCGGGTCGACATCGACCTGCAGGTAGCCTGATACTTCGACATGCGTTGAGCTCATGTTCGAAACGAGCTCGTAGCCGTTGACCAGGGCAATCCTGTAGTCGTGGTCCACAGACGCCTTGTCGTACCTCGCAGTGACGATGGCTCCGTACTGTGACAGGCCCGCCGTTAGCGAACCGTGGACAGTGTACACGGACGAGTAGGAGTAGTTGACTCCCAGCGTGTCGGCGACCGCGCCCTCTCCGAGGTCCATGACATAGCCCGTCATCGGACCAGCGGTATAGACGGTGTCGTTAATGACCAGCAGGTTCTGGCTCGTGACATACTGCGGGCCGAAGGTCTCGAGCATGTCGAAGAACGCTGTCTTCTCGCCCACATCGATATAACCGTCGCAGTTGCCGATGGTCAGGTCGATCTGCATCCTCAGGCTGCCCATGTCAGTGTACATGAGGGCCGGGTGGGTGTCATCGTATGACCAGGTCGTTGCGACATCGAGGTCGAATGAGCTGTAATCGGCACCGAATGTCATGTTGACCTGATCGACACGCTGTGTCTGGTTCTCCAGATGGATAGTGCCTAGGTTGGTCGAGGCTCCCACATTGAGCGCCTCAACATGCGAGGCGTCTCCCTCGGCATCGACCACGAGAACGAAGCTGCCAGCGTACGCGTCAAAGGCCATCCCGCTGCCGGTGCTCTTCATGACCCTCTTCGCCCAAGGGGTTCCGGGGTCCGTGTTCACCAGGTAGGAGACGACATTGGTCGCCGGGCCGTTCCAGTCGGCCACGAAGCCCGTGACCCTCATCGATGAGGACAGGCTGATGGTCGTGACATTGTTCGCAGTGATGTTGACAGGCTCGATGTATGTGTTGTAAAGCGACTTCTTGATCACGAGTTCCAGGTCTCCCTTCATCGCGGTCCCGAAGACGCTGACGATCGCCCTTCCCAGCACATCCGTGCTCGTGGATGCGACGTACTCCCTGGCGACGGGGTCGAAGAACCCGACCGTTGCGCCGCTGATTATGTGAGTCGTGGCAGCGTCCCTGACAGTCACGTTCCACTGGTAGTTCTTGAACGGGAACTCAGTCAGCTCGATCGGATTGACTGTGTAGTTGGAGAAGCCGTCATACATCAGCTCATCGGCACTCAGCGCGTCATAGTAGTCGGAGTGCACGACGTCGATCCTGAAGTACCCTGACGGAGCGTTCGTGACGACATAGGATGACCTCGCGGAGGAGTAAGCGGCGCTTATCACGTCGCCCGTGTGCACATCCGTGAGGGTCACGGTAGCGTCTGATACAGGTGACCCGTTCGAGAACACGGGCACGTAGATGTTCTTCGTCCCGGCTGCCTGCCCCGTCATGACCAAGGGCAGATAGCCTAGGGCTGATAGCGCCATGACCAGCACCAAAAAGGTGGCTGATAGCTTTCTCATCGCATTTGTGCTCATTAGACTCCCCTCACTCTCCATTGGAACCTGAACCAAGGCCCCTATGGGAAAAGGTATTCCGGCGAATAGATTGCCCCTTTATAAGCTTTGGGAACATGAGAGTGCCTCGTGCGCCTCTGCCAGATGGTTCTGACGGCGCTCCACGAACGTGAGCCACTAGGTGACAATCTTCTTGATTTGGCCCGTCTCGATGGCTCTCCGGACCTCCACTGCCAGCCGCCTTCCGGTGCTCATGTTTGTACGCCAGAGCGTGTTTCCGTAGGGGTGTCCGACCGACATGTGAACATTCGTGCCTCCCCCGACCCTCGGCGCTACATCGTATATGTAGAACTTCAGGTCCTTGTCCACACACGTCTGCAGACAGAAGGGCCCTATGATCCCCGGGGCGAAATGCTCCTGAGTGGCCTTCACGTACTTCTCAGCGAGATCGAAGGCGTTCTCCAAGAGTGATTCCCTCATCGTGGCCGAGTTGTGGCCGCAGACCGTGTATTCCGGCAGAACCTGGTTTCCTATGAGGGTCATCTGTTGAGATGCGGGGAGCCGCACATGCCCGTCCAAAGATGTCTCGAACCGCCAGTCCACGCCTATCAACTCGATCCGCTCCATCTTGGACTCGAGAGGAGAGTAGAAGAAGTCCAAGTTGAAGACGGGCCCGATGACATACTCCTCGATCCTCGCGGCCGCGAGGTCCTCCTCCGTGATGACGTTTTGGAATATTAGCGAGCGGGATTTCTCCCTGTACTCCTTGTAAGAGGCCGCTGTGAAGAACCCGCGCTCCAGCTTCTTCACCTTGTGGTGCAGCTTCACTATCACGAGACTATCGATGTCCTTCGGATCCTCTATCTTCTTGGGGAATGGCAGGCCCGCCTTCTCGAGCAGCCAATAGTAGTCCTTCTCCTGGCCGCGCTCTTCGCTCCTCAGGAGCGACCGCGAACCGACAAGAGGGATCGTGAAATTGTCCTCGATCTCCTTGATGTCCACGTATGATGTGAATGACCTGTTGGGGACGAAGAGCACGTTGTCTTTCTTGAGAATCCCCTGGAACTTGGGCTCCATCATGGCATTGAACTTCTTGAGGGTCCAGAGCTCGTCGACCACACCTCTGATGACCTCCCCCTGGTGGTCCCTCTGGCACTTGAAGTACCTGGCATATGTCTTCTCCCGGCCCTCCTGGCAGATGCCCACGGTCTTGAAGCCTTCCTCGACAGCGCCGTCGCAGACATCGAGCGCAGAATGTGATGCGACCATGCCTATTCTTGCGTTCTTCAGATCATAATCGTCGACGACTTCGAATATCTTCTCCCTGTCGATCAAACAGCAACCCCCCGAGAGCGGGTCGAACCGGTGTCTGAGTCATTGGATTTGTCGTATATTACTTTGCGGTCGGAGGGGTAAGGGACGACTCGGAGAGCCATACCCCGAGCTGAGTATGGATTGTCTTGAACCCGAACTTCTCGTACATGCGCTTCGCGCGCGGGTAGCTCGTGTGCAGGTGGACGGAGGAAACCCTGCCAACGAGCGATGTCAGAGCGCACCGCATCAGCTCCTCGCCCAAGCCCTCGCCCTGCCTCGCGGGGGTCACGTAGATATCGTAGATCAGCCCGACATCGCCCTCGAGCCTGGTGACCACGAAGCCGCCATCGACGACGAAGGTCGAGTAGTTCTTGTCCGCCCTGAACTTGCGCAGCCTCAGAATTGCTTGCATCGTCGATTCGTCGTAGTACTCCGCGAAAAGCCTAGCCGCCATCCGCTTGTTGGAGCTGTCCACGAGCATTCCCGAGTGTTTGTGCCCGATCGGACTGTCCACGGCCATTCGCCACATCTCGACCGGGCTGAACTTCCTGATGAACCGGCCGTAGTCCAATGAGAACACGGCGATGGTCTTCCCGGTGCCCGCCAAATGCCTGACGAGTACGTCGGCGATTTCGAACAAGTCCTCGGTCGACTGAGCGGCCAGGAACCCCTGTTGTTGGCTGGGTTCCGAGATGACTCTCGCGACCGACCCCTCCTCTCCATAGAACGCCCAGCCTCTCCGGTCACCGAGATCCACTCTGATGCCGCTCAGCTGTCCGGCCTCTGAGGCGTCCAGCTGTGCACCTGTCAGGTCCACCAAGTTTTTGTTCAGGGGCACATCATACACGGTCGCGGCCGAGAACCTCCGGCCCGTTCCCATCGGGATAGCCCTCTCAACAGTCCAGCCTCTGGGACCGAGCGCCCTCTTCAAGATCGCTTTCTTGTTATCTCCGACTATGATCTTGGAGAAGCCTTTACGGACCATGATATCGCTCAGGTCCGAGGCAGCTGCCTCGGGGAGCCTCAGGCCCCTGGGAGAGAATCTGAGGAAGCCCCTCGCGACCCGATCGCCGATGGGCATGAGCTCTAGCGATACCGCCCCGTCACCGCAATGGATGACAATCACGTCTTCCCGGGCCTCAGATGGGTCTGCCATTCCCGTCTCCGTAGGCCGACACGCCCGTCAGAAGAAGTAGAATCCGACGCTGTATTCCTTGGAGCATTTGGCCATCGCCTCGAGTCTGTTGAGGGTGCCCTCGATCCGGCGGACTATCATCTTGCCCTCGGCGGGGGACTTCTCCCTGAGAACCTTGACCTCCTTGAGCAGCTCGCCCGCTTCCTTCGGGGACAGGACCTTCTTCTGCTCCGCGAGCTCGTTGACTTTGGCGAGCATGTTCAGGCCGTACTTCTTTGCAAGCTCGGGAACAGGGGAACCCGAGGGTCCGAAGTTGCCCACGCAGCCTTTCTTGTTCTCCCACGAGAGGCCGCACTTGCCGCAGGTCGCGTACATCTCGTCGAACTCGAGCATGTCCCATTCCGTGACCGTGTTCTCTTTCTTGGCGGCCGCCTGGAGGTCCTTCCTGTCCCCTGCCGGGACCTTCTCCAGAAGTATCCATTTGGTCTTTACCTCCTTGACGAACGGCATGAGCGCCTTCCTGTCGGCATCGTCCTTGACCCTCTCGAGAAACAGCTCGTCCCCCTCGACCTTGAGCCTGGCCTTCTTGAGGAGCGCGTCGAGCTTCTCTTTGCCCATCTTCTCAGAGGCGGCTTTGAGGTCGACGATCCTGTCCACCTCGGCGTTCTTCTCCCATCTCCCGGGATCATCCAAGAAAACCTTCACGACAGAGAGCTTCTTGTTCTTGCACAGCGACTTGTCCGAATCGAGCTCCATGATAGCCATGTTCAGGCCCATCAGCACACCTTCTGAAGAGGTCGTCAAAGCGTCGTGGGGAATAAACCTTTGCGCCACAGAGAGACCGAAGCACGATCCCCGATGAAGAATATCCGAGGCTCAAGGCAAACAACGACAATCTAATCTAGAACATCGACATCCCGGCTCGGATACTTCCCGCTAGAAGGTGGTGCAATTGGCGAAGGCTGCAATGAAGGTCCTGTCCAAAGACGACATCGAACGCATCCACTCGAGCTCGCTCAGGATTCTTACTGAGGTCGGAATCAAGGTGGACAGCTCAAATGTGCTCCAGATGCTGGAGAAGGCAGGGGCTAAGCTGGACAAGGGAAAGAGCATCGCCTTCCTGAATGAGCGCATGGTTTCTCGCGCGCTCAAATCCGCACCGAGGTCGATCAGGTTGAGTTCCAGGGGAGGCAAGGATTTCATGATACCTGACGACGGCGTGCAGCTGATCTCGCCCGACGGACAACCCCCGGCGGTCTTCGACGCCCGAACGAACAAGAAGCGACCTTCAAAGCTGAAGGACGTCATAGACTTCGCAATCGTGTGCGACTCGCTCCCCGAGGTGGACTTCGTCTGGCCCCCTGTGGTGGCGACCGACATGCCCTCCGACAAATCATCGTTCCACGAGTTCCTGGCCACCATAGCCTACACATCCAAGCACGTCCAGCACGGCGCGACATCGGCAGAGGAGGCCAACTTCCAGCTCGATATCGCTACAGCAATATCGGGATCTCCTGAAGAGCTGAGGAAGAGACCGATCTTCTCGGACGTCTGCACTCCCATCAGCCCTCTGAGATACGACGAGGGGGAGGCAGACGCGCTCGTGATCCTGTCAAGGGCTGGGATTCCCATGGTGCACCTCTCGATGGGCATCGCGGGCTCGGTCACTCCGGTCACGGTCGCTGGTACGCTCGCAGTCATTAACGCTGAGAACCTCGCTGGCCTCACGATTTCGCAAACGGCGAGGGCTGGTGCTCCCTTGTTCTACTCGTCCTTCTCCGGGGTCACGGACCTCAAGTCTGGAGTCTTCCTGTGCGGCTCCCCTGAAGGAGTCCTCATGGACGCCGCCGCGATAGAGATGGCCAAGCACTACGGACTTCCATCCTGCTCTGGAGGGCCGTCGAACTCGGCGCGCGCACTGTCGGCCGAGGCCGGCTACCAGACGGCGATGAGTGCGATGGGGTCGATGTTGACAGGGTCCGACCTGATGGTCGGCCTGGGCGGCCTCGACCGGGCGGGGATGATGTCTCTCGAGAAGGTGGTGATGGACTGCGAACTCTGGAGATGGCTTGAGAGGCTCCGGGCAGGCATCACAGTCGACGATTTGACGATAGGATTCGACGCCATCAAGCGCCAAGGACCTGGAGGTGTGTTCCTCTCGGATCCGCACACGCTGAGGTTCATGAGGAAGGACATGATGATCCCGCAGATAACCGGGTATCACGCCCCTGGTGAGCCCGACTACTCGATGGACGATTTGATCGAATACTCGAAAAAGAGGACCAAGGAGATACTCTCGACCCACAAGCCACAGGAGCTGGACCGGGACACTTCCGCGAAGATCGCGAAGGCCGCGGAGAAGCATGGGATTGATTTCTCGAGGCTCGGGTTGAAGCACTAGATTGGATCCAAGAGGATCAGACGCGCCTCTTGAACAGCTTCTCCAGATCCGCAGGGGAAAGGACTATCATGGTAGGCCTTCCGTGCTCGCACGTGTACGGAGACTCTGTGCGCATCAACTCCGCCATCAGGTTCCTCATCTGACCTTCCGACAGCGGTTCCCCCGCCCTCACCGCGGTATGGCACGCGACTCTCCAGATGACGTCAAGTCCGAGCTTCTTCGAGGGGGCATTACGCGCGAGGTCGCCGAGTATATTCCTGAAAGCCGACTCGCCCTGGGCGACACCGAGCACAGTCGGGATTGACCGGAGTGCGTGCGCGTCCTTGCCAAATGGCTCGACCAGGAAACCCGCCTTCTCGAGCGTTTCCCGGTTCTCCTCGAACACTCTTTTCTCTGCAGCGCTAAGGCGGACCACGAGCGGGGTCAGAAGCGTCTGAGACAACTCCTTTCCTGTTTCGACCAACCTGAGCACCGTCTCATAGACTACCCGCTCCGAGGCGGCGTGTTGATCGACCAGCAGTAGGTTGCCCCCCGATTCTGCAAGGATGTAGGTGTTCATGATCTGCGCGAGAGGCACGATCAGAGGTCGCGGAAGCGCCTTCGCCTCTCCCTCCGGAGCCTTGAGTGTTGCCTGTACGGTCTTGATCGATTCTGCAAAGGGTATCTCCGGTCTGACCTCGAACCTCTCCGCGAACCTGGTTAGATCATACTGGAAGGAGAGATTGGGTCGGTCAAGGGCCTTCCCGACGCTCATCCCGACCAACGATAGCACAGACGCCTCATCGAAGAATCTGATCTCGCGCTTCGAGGGATGCACATTGACATCGACCATCGGACCATCGACGAATACGCGGACCACTCCGATCGGATACCGGTCCTTCATCAGCTTCGAACCGTAGCCTCCGACTATTGCAGATGCAAGCCTCTGATCCCTCACGGGGCGATCATTCACGAACAGCCTGAGGTCGGTCAACGACGAGCGAGTGTGCTCCAGCCGGCCAAGGAATGTCTCTACCCTTATTCCATCGCCCTCGGCGTCCCCGAACATCATGCCTTCGGCGACCTTAGGCTCGAACGCCGTTGCCAAGGATCCCCGCATCCCCTCCGCGGCGACATGGACAATATCTGTCTCGCCCTCAGAGATTAGTGTGAACGACAGTCCCGGTCTGCAGAGTATGTAATTCAGCACGACCTCCCGACAGTGGGCGAGCTCAATGCTCTTGGATTTCAGGGATTTCCTGCGAGCTGGCACGTTCCCGAACAGATCTTCAACGATGATCTCAGTGCCCACAGGACATCCGACTGAGGAGACTGTGATCTTGCCTGAGTCGGAGACCACCTCGACCCCTTCGTTCGAGCCGGGCTCTCTTGTCCTCAAGGTCACTCGAGATACGGCTGCAATAGACGAGAGCGCCTCGCCCCGAAACCCGTATGATGTGAGCCTTTGGAGGTCGTCGATCTCCGATATCTTGCTCGTGGCGTGCCTCTGGAAAGCCGCCTCGGCATCGGTCCTGGACATCCCGAACCCGTCGTCTCGCACGGAGATGAGCCGCCTTCCCCCGTCCTCTATGCAGACGGTGATGGTCGAGGCGCCTGCGTCAAGGGAGTTCTCAACGAGCTCCTTCACGACGGATGCTGGCCGCTCGACGACCTCGCCAGCCGCTATCTTGTTGATCGTTGCATGATCAAGGACTCTTATCCTGCTTTCCAATCGATCCACCTATCTTCTTCTTGAGCTCCACTAGCTTCAGGTAAGCCTCCATGGGCGTCATCTTCTCGAGCCTGAGCTTCATGAGCTCCTTCTCAACGCAGAGACCATCCTCCTGCCCCACGATGAGCGACTGCTTGTGAGTCCTCCTGCCCGCCCTGACTTCGAGAGCGTTCTCTTCCTCGATCCTGCTCAAGACCTGCTCGGCCCTCGCGACGACTTCGAGAGGCACTCCCGCGAGCTTGGCCACCTGAATGCCGTAGCTCTTGTTGGCCTTGCCAGGGACGACCTTGCGCAAGAAGATCACCTCCGAGCCTTGTTCCTTGACAGCCATCGAGTAATTCTTCACTCCGTCGAGGGACTCAGCGAGTTCAGTGAGCTGATGATAGTGAGTCGCGAAGAGCGATTTCGCGCCCACTCTAGTATGATCGTAGAGGTGTTCGGAGACTGCCCAGGCGATCGCGAGACCGTCATATGTGCTCGTTCCCCTGCCAACCTCGTCGAGAAGTATGAGGCTCCGTTGGGTCGCGCTGTTCAGTATGTTTGCCAGCTCGGTCATCTCCACCATGAACGTGGACTGACCACGTGCCAGGTCATCGAAGGCGCCGACGCGCGTGAACACCCTGTCCACGACGCCGATCCTCGCCTCCGAAGCGGGCACGAAGGAACCGGTTTGTGCCATCACGACGATGTCGGCGATCTGTCTGAGGAAGGTGGATTTTCCCGCCATGTTCGGGCCGGTGAGGATGATGAGCCTGTTCAGGTTCGTGTCGATGTGCGCGTCGTTCGGAACGAATGCCCCTCGAAGGGCCTTCTCGACGACCGGATGTCTGCTGTCCTTCAGTACTATCGTGTCGGATTGGTTGACCTCGGGTCTGCAGTACTTCGATGCGACCGCAACGTCCGCGAATGAGCACAGGACATCGGCGGCCGCTACCGCGTTTGCGATCTCCCTCATATCCTGAGCTCGCTCTGCGACCTTGTTCCTGACCTTGAGGAAAGACTCGTATTCAAGGGCGGATGAGCGCTCGCTCGCGGAAAGGATGGACCGCTCCCTCTCTTTCAGGTCAGGGGTGATGAATCTCTCTCCCGTGGTCAGGATCTGTTTCCTCTCATAATCTGTTGGAACCTGTCTCAGGTTCGATTTGGAGACCTCGATGAAGTACCCGAAGACATTGTTGAATCCGACCTTCAGATTCTTGATGCCCGTTCGCTTCCGCTCCGATTCCTCCAGCCCAGCGATCCATTCTTGGTCGCTCTTTGTGGACTTTCGCAAATCGTCGATTTCCGCATCATGACCGTCCCTGATTAGGCCACCATCCTTCAGAGAGATGGGAGGATCATCGACTATCGCACGACCTACTAGACCCGAGACTTCCGAGACGTCCTGCATGGATGCCAGAAAACCGCCCACAATCCGGGACTTCAGCTCGGAGAGACACCGCCTGACATCAGGAATCGCCTCAAGGCAGCCTCTGATGGCCACCAGGTCCCGGGCGTTGGCGCTTCCATAGACGACCTTCCCGACTAGCCTCTCAAGATCCTTGACACTGCCGAGAGATGATGCGAGCTCGTGCCTCACCACAGTCTTCGACACCAGCTCCTCGACGGCGTCCAGCCTGTCGTTGATCGAAGGAACATCCATGAGTGGTTGGGTCAGCCACCTCTTCAACAGCCGGGACCCCATGGGAGTCTGTGTGTGGTCAAGAACGGAGACGAGCGTGTTTTCCGAGCCACCGTCTCTAACATTCCGAAGGACCTCCAGATTCCTGAGAGTGGTCTGGTCGAGGACCAGTTTGTCAGAGGTCGAGAAGTAACGCGGAGGGGACAAGAACCCAAGATCGCGTTTCTGGGTAGTCTCCATGTAGCGGAGGACCGCCCCCGCACTCGAAACCGCGAGCGGCCTGTCTGCGAGTCCGAGACCCTCGACCGATTGTACCCTGAAATGGCGCTTTAGGGCAGCCTCGGAGGCCTCCCTGATGAAACAGACGTCGTCGAGCTCCGTCAGCGAGGCTCCGGACAGAACGAACTCCTCCATCAGAGACCTGTCGTCGAACTCCTTGGGATGGAGGACCTCCTTCGGCGATTTCTGCGCGAACTCGGCGAGCACCCGGCTCTTGATGTCGTCTCCGTCAACCTGCGTCACGACGAATTCCCCGGTTGATATGTCCAAGAACGACAGACCATAGGAGTTTCCGGACCCCGCAATCGCCATAAGGTAATTGTTCGCCCTGCTGTCCAGAACGGTGCTCTCGAGGACCGTTCCGGGGGTGACTATCCTGACGACATCGCGGCTCACCAGACCCTTAGCCAGCTTCGGATCCTCAAGCTGCTCGCAGATTGCGACCTTGTAGCCTCTGTTGACCAGCTTGGGAAGATAGTAATCGAGCGCGTGCCAAGGAACCCCGCACAGAGGAATCCGCTCCTTCTTTCCTTTCTCTCTCGAGGTCAACGTGATTTCGAGCTCTTTCGAGCCGATGACCGCGTCTTCACCGAACATCTCGTAGAAGTCGCCCATGCGATAGAGCAAGATGCAGTCCCTGTAGTTCTCCTTGATCCGGAAGTACTGCTCCATCATCGGCGTGGTAGCCTTCGCCACCTAGCTGCTCCCCCGACGGAAAAGAAAGAGGCGATGTATTTCTAGTTATTGTCCGGTATGCCGGGCCACGTCCCAGGGCCAAGTATTGATATCTACCTGGGAGATATCAGACAACAATTCATGGGATGCCCATGGGAACGGCAAACGAAGTCCTCTTGGTCTACACTGACGGAGCCGCGAGAGGTAACCCAGGTCCAGCAGCAATCGCATACGCGATTTTCAATCCCGAAGGAGACTGCATCGAAAAGGACTCCAAGACGATTGGCGCCAGGACGAACAACCAGGCAGAATACGAGGCGATGATCTGGGCCATTGAGAGAGTCGCTCGACATGATCCGAGAAGAGTGCTTTTCCATTCGGACAGCGAGGTTATGATCAGACAGATAGACGGGAGATACAAGATCAAGAACGAAGGACTCAGGGAACGACACGAGACACTGATGAAAGCCCTCAATAGGCTTCCGTCCAAGTCTTTCAAGAACCTGAGGAGAGATGACCCAAGGATTCAGTTCGTTGACGAACTCGTGAATCTGGTCCTGGACGAATGCACCTGATGACGACCCCGGCCGACAGGGGTCTACGTAAACGAATCCTGGAGATTGACCGCATACGTTTTTGAGAGCTCAACACAGTTCAGGGACAGCGGAGGCGCAGCTGTGAGCCTGTTCTCCAAGCCGGACATGAACCAGTTGAAGGCAATCGACAGAAGAAGCACAGCGGTCCGCATCGTTGTTCTCTTCGACTCGGCAGTCACCATGGATGCGAAGGAACTGGAGGGCGCTTTCGAACGCCTTTGGATGAATGCGCTTGTCTGCGATTCGATCCTGCCACAACCTGGACAGAGAGACGATGTCCAGAGGTTCAGCCTGAACAGCGAAGGCATCGAATCCACACTGACTGTCGTCGGGATGCCGCTCCCAGCAGATTCGACACGCGTCATGGAGCAGATGACATCCAGGTCCGCCCTCCCATTCAGGCTCGACGATTCGCAGGTGCTGGCTTTGAAGAACCACAAGGCGCATGCGATAGTCGAGGCGACGGTTTTCGAAGTCCGCAACAACCCTCAGAAAGAAGTGGACAAGGCGTGGTTCCTGATGAGAACGGTCATCGCTCTGCAAGAGCAGATCCAGGGGTTCGCGGGCTACATATCAGTGGCCGCTCAGGTGTATCACCCTGGAGGATGGCTACGGGGTCTGCTAAAGGATAAGGAAGTTCAGAAATCCGACCTCTTCGTACTTCTGGGGAATCTGCATTTCGTCGTGAACGGAGATAATTGGGTGCACACTCACGGGATGGAGCAATTCGGACTGCCCGACATCGAGGCGAGGTTCAGTGACAGAGACCAGGCGTCTTACTTCACGAACCTCGTAGGAGACGCAGCGATGTACACGGTGGACTCCGAGGCGATGGCCTTGGGGAACACGCTCGAGTTGATGGGAGACGGTGTGATCTACAAGGTCGTCCAGGCCAAACCCGAGCCAGACCACGACTATGGGGCGTTCGGTGCCATCGCAATCGTGAAGGAGTAGCCCCGGGAGGATTCGAACCTCCGTCGCAAGATCTCTCCTTGCGAGAGCAATCCAGAGTCTCGCATGATTGACCGCTACACTACGGGGCTTTCTCGGTACATGTCGCTATTCCAGTTCCCATATTTAAGAAGTTAGAACGAACACAGAGTGAGCCTTCGACATCACGCATTGACGCCAGCTTCATATCCCTGGCAACCACTCCAAGGCTGGACCGCACATGAACCACAGACAGCGCGTAGATGCCTGTCGAGAAGTCTCGTCGAGGTTGCTCCAGAGATACCCCGAGGACATAGTCGCGACGGCCGTCTTCGGATCCGTCGCGCGAGGAGAGGATCTGGAACACTCCGATATCGATTTTCAAGTGCTGGTCAGAGAGAGGGTAAGGCTTTCCTCCCACTTCTTCGTGCTCGACGACTGCTTCTTCTCGATAGTAGTCAAGACAGAAGAATCCTGGAGAATCGAACTCACGGAGCCCGAGAGCGGCCTCTGCTTGTCGGCCGGCTCCCTGATGGCTGTACTCCCGATCTACGACCCTTCGGGTGCGTTCGCTCGCTTGAAGACGATGGCCAAGGCGCTCCCTCAAGAATCCTGGAAGAGCGCCATCCGCGAGGGCATCGCCGGGATTGTGGAGGACCTCGGAAGGGTTATGAACATGTACGAGCAGGCCGATTACACGAACTTCAGACTTTTCTCGGTGCTCGTCGCCATAGGGATGGCGAAAGTGTACGGCGACCTTGGCAGGCGAATGCTCAAAACGGATAAGGACCTGAACAGGGTCTTCGAGGAATCCGGAGGTCCCGAATGCGAGCCGGCAAGGGCGTACAGGGTGGCTGCCCGCCTTGTCGAAGCCAATGACCACGACACGATGGATGCTCTAGAATGGCTGAACGACTTCCTCATGCGGGAGGCGTTGAAACAGTCCGCTATGCCTCAGATCTGCAAATCAACCAGAAGCTACATTCCTCCGTGAAAAAGCGTGCGATTCTCAGCCCTTCACCTTCGCCACAGCCTTCACCATCTGAGAGAAGACGGCATCGATCCCGCCCGATCCATCGATGTCCACAAGCTTGCCCTTCTTACGATAGTGGTCGACCAATGGTGCGGTCTGTTCCTGGTACACCTTGAGCCTGTTCCTGACAGTCTCCTCCTTGTCGTCATCCCTCTGGACGAGCTTCGAACCGCAATTCTCGCATATTCCCGCATTCATCGGAGGATTGAACTTGACATGGTACACGGCCCCGCATTTGGGGCATGACCTCCTCCCGACTGCGCGCTCAACGAGCGCTTCGAAGTCGACGATTATGTTCAGCGCAAGGTCGACCTCGGTCATCTTGTCCAGTTCCTTGGCCTGACCCATCGTCCTCGGGAACCCGTCCAAGAGATATCCATTCCTGCAGTCTGGCTTCGAGACCCTTTCCTTGATCAGTTTTACGATAAGGTTATCGGGACCCAGTCGTCCTTGATCAAGATATGATTTGACCTTCAAACCAAGGGGCGTCTTGTTCGCGACCGCTTTTCTGAGCAGGTCTCCCGTGGATACCTGCGGCAATCCGTACTTCGCAGACAACTTCTGAGCCTGCGTGCCCTTGCCCGCGCTCGGAGGTCCGAACACTATTAGCTTCATGCCGATACCAACCGAAGCATCTGGGCCCATGTACTTATTGGTTGTCCATCAGACCTGTTCTGACTGCCTCCGTGCCCGGACCATGAACAGAAGGATTCCGGCGGCAATGACCACGGCCGCCAGCGCCCCTCCCCAAATAAGCAATGAGGAGGAGCCCCCACCAGCCCCGGACCCGTCGGTATCGAACATGAATGTCGTCACGAGGACGTTGCCTGCCCGATCGTAAGCTTCGATGACGAGAGTGTGGTTGCCGTCCCCGAGCCTCCAGCTCCCCGGAGTCGGGTCGACATCGAAATGCTTGTCCGGCTAAACCCTCTCGAAGTCCTCGCTGATGAGAACAACGTTTTCGGCCGAGGCGTCTCTCGAACCGCAGAAAAGGAATGCCATCGTGACACATGCGATCGACATAATCAGAACATGGAGCACCCTGAGACTGGGAACTGAACTGCCATACCACAACTCGTTCAAACAGTCCTCCCCCTTGGGCGCTGGCAAACCATCGCCACAGGGATGCCAGAAATATGAGCTTTCTGTGCATTTACGTACACCAGCTCGACTCCGAAGCGAACTCACGCGTATCTGGGAAAACGATTTTATGATTGGGGCGGCATTCGCGTCTGGTAGTTCAATGAGGAAGACTGTCGTAGAGGAGCTGAAGAAGATCGTTTCCGAAGACCGAGTATCCACGAAAATCGCTGACCTCTACGTGTACGGGTTCGACGCGTCCATACACCACAAGAACCCGGATGTCATCGTCAAGCCCCTCAACACCAAGGAAGTCTCGGAGATAGTCAAGCTCGCCTTCCGCACGAGAACCCCGATTGTGCCCAGAGGTGCGGGAACTGCCATGTGCGGCCACGCCGTGCCGCTCAAGGGCGGGATCATTCTCGACATGACTCTGATGAACAAGATCAAGGAGATACATGTCGAGGACCTGTACTGCGTCGTTGAGCCAGGAGTCATCTATGACTCGCTCAACGTGGCCCTCGGGAAGAAAGGGTTCTGGTTCCCAACGACCCCTGGAAGCGGAGAGGCGTGCACGATCGGCGGAATGGTCGTGACGAACGCGTCGGGCATGCGGGCGATCAAGTACGGGGCGACGAGAGACTACGTGCTCGGGCTCGAGATAGTCCTGCCAACGGGCGACATCATCCACTCCGGGACCCGGACCCTCAAGAATTCATCGGGATACCAGATAGACAGGCTGATGGTTGGGAGCGAGGGAACCCTCGGAGTAGTGACTGAGATCACGCTCAAACTCGCTTTCAAGCCCAGGGCATCCGCAATGACCCTGGCGGCCTTCAACTCGCTCCAGGACGCGGGGAAGTGCGTGTCGAACATAATCGCGAGACCGCTCATGCCATCCGCGATCGAACTGATGGACTCGGTCTGCATCAAGGCGGTCAACAAGTGCATGAACGTCGGACTGCCCGATGTCGCCGCCATCTGCATGATCGAGGTGGACGGACACCCGGCCGCTGTCGAGGACGAGCTCAAGATAGTCGAGGAGATCTGCAAGCAGAGCGGGGCCGTGACAACGGAGGCCTCCAGGGACAAGAAGAGGATCGATTACTGGACATACGCCAGGAAGGCGATCATGCCGTCTCTGAGCAGATACGGCGAGAAGTTCGTATCTGTCGCACTCGCCGATGACATGTCCGTTCCCATATCGAAGATCCCGGAAGCTGTCGTGGCGTTCCAAAGGATTGCGGAGGAGAACGGAGTCGTGATCGGTACCTACGGTCATTCGGCCGATGGCAACCTTCATACGAAGATGCTCGTCGAGCCTGGTTCAGACGACAGCTGGAGAAGGGGTGAGCGAGCTGTCGGGCAGATTTTCGACAAGGTTCTGGAACTCGGGGGCACGGTGACAGGAGAGCATGGCGTGTCGATCACCAAGGCTCCATACATGAAGAAGGAGCGGGCCGATTCGTTGGAGACCATGAGGAAGATCAAGAAGGCGCTCGATCCGAGGAACATCATGAATCCAGGGAAGATGTTCGACTGGGATGGCAACATAATCGCGCACCTCAGGTACCCCGCATTCTGTGAATCCGAGGGATGCATGCCGTCAGTAAAGACTTGTGAGGGCCAAAACGAACAGAACGCCGGCAGCAAGTAAGGCCAAGGCATAGACCCCTTTGTTCCAGGACCATATCTTGAGGCCGTCGAAGGGCGGATATGGTATTAGGTTGAAGGCAGCCAGGAACGAGCAGAAGTAGAACACTGTCGCCGCGAGGTCGTAGACCGCGCTCGACTGGCTGACCGCTCCAGTGAACAGGATTGGCGTCAACGCGAGCGCGATGACCATGTTGGACCCAGGGCCTGCAAGGCTGATCTTCCCGTTCTCCTCGCGAGTGATTCTGCCCGAAATCCACACGGCACCTGGAGCCGCGTAGAGGAATCCTATGAAGTAGGCGACCACCAAGGAGAGCAGGAGCATCCTGAAATCCGCCCTGAACTCCGCCCAACAGCCGTACCTCTTTGCAACGAACTTGTGGGACATCTCGTGAGCGAAGAAGCCCGCGGAAACTGCCACTGCCGAGACGATGAGATAGTACACCGCTCCTCTTTCGTCGGGAAGGTTGAAGATGAAGAAGATGGCGAATGTCAGTATAACGAGGGCGACGGCAATGTCCCGGACCTCTGTCACGCTCGTGAGCGGGTGCCTCACCGGCGTCAATCCCGCGCCACCGACGGAGTATGAGTACGTGGCAACACCCCTTGGAGCCGGGTCGTCATTCTCATCCCTGTGAGGCATCATCTTGCCCAATCGAGAACCGGTAGTTAAGGTTTCTGGATGCCCTCCCGATGAAGGCCAGCCGCCTCCCCGTTCCGCAGAGGCGGATAAGTTATTTACAGCCATTTGGCATAGCATCGATTCGTGAACAAGCGATTCCATCGATCGCCACAGGTCCTCTACTGGTGCACGAACTGCAATGTGCCACTCCTCGGGATGACATGCGGCAGATGCGGACAGAACGGATACGGAGTGGAGCTCTCTCCTCCGGGAGATGTCAGGCTCGCGCTCGAGGGCACAAAGAGGCGACTGAGGTTCCTTTTCCTGAGGGACTTCGGCGTCCAGCAGCTGGTGCCTGACATTGTCGTACTCAACAAGAGCTCGGGAGAGGACCGTGCGGACGAGATCATTATTGATGGAAGGAGAATTGCGCTGCTCACGTATGACCTAGAGAAAAGGGACTACAACGTTACGTTAAGAATGGATGGCGCGCGCATGCTCGCGCGCATGAACCCAAAGAAACTGATCAGGCTGAGGAAGGCGACCGAGCACATGAAGGGCAACTACCTTCAGCCAGAGAACATAGCGTCGTTCGACCCATCGATCAAAGCGGGAGACGAAGTAGTTCTTGAGATGGGCAAGTTCATCGGATACGGTTCGGCGAAAGTGAACGCGAGCGAGCTCAGGTCATCCAACAAGGGAGTCAAGGTAAGGGACATCTCCCAGTCGGGACCGCTGGGGCCGGGGAGACGCGCCTGGACGAAGGACCTAATCAAAGCAAACCTCCCGCACCTGGCCGCAAAGAGGGCGAAGGCGGAGCACGAGCTGAAGCAAGTGATGGCTTCGAGCAAGCTCCCGCTAACCGTCTCTTTCAGCGGGGGCAAGGACAGTCTGGTAGTGCTCGATCTTGTTTCTTCGATTACGAAGGAGTTCACGCTCATGTTCATAGACACTGGCCTCGAGCATCCGGAGACCAGAGGGTATGTCAACGAGCTCGTGAAGAGCAGAGGGTTGAAGTTGGTCACAGCGTCCGCGGGGGACGCCTTCGATGAGAACTTCTCGAGCTTCGGCCCTCCCGCGAAGGATTTCAGATGGTGCTGTAAGGTCTGCAAGCTGGCGCCTGCTTCGAAGGCCGTCGAAGCTGAGTTCCCCGGGGGAACACTCACGATCGAGGGCAACAGACGGCTGGAATCTTTCTCCAGAGCACATACTGACCTCGTTCATGAGAATCCATTCGTTCCGGGCCAGATGATCGTGAACCCCATCAGGGATTGGACCGCCCTCGACGTTTGGCTCTACATAATCTGGCGAGAACTGCCGTACAACCCACTGTATGACCAGGACATAGAGAGGGTCGGATGCTGGATGTGCCCTTCGTCATTGGCGAGCGAGTGCGCGGAAACCTCCAAGATGAACCCTGACCTCGCGATATCCTGGAATGACAAGCTCGCTGCCTGGGCGGTTGACAACGACCTGCCTCCGGAGTTCGTCGAGTACGGCTTCTGGCGCTGGAAGCAGCTCCCTCCTAAGATGCGCGCATTTGCAGAGCGGATGAAGATCGAGGCGAGACCGAGAAGGGCGGACACTCTGAACCTCCGCGTGATCAAGGGAGTGAGCCCTTGCGCCGCGGGCGGATACTCAGTCGAGGCCGTCCTTGAGATGCCTCAGGTCAAGGGACTCAAGCAGACCGCAGAACTGCTCAAGACAGTCGGAACGGTCGACCTCGTCGAGGATTTCGGCGTGGCCCTACTGAAGACGAGGAAGGGGAACGCCAAGGTGTTTGCGGGAGGACAAATCTCGGCCGTGACTGAGTCACCAAAGGATGCTACTCGGTTGTTCGACGAGGTCGCGAGAGCCGTCCTGAGAGCGAACATGTGCACACGCTGCGGGATATGTGTCAGATCCTGTCCCACGGGGGCCACGAAGCTGGTGGATACGATTACTGTCGATGAGAGCCGGTGCGACCAGTGCGGCAAGTGCGCTGAGAGCTGCGTGGTTGCGCACTACTTCGACAAACTGGCAGGACAGGAGTCCGTCAGGGATGTAGGCAAGGACAAGAAAAGCAGGCGCTGACTACTTCCCCTCTTCCTTCAAAGACCTGGCCACCCTGAGAGTCTCGTTCTTGGCCTTCGATAGGCCCTTCCTTCCCTCGCGAAGGACCGTCTTGACTATCGGGGCAGTCTCCTTTACGACATCCTCCGAAATCTTGATCCCCTTCTCTAGTACGGTCCCAGTGGTCCTCGCCATCTTGTTCACGCCCTTGTCCAGAACGCTCTGGCTCGGGACGCCGCCACAGTGTGGGCATGAGGCTTTTGAGCCCATCTCTTTCCCGCATTTTGAACATCTTGCCATGTTCGATTCCTCGCGTCTCATACAATAGGGCTCCCCTATAAACCTTCACCAGGCAAGTTTATCAAGTCAACACGGTTACGCGGTTATGAGATGGCAGACATCATCCAAGTCGTGAGCCTAGTCGCGGGCGCGGCCCCTGCTTTTGGGCTCATGTACTTCACGCTCAAGAACTACACATTCCCAGCCGTCGAGAAGCCCTTCTTCAAGGAGAGGAAGGTCTTCATGTTCTTCGCCCTAGGGATCATCATTGGCGTGATAGTCTTCGCTTTCGAAGATTGGGGGAACAGATACGCAGGCCCTGAGACTGCCATAGCCCTCATACTCGGCTTCGCCGTGATGGAAGAACTGATGAAGCTGGTAGTCCTCAACTATCCACGGTTCCAAAGGAGAGTCGACACGGCATTCTGCGGAGTGGGATTCGGTCTGGGCATTGCTGCGACGTTCACCTTCGCGATGATCTACGTCTTCCTTCTCGATGTCGGCAATGTTCAGGTCGTTGATGTCGTGGCCGGCTCATTGCTAGGATTCCTGTTCGTGCTCCTGCACGGATCCACGACCGGCCTCATAGGCGTCGGAGTTGCAAGAGGGGAAGCACAGGCGTACTTCATCGAGGCGATACTGATACATCTCGGCTTCGCGTTCTTCTACCAGTCGTTCTTCGCGGTCGAACTTGTCCCACCACCAGTGAATCTGGTCGGCCTGGGGATCGCAGCGGCGATAGTGGTCTGGGCATATCGCAGGATGCACTCGGAAGCCCTGCCCGCGCTGATCAAGGATGCGAAACGGCTGTACGCGCAGGGGAAGATGAAGGCTTAGATGGACCTGTAAGTCCCATCTCCTGTCTCGTAGATGAGATTGTGCTCCTGGAGTCTCGCGATGATGTCCTCGGGAGCGTCCTTGCCGAGGACGGAAGTCACCTTCCTGACATCTTCGATCGTGAACTCAGTCTTCAGCTCCGAGAGACCTCGGGCGATAACCCTCATCCTCTCGATGGGGTCCTTGATCACCTTGGCTCTCTCGGCTATGGATGCGTAGGGGTCCTTGCTCTTGGACCTCCTCTCCCTGGGGAGATCCTTGCCGCCCCTGAGAGCGGCATTCGCCTTCGCGACTGATTCGGCTAGTTCCAGCGGGGAATCCGAGAGGAACATCAGCTTCGTGCGCGCCAGCACGATCTCCCTGCCGCACTGACAGCTGGTGGTCTTCTTGTTCGCCTCGACGCCTTTCGCGAGACCGCATTTAGGACAGACAATGACTCCGTACTTCGACATCTTCCCCTCGCAAGAATCCTTGATTAGAAGGAGTGCATCTCCTTCTCCAGTATCTTGAGCTCCACCTCAGGGAGAGTGAGGGGGCTTATCGACGCCAGAAGAATGGAATCAGTGACCGCGACCTTGTCGTTCACGTGCTGGAGCAGCTTCAGGACCTTCTGGAAGCCGTTCTGCGAGATCAGATACTCGAGCCCCAGCAACAGGACCATGCAGCACTTGTTCTCCGAGATGAAGGTCTTCATGTCGGAGTAGAGCAGCGCGAGGTTTGAAGGGTCACGGGAGTAGGTCTTCTCCTGGTCCATCGAGAGCCAGAGGAACGGAACCGCTTTCAGATCATGTCTCTCCTTGACTTTCTCCGGGTACTCCCTGGACACGCAGAGACAGGGGACACCGTGCTTGTGCGCGTCTATGAAGATATCGAGCGCCTGGTCCGGAATCTCTTCCTTGATCAGGTACGAGTAACCAACCTCAAGGTTGTACTTTCGCAGAGACTCGGACTCGCGCGGAGTGCCAGGCTTGAGGACATCCAGCACCTCGTAGACCTGAATGACGCATGCCAAATACCCTGAGCTGGCGCATTCGACCTCGTCCGCCTCATACCTCTTTCCCGTCAGCTGAGAGACAATGCCAGAGAGGTAGCCTCTGGCGAAATCGCACGTGTGGCCGTCTGTGGCCTCCACGGATTCCTCGAGATTGACTATGATCTCGCTCTCCTCGATCGACTCGATTCTGAGCCGGCTCAAGCCCGCTTCCATCCAGATCGGCTCAACCACGGACTTGACCTCGCTCAGGTCCGAACATGACAGCCCGAAGCTCTCCACGAGCGCTCTCCCACATCTCTGTCCATAGCGATAGAGCATCAGCCGCGCGCGCTGGTCGCCCTCGACTATCTCCAGCTCTTCACGAAGGTGAGAGAGAGCTATGCCGGGCATCACGAAGAATGGAAGCGTCCTCATTGTGAGGCCTCCAGGATCGTCTTGCCGATATCGAGGAACGACCGCTCAACATTCAGTCCGGTCTTCGCGCTCGTCTCCAGAACGGAGCACTGAATCGATGATCCGAACGACTCAAGAACAGACAGGGAAAACGATTTGTCCAGATCGGCCTTGTTGCCGAGGATTATGACGGGCATGCTCCCGACGACCGCCCTGAAACCGCCCAGCCACAGCTTGAGGTTGTCCATCGTCTCCGGGCGGGTGAAGTCGCAGACCGCCAATGCGCCCGTTGCTCCCTTGTAGTACGCCGCATGAAGAGACTCGTGCAATCGTTGGCCGAGGATGTCCCAAATCATGAGATCGATGCTTGCGTCATCAAATTTCAGGGATTTCTTGGAGACCTTCGTCCCGAACGACTTGAGATACTTGTCGTCGAACACATCGTACACGTACCTTCTGACAAGACTGGTCTTGCCTACTGCGCCGTCGCCCAGCAGGCAGATCTTGAAGATGTATTTTCCCGAAGACATCCAGAACGCCAAGTCAATGCCTAGCTCAATATTTAACCGTTCAGACCTCGAGTGTCAATTGTGAGAATCGTGTGGCTACATGGCCAATCGAGGACTCGAGCATGGTTCAACTGACAAAGTTATATGTATGTAAGTGCTTACTTGCATAGATGCCCACCAAAGGCGAGGACTCGGTCATCGATTTCAGTTCCACAAGGAACCGGATCATCGATGCCGCCCTCGAAGTGTTTGCGTTGAAGGGGTTCAAGGGGGCAACGACCAAGGAAATAGCAAAAAGAGCAAGAGCGAACGAGGTCACGCTCTTCAGGCTGTTCAAGTCGAAGAAGGCTCTTTTCGCTACGGCGATCCAGGAGAGATCACCCCTCGCCGAGATCGACAGGCGCATGACCTTCGACACGCAGCGGCCGATAGACGATGTCCTGTTCGAGAACATCAAGGCCGTGCTCGGCATAGTGAGAGCCAACAAGCACCTTTACATGCTTATGCTCGGTGAGAGCTGGCGACAGACCAAGTCCAGAGACTCTCCCTTAATGCAGCCGTTGAACGCGGCACTAGACTATGTCTCCAGTTTCCTTCAAGCACAGATGGACGCCGGGAAACTTGCCAAGACTGATTCCAGACTTTGCTCGATGGCCCTGATGGGGTCCGTCCAATTCTATTTCATGAACACTTATGTGATGAGCAATGTCAGAACAAACGAGGGCGAGGAAGACAGAACCATCAGACGGCTGGTCGAGTTGTTCTTGAACGGCATGGGACCAAAGGACGGAGGAGGCTGATATGAGCGCGAAGGGAATCGACGAGAGGAGTACGGGAATTTCAAGAACGCGCGATGGCGATATTGATGCCATTCGCACCAGCAAACTGAGAAAGGAGTTCGACGGTCTCGTGGCAGTCGATGATGTCGACCTGAAGGTGGGTCACGGACTTCTCTATGGGATGATCGGCCCGAATGGATCGGGAAAGACGACAATAATCAAGATGCTGGTTGGGTTGCTCAAACCCACCTCGGGGGAGGCGAGTGTGCTGGGGGAACGCGTTCCTATCAAGGCCAATGTTGAGAACATCGGTTACATGCCTCAGGAACTCGCGATATATCCCGACCTCACAGTGCACGAGAACTTGGAGCTCTTCTCTGAGCTGTATTCAATGGATGGTGAAACTTTCAAGACGCGCGAGAAGGAGCTGCTGTCAATAATCGATTTAAGCAGCCGTAGGGACAGTCTAGTCTCGCAACTGAGCGGTGGCATGAGGCACCGGACGTCGCTCGCGTGCGCGCTCGTCCATGACCCGGAGCTCGTTTTCCTGGATGAGCCAACGGTGGGTGTGGACCCGGAACTCCGAGCAGGCTTCTGGAAGTACTTCTCGGACTTGAAGTCGAAGGGCAAGACCGTGATCCTGACCACGCACTATATGGACGAGGCCGTGAGATGCGACCTCGTGGGGATGATGAGGGGCGGCAGGCTCATCGCCGAGGGGACCCCGGACGCTCTCATGAACGAGGCAGGAACGAAGGACCTTGAAAGCGCGTTCCTGGTTTTCTCGAAGAAGGTGGTGAAGTGAGGCTCAACAGGGTCTTAGCCATTGCAAGGAAGAACCTGAGATCCCTCAAACACGACAGGCGGACGGCGGGCTTCCTCGTCCTCATGCCGCTGTTCATGATAACCATCTTCGGCTACACGTTTGGCGGGAATGTGAAGAACATCAGCGTGGACATCGTCAACCTCGACCTGGCCCCTGCCAATGAATCGCTGTCATTGTTGATCGTGGACGACATCGGGTCGCACGAGACACTGAGCATCGAACACAGCTACCAGCCAGGACAGGCAGGAGACGGCCAGGTGGCAGCCTCCAGGGAGAGGGTCAAGGACGCTGACATTTGGGCTGCGATAGTGTTCGCCCCCGATTTCACGGAGAAGGCGAACGCTGCCCTCGAAGCACTCCGAAACGGGACCACGGTGATCCCGAGCGCGCTGACGATCTACATCGATGGCACAAACCCGAACATCGTGGCGGCAATCGTGAACGAGATCCAGAGATCCGTTCAGGTCGTGCTTGTGACGTCGGGAACAAGCCTGGTCCCGCCGATCGTGGTTGTGCCCTCACTCGAATACGGTCAGGGCGCGGAGTTCATCGACTTCTTCGCGCCCGGAGTGATGGGGCTTGCAGCGATGATGGTCACGTTCATGCTGTCGATCATATCATTCGTGCATGAGAGGTCCAGCTTCACCCTCGACAGGCTGCTGAGCACGCCCGTGACAGAAGGTGAGATCGTGGCCGGCTATGCGCTCGCCTTTGGCATCGTAGGTCTCATTCAGTCCGTAGTGATACTGTCGACGGCGGTTCTGTTGTTCGACATCGTGATCGAAGGGAACATATTGCTCGTTCTCCTGATCATTTTCATCTTCGGCGTGGGGAACCAGGGCCTCGGGTTCCTGCTCTCGTCGATCGCCAAGAACGAGTTCCAGGCCATTCAATTCATGCCGATCGTCCTGTTCCCATCTATACTGCTCGCGGGGGTCTTCTGGCCCCTCGAGGCCGTGCCCGAACTGCTCCAGCCCATCTCGTACTTCATACCGCTGACATATTCGGTCGACGGGCTGAGGTCGGTGATGATCAGGGGCTGGGGACTCGACCAGGTATGGCCGGAGGTCACGATCCTGGTCGTGTTCGCGGCGGTGATGCTCGGCCTGAGCATCCTAGGCCTGAAGAGGAGGAGGTGAGTCGATGGCAGATCTGAAACCCAAGGTTGTTTTCGTAAACGACGGTCAGGAGATTACGCAGAGGCAGATGCAGGCGTTTGTCGCTCTCAGCGAGAAAGGCAGCATGAAGAAGGCTGCGGACGCCCTTGGAGTCTCGACTCCTGTACTATACAAGTACATTAGAGAGGTGGAGGACCGGGCGGACAGCGCGCTCGTCTCCTCGACGAGCAAAGGGAGCACGCTGACTCCCGCGGGCAGGGAGCTGCTGGCGAGATTCAAAGCTTACGAGCGCCGGCTGGAAGACGACAAGACACTGAGGGTTGCAGGCACGGTCGTATCCGAGAGGTGTGTTTTGGCCGCCGCGACCGAACTCTCCGACGATGGCATCCCGTGCAAGGTGGTCATAGCCACCGACGAAGACAACCTGCGCCTCATGGACGAGCACAGGGTCGACTGCGTGTTGGTGGACGACGCCGTGTTCGCGATGGAGCGAGCGTCCGAGACGCCGACCTCGGAGATCGGGTCAGATCTGCTGCTTCAGAGGGACCAGGGGCAGAGATATGCTGAGCTGTCCTTCGGCGCCCAGCGCCTTGCATTCAGGTATCTGAAGGAGAAGCAGATACCGTACGAGATCGTGAGACGCATCATGGAACCGACCTTTGTCGACCGGACCGACCTGAGCTACTTCATCAACAGGAGCCTCGTCAGGACTGGGATTGTCAAGGCGGAGGGGGCGAAAGACCAGAGGTGGTCGATCCACTCGATCATGGCGCTTCAGTGCTCCGAGCACGACGACTTGCCAAGGTTCTTGGAGGAGGCCAGGGAGGCCTGGGTTTACCATAAAGGGTAAACCTTATTCCTTTTCAGCAAAACCCTCTTATATCGCGCCAGCATAGGGATGTCTGGTGATGGTTTTGGCGGAGGCCAAGGAACCGAATCCCGAATTCACGAGAAAGGTCATTGAGGCTGGAGGGAAGACAGTCAACCTCTGCTTCCAATGTGGAACCTGCACTGGGAGTTGCCCGTCCGGAAGGCAAACCGCGTTCAGGGTGAGGAAGGTAGTCAGAAGGGCCCAGCTGGGCTTCGAGGAGGATGTGCTCCCCTCTGAGGACCTCTGGCTCTGCACGACATGCTTCACATGCTACGAGAGATGTCCGAGGGGAGTCGAGATTGTGGACATCATCATGGCGCTCAGGAACATGGCCGTTAGGAAGGGGTACATGGCCGAGTCGCACAGGAAGGTCGCGGACGGGATCTGCAAGACAGGGCACCTTGTCTCCCTGAGAGACGAGGACAAGGCACTGAGAAGCAAGCTCGGTCTACAGGCAGTTCCGCCAACAGTGTTCTCCCACCCGAAGGCGCTCGAGGAAGTGAAGAAGATCGCGGCGATCTGCGGCTTCGACAAGCTCGTCCAGACGGGAGGGAAGTAGGATGGCCAAGTACGCTTTCTTCCTCGGATGCATCATGCCCTTGAGGTACCCGGGCATCGAGAGCTCTTCGAGAGAGGTGTTCAAGTCTCTCGGAGTCGAGCTCGTCGACATGCAGGGTGCGAGCTGCTGCCCAGCTCCCGGAGTCATGAGGTCCTTCGACCAGACCTACTGGATGGCCGTCGCAGCGAGGAACCTCGCGATCGCTGAGAAGATGGGGGTCGACGGCATATTGACGATTTGCAACGGCTGTTTTGACACTCTGTTCGAGGTGGCTCACAAGCTGAACCACGATCCTGACATGCTGAAGAAGATTAACAAGATACTCAAGGAATCATCAGGCATCGAGTACAACGGGACAGTCACGGTCCGGCACTTCGTTGAGCTGCTCTACCGCGATGTCGGGTTAGATGCGATCAAGGCGAAAGTGAAGAGCGGTAAGAACATGAAGGCCGCGGTTCACTACGGTTGCCACTTCTTGAAACCGAGCAACATCAAGAAGATCGACGACTCCGAAAGACCTCACGTGTTCGACGACATCGTCGAGGCCGCGGGCATGACCAGCATCGCATACAAGGACAAGGGCATGTGCTGTGGCGCGGGCGGAGGGGTGAGAGCGAGAACGCCGGATGTCGCCCTCACGATGACGAAGGAAAACCTTGCGAACATGACCGCGGCGGGAGTGGACGTCATTGTCGACTGCTGCCCGTTCTGTCACCTCCAGTATGATTCGGGTCAGGTGCAGCTCAAGGAGTACAAGATCCCGGTCCTTCACCTGTCCCAACTTCTGGGACTTGCGTTCGGGCTCGACAGGGAGAAGCTCGGGCTTGAAGTGCACCAGACCAAGGTAAACCTCTGAGAACCATAGGAGCTGTCCGGAGATGCACATCGCTCGATTGGTTGCGATAACCGAGGTGAAGAACGTACCTCCGGACATCAGGCCTTTCGTGGAGTTCAAGGCCGCGATCGAGGAGCGGAAGCTTGACGAGAACGAACGCGTGGCCATCCTGAACATCGACACCACCAGCTGCTACGTGCCCGTCTTCCTGAAGAATCCGCCGACAATCGCGGACGTCGAGAAGTACCTCGACACCCAGGACGCGAAGCTGACGTCCGACACGAGAGATGCCCTCAAGATGCACCTCAAGAAGAAGGTCTGAGCCCCGGATAAAGTTCATTACCGCTGAAGAGATTCACAGTAAGCCAAGATAGTCGGATGAAGGGGCGAATCAAGATGGACAAGAAGCTCTACAAGTGCTTTGCCTGCGGGAAGCTCTACCAGACAGAGGAGCAGGCTCAGAAATGCCACAACGCGCCCATCCAACGAGTTCTGAAAAAGGACGTCAAGAAGAAACCAGGATTCCTTGGAGCGTAGTAACTCCGCTATTCATATCGCCAGCTTGGCCATTCGGCCCACGGGCATCACAGGGGTTCATTCATGGTTATCGAGGAGCTTCATAAGGAGATTGACAAGAGATGGGGCAGTCACCTCAACGAGACGAGGAAGCTGCTCAGAGTCCCCAGCGTGTCGGCGACCGGCGAAGGCATCCAGAAGACGGCCGACATGCTCGAGGATATGTTGGCGGGCTTCGGGGCCAAGGCAGGGCAGTTCAAAGGCCTGAAGACCAGCCACCCGCTAGTGCACGGATACCTTGACGTCGGCGCGGAACTCACCTGTCTACTGTACGGCATGTATGATGTGCAGCCGATAGGCAACCGCGACGACTGGGACTATCCACCCTTCGGAGCGACCGTCGTGAAGCGCAAGCCGTACGGGGAGATCCTGATCAACAGAGGCGTCTACAACTCGAAGGGATCGCTCGCGGGAACGCTGCTCGCGATCAAGACGATGGTCGAGAAGGACGCGATGCCAGTCAACGTGCACTTCTTGCTCGAAGGCGAGGAGGAGACCGGCGGACAGAGCCTTCCGAGATACGTCTTCAAGAACAAGCAGAGACTCTCGAGAGCCGACGCCGCCCTAAGCTTTGACTACTGCCAAAACGCAAGGGGAACACCCGTCATATGTTTCGGGTTGAAAGGCTGCCTTTACTTCGACCTTGTCTGCGACGCCGTGGACAGAGGTGGGCCCGTGGAGGAAATCCACAGCAGCGACGCCGTATGGGTCGAGAGCCCGACAGTCAGACTCGTCCAGGCACTGTGGACGCTAGTGGACAAGAACCAGGACCCGGCGGTCGACGGCATATGGGATGAGGTGAGGGGTCCCAGCAAAGAGGACATCGACCTCGTGAAGAAGCTCGCGAGGAGGTTCAGCCCGGAGGCGTACAAGCGAGAGCTCGGGGCGAAGAAATTCAAAGTCGAAGGTTCGAACGAGGAACTTCTAACGAAGTACCTGTTCGAGCCGTCTCTGAACATCGACGGCATCATTTCGGGATTTATCGAGGTCGGCTCAATGACAGTCCTTCCAGCGAGTGCGACGGCGAAGATAGACATCAGACTCGTACCAGAGATGTCTATCGAGGGGACTAGGAAGCGAGTGCTCGATCATCTGAAGAAGAGAGGGTTCTCGGACATCAAGATGAGGAAGTACGAAGACTATCCCTGGTCCAAGGTATCACCGCATGAGGACATCTCCAGAGCGTGCGTCGAGAGCATGAGATACCACGGATTGGATCCCGAGATATGGCCTTTGGTCGCAGGTTCGGCGCCATACTACTTGTTCGACCAGGTGCTAGGAGTCCCTTGGGGAAGCCCGGGGCTTGGGCACGGCGGGAAAGCGCACGCACCCAACGAGTTCGCCGTGGTCAGCGGGATGAGAGATTTGGAGAAGAGCGTGACGACTGTGTTCTGGAAGTACGCGGAGATCGCAAAGAAGCGGTAGCCATCCGACCATCGTCGATTCTCTGCAGTGTCCGGATTTTGTAGTCGCTTCGATGCGCTTTTCGAGCACTGGCTTCCGAGTGGACCTAATTGCCTATTATAGCGGCAATCAGCAATGACCGTATGAGCCCGTCCAGTCTCAGACATTTTATATAGCACAAAACTTAATCGCTTCGCTCAGGGGGACCCGCGAGAGGCAATGCCTGGACGCGGGCGATGAATCCTAGCAGAGAGGTTGATGGAATGAACAAACATTTCTCGTATGCAATCAGAATGTTGGCAGTGCTGATCGTGGTAGCGCTTGCGTTGTCAGCGATTCCGGCGCTCTTCAAGACGCCGTTGGCAACGAATGCCGCCGCCGCGACAGGCGGAGAAGTGAAAGTGGGTTGGATGAGTCAAATCGCCTACTGGAACCCCATGAACATCGAAATGGTCGAAGACTATGTCGCAAGCTATCTGATGTACAGCTGTCTGTGGATGTACGACGAAAACGCGAACACGTCCGTAAACGACCTGGTGACGGGATATACACAGACTATCAACCCGAATGGCTCGATGACCACGGTCATAGACATAACATCTCATGCATTCTTCAGGACCCTGGCTAACATAAACGATATTTCGAACCCGTTGACAGCCTACGATGTGAAGGGCACGCTTGACAGGATAAGGGCGGTCCCAGGAGGTACCTGGGACACCTACCTTTACAACATCACCAACATCAAGGTCAACAGCAACACTCAGCTTGAGATACTAACGGACTTCCCGAAGGCGACTCTTCATGACGACCTGAATGGTATCCCGATCGTAGATGAGACAATGTGGCGTGACTACTCAGACAACGCGTTCATTTCGAGGGGGATGAAACCGTCGGCATGTTTGGGGAGCGGGCCGTTTGTGTACAACGCATCTGCTAACACCTACTACAGGTTCACTGCAGCGCCAAACTACCACGGAGCAACCGACTATGGGGCAGAAAGGACCATCAAAATACACAACATCCTGTACACTGTTTTCGGTGACCCTCAGGCACTCACACTGGCCATGAATTCGGGCGAGGTTGACACGATCGTGCTTACCGGTCAGCCGAACCTCTACTTAAACACCCTAGGCAAAGACGCGAGCGTCAACGTCATCAAGCAGACTGTCCAAGAAATGGGTATATGCGACATTGCAATCAACGGAATTCCCGAGCTGAAGAACGGTAACTTGCAGCAATGGAGGGAGAGAAACTATGCGACGGGCAATGGCCTGCTGCAAGACGTGATGGTGAGGAAGGCTCTCGCAATGACACTCAACAAGCAGTCGATTAAGGATGATATCTATAAGGGCCTCGTAAGGATTGCCGATTCGGTCGTTCAGCCCGGCTACTGGCACAAGACCCCCGACAACCAAGTATCGTACGACCCTGCAGCTGCAAAGTCGATGTTGGAGGCGTTGGGATATCAGGACACAGATGCCGATGGCACCCTCGAGGCAACCTCCGGCTCGCGCGCAGTGTCCGAAGGATGGGCTGTCGTAGGAGATGAGCTCAGCTTCAGGCTACATGCTCCAACGAACGAGCCAAGCTACATGGCAATAGCGCAGAACTGGGTCCAGTGGGCGGCGCTTGCCGGGATAAAGCTCAACTACAGAGCGCTGTCCGAGAGCTTCATGACTAACGCAGACTGGTTTATGTCCGATTATGACATCTGGGTCTGGCACTGGGGCTGGAGCCCCGAGCCGTTGGGCGCCATATTGTCAACCTGGAACGTTAACGAGATGAAGGTGGGCGGAGACAACTGCCAGGGTCCGATGGGCCCGTGGTGGTACGGACCTGACAACGCGACCGCTTCTCCAACAGGCACCCCGTACTCTTCGTTTGATCAGAACTGGACCACCGCGTTGCGGACCGTTAACACGGCCGACAGGAAGGTGCTCGTCGATAGACTCCAGCAGCAACTCTACGACTCATACTCCGAGACTCCACCCTTCTACGACGTTGGTCTTTATGCATATACAGATGAACGGTTCATGGGCTGGGGTGACTGGGAGACCCACATAGGCAGATCGACCTATGCGACTTACTTGTGGCTGTGGTACGACCTCGAGCCGCTGGGCAACGCCAGGCCGGTGTTCGACTCCCCGCTCAACCCGTCGTACACGGTCCTTGTAAACACGCCACAGACTTTCCAAGTCGTAGTGTACGATGCCGAACTCACTGACACGGTGACTGTCAACTGGTCCTTCGGAGACGGCTCGCCAATCGAGAGGACCACAGTCGGGACCGGAGTGACGACGCCGACCACGGTCTCTCGGACGCATACCTATGCGGTCCTGAGCCCGGTGTATGGGTATAACCTCAGCGCGGCACTATGGGACGGTCAACCTGGCCATGAGAAG